>Ga0116229_10014262_pt1 | contig 11064 bp, 6 predicted proteins | sample S1TSphgellanicum_3_FD_87313 | JGI IMG/M metagenome (GOLD analysis project Ga0116229, IMG submission 87313) | Host-associated microbial communities from peat moss isolated from Minnesota, USA - S1T2_Fc - Sphagnum magellanicum MG | ecosystem: Host-associated > Plants > Peat moss > Unclassified... | reverse complement strand
GATTGTTTTAAGGAAATGAACATAAAAGCATGTTCCAATGACCAAGTTCATGACCATTAATGTACAAGCACAAACTTGTGGATGAAAATACAAAATCGACAAGTTTGTTCATATTGAAATTCTTATTGAAAATGGAATGAAAGTAACCAATCATATATGATTTGCAATGAGACCATCATTTTCCTTTACAACACCCTTTTCAAAATTGTGGTACTCCTCTATAGTTTTAAAGTCACCATTTGAATAATGTGATGTCAAATCATCTTGTTAATTCTTCATGATCACAACTAACTTGTTTGGGTGAAAGCCCTTTAAGGTGTATCATTTAGGGCAAAAAAGACTTAGTCTGTAATTTCATTATATTATCATCTTCATCAATATTAATGAATAGAAAAATGTCAAATATTTTACAATGCAATATCTTATATCAACACAATTCCAAATTCCATCAATATCATTCATTTTGTGTCCCAACTATGATAAAATAGGATTAAGTAAAGGAATGCATAAGTGGGTGACATTGTGACAAAATTTGGTATACTTAAAAAAAATTGGACCAACCTAATATTTTTATTTCAAAATATCAATATCTTAAACAAGTGATGACCTTGCCATGTTGAAAATATTTGTAGTTTCAATTTGCAAACCTATAATACCCAACAACCTTTTGTTATCCCCATTTGAAGAACTAGTTTAATGAAATTTTCATAAAGGTTTCCATATGGTCAATTGTTCAATTTATTTTTCTTAAACACATTTTTAATTACACATTATAAATAAGAGGTGGATGAATTTATTAATTATTAATAAAAATGGATGATGATGGATGAATTTTTCCACTATGGATTTAAAATAATCATGGATGAACTTCATCCATGAATGACAAGTTAAACTAAATGAAAGTTCTTATTACAAAAATTAATTATTAAAATCTTAATATATGTTTTAGTGACTTACATTAATGGAAATTATGGGATGTCATTTGATGTGCCCCCAAATTTTTTAAGAAATTCAAATGTGGGTCGTAAAGCGAAATGACCAAAAAAAAAAAAAGTTGGGGCAAGCTCCCTAACTTGCAGTACTTTAGGGGTAGGAGAGCATGTTAGAGCTTCAGGATGGGATTAGAATGAATTCAAGAACGAGAGTTCAAGATGATATCAACTTGCATAACCAAAAAAAGAAAACAATTAATGCAAGTTGAATGGAAGTGGTGCGACGAGTTTAATAAGGACAACCTCAAACACAAGCTTTACACGGCCCACAACCTTTGGGAGGAGGCACCATTCCCCTCCTTATAATATACTATGTGTCTCTATGTAAGGACTACATCCAAATGTCATTTTTTCTTGGGATTCCCAAGTGGGAATCCCAAAACTGAGATTCTTATTGTCTCAAAACTTTGAATGTTCATATTTTTTTCAAATCAAATATGTTTTGAAAATGCGAGGGCAATATTGTATAGCCCTCAAAAAGATATTCCCAACGTTGTATAGCAAGCCCCAATTGGAGCCCATTTGACCCCTATTTTTAAAGGGTTTGTGGTCATGATTTGACTCCCGCCCCTTCTTTTGATCATAATTCGTGCAAATCAGGTCTAAATGAATAATGCAAGAGCACTTTAAGCATATACGCTTCAAGACCTTTCTAATGGTGTCCCAAGGGTCTAATTTGGTGTTTGTTTACCTTTCCAACCAAGGCTTTCAACATTCGTGACTCTTTCATGAATGCAATTCCCAAAGTGGGAGTGCACTTAGGAGTTCATTGGGCTCTATCCCTTGCACTTTCCGCCATTTGTGAAAATGTGTTTCACACCTAAACACATTCTTTTGGCCTCATGGGCCCTTGCATTTCACATTTAGTCATGAACCCAATGTTAAAGTTGCGACATCATCCTTAACATTTGCATTATATTTATTCATGCAAGGATTCATGGTAAAATACATTGTATCATATAAAGTTGTGATTATATCAAGTGCATCAAACAATAATGAATATCATTATGATTAATTTCACAATGATTGAGTGGGCATTGAATGACCATTATCGTTGAAGTTCTTTTGGTTTTTTACATCATAACCCATGTTTGCAAATTATGAATTCAACTTTGCAAAATAATGGTTTGTTACAAAAAACATAAACATGTTTTTGGTGTAACCACTATATATGTTCATATGTTTTAAAGTAATAAACTAAATTAATGTTGGAAATGTGTGACATATTTTTGATGTATTATTATGACATTTGGATGAGTTTGAAACAAATCTAATGGATATAACATATTCAAAATCACTTTTAAAGTGATGTTACCAATGTTAAAAACATTATTCAAATGGTGTAAAAAATTTAATTTAATAGTCCCAATTTGTCACATTCACCTTTAAAATTGGCCTAAAGAACACCTAAATGGGCATATGTGATTTTAATATTATGTTTGTACCTATATAAGCTCAAGTTATCAATGATTTTTTTTCAAGCATGATTTGATAATTTCTTCTAAAGAATTCAAAAGTTGAAAAAATCAACAATGGAAGTAATCCTTAGGATTTACTTATTTTTACAAAATTGTTAGGTCCCAAGTGTTGCATTCCCAATGATTATGTTTTTTTATAAGTTTTACACTACATAAAATTTTGAAACAATATGTATATTTATGATGGTTATGCCATAATTTTTGTTGTACATAAGAAAACCTCTTCAATAGTGAGTACTACTATGTCCACTTCCCTTTTGATGAATGGTGTTGTAGACAACACTTGCATTTATTAAGATTTCAAGGAACCACAAAAATATCAGCCTAGTCATTGAATTATTTTTTTAAGATGTATTTTTAATTTTGTTAAAGGGAAGTCAAAACTTTTGATTTAACCAAACAAGTTATCATAATGCCTTATTTGGTTCAACATTCAAATGCATGATAATGTTTTTATTTCAAAATCAAATTTAATAGTAAATTTAATAGTAATTCATGGAAATGTTGAGACACTGTTATGTTTGAATAAAAATATTATGAAATGATGATTGGTATTGCACTTAATGTTCATAAAAATATTTCATTAAAATAGAAGTATCACACAATTTTCTATTTTGATCACAATTTTTGGTTGTAATAAATAAGGAGGGATTAACTTTATCCAATAATTTAATTAAGTTGTAATAAACATTAAAATTGTTGTTAAGCATGGGTAAATAAATGAATAGTATGCCACCTACCTTCTAGATATTAATAATGGAAACAAAGAAAAAAAATCTTAAATACAATCTACACAATTGTCTAAAATTCCCAAAGTTCTAGCACTAACAAATAGATAATTTCCTTAACTTGAAATTTCAAGTAGATAATTTCCAAAAAAAAACTCAAAATAAATTATCACCAAACTTTAAAATATAGTATGATTGGTTCTCGAATAATATGACATTCTTGTACAATTGGTTAAACTTGATAATTAACTCAAACATGTTAATTACCAATGAGTAATTTCATACCTTAACTATTCCTAGTAAACTTTGCGCTCTTGCCAATTATTTAGTCCATATTAGACATGTACATCCCTTTTGCTTATGTTTAAGTACTTTTCTTCTTCCCCCTACCTAAGTAATTATCTATGTAAAATTACATTCATACATGAAGGTATGTTGGTGACAAAAGTAAGAATAATGTTATTTAATATCTAAAGGTCAAGGTGATTAGCAATGTTGGATGGTTCTCAAATGTCCACCCAGTTCTCAAACTAATTTCCAGCCTAGTTTTTCGCAATGAGGACTAATTAGCACCTTTACATGTGAGAATTTGATTGAAAACCAACCTCAAGTTCTCACATGAATGAAAAATGGTCATGAGAACAAGTTCAATTTATATATATATATTGGAGAATTGGACATGTTTTTAAATAAAATTTAGATCCATTTCTCATGGTCCCTATATTAATTGGTGTTGTGTGCTTATTATTGTTCTTTTCATGTAGGGTTGTTGTTTTGCTTGTTGTTATTTTCACGTGGGGCTATTGTTTTTCTTTGTTGCTATTATTCTTCTCCCATTGTTGTTACCTTTCTCACATGGTGCTGTATTTTTTGAATGATGAAATGATTAAATTATTTAAATTTATTTAAATTAATACAAATTTAATAATCAGGTTGTGAAAACTAGATGTGAAAATTGACAATTAATTTTAATGTGAGAAGTGCCTTATTTGAAAACTAAATGAATTTGAAAAAATTAAAAAAAATTGATACCCTACCCAATTTTCACCAACCCTATATATATATATATATATCAATCGAGTTATCATAACATCATGTAAGAGCTAGAATTGGCCGGTTTTCACAAAAAAATGAAAATCACCCAACATTGGTTATTAGTAGGTTTACAGTGGTAGACATCATTGTTTTGCTACCATCAATTATATATTTAATTTTACTTAGGTATTTTGAATAGATGTTGAGAGTAGGTGCCATTGCCATTTATATGTTCAAGGGGAAGGATACATCATTATCCTGACAACACAAAATTAAAATTTTGCAAACTAAAATCATTTTCAAGATGAGAATGGGTGTCTACTAAGAGGTTGTTGGTACCTATCTCATTGTCTTATACTTATAACATTAGTTGATCGATTTTTTTAGTGCATGTTCATCCAAACATGCTCAAACTTTTTCATGAAATATTTGCATTCAAAAGATTTCAACATCTTCTTCTTCATTCATTCAAAAAATGTTTGATTCTTGATTGAAAGTTTCTTTAATCTTGAGTTTCAAAGGTGTTGACATGAATTTTTTTTTCCTCAAACATTTCTTTGATTCCTTATTTTCTTAGTTTGTAGAAGAAATGAACATCTTTGCAACAACTCCTTTACATATCGCATATCTAGAGTTTCACTTAAGTGCATGATTATCTTTTTTAAAAAAATTGTTGTGTTATCTTCCAACATGGAAGATATTAGTTTGCTTTTCAAATCAAATTGGACAAGAAAAAGAAACTTTTTCAAAAGTTGCAAGAATCAAGGTTTTATAATTTCAAAAATCCATGGGTTTTGTTTTGGTAATGTCAATCATCATTGATTTTGATGCAAGAAAAGCTTTGTGACAAACTTTGCAGGAATGTTGCAATGAAAAGAGTTGTTACAAAAAGAATACGATGGTGCATGGAACACAAGCTTGCAAGCTACAAAAAGTGAGAAGAAGTTGCAAGGAACAAAGGGAGAAGTTAATGAATTGGTAGCTTATCACTTTCATTTTAAGACGATAAGCTCTCACTATTGATACCACAACAAATCTTCGAATTTGAAAGATTTGATAATAGTTTACCATGTGATTACCATGTTACAGTAAGGGTGGTGACAATTTGCCATGTAGACATGTGTCGTGCGAATACATATTGTCATACAACATACATCGCTAACATACCATACTCACATACACACACAAACACATAACATGGACAAGAGCATACGCAAATACATGTGTACCACAACTATAGGTTATAGCTAACACACATATGGTCATGACACATGACATATAGGCTACTTACTTGCAAGATTGGCCTATGTATGAACAAACATAATAATCGACATCACTATTGACACTACTATCTCCATGTGTGAACATAGCATAAGTGGGTAAGTATTGTAACTAATAAGTAGTAGTAGGGAATGTGTGTGTGGTTAGTACCTATGTAGGTAAAGGCATGACTCGGTGCTTACTAGGTAGGTAAATGCATGTGGATGGTTACTACATAGCTAACCATTGTATGGATGATAAAAAAAAGAATACAATGAAAAAATCGTTTCTTGTCCACATATCATTCATTAATCCATCCTACATCGTTTACTAATGGGTAACTTGTTCACACTGAGCTGCAATGAGCCAGGAGAAGACTGGTAGATTACAAGGCAGAATCGACCAATCGCGGCCAGCCCGTTGTCTTGTATGGAAATTGAGAAGCAACAGAATGGTCACTTTCTTTTCTGTAAAAAAGAAAAAAGTAACACATTAAAACAGAACATTCCGCCAATTTAAAGTATTCCAGCAATAACTGCCAGAACATTCCTGGGTGGGAGGGGCGGGGGCAGGGGGTTTCATCCAACCATTCCATGGCAGAATTTGCAGCCCTTTACAAAAGGAAGTTTGACGACTAGCGGTGAAATTGGTCATCAACACGGCCTTCCACAAACACGACATTCCGCACCGGACAAGACATTCCGTTGCTCCGCGGAATGTCCTGTGGCGCCAAGGCTCCTGAGCATAGCTTTCTCTCTGCTGTGCATGCAGGCGTCAGTGCTGCTCGCGGTGTGCGCTTCCTGTCGCGTCTGCTACTGCTACTGCTGCCCCCGTGGCTGCTCTTCTTCTTCTTCTTCTTCTTCTTCTCAGTAGTGTGTGCTTGGCTCGGTAGTCGTATCAAGAGGAGAGAAGCATTTTTGTGATTAAAAAAATTCGCGCTTAACCCAGTTTTTCAAATAGTTGTGAAGCTTTGGTTTTGTGTTTGTGTGTGTGTGTGTTTTTTTCCCCTCTGTGCTTTTCCTCTGAAGTTCTTGCAGGGATCTCGAGACCACGAGAGTTTAGGAAGAGGAAATCGACAGACGTCAACAGAAAAAGTTTCAAGGTTTCTCCGAGAGAGAGAGAGAGAGAAGTGGTTTTGTGGCTTCACAATACTTGTTGGAGTTTTTGAGGACAGAAGAGTGGAAGAAGCGTCCAAAGCACAGAGAGAGAGAGAGAGGTTCTGCAACGAGTTTTGTTTTAGGGGTTGGGTAAAGAGACTAAAGGGAGATGGCGAGTCGGCCGGAGAATGTGGGCATTCTGGCGATGGATGTGTATTTTCCTGCATCTTGTGTCAAACAAGAGGAGTTAGAGGAACACGACGGAGCGAGCAAAGGCAAGTACACAATTGGGTTAGGTCAAGATCGACTGGCGTTTTGCACCGACTTGGAGGACGTGATATCCATGAGCTTAACAGTGGTGCAGTCGTTGCTGGAGAAATATGGCATCCCGCCTGAGCGCATCGGTCGACTGGAGGTAGGCAGTGAGACAGTGATCGACAAAAGTAAAGCCATCAAGACCTGTCTCATGCAGCTGTTCCAAGAATGTGGCAACGGAGACATCGAAGGTGTGGATTCCACCAACGCTTGCTATGGAGGTACTGCCGCTCTACAAAACTCTCTCAATTGGGTGGAAAGCACAGCTTGGGATGGACGCTTTGCCCTAGTGGTTGCAGCCGACAGCGCTGTCTATGCAGAAGGAGCAGCAAGACCCACAGGTGGAGCAGGAGCAGTAGCCATGCTCATAGGACCAGATGCACCTCTGGTCATGGAGCGCAGTTTCAGTGCAACACATATGGCACATGTGTATGATTTCTACAAACCCAATCTGGCGAGTGAGTACCCAGTGGTGGATGGGAAGCTCTCACAGACATGTTACTTGCAAGCATTAGACTCCTGCTATAGTCGCTACTGTGCAAAGTTTGAGAAGAGACAAGGTAAACCCTTTACATTGTCAGAGCAAGCAGATTATGCCATTTTCCATGCACCCTACAACAAGCTGGTACAGAAAAGCTTTGCCCGATTGGTGTACAATGACTTCGTGCGGAATTCCAGTTTTGTGGAAGCCGATGTGTCTAGCAAGCTGCAGCCATTTGCAGGTTTATCTCTTGCTGAAAGCCTTGTGAACCGCGATCTTGAGAAAGTTGCACAACAAGTTGCCAAAAAGCAATACGATTCCAAGGTTGCACCCTCGACCTTGCTGCCGAAAGAACTCGGCAACATGTACTGTGCTTCATTGTATGCAGGTCTTGCCACTCTTCTGCACACCAAAACAGAGATGCTCGATGGTAAGAGGTTATTGATGTTTTCGTATGGAAGTGGACTCGCCTCCAGTCTCTTTTCTTTCAAGGTTTACCAAGGGCGAACACCCTACTCAGTGTCTCAGATTGCAGAGAAGATGAGCATTGCCGAGAAACTTGACTCCCGCATTGTTGTTGATCCAAAGACCTTTGTGAGCACTATGCATCTGATGGAGACACGATATGGTGCTAAGGATTTCATCCCTGTGAGCTCTCAGTCTACTTTGCGGCCTGGTACCTTCTACCTCACCCAAGTTGATGCTCTCTACCGTCGCTCCTATTCCAGGAAAGCAACCACAAGTAAGCCTGAGACCATTGCATCAAATGGTACAAATGCTGCAGCCTGATTTTGGAGTGGGTGTTCCAGCAGGTTTTGTATCTTTGATCTTGGGTACGACTTGCATTCGATGTAATGTTAGCTTCAAGTCATCATTGTGGAGATTTCTCTGCAATTCCAAAGATATATATGTGTAGCTTTGATCTTAGCTTCCCAACGCTTCCGAATTGTCTTGTAGTAGTTTGCAGTGTTATTGAGTAGAGACTTGATGGAGCAAAACAAGTGCCACTCCTGCAGGAAATTGGATGGTAGTTTGCACAACGAAGTAAATAATTTGAGAGCTCACATTTGCAAACATAGATTGGGGGGAACTGTGATGATCCTGAGCTAGATTTTGATTTGTCAAGAGTGAGTTTATCATCATCATCATCAGTGTGAAACTACATGAAGGATTCCTTTTTGTGACCCAGGAAATCATGATGTGAACTCTGAATCCATCAAACACATTACTAGTTTAGCTTCATGTTTGTTATGAATGGCACTGTGATCTGGTGTTTTGTATCTCTTTGATCATGTGTGCTCCACAAAAACTCCAGACTTTCTGAATCCTGATTGTAGACATAATATAGAACATGACCTTTTCCCTCCAATATTTCTTTCAGTGTTATTGCAGCTCCAGCACACACCTGATTAAGAATGCAGATTGCCCAGGTGGTTTGTTGATCACTTAGATTTGCAGTGTTGTGGTTTGATGTCTACTACCTTGCCACTTGCTTCATCACTGAGAATGTTCGATTCTTGGTGTGCAAACAATGTGGTTGATGGATTTGAGCGTCTTCACTGGTACATGGATCAGAGAGCATGTGCATTCCTGCTGCAAGCAATGAGAGTGAAGGGATTAACACCAGTTTATAGTGGGTTGTTACCCTCTTTGCTGCAGACTGGCTGGACAGTGCAGACCTGGGCTTTAATAAACTCAATGACTGCAAAATCTCATTGAGGTACTGCATTTTGTGCTCTCCTTTGTCCTCACAACTGCAACAATAATAATAGTTCTGGTGCAAATTTCTCAAAAATAGTGCTCTAGACTCTATGCATCTATGAGCTCCTTACAAAACAAGAAGCACTTGTTGAGTGAATTCTAAGATTTCTTTCATTTCAGTGTTATGTAAAATCTCCACAGAGAAAATGAAGACCGAGAGTTGTTCTGGTGTTTTGCAGTAGATTTTTCTATGCACAGAGCAGTGACTGGAATTCAACACAGCACTGATTCGTGTCAAAGGTGGTGGACCCCTTACTTTTAGTGCCAGGGAAAAGTGTGCATCCAAACAAAGAAGTCCCCCTGAAGCTCCCAGTAGATTTTTCTATGCACCGAGCAATGACTGGAATTCAACACAGCACTGATTTGTGTCAAAGGTCGTGGACCCCTTACTTTTAGTGCCAGCGAAAAGGGTGCATCCAAACAAAGAAGTCCTCCGGAAGCTCCATCGAGCCAATCCCATTCCTTAGCTCCGAAAGGGAACCACAAAATATGTTTATATAGGGTCAATCCTTTGACATACTTTTGGTCCAACAGAAATCTGGTCAATTCTTCCACATATTTTGGTTGATGGGTGTAAAAAAGAAGAGATTTTTTATGGACATGGAGGTTCCCATACTCGTGTGTTCTCCATGTTTGAGAACTGGAAGAACTCTCCACACGCAAAGATCTATCAGAGCTTTCCCAGTGTAGTTGGAGGGGTGCCTTCAATCTGTAATCTTCCCTCTTGACATTGAAGGTCATCTTCTGTTTCTTGGCAGGCTCTTACATTTTCATAAGGGCCTGTTGATGCATCACAACTACCTTGGTTCCAACCCAACCGAGTTCCAACTTGGTAAACTACCATTCAAAATTAATTAATTATTCGACAGACATGTGTTGAAGTGGCCAAGGTACTAGAGTAGTGGATTTTCAGGGCTTGTTAAAAGGTGTAATTTACATGCCAGTCTGTAGCAAGAGGTTTCTTAAAAGGAAATACAGAATTTTTTTGTAATTTAGTATGCGCTGCTGTTGTTGTGGTGCAGAGAAAGTTTGTGTAAGTGCATCTAGGCTCTTGGCCATTATGTCAAGATGCACTACACTATAATCTTCTGCCTTCATTACAAAAACTTTCTTTAAAGAAATCTAGTATCTTTGTGATAGAGAGAAATTCTCTCCATGTTGCATTTGTGTGAAATTTTTTGAGCCCGCAACAAAAGTTCATTCTTGTTTTAGAATTCTAAGCAAATTATAATATCACCTTTAACTTGAAATAACATGTCAAGTATGCTGGGTCAATTAGGCACTTATGTTGATACTTGTATTTTGGTTTAAAACCAATATTAGTTAACTATTCAATTAGAATGTAATTAAAATTATTGGATTCATGAGCAACCTATATTTTGGTATTATCAATTTATTGGGTTATATTTGTTGGCTTCCAAGTACACTCTTGAATAATAGAGATATCCATACATAAAGTCAGGAAAAGACAGTACCAGTACCTTGAGTTTGGTCATACACAGGGCGAGATTCAGAAAAGAACTGCAAAAAAGTACATTAGCATTCAAGGGGGGTGAAACTCAGGAAACCATCAATTTTGATGGTTTCTTGAGTTTCACCCTGTCTATCTTCTTTTCCTGAGCGCCTCCACTGCTGCTACATAGATTTTCATTGCTCCTGCCTGTACAGCTACTATAATTTCTCTCTAACCTTGTGCATTAAATGCTGAGATTCAGCATTTCGTACTGAGTTTCAGCATTTCATACTGAGATTTAATCAAATTTCCTTACTTTGCGGTTACCACTAAAAGAGGGGTGAGGGGGTGAAAGGAGGCCCAAAGGCAGGGTGAAGACAGGGTGACTTTACAGATGTCTCTAATGTATTCCAGAAGGAACACAACAGTTTTTTTCTTTTTGCTGGCGCATTTTTGCAAATTTT
>Ga0116229_10014260_pt1 | contig 11066 bp, 4 predicted proteins | sample S1TSphgellanicum_3_FD_87313 | JGI IMG/M metagenome (GOLD analysis project Ga0116229, IMG submission 87313) | Host-associated microbial communities from peat moss isolated from Minnesota, USA - S1T2_Fc - Sphagnum magellanicum MG | ecosystem: Host-associated > Plants > Peat moss > Unclassified... | reverse complement strand
TTGAAATGATGTTAGAATTTTCAATTTTGGGGCTACAATTAAAATGGATATTTCTATTAGATTTTTTAATGATTATGTTAGATTCCAAAGGTTTGGAACAAAGTATAATGGACATGAATACAAGAGCAAAAATATTATTGAATGTTTTTAATAATATTTAACATTCAAAACATGATACTATCATATTAGAAGTGTTTTGGAATCCTCCATTCCTTGTAGGTTTATGTTTCAACAGAACATGTTCTTAATGTGTTAAATTAATTGTTACCACCCATTGTTGTACATTAGAAGAATGATGTGTTGTTTACAAAAGAATAAACTCAAGCTACATGTAACAGGACAATCTAGTCATTTCAACATGATGCCAAGCGTATATAGACAACTATGGACAAGTTAATAAACATGGAGCCATACTCTTCAAAGCACATACTTTGGGAGTATGACAACTTGTTGATGCAAAACATTATCCTTAGGACTAAAACACAAGTCCATGGACTTAGGTGCATAAGATATTGATGTCTACTAGAATTTAGTGCATGATATTTTTGTAGAAGGATGTATAAGGTTTGTTTGATGAACATAAAGCAAATGAAGCTAGGTACAAAAAGAAACTCAAAGCATACATGGAACCTTAAATCCAACTTTGTCTATGTATCTCCTTTTATAATCCCTAGAAGATAACTTTGCAAAATCAAACAAAAAATAATATTAGGCAAGTCCAAGTGGGGGGACACCAAAGGTACAATAAAAGGCACTTGAAGAAATGAAAGGAGGTGATGTAATGGATGATGATCTTGTAGAGTAAGAAGACATACAAATAGTGGAACAAACTACATATGTATCCATAAAAGCTTAGGATCAATTGTAACAACAAGAACTAAAAGCTACAAATTTTATTACATATAACACAAACTACATATATATTAATCTACATCTTATCCTATAATCACTACAACAAAGGTCACACCTTTACAAAAAGGAAATAATGGCCATACAAAAACTAGGGTTGTCACTATGTCCATGCATCCATCATGATGTGATGGATGTAGATTCAACCTTGCATCACATCAATATAGGGTCAACCTATGTCAACTTAAGGTCAACCTAGGTCAATACAAGTTTGGGTTACCCAAAAAATAGTTAAGGGGATTCGAAAATCACGTCATTTGATCAACCTAAACCTTGTGGTGACTAAAACTTTTCTTGTTAGTGATTGAAAAAAAATTCGGGTGGCAACCGAATGTTTTTCAAACAATGATTGAATTTTTTGAACAAGAATTCAAATTTTTCAATTACTAGATCAATGGTGGAGATTAAACCTTGGTCCATTAGATGGTTAAATTTTTTGAAAGGTGAGTAAATGTTTTCCAAGAACTACTTCAAATATTTAATTACTATAGTTGGCAATCAAAACTTTTCAATCGCCTACTTTAGCGATCAAAGGCAACTAAAAAAAGACAACTAAAATTTCTTAAGCCTTGATAAAAAAAATTTCAAGCACTGGATCAATGGCCATTGTCAATTTCACATTATAATTTTTTAGTTAGATCCCAATTTGTTTTGAAACAAACCAAAAAAATTTGGTCACTGACTATGGCGATCAAAAGTTGGCTAAAAATTTTTTTTGGTTGCCTATGTTAGTGATAGGAAAATTGAAAATTCAATCACTAGCCCTATGGCAATCAAATTTGTTTTTGATTGACATACATAATGGGGGTAACCTAGGTGTAATGAATTTTTTTCTTGCATTAGTCCTTATGGATGCAATTAACACATCAAGATGGACACTAATGTGATGTCTCATGTAAAATGGCCACACCATGTTGGTTTTGATAACCCTAACAAAGACCATTGAAGAAGTACAATAAGAATTGCACCAATAGATACCATAAATTTAGCCTAAGACTAAACGGTTATCTATAACAACGTAGAGCAATCCATAGTAGCTTGGGGTGTGAATAATGAATATGAGGATACAATAGTGACTTATGAAAGACACTTGGTCCATTCAAAACATTTAAAATGATTTTGTAGCTGTTTTTTGATGGTGTAGTTTTGTACTTTATTGTTCACAAGATTTCAAAAACGGAATCCAAAGTAATGAGTGGGGGGGGGGGGGGAATTGTTAACGATAGACATTTGCTCCCACTCAGGGAAAAAAGGGGGAGGTGGGCATTGTCGTTGTAGTTTTAAGTGTTGGGGGGTCCAAATTGGTGTTGCCCCCATAGGGCAAAAGGAGGTTGAGTTGATTACGACTGAATAGAAGACGAATTGAATTAGTTTTCATGGTGGGGAAATTAGGAATGACCAATGAATTTTTAAAAAATTTGGAGCATTACTTGAAATATTGAAATTGATGTTTGTGCAATGTTTAAAATTCAAATATGGGTTAAATAAATGCATCCTACTATATTTTCACCTCAAGTGGGGTGGTTTGATAACAAAGGAGTTGATATCCATCCTTGGGGTCTTTAAGTGACATAGTTGTGATCAACCGTGATATGTTGATCATATATACTTTACATAGTTAGGCTATTTAACCTAAGTGTTTACTTAGGCTCGCTTAAGTACCTAGATTAGGTGGCTTACCTAGTTATTTAAATTATGTTTTTAGCTTAACCTAGGTAATGACACATGTCAACAATTAATACTATGATTTTTTTTGAAATTACAAATAATATGAATTATTATGTTGCATTATTTTTATAAATATAAATAATTTATATAATATATGTGATTGAAAAAATTACATTAAATCATTTAAATCTAATTGATTTTTAAAATGTTGTTCAATATTTTATATAGTTGTATATGTAGTCACATAATCTTACAATAAGTCAATATATGGATGAAAAATCCATATAGTCGTAAGCAATATGCAACTATTAGTGTGACTCTACATGCTGCATGGAATTTTTTGCAATTGGTCCACTTACCACTTGTCCAAGGTAAGTGCAGGGTTTGCAATCACATGTGTTCATTACGATTAAAGTTTTTTATTTTTTGTAAATTAAGTTGTAATCAGTTATTTCAAAATTTCTTCTAAAGGTTTTCACATTTCAACCACTTGAAAATATTTCATCCTACTTGTAGGTTCTACAATAATTTGTAATTGTTAAATAACCTAGGACAAGAATAAAACATTGATATTGGTAACATTTTGTCATCATTTTGATTTCATTTTCAAATATAAATCTCTTGCATACTAATAAGAGAGATAAAATAATGGGAATAAATGATAATGAAAAATACAAATTTAAGGAATACAACTTTGCTTATGCATTTTTGTGAAGAAACAACTTTGTTTTTTTTTTTTTAAATTTAAATTGTTAGAAATTTGTGTTGCTTATTACATATTTAAAAAATTGAGTACAAAACAATTCATCGTGATAAATTATGTGTTTATAATGAAGGTTGGAAATAGGAATTGTGAATTTTAAAAGTACACATTTTCTAGAGAGATGTAAGCATTAACTTTTGTTGGACACTTATTTAGTAATAAAATGACATATTTGTAACTTCACGCCATAAATAATTTGGAATGCCATTTTTTAAACACATGCTTCAACATTTTATAAAATTGAATGATTTTTTTGCTTACCAACATCATTATGAATTGGTGACCTAGCATGTGTGAATTGATGTCTAATTCCATTTTTTTCACAACAAATGTTAAATTCCATTTGAAACAAATTCTCCTCCACAATTGGTTCAAAATATTTTTGTTTTTTTCCCAATTTCACTTTTGAACTTTTATTGAAACTTTTTAAATTTGTTGAATGTTTGCAAATTTTAATTAATAAAATAGACTGAGGTTTTTGTTGAAGAATCATTAATAAAAGTTTAAAAATACTAATGATGGTTGAAAGATTTTACTTTTAGTAGACCAAAAACATTTGAATGAATGAGCTCCAACTTTGGAGGTCTTGTTATTTGTCCATTTGAATAATACTCAAATAAAGTAGGATAGTTCAAATGGCCAAATTTCCAATGCCACAAACATGAATCATCTTGTTTTTTACAATAAGAACACATGTTGATTATTAGAAATGTTTTTCCTTTGCATGTTTAGTTTGTAAAAGACTACTCCTTTTTCCACAAAATGTAATGCCCACAATCTTCCCTAAAATTTTTTTTACACAATCTAACAATTTTTCCTTTCAAATACTAAGTAATTTTCATCTGAAAATTGTTTAATCAATAATCAGTTCTTGATTAGATTTAGCCCATAAAGAATGCTAGTTTTTATTTCTCCATGCTACATATGTAGTGATGTAAGACTCTTGCCTTTTACAACACGATCCTTTCCACTTGCAACTTACACTTTGGCCTTGCTGCCTATCTCAGTGAGTGCACCTATTTTCCTCTTATTACTTGTGACATGATGAGTAGCACTTGAATTGTAATACTAGTTAGACTTATCAATGTTGTTTCTCATGGTAACTAAAAACACTTCAAATATTTATGTAATTGATTATTCTTTAGAACCTTTATTGTTAATATTGAATTCTTTGCTACTATCTTTTACATTATTCACAAATTTCTTTTTAGAGCTAAAGATATCTTTTCCATCTAGTTTCATCTTTTTGTATTGGTAGTTTCATGTACAAAAAGACCTTCCTTTTTGTAAACAAAACAAAAACCAAACTACAACTTTTTGTTCTTTGATTAATATTTTTCTTGTTTTGATTCAATGTTAATAATGTACTTCTTCATTCCATGAATCAATTTAGTGTTTTTCATCAAGGTGGTTTGCTTAATTGTTCCTACATATTTTTTTCATACATTAACTTGCTTGCAACAAGTTTGTCAAATGATGGTAGATTACCACCAACCACGAGTGAGTGAATCCAATGTTCATAACTAGGAGGTAGCATATTCAACATTGCACGGACTAGTTTATCATCAATTAAGACTTTTTTCACAATAGTCATATTGTTTTTGAACTCAAACTTTTTGATACATTATGTCAAAACATGGTAAATATGATTACATAGGCGACTGGCATTGTAGTCCTTAACCACATATATGACTAACTAGCTATTAATCCATATGGCCTCATGGTATTTATCACTAGTAAAAAAAATGACATAATCGTAAATGCCATTTGTGACTATGTTTTCCACAATTGCAAGAGATTTTCAACAGTCAAAATTTAGTTTTAAAATATAATTGTAATTTTTATTTTGATTATTATTTTTGTTGCCATGTGGTAACCTAGGATGAATTCAAGATTTTATTAACTATTTATAAATTGACATGTGACAATTTAAAATAAAGAAATTATTTTTCCTACCCACTTATACGATGCCACATGGCAATCAACTTTTAGTCAAATAGTATCACTTGGGATTTAGCTTAGGCCACCTAAGCTACAAGCCCTAAGCTAGGTGACTTAGCATACATATTGAAGCATTAAAGGAAATTTGGAAATAAACTATCATTTTAGTTGCAAAAGACAAAATTTTAATCATAACGGACACATGCGATTACAAACTTTATAATTGCCTAAGACAAGTGGCAAAAGATAACAAGTTGCAAAAAACTCCACGTGGCATGTACAGTCACATTAATAATTGCATATCATTTGTGACTACAAGGAATTTTCATCCATTGACTAGTCATAAGATTATGCGACTACAGAGACAACTACATAAAATATTGGACAACATTTTAAAAAAATTAAATTTAAATTGATTAAATATTTTTAAAATCACATTTATTTAAATGTTTTATTATGCAATATCATAATTCATGTTATTGGTAATTTCATAAATTTTCAGCCTATGAGTTGTTGACATGTGTCACTACTTAGGCTATTTTAAATTGATTCTTAAAATACTTTCAATGAAACACACGATTAAAATTTCTTTTTCCAAAAATGTACATTAATTTGAATAAAGTTTTCTAAATTTTGTTACATTGAATTAGTTTTCAATGATTATTCATTGGAATTTTTTTTCAAGCACATGATTTATAAATGAAAATATTTTACAACTAATATTTAATAATAAATAAATAAACAAATAATCTCCCCCATATTAATCTTTCATTTCATTAAAAAAAGTTATATAATGTGATTATAATATATCATAATTTTAGTTAATTCACATATAATTTTTATAAATGGATAATATATCTATCACATTGCAAAAAATAATTAAAAAAATATCAGTTATAATATTTATGATGTATAATTTTTTAATATTTTAAATTGTAATTTAAATCACATTTAGTAATGTTAAATAAATTAATGAATTTGATGGAATTTTAAGTTTTATATTTTTACAAATATAATATATAGAGGGTATCTAAAATTATGGTAAAAGCCTTATGATCAAATAAATGATATATTTCTTAGACATCTTAAATGTCTATTTGATTAAATAATATATCACATTTGATTATGGTTATAATAAGTAGTAATTTTACCAATAAAATTTAATTTATATGTATGATATGTAATTAAATAATCATCATATATAATATTCATGAATAGATCATAACTGAAATACATTTACTAAAATATAATAATTTGTACTGTCAATGGTAACAAATAATACAAAATTCCAATAAATAGTTAGACAAAAGTTGATTATCAAACAAATTATATTGTAATTCCAAAGATGCCACATATGTTTTAATCATCAAAATATAGTAAATGGAAAAATTATTGACCTTAGTTGCCAAAACAATTATGACTAATTGAAAAAACAACAAGGTTTCCATCCAACCAAGGATCCATTCACAATATTGGATGAAAAATGTTCATTTTCATTTTACTTTTCCATCCAAACATGTAATAGTCACAAATTATAGTCGCATTTACAACTTCATTCAATTATATCAACAATGTAGTCACATATGTGACTACAATAATCACATATATGACTACACATTTACAAAATGACATGTAGGACTAATCGAACTATAGTTGTAAAAGTAGTTAATTTGGACACTAATTGCATCTTCAATCATAACTATATGGTTTGAATGGACATGATTTCTTTTAATGAAGCCTAGGGGGATTAAGTTAGGTGACCTAACTTAGGCTAGGCTAACCACCCAACTCCCCTAGGAAGGCTACCCACTAATACTCCCCTAGGAACTTATATGAAATGAAAGTAAGAGGACTTTATTGCTTCAATTTCACTTTGAGGGGCCAATGCTTTTACCATTACTCAACCACATTTTTTTGTAACAAATGAAATGATCACAAACATATAAAGAATAAGTTTTTTGGTGAAAGCACACTATGGGTGACCCATTTTTCACCACTTTTCACCCAAAAAAATGATGTATGACAAATATAATAAGTGTGTAGTAAATTGAAATCTTGATGGCATTTTTTGGAAACCCTAAACATAAGAAAAATAACTTAAAAATGTGCTAAACAACATTTTGGAACTCAAAGTTCATTTTAAATCAAAATTAAGTTTGATATAATGATTAGATGAAGAGAATTGAATAAAATCAATGTGCATAAAATATATAAGTATATATTTTCAATGGCCATAAGGCTTCATGTTTGTGGTTCATGACACATTACCAAACCAAAGAAAAATGAAAAAATAATACTATGCCCACATATAAAATCTTTTCCTTTTTTTTATGGTTATGGCTTTTTCCCAAAATTAAAATTTATTATGCATTTATTGCTCACGAAGTGCAAGAAAAAACACATTTTTTGAATGGATTTTCAACCAAAACTTGTAAACATCTACATGGTCTTAAATTTAATTTATGTACATCAATATTGCTCACCATCCAAAAATTCATTACAAAATTCAACCCATAACTTTAGTTTTGAAGTATATTTGTAATTTTTCATACTTTATGACATGTATTTTTTCGATACAAATATATTTCATATGTTCAAGTTTGTAAATGTTTGTTGGAGTTTCTTTTAAAATAAATTAGTTTAAGTTTAAAGTTAATGTAATATACTTAAAATGAGCAAAAAAATCCAATATGTGATGTCTACATGTACCCAAAAAAACCAAATATAAAATTTCTGTTTTTGTGATATTTATAATTTTTGGGGGATGTAATGTGCTTTCACCCTTTTTTAGCCTAGGTTAACCTATGCCACTTTAGGTTGACCTAGGCCACCCAATAATCTAACTTAGACTTCCATTTGTTATTTAAAGCAAATTTAGGTTTTCCTAGGTTAAGCATAGGTAACTTAGTTTACCTTTGGGTTACTTAGGCTAATTTAGGCTACATTAAACTATTTAGGTTTAAACCAATGTTAGGCAGTTTTCACAGGGGGACTCAATTTTCATCTCAATTTTTTGTCCAATTCTTAGGTTGAGAATTACCATGTATTGCATTTGGTGAGAATCGGGTTAAAAACCGACCCCGAGGTTTTCCCAAGAGTAAGAACTAGTCTTTGTAAAAACCAATTTCAATGATTTAAAAATAAAAACTAAGACTTGGCTTCCCATATGGGTTGAACTTGGGTCCAATTTTCAGCCCAATAAGTAGTAGAATTTTCCTTAAAGTAAAAAAAAAAATGTCAAAATCATATAGAGGATGAGATTTCTAAAACCTTATGAAAAAAATACAATGGATTTAAATGGACCTCGATGGAATTCAAACTTTAAATTTCATCATTTCAATCTTTTTTTTATCACGTTCAATTAATTAGTATTGTTCATTGGTGATGCTAGTTGTACTATAGCTATAAATGTTTTCAAACCACGTGCATTAAATCCTAAATTTCAACATTTTGTACCCATATTAAAAAAATCATTACTTTACAATAATGAATTTAGAGTTTGAAAATGCGTTAAGGGATGAAAGAAGGGCCCCAAGAAGGGTCAAAGCAGGGTCACTTTATGAAAAATTCCAATAAATAGGATTTTTTTCCCTTATTTTCTATGATTTTTTTCAAAAAATTGAAAATCAGATTTGTGAGAATCTGTTTTGAAAACTGATTGTTCTTAAATGAGTGAGTACTAAGTACCTTGAGAACTTAATTATAATATATATTTGAAAACATTGAGAATAAAATTAGTTCTCTCCAACATTAATTTTTAAAAAAAATCAAGAATTGACTTGGTTCTCACATAGAAGCATAAAGAATTGGAACAGGTGGTTTTTAAAAAAAAGTGAAGACCACACAACATTGATTTAAACTATGTTAAGGTAAGTTAAATTTGGTTAGACTAGGCTATACTTGGTTAAAGTAGGTTATTTAAGTTAAACTTGGTTACACTAGGTTATACTAGGCCACACTAACTTATACTAGGCTAAACATGGTTAAACTAAACTAAATTAGGTTATACTAAGCTATATTAAGTTATACTTGACCAAAGTAAGTTATTTAGGTTAAATTTGGCTATATTAAACTATACCAAGTTAAACTTTGTTAAAATAGGTTATTTAGGTTAATTTTTGTTATAGTAAGTTATATCTGGTTACATTAGGTTAAATTAGGCTAAGCTTAGTTAAAGTAAGATATTTAAGTTGAACTTGGCTATATTAAGCTAAAATTGGCTAAACTATGCTATACTAGATTAAACTTGGCTAAAGTAGGTTATTTAAGTTAAACTTGGTTATATTAGGTTACAATATGTTAAACTTGGTTGAAATAATTTATTGAAGTTAAACTTGGTTAAAATGGGTTATAATTGACTATATTTGGCTAAATTTGATTAGAGTATTTTTTTACATTAAATTTGGTTAAATTTGGCAAAAATTGATTAAATTGATTAAATTTAATTAAAGTAGGTTATTTAATTAGGTTTAACTTAGAATTTAAATGTGGTTAAACTTAATTAAAATATTTTATTTAAGTTAAATTTGGCAAAAATTGATAAAATTTATTAAAACTGGTTAAATTAGATCAAACTAAGTTATTTACATAAATTTGGTTAAACTTGAATCCTTAGGTTAAACTTGTTTAAACTAGGTTACTTGGATTAAATTGGGTTAAACTTGGAAAAATTTGATAAATTTAAGATATTTATGAAAAACTTAGTTAAACTTGGTTAATTCAAAATATTTAAGTGAAATTAGGCTAATTTAATCTATTTCGGTTAAATTTAATTGGAATAGGTTACCTGAAAATAATCAAGGTAGAAATAGGTTATTAATTACATTAAATTAAAAAAATATACTTAGATTAAACGAGTTTATTTGAATTAAATAAAGATATTTAGACTAAATTTATAAAATAAATTTAATGGAGGTTAATTTTAAAAGTTAAATTGAGGCTAAAATTATAGGTTTAAATTCAATCAAATTAAATTTAAAGGTTAAAATAAGTTAAACCAAATTCAAACCTATATTAAACATAAGTCAATTTATAGTCAACTTAACCACATGTTCATATATATATATAATTGGTCAAACAAGGTCAATTATATTCAACATGACTACTAATTGTGTAGTCATAATTTATAATCATATAATTACATATAATCATATTTATTGTCATGTAGTCTTAAAAATGGTTGTACTAAAAAAAATGATAATGACTGAAGTCCAAATATGACTACATAACTATAATTGGATAATAGTCACAAGCTGTCATAGTCATGAAAATCATGTTTTGGCATTCTGATAAAATTGGTCATGGATGCCCCCTCTTACATCTCCATATCATAAAATTTGATGTACAAGTTTGATTTTTTTGTAATGTCTTGTGTCCCAAACATGGTAGCCAATGCACACCATTTAATGTTGGAATCATCTAAAATCTCTATTGTTTCAAGAAAATCATCTTTTATTAACAAAATAAACATTTTATTAACTTTCAATCTCATGTTGGCAAACTGCACTTGTGTCACTATCACCCCATCATGGGTCATTGAGTTGGATTCATTGAGATAATCACTATTTCTTTCAAACCTTTTGATGTAAAAATGGTCTTAACTTTAGTCTTCTATGCCTCATGTGAAGCACCCAAAAGCTTGTTACATTCTTTGGTATTTAGCCCAAATTGACTAACATTAGTATTGGCCAACTTATCATTCATGTACTCATAAACATGATACTAATATCCCTATGTTGGTAGCCTAGTTTTGATACCATCAAGGAATACATTATGAACAATGATT
>Ga0116229_10014258_pt1 | contig 11067 bp, 11 predicted proteins | sample S1TSphgellanicum_3_FD_87313 | JGI IMG/M metagenome (GOLD analysis project Ga0116229, IMG submission 87313) | Host-associated microbial communities from peat moss isolated from Minnesota, USA - S1T2_Fc - Sphagnum magellanicum MG | ecosystem: Host-associated > Plants > Peat moss > Unclassified... | reverse complement strand
TTTTTTTTTTTTTTCTTTGGACCCCTCCTATTTTCAAACCTCATCATTTTCTTATTTCTTATTCATTTTAAACGATTTAAAGTGCTATAGGAGCGCCACCCGAAGTCCTACAAATCACATTGGAACTTTAATAGCAACAAAACAACATAAAATGAACTTTTCGAGTGTTTAAAAACCGACCTTCGTAATGTTCAATAATTTTTTTTTGGAGTTTTTACCCCCTTTACTTTGGGGGCCATTTTAATCTATTTTCAACGATACTTAATGTGTTAGATGCGCCAAGAGGAGGGCTTCAAGTTTGTTTTGCATTCCAAAAGCAACAGAGCCCTCCCATGGCTGGTATAATCTAATACAGTAATTGCATCTGATGTGCAACTAAGTTGGTTCATGAGGTTTGCAATGGAATGTTTTAACCCATATCCTTTGGCTTTGAATTCTATTTTGCTCAGTATATAAGTAGGAGCAATAGCTATGTAGTAGCCAAATATGAAGTGCCATTGGGGATGATTGAATGAAAAAAACTTGACCTTTATGAAATGGTTAAACCTAAAAATAAAATTGGATTATTTTAAACTTACTTATATAACTTAAGCCTAGGTATTTTTCAACCTACTTCCATACCTAAGTAAACCTTCTTAATAGGGTTTAATTATTACTTACCTACCTACGCACCACATGTCAATATATTATTAATCATAGATTGAATGATTTAGATTTCATTGATTAATATTTAAAAATTTAAAAATAGGTGGGCTTTGATTGCCACATGTCACCATATAATTGGTGTTAAAGTGAACACGTGTCAAATGGTAAATGAATGTTCCATGGTGTGCCACGTGTCATCATCATATGGTATAAACTTTAATGATTGAAATTAATCCAATGAATTTTTAGTTTTGAAAACACAAAAAATTTAAATAGTGACACATGTCCACAAGCTAATTGTTTAATTTTTAAACGTGTCATATTTTGATTAGTTGCATTGTAATTGTAAAGAAAGTTGCACATAATGTGCAACTACATTTGGATTTGTATGTATGTATGAACATGTATATTAACATCGAATATACATGTTGCATATGTAGTGTCGCATGCAACTGAATGTCTCAAATTTGCAGTTGCATGTGTCGCATGCAACTAAATTTTAGTTGCAAATGGTAGTTGCAAAACCCAAAATTTCTAATAGTGAAAGTTGGTTGAACCTAAACAAGGATTTTGGATATAGAATTAGCAAATACCATTAATTTTCTTGAATTATTTTTGTTCTTTGTGAGAACCATAAAGATGAAAACAATTGTCATGCCCCAAATTGATTTGGAGTGATTTGTAAATATGCCTTTCACAAATAATGATTCCAAAATCAAGTGAACTTGGAAGAAGGAAGACCATTTTATATCTTTCACCCCTATTCTAAATATGGTCCACACATGTATGTGAATTCCACTTGTGGTCCACCCATGTTCCATTTATGATCCGCCTATGTTCCGTCCACATTTTTAAAAAAATTCTTTTGCCATAACTTTTGCCCTTGGCCCATACACATACAAGTTGTACACATTAGATTGCTCCAACATTTGAGTGTACATGTTTAGGTTGTAAGTGCATCCCAAAGAAGGATTGTAGATCTACTAAATTGTAAAGATGCTAGAAATATCTAATATTGCAATGGTTGTGTAGGTGTCAATGCCATCCCCATTGTGATGTGTACTAGGAGTTGGTAGGTTTGTGTGAACTTTAGAGGACCAATGGAAATGCCAAATTGGGATAGCTTTTGAAATGTTCAACAAAATATAATTAACTACATAGGCCTAAGGATTTTTTTTTTGATTAATGGGGTTGTTGGATATGGTTATTTGAATTTGTTTTTTTAACCCTATCTCAAATGAACTAACAATTTATGTGTAACTACTATTTGCAAACATGGTTTTACCCTTAATCCCTTTTATACTTTGTCTATCTTGACAATTTGACAATCCACATTTGTGTGTATTTTCCTTGAGTTTGATTGGCATCATGGTCATTTTCATTTAGATTCCACTCACATTTAACTTGCATTGCACCCAAGTTTCACATAGATTCATGTAGATTGTGAATAATTTAGGATAAAATGTACATAGTCCCTAGTAATGTAATCTTCATATATTATTTGTCTCCTATGTCCTTTTCTTTGTTGAAGTAGGCATCTAAGGCCTATTCATGGTGGCCATAGAAACTAGTTATCCTTTCACAATTCACCTTATCATTGGTTTTTGCACTTTTTTTCAATATTTGTGACTATTCAACAAGCTAGTCTTAACACTATGATAGAGTCCTTGCACTGCACCTAAAAATTATTAAACAAAGGCATAGTTTGAGGTTGAATTAATTCATGGCATAAAATTAGCATGTGGTTAGAGATGGGGAATGTTGTTTAGTTGTTGGCACCGCTAAATAATAATTGTTGGAAGGTAAGCCTATCCTTGATATTGATGGCTACATTGTGATTTAGATTGGCCATTGCCTTATGAACAAGTCAGTATCAAATTGAACATGTTAGATCTTGATGGTTATGGTATGATTCATATTGGCCATTGCCTTTATAATTGGTTCCAATTTCAAGTGAAGGATCAAATTTGTTGCATTGCACCATTATTTATGTTCCACAAATGTTCTACATATGTGAATTCCACATATGTTCCACCTATGTTCTACCCACATATGGTTTTTTGCTTTTGCCAGAACTTGATCACTCAAGGTCTTTACACACACAAGTTGTCTACACTAGCTTATTCCACCATTTGAATGAATGTATTGATTGCAACAACATGTCAAAAAAACAAGACCCTAAATTTATTAGAATGTAAGGATGAATTACTAATTATAATTAATATTGTGATGGTTGTGTAGGTGTCAATGCCACCCTTAGGTGCATGGTACATGATTGACTAGTTCAAGGGGAGCCCATTTTGCATCCAAATATATGCACCACTCACAAGCCCTGTTGGTGGGCAATTAACCCAAGTGGTGTATTTATCTCAACTCCCATGCTCATTTGGGGCATTTCATGGAGGTGTGGCTGCTTGGCACGTCACTTAAAACTTTTCCAAGCTATGGAACTTGCAAATGTTATATCATCATGATCATCAAAACAAGTTCTTAATGTGAATGTGACAAAAAAAGGGTTGGAAAATGAACAAAGGAAGGAAGGAAGGAAGGAAGGAAGGGTGTAGGTATATTGGGACATTCAAGCAACAACTGAAAGATGATATAGTAATAGGTCATTTGCAAATCACTTGAATTCCCACCAATGCACAAGGTGAAATTACTAGCTTAAAAGGACATTGGATTCGCACTATCAAAGAGGTGGCATACAACCACCTTGACCTAAAATTGGTGAACTTTAGGTCACACACAACAAAACAGTGGGAGGTCATCCATGCAAAGCTTGGTGGGCTATTTTATTATGACCCCCATTTAAAAGATAGGATGGTGGAAAATTATATGAAGGAACACCTATCCTCGGCTAGGAATGTATGGAAGAAATCCTGGATGGCCAATGGTGAAGGTCTAAACGCCCAAACAAATGCCCAAAACATGTTTGGGAATCATTTGTTTGGTATTATAACACTCCAAATGCACCAAAAAATTAGACACAATGTAAGGGATTTATGGCCATGTGTGAAATCCCCACACACATGGTGCACATACCTTGTCCCATGCAATTCAAATTGAGGTCAATGTTAGTGATGATTTTAGTAAGAGTTAAATTCTACATCACCGTTAAGTTTTTGTTGACCATACTACATGCAATACCACGTACCTGAATAGTAAAGATAAATTATGAAGCTTTGGTCTGCGGTCAACAAAACATGGTAAGAATGGAAACATGCAGTATAGACAACAAAATGATAATAGTAATGTCCTTATTGATGAAGCTTGAGTACAAGTTATGTTTGGTTATGAGGCCCCCAAAAAAGTACTCCCTGCCCCTTATATCTCCATTATTCTTCTTGCCTCTTCATACTTTCAAATAATTAGAACTTATGACATATCGATAGTACTAGCCATTCGGCAAGTCACAAGTAATGACAACTAGCTTCGACATGACCCCATCAAATATTTCCCTACTAAATTTCAATAGGGAACCTACCTCAATTTGGTTAGACGACTTCCTGGTTAGTAAACTGACTACCTAACTTCGATAAAACTATACTTAAGACTTCTACAATTGTTCAATACTCTTTATTTCAATAAACATTGATTTTATATATTCCTAACATTATCCCCCCCCTTTAGGACTTTAATGTCCTCACAAGGTCAACATTTTTCTAAGTTGGTCTATCTTTTGTGTGGAGCTATTAGTTGAGATTGGGAAATGTTGACTAAAGTTAGGAAATCATTGATGTCATCATCAGAGTCAACCTTTGATGCAAAATTCTCACCCAACATTATTCCTAGAAGGAATTTTTGATACACCTTATCCTTCCTAGGGACCAATGGATGTGGCAGGCATTATTGAAACTCATGAGGTGTTAGACTTCTCGAGTTCTTCTGAAGCTACCTCACCATGCGAATTATTCTTAAGATAACAACCGTAATGTCATCGGGCTCCTTTCAAGATGTGCTTGAGCTACATGTAGATTGGGTCCCCTTGTTGTGCAATGCCAACCAATCGATGTCATTGCCTCCTTCAATAAGTCCTTGAGTGCACAATTCTCGAGTAAATCACTCTCAAGTAAATCTTCCAGCTTTTGCGCCCACTATCATGTCTCCATGGAGACCTCTTTTACTCTCTTCTCAATGGTGTTTAGTATAAGATCTTTTTTGGCCATTACAAAAGTGGGCTTGTGGCTAACTATTGTCGTGTGCTTCAAGTAGTATTTGTTATAGGCTACCTCCAATTTGCAATAATATCACAATGCATAGCACCCAAACAACCCATGAGATGCTCCAATACTCCATAACCATGCCCATTGTTGAAAACGATATAGCCACTGAGAATATTGTACGCAAGTACTCATGAAACTCCATGTCTTATATCTTCCACATATGTTCAAAATCCCCAATTAGGATTCGAGCATTGAACGTAGGTGCAACAAATCCTATTGAAAGGCATGTTTGCAAGTGATAAATGAAGTAATACCCCTTTAGGTGGGGATTAATTAGCAAGGTATACTCCAACTCCTTCAAAATGTGCAGTATATCACTTAGACTACGGGGTTTGAACCCAACAACTTTTGCATCAGATGTTGGAGGAATAGTTCTTGTTTGCTCGTTGCAAATGGAAAGCATACGTAACTTTGATAATGGTCCGTCATGGGGGAATGCTGTTGTGGTGGAGAATCATTAGGTGGATGCTTTGAATTCTTATCCTTCCCCACATTGCCACCATTGTTGTGGCTTTTCTCCCCACTCTTGCCACCCTCCACTTGTTCCTTCCTTCTAGTCTTTTTTACAAATTTCGTAATTGAGATTTCCTACATTGCATCTTGATCTTCCTCCTCTTCATTTGTCTGTGTTCCCTTGAATTCCTCTTGCTCCCGAAGATTCACACGTGTTGTATTAAGCTCCATTACCATGTCTTGCTCCTACTGGTAGTACAACTATACCATTGATAGTCAGGCTTCAGTAAGAATTGTTAAGAGTTTTTTACCTTGATTCTTAAGCAATTGATCATAGAGGACTGCCTTAGCTGAATGCTATAGTGCTAGTGCCTTCCACTTAGCCTTTTCAACATCATGTTTATCATCTACTTCCCTTCGTTCAATTGCTTCCTTCTCTTTGAAAATTGCAAGTTGAATTTGGTTCTCCAGACCTTGTATTTTTCCAGAAGAGTCTTCTCATGCGTTTCGCTGGCTCGCATATCACTCTGCTTTTGTTCTTTGAGTAGCCACACCTCTGCTTCAAAACTTAGAACTTGGCATGCCAAGCTTCCTTCTCAATCTGCATTTTGAAGAACTTCTAACTTTGCCCAGTTGCAGGGCAGAAAGTGCACGTTCAGGGCTATTTGGAAATTGGTGTTCTCCGGTAACTGGCTCGAGGCCACCGGTTACTGAACATAATCTCACCGCTACCGTGGCTCACTTATATCCAGTAACCAGCGGCCTCTCACGAGTTACCTAGTGCATAGGGGGGTGTCATTTTTAGCAATAAAGGTTGTACCCATGCAATTGGTGGTGCCATTATCCCCTGTTATGCAGGTCGAAGTTATACTTTAACATGCATCTCATACACTTTCTTTTCTTTTAGTTTTCATTTGGGCATTTTCTTACAGAGACATTGTGGAACTCCTTCTGGATGGGTATAGAGGGTAGAGAATCAAAAGGTAAGCTTATTGAATAAGGTTGGAAGTATAGGAGAAGCTTCCAGGGCCTTTCAGATGTGAGATGGTAGGCCGAGAGAGGTCGAAAATCTGGAAGGCCTTCTATATGGAACCTTGACATGCTTAAAGAACCGGTCCATATTTTGCTGAAACAGAATTAAAAACTGAAAAAAAACAGAGAAATAATAAGAACTTTTGGCCTCTGGAAGTTATTCTCCAGGCTGGACAGTAACTTCCAGAAGCCAGAAGGCCCCCACCAGACTGGCAGGTCTTTTCAAAAAATAAGAAAAAAATCCTCTTCTCAAGAAAATTGAGGTTGGGAAGCGTCCCCAAAATACAAAGGAAAAAAATGGACCGGTCTTTTACAGTTGGGTCAGGTGGGGTGAGATAATGTCATTAGATGGAAATATAGGGAGAGGGAGGGTTGGTTATTTAATTTTTTAATCTCTTCAAAGGGGTTTCTCAGTATAAAGGGTTGGGGTTTTTTTTCTTTCCCTTTTTTTTTTCAAAGAGTTGTTTCTTGGGTGGGAGGAAGGGGTTTTTCTCGACGTTGGGTTGAGTGAAATGAGGTGAAGTGACAATTTTTCTTCCAAAATAAATCTTTTGTACAAGATGTAATAGTTTTCTTGGCACCAAGCATGTAAGTAAGTAGGTCACTAAATCAGTAAGTAAATAGGTGAGTAGGTTAGGTAGGTCAGTAGAAAGAGGATGCCAAACAGTTAAAAAAAAAGAAAAAGAGATAATGTTTTTGAAAGCTGGGTAGGGTGGGCAAGTGCAAAAGGCACCAGTGGGTTAAATTACTGGGTTTCATCCCAAAACGGTCAGAAAGGGTCTGATCCACGACTAGTGTGTTCGTGGGTGCTGTGTCACTGAGGGATCCAATTGTGAATAATAACCTCAAAATTGCGAGATTTAAAAAATAATTGGAAAGCGCTCAGAGAAAATCTGTAGTGTATTTGGAGGGCACCTTGTGTCCATGAATTTCCCTCCTATAAAAGGGGAGAGATAATATGCCTACTCCTCAATAGTGAGAGGGTTCTTACACCTATAAGTAGGCATAATATCCCTCCAACTCCTATGCCTTGTGCTATGCGTAGTTTGGAACCTCCAACTCCTACACCTTGTGATGTACATAGGTTTGGTTCATCATAAATTTTGGCTCATGCTTTACGACAGGTAAAGCCCTAGAGTGAGACACATTCCCAAAATCCAGGGCCAGACTTGGCTATCCCTTCATCCTAGACCCCTTATTTTGAGAATGCCCCAACCCTAGGGCTCTACCCTACACGTAATGTGAGTCCATGTTACTGACCATGATATTTTGTATGCAACAACAGCAGGTATTACATCTTGTCCATGGGCCTTACGCTTTCCATAAAGCCCACTACTCCCCCATCCCCCCGCACCCCCTATTTTCTTTTTATAAGTTCTGCCGATCCCTATTTCTTGACCCTCACTACTCTGAGTTTTTAAAAAATGTGGAAGGTTTTTTACTCCAGTCAAAGCCTTCAGACTCCAGAGAGCAACAGAGCACACCAAAAAGTCTACAAGATAGAATTTGTTTTCCTTGTTCTTTGTTGTTGTGTTTTTTTAATAATTAAAAAATTTTGAATTTATTTGGAGGTCGAAAGTGGATGAGAAGGTTGTCAAGTTCATTCATGGGTTATCTTTTGGGGGATCAAGTTCTCCTGCTTCCCAAGGTTTAGGGTTAAATGGCAATGTGGGGTTAATGGTATTTCAACTTACTTAAAGACCTCAAGTTGATGGGAGGCTATGGACACTTGCCAAATTGGAAATGATGATCGACTTGTGGCAGGATACACATTGGGAGTATCACAAGTAGCTCATAGTTGCAAAGGATTGAAAAGAGCTTGCAAAAAGAATCAATGCAGCATTTCCAAATGAAATGTTGTGAACTTGGAAGTAACATCGAAACAAGATCACCAAAATGCAAAAAAAATATTGTGAAGAGCATGAAGCTTGTAATATCGCAGGTGCTCTTCCTTCTTCATGGTCATGTTATGAACATTTTCATAGCATTTTAGGTGGCACAAAAAAAATGAATGGTGCAATTGGTAGCATTGATGAAGGTGTTCAATTGTCTCAACCTCAAGTGGAAAATTTAGATGATCTTTCTGAAACTATTTTAAAAATACAATAGCATCAAAATCTTGAACATCAAACTTCGATTTTTGATCACATGAATGAACATGTAACATTTGACCAAACTTCAAAACAAACATTTGATCTAGTGTCACCTAGGACAAAGGCTTGTAATTTGCCTAGTATTAGAGGCAAACCAAACAAAAAAACTACAAATAAAAAAAGGCAAATATCTAGAGAGTCTCCATCCATTCTAAGAGCCATTAAAAAAAATACACAAATTGCAAAAGAAATGCAGATGTTGAAAATGACACAAGACATTACAAAACAAATATTAAATAATGAACAAACATGTAACTGCAAATGGATTTTTTTTTGTTGAAGTATTTAAATCTAGATATCTTTCTAGGCATAGCTATTTAACATGTGATATCAAGATCATTTGATCATACTGCTGTCATCATTGTCTGCACAACAATTGAAATAAAAAAAAATTATTCCAAAATCTTTTATGAAAGTACAATGTGGATGATCAAACTTTTTGGGTGGTTCAATAACTATTGTTCAAATAATGTTCCCTAGATCAATTTTCTTCTTATTTCGCTTCTTTCCATCTTTCAAAGTTGACAACTTTGCTAACCTATCACCTTTAAATCTAGTCAAGTTATTTCTCCTTGTTGCATTAGTCACATGACACAATTTCATAATTTTCCACATTTCACAACAGTTGTGCAATACAAAACAAGCTATAACAACTACAAGATCCCTATTAACACTTGAATTGAAAATTTCAAAATTTCCAACCAAATTTTCAAATTTTGAAAAACAATTTTAGTTATCACCTTATTAGAATTCATACTATTATCAATTTTTTTATATACATCATTTAGATCACAAGTTTCATTTATAAAAAAGTACATATGAGATGAGTAGAATCACAATGAGATAAAAAGTCATCTTCATGCTTTGAACAATTGATTTAGGCTCTTGCAAAATTTGTTGAATCTTCAACTCCTTGTATAATTTGAAAGCTTTAAATTAAACCCCATCATGAACTCTTCTAGGCTATCCAACATGAACATTTTTATAAATTTTTTTTGCATCACATATAATTTATATAATAATGTTATGAATTTTTTTTCAATTATAGTAATCTAACATTACAAAAGTGTATCTTTTACTTGGCCTTTCAACTAATGGTATGTCGGTACCATCAATAGCACCACATATGTTTGGTAAACTTATGAACTTTTCAAATTGATCAATGATCCCTAGTAAATGTTTTTTTAACAAGTGTACTTATGTGCTTTGTTCAAAAGCTTATCTTTGTCATAAAGGACAACATAATTTAAATCCATATATGTTCGAATAGTAAATGCACCAACATCAAACCTATTTTACATATGTTTAAAACTAAACCCATGAGCAAACTATACAACACAACTACAACAATCTTCTTAATCTCTACTTGTAGTCTCACTATGTTAAAACATTTTGATTTCAAAATGAAGATAGTTCTTCAACCAAATTATTGAAAGCATCAAAAGACATTGTATAATGCATCAAATACTTTATATACCTCATTTCGAATGTTGTATGCCATACAATGGCCTCAACGTTTTTGCAATGAGTTTTTTTTTGAGTTCAATCCAAAACATGTGGAAAAATAATTTTTCTTTTCTTTGACAAAGCAAAGAAAATTTGATCCACATCAAACATGATGATGCACCCTAATGCAAAAACTTTGTATCTTGTGAGATATGGGAAAAATATTTCTCTAATATAATTGAAAATAACAATCAAATCAATATAACTTTCCCAATGAAAATTTGATCCATATTGACAATGTATTTTTAAAAACCTTAAAACAACCCCATAAATACATTCACAAGTACAACCCAAATTAAAACAATTCACACTAAAAATAAGAATGCAGACATATGTTATGAGAATCTTTAAAATATCTGTTTGAAAAAAAAGAAAAAAAGCATTAACATCCACAACAACAACCCCAAAAAAAAAAATCCCCTCTAAAACTAAGTGCTCAATGTGTTTGAAATTTGTGAAATTGTTTTGAAAACTCTCTTCTCTCTGCAGGCAACACTAAATTTAAAAATGCATAGTAAAAAAAATTACCCACCCAAGACATATTTAGGTGGTTTTGTTGGGAGTGGGTGGCAACAATCTCTGGAGGGAAAACTATATTAAAAAATACATAGTAAAAAAATAACTCACCCAAGACAAATCTAGGTGGTTTTGTTGGGACCCGCCCCACTCTTGATCGCTGTCTAATCAAGAGGGTCATCCTTGTGCGACCAGGGTAGATGTAATTTTCATTTGGTCTCACATTTCGAGGAATGTTCACCAGGTGTTACTAAGAAACTGCGAATTTATTTTTGGCGAGTTCATTTTTTTGCGACCTTTAGGGTTGGTCTGAAGTTTAGACTTGCCATCTAACGGGGTAGAGGGTAGAGCCATTGCGCGATGAGCGGCTTGTTTACTTTCTCCTCTTCCGTTTCGTAATAGATGGTGTTCTGCGTGTCTCTTTCTTGTCTATTTAGTTCTGGCGGACCACCCAAGACTTGGAGAGCCGGCTTTGTCTCCTTCGAGCATCACACAACCCAAGTAATAAGGTTTGAATCCCCTTTACAAAGCATTTTGCT
>Ga0116229_10014253_pt1 | contig 11068 bp, 10 predicted proteins | sample S1TSphgellanicum_3_FD_87313 | JGI IMG/M metagenome (GOLD analysis project Ga0116229, IMG submission 87313) | Host-associated microbial communities from peat moss isolated from Minnesota, USA - S1T2_Fc - Sphagnum magellanicum MG | ecosystem: Host-associated > Plants > Peat moss > Unclassified... | reverse complement strand
GGGCCCTAAGCCTTTGTTTGAAGAGGCATCTTTGTCGGCGTGCCGACGCACTTATTTGCCGACGATGCCTTGGGCCCCAGACCCCTATTTTATAGGCTGCCGAACAGCGCGGCTGTATCGGACATGCGAGACGAAAAACCCCATTCATTGTCGTACCAGCCCGCCACCCGAACCATCTTGCCGCCATCCACCGAAGCCGTCTGTGTGGCGTCGAAGGTGCAGCTTGCCGCCACGCCGTTGAAGTCGCTGCTCACCAGCTTTTCCTTGTTGAAATCGAGAATGCCCTTCATCGGGCCGGACGCGGCCTGGCGGAACACCTCGTTGATATCCGATACGCTGGCAGGGTGGGCGAGATTGGCATCCAGCGAGACCAGCGAAACGTTCGGCGTCGGCACCCGCACCGAGGTGCCGTCCAGCTTGCCGGCCAGTTCAGGCAGCACGAGGCCGAGCGCCTTGGCCGCCCCCGTGCTGGTGGGGATCATCGAGAGCGCCGCGGCGCGCGCGCGGTGCAGATCCTTGTGCAGCGTATCGACGGTCTTCTGGTCGCCGGTATAGCTGTGGATGGTCACCATGTAGCCGCGCTCAATGGTGAAGGCGTCGTTCAGCACCTTGGCCATCGGCGCCAGGCAGTTGGTGGTGCAGGAGGCGTTGCTCACCACCGTCATATCGGCGGTCAGTACCGACTGGTTCACGCCGAAAACAACCGTTGCGTCCACCCCGTCGGCCGGTGCCGACACCAGAACCTTGCGAGCACCGGCGGAGAGCAGGGCCGAGGCGGCGGCCTTGGTGGTGAACAGGCCAGTGCATTCCATCGCCACATCGACGCCCTGGTAAGGCACTTTCAGCGGATCGCGTTCGGCCGAAACGCGGATCGGGCCCCAGACCCGGCCATTATAATGGATGGTGATGCTGCTGCCGTCGATGGTGACCTCGCCCGGAAAACGGCCATGAACGCTGTCGTAACGGAACAAATGGGCGTTGGCTTCCACGCTGCCGAGGTCGTTGATGGCGATCGGTTCGAGATCGGTACGGCCGCTCTGCACCATGGCACGCAGAACCAGACGGCCAATTCGGCCAAACCCGTTGATCGCAACCTTAACCGCCATCTTATCGTCCTTTTGTCGCATTTTACTGTTGCGGCCCTTGTGGTGAAACATCGCGCGTCTGTCTAGTTCGTGTGCGGGACGCCCGACTTCATTCCCAAATGCCGCAGAACCAGATCGGCGATGCGCCGCGCCGTGAGTGGTATCTCGGTGCCGTCCGCCGCGATGTCGGCGCCGAGGAACAGACCCTCGGGCCCCAACCATCGATCCCAGCCGAAGCCACTGCCGCCTTCCAGCCCGAACCGTGGGGCGTCGCCGAGCACCGCCTCCTGCCAGGCGGGCTCCTGGCGGCTGAAAAACTCCCAGCATGGCAGGGAGACAACCGCACAGGGTACAGCAGACGCCGCGAGAAGCAGCCGGGCGGCCAAGGCCTGATGCAGCTCGGGGCCGCTGGCGATCAGCGTTGCCGCGCGCGGGGCAGGGGCTTCAGCCACCACATAGCCGCCTTTGGCACAGCGCGTGCGCGTCGGGCGCTCGGCCAGAATCGGCACCTTGGTCTCAGAGAGCAGCAGAACGCTCGGCCCATTGGTGCGCCGCACCGCAAGTTCCGCGCATTCAAGCGCTTCCGATGCGTCGGCTGGGCGAAATACGTGCAGGTTGCGCATGGCGCGAAGGCTGGCGCGCTGGCCCGCGGCCGGGCAGGCCGGCGATGGTTCGACCAGCACCTGAACCAGCCGCAGCCCGGCGCTGGCGGCGGCGCGCAGGCCGGGGCGGACATTTTCCATCTGCCCGAGACTCTGTGCCGCAACCGGCAGCAGCCCGCCATGCCAGGCAGCGCCGGCCATAGCGCTGCCCATGCCTTGCACGAGCTGGCCGGCGGCTTCCCGGCTGGCGAGAAACTCGGCTGGTGCGCCGGCTACCGTCCAGGCGGTGTCTCCCGGCATCGCTGCCAGTTCCGGCAAGGCGTTGGCAAGACGGCCCAGTGCCGCGCGCAGCGTGGCGGCGGTGGAACACACGCCACTACCGCCGGCCGGCTCAAGGCTGGTTTCGGTCAAGGCCGCGTGCCAACCGGCCGGCAATCTGCCGGCCATCGCGCTCTCGAAATCGGCGCGGCTGGCATGGCGGGCAAGGCGTTTGAGCCAGGTTCGTCTGATGCCGGAATTGCGCCGGCCGGTCGCGGCCCAAGCCAGCCGGCCCTCGGCGCAATCTTCCCTGGTGTGCGCAAGCCCCGCTTCGGTGTGCACACAGGCAATCAGTGTCGGCTTATGCGAACGCAACGCGGCTGAGATGGCGGCGGCCACGTCGCCGGCATCTGTGGCGGCAACCTTGCGGACCGACCAGCCGGCCGCGGCAAAACCCGCCAGCCCCGGCGCATCGGGCGCCGGCACTTCGGTGATCGCGGTGAGCCGGCCGAGACGCCAGGCGCCAGCAAGCCAGGCGGCCTCCTGCACCGCGCCGGTCGCCAGATCGGCGCCGGCGCCGAACACCCAGCTGCGATGATCCACCAGGGAGCGGCCAAAACGCGCCGCGAGCAGGCGTTCGGCCAGCGCCATGCCGGCCCCGGTGCCGAGTGCCTGGCCTGGGGCGGCGAAACTGCCGGCCGGCATGGCCACCAGCGTGGTAAGCAGGTCACCCAGCGGGGCAAGTGACGGGGCGAAGACCAGCCGGTCGCGATCGGCCCAAAGCGGATCGGCCGAATCGAAGCGCAGATGACGTGCGAAGAGCAGGCAGAGCGGCAGGCAAAGCCCTTCGGCCGCGCGGCCCAGGGCGGCCCGTTGCAGCACGCCTGCCAGGCGGCTGATCGAGGGGCGGCGCTCGATGATCTCGGGGGGAGAAAGCGCGTCCAATCAGCCCGCCAGACGGCACAATGCTCGGCAGGACGTTGCGGGAAGCCGGCATGTCTGCGAGTCTGGGTCCATGATCGTCCTCCGTCTGCCCGCGCGCTGGGTGTGTCTGGCTCTGCCGCTGTGTCTGCCAGCTTGCCACCTGGTCGGCCAGCGGGATTTCAATGCCAATGCCGGAAAGCGCCCCGAACCGCATGCGGCCGCGATGGCTGCCTTACCACCGACCCCCTCTTTGGTAACCATTCGCTACACCACGCCCGACCCGGACTATCGGGAGGCGCTGGCCGATGCGGTGCGCAAGGCGCTCGCCCGCAAGCCGGATGTGCTGTTCACCGTCGCGACATTGGTGCCTTTGGCCAAAACGGCGGACGGCCAGGCCGATCAGGCTGCCGAAGCGGCGGACTCAGGCAAGGACGTTGCCCAGACCATTGTCGATGCCGGCGCGCAGCCTGGCCAGATAGAGCAGCTTGTCACCACCGACCCGGGCGCTTCCGTCCGCGAGGTCAGGGTCACCGTTCAGTAGCCGCGTAGAGCATGATCCGGCACTATGCGGTCAGCTGCCGGATGAACATGCTCGCCAAAACAAAGGACTAGAGCGGGATGCGACACTCGACAACGATTCGATCAGATCGCATCCCGCTCTAGCTCTTTTTCCGGGCGGCGGCGATCGCTTCCTCCAGCGCGGACTGGTCGACCGCACCGGGGATCATGCTGTCGCCGACCACGAAAATCGGCGTGCCATCCACCTTCAGCGCATGCGCGAGGGTGACATTCTCCTGGATTTTGTCGGAGACGGCGTGGCCGTTCATGTCGGCCGCCAGACGTACCGGGTCGAGGCCTACGCTCTTGGCGGTGTCGTGGATCATTTCCGGGCTCGGGTCGGCGGCATTGCTCATCAGCGCCGCCTGCATCTTCAGATAGCCGCCCTGCTTCTGTGCCGCCAGGATCGCCCGTGTTTCGGTCAGGCTCGCAGCGCCGAGCACCGGTATGTCCTTGTAGACCAGCCTGACGCCGTGATCCTTCTGCAGCAGCGATTCGATGGCGGGCAGCATACGCCGGCAATACGGACAGCGCGGATCGTAAAACTCCACCACAGTCACGTCGCCGGACGGGTTGCCGGCGACCGGGTCGCGGGCATTGGCGACCAGCGCGCTATGCTGGGCGGCGATCCGTGCCTTGGTGTCGGCTTCCTCGCGGGCCGCGTCGCTGGCCTGCAGCGCGGTGAATGCGTCGCGCAGGATGGTCGGATCGGTTTTCAGGGCGTCGCGGATGATCTGGATGATCTGCTTGCGCTGATCTGGGGTGAACCCGCTATCGGCCGCCCGGACTGGGCGGACGGGGGCGATCAGGATGGAGGCGACGAAGCAGGCGAGCAAAAAAATGCGTTTCATCGTCGTCGTCCCAGCTTGGAGTGCGGGCGCGACATATCACTCCGCTAAGGGTTCGGTAAGGGTCCGCCCTGCGGGCCGGGCAGAGCCTTGGCCTAGGCGGAGGGCGCCACCACGACGCAGTTGCCATGGCTGTGGCTCAGTTTGTGGCAGGCGGCGATCGCGCTGTCGTGGGTCATGCCGGAAAATCGCGCCCGGTAGAGCGTCGCGTGGCCCGATTTGACCGTGGCCACACTCGCCTGCGCATGGCCGGCCACGCTACGCGCGGCGCCGACAGCCGCATGTGCCTTGCCTTGATCGCCATAGGCACCGACCTGGATGGCCCATTTGCTGCCGCCGACGCGGTGGCTGACGGATTCACCGGCCATGGCCGGCTCGATCAGGCGGAAGCCATGATGCGACGCGGCGGCGTAGGTTGCGTGCGTCGCTGGCCGGACACGCGGTTCAGGCGCTTCGGCGAGCTCGATCGGCGGCGAGGCGTTGCGGCCCATATGGCGCCGGTCGATCGCTGCGGTGCGCACCAATTCGTGTCCGCGCCGGCTACGGGACGCGATCACGACCGGCGTATGGCGCACATAGCGCGGGCCGGCGGGAATATCGATCGGCAACTGGTTCACCGCGTATTGTTCGGCCGGCGAGCGTGCCTGCGGCCAGGTTCCCTGAATGTAAGGCGCGATCATCGCGACGTAGCGGCGGGTTTCGGCGGGCAAGGGCCGGTTATGGGTGAGGTAATCCTCCAGCCGCGCCGGCCCGCCATTATAGGCGGCCAGGAAGCCGGGGCTGCCGAAGGCATCGTACATTTCGCGCAGATAGGCGGTGCCGGCCAGAATATTGTTATGCGGATCGAACGCGTCATCGCCCAGGTTGTAGCGCGCGCGAACTTCGTCATAGGTCTGAGGCATCAGCTGCATCAGCCCCATGGCGCCGACCGGCGAGGTGATCAGAACGCCGCTCGCGGTGTATTCGTGGCTGCCGGATTCGACGCGCATGACTTCGCGTATCCAGCGCTCCGGCACGTCGTAACGGGCAGCTGCCTCAACGATATAAGGCCGCCAGGGGTCTTCGGGCGGCCCTGGCGGGGTGTAGCTGGGTTTGGCGCGGGCGATGTAGGTGGCGGCTTCCTGGGTGGCCGTCATTGGCGGACCATGGCCGGCGCAGGCGGAGAGCAGGGCCACCGTCGAGAGGCAGGCCAGCCCTCGCAGCAGCGCGGCAGCGCGGCCTGGTGGCGGGGGGGAAACCTGGCCGCTCTTGACGTGCATGCGCGCGTTTATCCAATCTCTTAGTAAGGCCAATAGTGTGAAATAAAAGGCCGGGCCGAAGCTCAAGTGAAAACTGAGAGAGTGCGTGTAACGCATTAACGGATGGTGCAGGCGCCTGCAAGAACCGAATCGCCCCCTTTGGCGGCGGAACCGGCTGCAAGGGCGGACTCGATGCTGGACCGTATCGGTGCGATACTATCTGGCCGGGGCAGCCGGGTGGCCGGCAGAGTTGCGGCAAAGGGGCAGATGGAGTACCGGCGGGCCGCCATGGATGCCATTCCCCAAGACTCCTTGCCCCGTCTGCACACCGCAACGCTGGACATCGGCGCGGATTCGACGCACCGGCAACGCCACCGCCTGGCACGTATCGATGTGGTGGAAGGTGCCAAGCTGTGGCGCCTCGGCCTCACCCTGGGCTGGCTGGATATCAAGCTGAAATATCGCGGGTCCACGCTCGGTCCGTTCTGGCTGACCATATCGACCGCGGTGATGGTCGCCGCCATGGGCGCGCTATACGGCAGCCTGTTCCACATGGACCTGAAAACCTATTTACCGTTCCTGGCGCTGTCGCTGGTTATGTGGAACGCGATGAGCGGCCTGGTCACCGATGCCTGCACCACCTTCACCCAGTCCGAGGGGACCATACGGTCGCTGCGCATGCCATTTTTCGTGCATGCGTTGCGGGTTGTGGTGCGCACCGTCATCTCATTCCTGCATAATGTGCCGGTTATCCTGGCGGTGTTCGCGATATTCCGGATCTGGCCTGGCCTGGCCGTTGGGCTGTGCCTGCCAGGATTTATGATCTGGGCGGTCGATGCTTTTGCCGCATGCTTGCTGCTGGGCGCGCTTTGCGCGCGTTTCCGAGACATTCCGCCCATCGTCGGCAGCATCATGCAGATCGCGTTTTTCGTGACCCCGGTCGTCTGGCGGCCCGAGCAGCTCGGCACAAAAGGCTGGTGGCTGCCGTTCAATCCGTTCGATGCGCTGATGGAAGTCGTGCGAGGACCGATGTTGGGGAATGCCCCGTCCGCCGCCGTATGGGAACTGGCGATCGGCTACAGCCTGGCGTTCTGCGGCCTGACCTGGCTGGCCTATACGCGCGTGCGATCACGCCTCGCCTACTGGATGTAACGCGTCATGGCCCATATCCGCATCGAGAATGTCTCGGTCGATTTCCCGCTTTACCATGGCAGCGCGCGCAGCCTGAAAAAAACGGTGATCGCCGCCGCCTCCGGCCGCTTGGGCGAGGATCAGCGCCAGCGCATGGTGGTGCAGGCCTTGCGCAACGTCGATTTCGACCTCTCCAATGGCGACCGCCTGGGCCTGATCGGCACCAATGGTGCGGGAAAAACCACGCTGCTGCGCACGATCGCTGGTATCTACGAGCCGGTGGTGGGCCGCATTCGGATCGAGGGGAGCCTGAATGCCCTGCTGGACCCGCAGCTGGGCATGAACATGGAATTGACCGGCCGGGAGAACATCATGCTGCGCGGCCTGTATAACGGGCTGACCAAGGCGCAGATCAGGATTCTCGAAGAAGACGTCCAGGATTTTGCCGAGCTGGGCGAGTTCATTGACCTGCCGGTGCGCTTCTACAGCTCGGGTATGGTGATACGGCTTGGGTTTGGGTTGGCGACCGCGATCCGGCCGGAAGTGCTGCTGATGGATGAGTGGTTCATGGCGGGCGATGCCAATTTCATGGCCAAGGCGCGGGCGCGGCTGGAAGTGATCGTCCGCGGCGCGGAAATCCTGGTTCTGTCTTCTCATCAGGCAAGCGCGGTGCTGGAATGGTGCACCAGGGTGATCTGGATGGATCACGGCCGGGTGCGCATGGACGGCCCCGCATCCGCGGTGATGGCGGCCTATCTCGATCGGACCGTTCCAACGCATTGAGGCTTCTCTCATGCCTGCTCCTTCACAGAACGCAGCGAGCAGCCTGACCGGGTTATGGCACGGCCAATATAGCTATCCGTCGGCGGCGCTTTCGCCGGTGCCCTTCGTGGCGACCCTGATCCAGACCGATGAGTGGCTCGGTGGCTCGATCACCGAACGCGCCGATGCCGGTTTGTTGAAAGGCCGCAGGCTTTATGCCGCCATATCAGGCCGCCGGCTCGGCAACAGCGTGCGTTTCATCAAAAGCTACGAGGCGAAATCGGGTCCTTATCTGACGGTGGCATATGAGGGTTCAAACAGCGAGGACGGGCTGGAGATCGATGGCCTGTGGACGGCATCGGGGTGGTCGGGGCGTTTCCTGATGATCCGGTCGGCCGGCGCGCCGGTATCGGTGGCCAAGACCGTGTCGGAGACGGTGCGGTAGCCATCATGAGCGGCTGACTTAGGGCTCGTTCGACGTCGAACGGGCGCCTCGCGCCTTTGTTCGAAGCGGCATCTTTGTCGGCGTGCCGACGCACTTATGTGCCGACGATGCCTTACCTGCGCGCCGGGTGGCGCAGCAAGGCGAGGCAGCCGAGGAGGCAGAGCGGCAGCAGCGCCAGGAAGGCGAGGATCAGCGCCGCCGGGGCTGCCTGGGTGTCGCCCGAAACGATGGCGGGAACAAGGAGCGCGCCGAGGGTGGGATGGTGGCGTGGCGCCAGCACGGTGTCGGCAATGGCCAGGCTGATGGTGGTGGCGAAAGCGGCGCTGCCGGCGACCAGCACGGGCACGGCCAGGTTGGGCAGTACCGTCAGCCGCCAAGCCTGGAGCGGCCCTGCGGCTGCGGCCTGGGCCGACCGGAGCAAGGCGGGATCGAGCCGGTTCAGGAAAGCGCACATCACCAGCAACACGACGGAGGCTGCGGGTGATGCGTGGGCGGCGATCAGGGCGGCGAGGTGGGCGCCCTGCAGGCCCGAATCGTCGGCCGCCAGTCTCAGCCCTTCGGCGCTCCATTGTGCCGGTGCCAGGAGAGGCAGCAGAGCCACACCCAGGATCAGCCGGCGCGCGGCAAGCGGGGCTTGCCAGAGCCCAAGCGATGCCGCTACGCCGAGCAGCAGAGCGATCGGCACCGCGGCCTCGGCTACCAGCAGGGTGCGGAGGCAGGCGGCGACCCAGGCCGGGTTCGCGCCGATGGCGGTCAGGCCCGGTTCACCCAGCACTGCCAGCCCGAAGAGCGGCGCCAGCATCAGAACAGCAGCGATCGCCCCGAACAAGGTGGTTGCCAGCCAGAGGCTCACGCGCGGGAGGATGCCGAACCTCGTGCGCGACAGGGTCAGAGACTCAGTCGCGCCGGCGCCGGAACGCATCCAGGCTGACGACCTGGGGTGCGGCTTCACCAGGGTCGGCCTGGGGCGTTTCGACGGGAGCGGGCGGCGGCGCCGGCGGTTGTGCCGGTATGGCCACGTTGAAGCGCAGGCCAAACTGCACATGCGGATCGACAAAGGCGGAGACCGCGCCGACAGGCACGGTGAGCGCGGAGAGAATGCCGCCGAAGGAGAGGCTGACGCCGAAGATCTGTGCCGCCTCATCGACCATGAGACGGTCGTATTGGTGCTGCAATACGATGGTCATTTCCTCGGGGTATTTCGCCAACAGCCTTGGCGGGATAACGACGCCTGGATAGGTGGTGCGGAAGGTGATGTAGAAATGGTGCTGGCCGGGCAAGCCCTCGGCGGCGATATGCGACAGCGCGCGAATAACCACGCCGCGCATGGCATCTTCCGCCCACTGGTCATAGGGCAGCAGGCTCTCTGGCCCACCGCCGCCTGCCGCATTTATATCGCTGTCGTCGTCCATCACACTTGCTCCCGCAGCCCCCATCCATAGCGCCCAAGCCCGCCAAGGCAAGTCCCGAGCGTTAGGACGGCGACCAAAACCGTTCGGAAACGTGGCCTGGCGAGTCAGTTGGCGTCACGCGAAGCGTGCTTCCGCACGAGGTTTGAAGCGCGCTTCCGCACGACGTTTACAGCGTGCTTCCGCACGACGTTTACAGAGCACCGGAGCGGAGCTGCCGCTTGGCAGTGAGCACCCGAGCGCATGTAAACCGCGTCAAATGGCCGCCAGGGCCCGTTTATGAACGGATTTGCGGGGGGCATTCTGTTGCCCGGGGCCCCCCTAACCGCGCGTGTCACTGCTTACGCAGCGATCGCGAGCGCCTCGAAGTTATCGTTGGCACTTGTGAATTGACCCGATAACGGCGGTATCATGCCGGGCAAAAGATGAGTCTTTACCACGCGTGTCGAGCCTGTGTCGTCCCCATAAGGCCCCAGTCGGAAGGGCCGCTGATTGCAAACATTGGTGGAGACGCCGGGCACTGCCCCCGGGTCCACAACGATTATTCCACGCATCGTTTATCGCCATAGTCGGCCGAAGCTGACGCCTAATCATATGGTATAGACGCAGAGCGAGGCAAGGGCCGGCACAGATGGTTTGCCCGACAGGCCCAGTATATGTTAGTATTTATGACATACTGCGTTATTTTTGCGCGGTGCCCGCATGGATGGCCGGATCAATCGAGGAGCGCGCACGATGGAGCTGATCGTAATAACGCCTTTTCTCTCCTACATGGTGGGTGACCTGATTACCGATCCGGCGGTGATCGCGACCTTGTTGCCGTACTATGCCGATGATGTGGTGAAGCTCGGCGGTGGCAACGGGGGCGGCGGCGGGCCGACGGAAACGCTCGCCGTGCTGGATGTGCAGGCGGAGGTGGGGATTGCCTGTGCGATGTCCGGCACGGTGACAAATTCGTCGCTGCCGGAAGGGTTGGAGTGGTCGCTGAATAATGGCGGCAGCTGGAGCGCGGTCACCGGGCTTTCGGTCTCCGGCTCCAGCTGGTCCGGGTATGGCCCGGTTTTCCTGACCAGCGGGCCGGTGCTGACTCTCTCGGTGCGCGATGCGGCGGTGCCGGCCATTGCTATCAGCGCCCCGCCATTCACTGTGGACGTGGCGCCCGGCGTGCTGACGGTGGCCGGGTTGAGCGGGTCGATCAGCGCCGTGTCATTGAAGACCGCGCTCGATATCGGGGTGGCGGATGTGTCCGGCCTTGGCGATGCCGCGGCGGCCAATTTCGGCACTGTCAGTGGCAGCGTGGCCGATGGCGGGGTGGTGACGGCGCTGGCGAGCAGCATTGCGGCGATTTTGCCGGCAAACCCGGCCAATGTGCTCTCGGCCTTGTCGGCCGGTGGACTGGCCGAGGTGCCGTGGGCGGATGTGGCCGGCAGTGCAGCTTTATTCGCGCATGGCGTGGTGCCGGTGCCGCCGTTTGCGCGGGCGGGCCTGTTGTTCGGGGATCGGCAGAAACTGGCGGCGCATTTCAATTTCGCCGAAGTTTGGGACACCGAGGCGAATTACGATGCGTATCCGAAATTGCAGGCCTTCCTGCTCTATTGCCAGTCCATGGCGCTGGCGATGAAGAACACCAATCTCGATACCAATTGCTATCGCATGAGCGTGACGGCCTATTTGCCGCGCGGCACCTATCTGGTGTCGCAGCCGCTGGTGGTGCCGGAATATGTGAATTTGCATACTGACGGGATGATCGTGCGGGCGCCCTATACCGGCGACCAGAGCAATAACGGCACCACCAGCGTGCCGGGCGC
>Ga0116229_10014250_pt1 | contig 11071 bp, 5 predicted proteins | sample S1TSphgellanicum_3_FD_87313 | JGI IMG/M metagenome (GOLD analysis project Ga0116229, IMG submission 87313) | Host-associated microbial communities from peat moss isolated from Minnesota, USA - S1T2_Fc - Sphagnum magellanicum MG | ecosystem: Host-associated > Plants > Peat moss > Unclassified... | reverse complement strand
TTGGCGGAAGACGTGAAGGCTGCGGCGATGGCCATAAGTCGTGAACTGGGCTGGTCGGCGCAGCCTGGAAGCGAACCCTCTCGCGCCCACCGTTCAAGCCCTGCATCGGAAGGATAGACCTATGCTTTTGGATGGAAAATCGATTGCGATCACCGGGGCGACCCGAGGCATTGGCCGCGCCACCGCCATCGCCTGCGCCCGCCAAGGCGCGAATGTCGCTCTAAATACGTGGCGCGATCCAGAGGGTGCGGATATGATTTTGGCGGAGATTCGCGCGCTCGGCCGCTCCGCCATTACGTTTGACGCGGATGTGGCGGATCCCGCCAGCGCGCCCGCCTTTATCCAGGCGGCCGTCGAGGCCTTAGGCGGCGTAGATGTTTTTGTGTCCAACGCCGGCATATGTCCGTTTCACAGCTTTCTGGACATGCCGCGCGAGGTGTTCGACCGGACGCTGGCGGTGAACTATTCAGGCGCCTTCTGGATGGTGCAGGCCGCGGCCAACCAGATGAAGGATCAGGGCCGCGGCGGCGCCATCGTTGCGATAAGCTCCATCAGCGCCCTGGTCGGCGGGGAAATGCAAAGTCATTACACGCCCACTAAGGCTGGGGTTCACAGTCTTATGCAGTCCTGCGCCATAGCGCTTGGCCGATATGGCGTGCGCTGCAACTCCGTCATGCCCGGCACGATCGCCACGGATATAAACAAGGACGATCTCTCCGATCCCGCCAAGCGCGCTTACATGGAACAACGTATTCCCCTGGGCCGTCTGGGTGAACCTGACGATGTGGCGGGCTGCGTCATTTTCCTGGCCAGCGATCTCGCTCGCTATGTCACGGGCGCTTCCCTCCTCGTCGACGGAGGTATGTTTGTGAACCTGCAATAGGCAATTTAGTCTGCAAGATGTCTGGTCGGCCTAAGGCGTCGAAGGCGCGGTTGCGGGCTGAGTTCGGATAGGCCGTTTCGCCGCAGACGCTTCAAGACGCCTAGCTTGTTGGGCGTCGATATATCCACTAATAAAACACCTAGAAAAATATAAATTTGTGGGTGAGGCGATGAGAGTGTGCCGAGGGCTTTTGTGGAGGTTCGCCCTTTTCGCGGCCTCCCTCGCGGCGATGACCGGTGGCCTTGGAGCGCCGGCGTGGGCCGCGGGTTTGGATACGCCATCAGCGCGATTTCCTTTCGTCCCAACGGGGCGGCTCGATCCAGATCAGGTGAATGTGCTTGCGGCCGCCGATGCTGATCGCACAGGTGAATTCTCGCTCACCGCCCCGATCACGCACCTCAAGACAGAGATCGTCGGCTGGAAGAGCGCAGACCAGGCGATATCTTGGACAGTCTTTGCGCCAAGTGCGGACGATTACAGCGTCGCCGCCCTCCTGCGGATGACCGGTCGCGCGCCAGTGTCCGTTTCGGTCTCGACCGCGTCGTCCAGCATCAGTGCGCCGGTGCGCCCTGGCCCCAAGGGCGTCGAAGATCGGACTCTGATCGATGCGCCGCTGCATCTGGTTCAGGGGCGCAATGTCATCACGCTCCGATTTACGCCGTCGCCGCGGGACGCGCCGTTCGCAGCCGAGGTCCTGGCGCTGGAACTGACGCGACCGCAAGTGCGCGCCGCCCTGCACCAGCACGCGGTGGCGATGCGGGCGGACGTGCGTTGGATGGGTCGCGCGCCGCTTGGCCTCGCGTTTACCTGGACGAAGCGCACCATGCCACGCCGTGGGCCGCAACTGCCCTATGGGGAGGCCGTGGCGCGTTTCGATGTCGAGCGCTTCGCCAACGACGTCGCCTCAACCGGCGCAAGCTTCGTGGTGTTCAGCACCTCGCACTCCGATCAGTATATGCCAGGCCCAAACGCCGCTCTCGACGCCATCCTGCCGGGCCGCACGGCCAAGCGCGATCTGATCGCCGACCTGATCAAGGCGCTGGGCCAACGGCATATCAAGCTGTTTCTCTACTACCACCTCGGCCCCGTAGAAGACCCCGCCTGGAGCAAGGCGACCCATATGTGGGATAGCGACCCCACCCGCTTCTTCAATAACTGGAAAGCCATTGTTTCGGACATGGGCGCCCGATATGGCGCCGGCGTGGCGGGCTTCTGGTTCGACGATGGACTTTATAATTATTACTATCGAAGCCCCGATTGGGAGGCGCTCTACCGCGCGGCCAAGGTTGGCGATCCTGACCGGGCCGTCTGCTTCAACTCTTGGAATGGCGCGTCTGCGACCGAATTCCAGGACTATTATTGCGGCGAGGAGACCACGCCGGGCGGCCTCAACGACAATTTAAATCATGATGGGAGTTTCAACGGCGCATTGCTGAAAGATGGCGATGGCCGCTTCGTGCGCGGTCAGTTCGAAGGGTTGCAAGCGGCGACCATGTTCGTGGTCGAAAACGATTGGTTGCATACCCAACGCGATACCGAGGCTGCGGCGCCGAAGTGGACGCCGCAATCGCTTGCGGCGACGCTGCTGAAGCTCAAGGCCTACCACGTCGCGCCCATGGTGAACATGTTGATCTACCAGGATGGAACCATAGCGCCGAAGTCGCTCGCGGTTGTCCGTGAAGCGGCGATATTGGCCGGCGTCGGCGCCAAGTTCCCCAGCGCAACCGTAGGGACCGCCGCTGTGGACGCGCCCCACGCGCCCTAATCGGCGATCAGGACGCGGATCGGCCCGAACAGGCCCGAGCGTGTGTCGTCTTTGGACGCGTAGGGCGTTGGCCGATTGTAGGCGTAGAAGTTGACCAGCGTGTTCGCCACGATCACGTCGAGCTGGTTCACGCCTGGTCGCGCTGCGTCGCCCAGGGGTAGTCGCCAAGGCGGTCCCATTAGAAAGCCTAAGGAAACGCCATTCAGCCGCACTTCGCAGGTGGCCGAAACATCGCCGAGAGCGACCGCCAAGGGTCTCTGCAAAGCCTCAGGCGAAAGATCGAATTCTGTCTTGTAGCTTACTACGCCCGAGTAGGCTTCCAGCCCGTGAGCCGTCCAATCGCCGAGCGAAATGGCGCCGTCCTCGCAGGTGAAGGCGACGGGCTCCGATATCAAATCACCCGCCGCGACCGCCTTCGCCGCCATCACCTGAATCAGCACGTCCTCACTTTGGAGAGTCGGCCGCCCAAGGACGAAGCAGCAAACCCCGTCTGGCGCGCCGTCTTGGCGCTGGGCCTCCTGCTGATCGACCCACACGCGGGCCTCGCCGACGTGGCGCAAGGACAGTGCGCGCAGGCCGGGCGGCCCCCTCAGCCGGAACCAGGTCTCGCAACGCTCGGGCGCGTCGCTCAGCCGAAATTTCGGGGCGCCGGGGTTGGCGAACCAGCGAAGGCGCGGCTCATCGAGCTTTGGCGCGTCTGGCGCGACATAGGCCCGTATCCGCTGCCCCTCGGGCTGAACCAGCCGCATGACAAGCCGTCGACCCTGAGGCCCAACGGCAATGCGCCGGGCGCGCGGCGTCGCGTCATAGTGGGGCAGCCGCCATTCCGAACGGACACCCGGCGCCATCCCGAGGGGTTGCTCGATCACGAGGTCGCCATCTAGGAAGATGCCGTGGGCCGCCCGGCTGGAGGCGACAAGGTCGATCTCCGTGGCGTCCGGCGCCCAGATCGAGGTCATGAGATAGAAGATCGCGCCCGGTTCATCCGCCAGTAGGTCGATGAACTCATCGGGCACCGCGCCCTTGAGCCCATGGGGGCCGCTATCCCAACTCTTCTGAACCGGATCCTCGTCGATGCCCGTTTCCAAGGAAAAGCTGTAATCGCGCCAGGGATAGAGCGCGCCGTCGAGGTTGATCGCTTGCGGCGCCAACGGATCCAGGCCTGTAACCCTTGCATCCAATAGGCTCAGATCGGCATCGGCGGGGAAGGGGCCCGCCAGCAGCATACGCGGCGCTATGCCGGGCTTGGTCTGCGTCCACTCTGCGGGCTGCACGGCCGTCAAATCCATGCAGCCGTTGGATGTCAGGGCCACCGCTGCGCTCTCTGGCCGCCAGCTCCACATGCGGCCGCATGTCGGGCCGATCCGGTCCACCGATGGCGGAGCCTGAAAGTCGGCGAAGCGATTGTCCAGCGTCGGCAGGATTGCGCTGCGCCATTCGCTGTCGCCGAGTCTGAGGAGATCGCGCCATACGGGGAGCGCTGGGGTGTCCTTCAAGCTGGTGAGCGACTTAGACGCCACAAATAGGGTCGCCCCCAAGGCCTCCAGGGCGACATCAATGTGAAGGCGCCCGTCCGCTCGCAGGTGAACCGGATAGGTTTGGCGCTCGCCCGTCTCTGCAGCCCAGCGCTCAACCGCGCTGACGCCGGCCGGCAGGGTCAGATCCAGCGCCGCGGCCGCTTCGCTCGGATTGTAGACATAGATGAGGTGCAAGCCATCGACACGGCGATGCAGAACATGAGCCGGTCCGCCCGCGACAGCCAGGGTCCGGTCGGTCACGGGCAGGACGGTCTGGGCGAACTGTGGACCGATGCTGGCGATTTGGATCGCGCGAGACTGCAACTCCGCCACCAGGGCCTCAAGCTCTGGATCGTCAGCGCCGGCGCGGTCGCTTGCGACCGGCGGCCGGGCGACGATCACGACCTGTCCGCCTGCACGGGAGAAGGCCAGCACAGCCTGCAGCGCCGCCCAAGGCATGGCTGTCGCCTCGGCCAGGACGATCACGCGATAGCTGGCGTCGCCGATCTCAAGTCGGCCATCGAGGCTTCGGCTCCGCGCTAGAGAGGCGCTGTCGACGAAGTCGAAATCGACGCCGGTCTTGAACAGCGCTTCTCCGGCGGCGAAGGTCAGGGCTTCGGCCAGATCCTCCGTATAGTCGGGATCGTTGCGCTGGGCCTCGGACAGAGAGCGCGCGCCTAAGAGTTCGGGGCCGGCGCTAGGATTGAGGCCGCAGGCGACCGCCTCGCTGGGATAGAAGATCGCCACGTCGCAGGTGTGGCGGCCCTGGGCCAAGGCCCACGACAGCCGCGTGGTATAGGCGTTGAGCTGGCCGCTATGGCTCCAATAGGGCTGGCGGAAATGAAAGTCCGGCGGCGCCCACTCCCACCAGCCGGCGCGAGTTGAGTAGTAGAGTCCGTGGAGATTGACGACCGTAGCGCCCAACGCGAACAGGGCGTTCAGCCCGTCGCGCACCTTAGCCGGCGCAACGCCCCAGCCGCTGGAATGGAAACACTCCGCCCACACGCGCGGCCGAGCGTAGAGGTGGGCGATAGAGCTCGCCACCTTGATGCCTTTGAAGGCGCGAGGTCCGTTGAGATTGGGATCGTCTGATCCGGGCGCGGAATACCACCGCATGGCGCGCATCGTGTCGCCATAGTAGGCGCCGCCGACCGCAATGGCGCCTCGGCCCGCATTGTCATGCCCGAACAGGAGCCCCCGCGCCTCGTGCCAGCGATAGACCGGCTCAAACCAACCCCGATCGGCAAGCGTGTTGGAGACGTCATGGAAATCCAGCCGGAATTTCGGCGTCTGCGCGTCCAGCGAAATGAATAGCTCCGCCAGACGCCCCGCTAAAGAATAGCCCTTCTCAGCCAGGAACGCCTGCGGCAGTCCATCGGACCAGAGGGGAAACCGGCCGCCGAAATCGAGCTCATCCTGAAAAGAAACGGTCAGGGTGCGGCCGAGCGCGCCAGGGAGGCGCCGCTCATATGCGCCATAGAAGTTTTCGAGCGCCAAGGCGCCGCTCTGTGGATGAAGGGGATCGTAAACCGCCGGCGACGCATAGCAGGTGATAATCGTCCATACGCCCTTCGGCGCGGTCCAGGCCTGTCCAGCCGCCACGGTCTCAGTCAGGTCGATACATCCGTTGCGGCAGGCCGCGCCATCTGGGCTTGGAAACGCTATAGCCTCAAGGATACGCGCCCCTTCAGGCGCCCCGACGTTCACCGTGGCGCCGTCAGGCGCGACGGTGCGGGTGTGCCGCAATTCAGCGCCCCGGACGTCTGGGTGGGCGGCCGAAATCTCGGCGAGCCGCGGCTTCAACAGGCAATAGTCCTGGAAGCCCAGGGTCATGCCGCGCGCTTCGCAAAGCGCCAGAACTTGACCCAATAGCTCCCACCAAGCCTTTGAATAAACGGGAGGGTCCCCGACATCGGGGGCGCCGTCGGGATGGTGATTATAGCTGATGACGGCCGACGAAATGCCTTTGGCTTGAAGCTGATCCAGCTCCCAAGCTAACCGATCCAGATCCAACCGCTCTCCCGTCCACCACCAGAACGGTATGGGTTGAAAGGACGGAGGCGGATTTTGAAATCCCGCGGCGAGCGCCTGGATCGACATAGGTTCAGCTGTGGTCATCGGCTCGGGTCATTGTCTGCCCTGATGGATAGGCCAGCTCCTGCTCATAGCGCCGACGGTTGAGGGGATAACTGAGCACAGGCCATAGAAAGACGAGATAAAGCAGTCCGCCGCCCCCGAAGGCGGTCGCGCCCAGCCGCCAGACGGCCGCGGCCGATGGGGCGTGGGATGGGTCAAAACCAATCAGACCGAGAAGCCAGCCCGAGGCCATGATGCTGAAGGAGATGGCCAGCCGCATGGCCACCGCGAACGTCGAGGCGTACCCTCCGTCGAGCGAATGACCGCAGCGATGGCGCGCCAGGTCCGATGCGTCGCCGATCATGGCGGTGAGAATCGGCAAGACGATCCCCGACCCTAGCCAAAATAGCCCCTCGAACCCGACAAAGACGCTCAGTCCCACCATACCGGATCGCGCGATCCATCCCGGCAAAAAGGCCAGACCCAGGCCGGCGGCTCCACAGGACCCCATGAGGGCGCCAAGCGCGGCTGCGCCCTTCTTATCGAGGCGGCCCGATAAGACGGCGGACGCCGCCCCGCCGAGCGCCATAGCGACCATGGTTCCGCCGTGGGCGACGACGCGTGCGTTCGGCGCGAAACCCATGAAATAGACGTAGAGATAGCCCTGCATCGAGCTGACGATCACCATCGCCGCACAGGCGAGAAAGGTTAGCAGAAAGATGTGCAGGGCGTGGCTGTCGCCAAGGATCAGCTTGAACTCCAGCGCCAACCCCGGTCCCGCTTTGGGCTGATGCCGAAGGGTGGACACGCGATTGTCTTTTATCTGACGACGATTTCCGAGCACCACCAGCAGGACGAAGATCGCGGAACAGACTCCAAAGGCGATACCCATGTGCAAGTAATTAGCTGCTTGACGCGTGCCCACGAGCGTGTGGCCTGCGCGATCTACACTGTCATGAAAGAATACAGCCCAAGCCAAGGCCGGACCGCAAAAGTTGGCGGCCATATTGGCCACCTGCCGCACGGCTTGGAGCCGCGAGCGACCGTTGTAGCTCGGGACCAATTCGAAGCCGACCGCCATATAGGGGACAAAAAACACCGTGAGCGCGGTTCGCAGTAAAAGATTAGCGCCGACCAGATACGCGAAGGTCGTCAACGGATTTGATCTAAACGGCGAAGGCACAATCCAAACGGCGACGAACAGCAACGACATGGCCAAGCCGCCGCCGAGAATCCATGGAAAGCGGGCGCCCCATCGGGTTCGCGTGCGATCACTGATATAGCCCATGACGGGCTCGCTGACGGCTTCCCAGAACACAGACATTGAAAGGGCTGTCGCCGCCAAGGTCGCCGGCAACCCCAAGGCGTCTGTGTAAAATAGCATGGCGAAACCAAACAGGCCGTTTGTCACCAACGAATTGGCGCCCTCGCCAGGGCAGTAGAATAGAAGCTTCCACACTTCATCGAAGCGGCCGACGGCCGATGACGATATTCGCGCAGGGGCTGCAGCCTTGGCCGACCGGCGTCTATGCAAAGAAGCCTTGCCTAGGGCGCTAAGAGAGTTGGCGATCTTCATCTGACAACGCTTATCCTGCCAACTGTGGAATTTGGACCAACCTACTGATAGGTGCGACCGAAAAAGCGCGCTCGCCGACCACGAAGCCAGCGAGCGCTTAGGCGGGGAGGTCGGTTATCTAAACTTGTAGTGAGCGCCTAACATGAAGGTCGTCCCGAACTCTTGGTAGCCGCGATTGATTCCGTACTTATCGACATCGATGATGGGATTGTTGGTCACGTTCAGCGCCTCGGCGGTCAGATCGAGTTGGCTGGTCAGATGGAAGGTTCCCGACACGTCGAGCTGACCGTAGGCCTTGCGGTAGTCCCCATCGCCGAAATAGCTCGTGGGGTCGACGACATAGCTCCCACGGTAATTGTAGGCTACGCGGACGCCGACCTTACCCTTCTCATAGTAACCCACGAGATTATAGTTGTTGTTCGAAAGTCCAGACAGCGGGACCGCGGGCGTCCCTGTGGTCACGACAATCGGGTCGGCGGTGATGTAGGTATAATTGAACAACGCGCCCAGGCCGTCGAACGGTGCAGGTAGGAAGTTAAAGCCCTGCTGATAGCCGAACTCCACCCCCTTTACCGTAGTCGGTGTCGTAGAGTTTTCAGGTTCAGCGACGGAGAAGGGAAGCGCGATGGAGCCGCCGCCCTGCACGACTTTCACATTCAGGGTATCGGTAAAGGAGGCGTTCTGGATGAAGTTCTTTACCTGCTTGTCAAATAGCGCGACCGAAATCAGTCCAGTTTTAGCGAAATACCATTCCGCCGATAGATCGTACTGGAGCGCCGTATAGGGTTTCAGGTCTGGATTGCCTTCGGCGATGGACTGCACTCCCGCATTGACGGTCGTGTTTGGCGCCAACTGAGACAGGTCCGGGCGCGTCATGGTTTCCGCAACGCCGAACCTCAGCAGAAGCTTTGGGGTGACGGAATAGGTGAGATTCAGGTTCGGCAACAAGTTGTTGTAGCTGTGCTTGTCGCTGACCTGTGTCACATTGGGAATAACGGTCGTGGATCCCTGCGCGTTGTATTCAATGCTGCTGAGATCCGGTGAGTATCCGCTCGCCGTTTCATCCGTTGACACGAACCTTACGCCGACGTTCCCTTTGATCGGGAAGCTCGGAATTTGGAAATCGGCCCGCACATAGCCCGCGTTGTCCTGCTCCTTGATTGCATAGGTGCCCGCCAGATTGTAGGTGATCGGCGTGGATTTCAGGATGGTCGAGAGGGGCGCCTTGGCCAATAGGGCGCTGGTATTTGAGCCCAAAGTGCTGAGGGTTTGACCGAAGAAGTTGAACGTCTTCGACGACAGGAAGGGGGCCGCGTTAAACGACCCGCCCTCCACTGTCGGGTTGTAGGCCTCGCCGACCAGGCCTGCCAGGGTCTGGGCGCTGACGATCAAAGAATTGGGAAACTCGGCGTTGGTTTCGGTCGCGAAGCGGGCGCCGAATTCCACGTTGGTGACCCATGCATTGCCCGTATCATAAGAGCCATTGAAGACGGCCGCCTCAACCTTGCCCACGCTCGGCTGGTTGATGGCGCCGTCGGCGCCGATGCCCACATATTCAGCCGGGTTGAGCGGATTGAAGCCGTTGAAGAAGCTTACGGCCGCTGGGTTGGCGCCGATTGTGGAGGTGACGCTGGCGCGGGCGATGGGATCGAAGGCGAAGTTAGATTCGACCTGGCGCGCAATCGCAGCATAGCCGTAGACATCCAATTTCAAGCGGCCAATTTCGTATTTTATACCGCCTTTGAAATCCGACAAAGACGTTGTTAGATAGTCAGGACGCCAATTGTTACGAAAATCAACGTTATTTTCTGAAACCGTCTGCAGCAGGTCTGGGGTGTTGCCGCTTAAGACCGTAGAAACGACAGAGTTCGCGAGATTGGGATTTGTATATCTCGGCTGCTCATAATACCACTGGTAGTCGTCTTCCTTATGCGAATAAAAGCCTTGGCCGTAGACTTCAAGCGAGGGGATCGGGCGATAACTTAATGCGAGGATATAGGTGTCGCGGGTGCGCTGCCCATCATATTCGCCTAAGCTTTGCGCATTATCGAAAAGGTAGGGCGTATTCTGGTCGCCACCGGGGTTCCAATTCTGGACCAAGCCGTTCGTGCCCGAGCCGGTTGCGCCCACATAGGGTTCCATGCCGTAAGCGGTGTAGCTATCGTATCTGTAGTGCGACTGGTTATAGTCATAACCAGCTACAATGCCTAACTTGTCATCCAAAAATTTGTTCGTATAGAGCGCCGTGACGTGCGGGTTTATGGACCCGGAATCAATATCGTCATTACCCTTGGCGACCAGGGTCAACTGTTGACCGCGAATGCTGTCGGGATCAATTGTGCGAACATTGGCGGTCCCCGCGAGGCCACCCTCCGTCAGATTGGCTGTGGGCGTTTTATAGACCTCGACAGCACTGACAAACTCGGCGGCTAGGATGCCGTAATCGAAACTCCGCGTTCCGGTCGGGGACGGCATTTCGTCACCGTCCAGATCAACCTGGGCGAATTTGGGATCCAGACCGCGGATGCTGACGTATTGGCCTTCGCCGTTGTTCCGCTGAATCTGCACGCCGGTGATGCGTTGAAGGGACTCGGCCAGATTTTGCTCAGGAAATTTACCGATGTCTTCCGCAGCGATCGTATCGACGATCGCCGACGCAGACTTTTTGTCCTGCAGCGCGTCCGCCAGACTCTTACGGAAGCCCGTTACGACGACCTCGTTCAAGGTGGTGGAGCCGTTGGCGTCCGTCGTCGTCTGCCCCGATGGCGGGGCCGCGGGCGATGTCGGCGGCGGTGTCGCCTGCTCCGCGGCGAGGGCGGTCGCGGCGGGCAGAATGGCGAAGGCAAGCGTGATGGCGCTCGCAAAAGCGCGCAGGTCGTCTCTTCTCATGTTTCCCCCCCAAGGGATTATCCGATTTGTGGGTCCCTTTCGGTCAGTGAACTGACCTTGGGCCGCATCTATATTTCATTTCTTTGGCGCCAACGTGTTGACACTGGCGCATACTGATTGCGTCTATAAAATTGTCAAGGGGGCTCTCCAAGGCGTATTTCAAGCCTGAATTTATCCTCCGGCCGGCTTTTGAGGGCGCCATGCCGGGGACACGCATTGCGAGCGTCGTGGCAGGGCAAGATGCGTCAATATTAAGACCACCTCTTGGGCTGAGGGGGATATGCGAGGGATTTGTCGGGCACGGTCCGCCGCAGGCCGCGTCCGGCCACAACGTGATTGATTTTATTTGCGGCAATGGTACTCGC
>Ga0116229_10014249_pt1 | contig 11071 bp, 7 predicted proteins | sample S1TSphgellanicum_3_FD_87313 | JGI IMG/M metagenome (GOLD analysis project Ga0116229, IMG submission 87313) | Host-associated microbial communities from peat moss isolated from Minnesota, USA - S1T2_Fc - Sphagnum magellanicum MG | ecosystem: Host-associated > Plants > Peat moss > Unclassified... | reverse complement strand
TCCGAGTCGATGGCGAAGCGCCTCGAGAAGGAGGCCGGCTTGGTCGCGACCGTGGCGAACCTCGAAGCCGAGCTCGGGCGCGTGCGGTCCGCGCACCGGGCGGCCGTCGAGCTCTTCAAGCGCCACGTGGATACCGACGTGAAGCTGGCGCGCGCGGAATCCACGGAAATCGACGGAAAGATCCACGCCATCCAACGCAGTTGGCCGTGGTCGCTCAAGATGTTGCTCGTGCGCGCGCGCCACCGCTTGCCCGGAGGGCGCGCGCGCGTCTGAGAGTCCGGGGGTGAAGCCCGGCGACCCGGAGTTCGCCAGCGCCGTGGGACCGCTGTTGGCGCGCATGGCGGAACGCATCGCGACGATGGAGCTCAGCCGCTTCTGGAAACTGCGTAACGCGGTCTTCGCCGTGCGCAAGCGGTTGGGGCTTTCACCTGCCGGCGTGATGGCGCCGTTCGAACTCGACGCAACCGACCGCAGCATCATCGCGGCCGGCGGCCCCTACGGTCAGTGGCTCCAGCAACACAGCCCGCGCCCGAGCGATCTCGCCCGCATGCGCGAAGTCGCTGAGGTCCTGCCGCTTCGCCCGACGATCTCGATCGTGATGGCCACGTACGATCCGCGGCTCGAACACGTGCGGGCCGCCCTCGACTCGGTGTTGGCGCAGGCATATCCGTATTGGGAACTGTGCGTGGCGGACGATGGCTCGAAGGATCCGCGCGTCGCCGAAACGCTGGCCGCGTACGCAAGCCGCGACCCGCGCGTGCGCTTCGCGGTACGCGACGTCTCCGGCCACATTTCGCTTGCGAGCAATTCGGCGCTGGCGCTGGCGACGGGCGAGTTCGTCGGCTTCCTCGACCACGACGACCTGTTGGCGCCCGACGCCTGTTTCGAAGTCGCCCTGTGCGTGAACCGTCACCCCGATGCCGACATGATCTACAGCGACGAGGACAAGATCGACGACGCCGGCATCCTGAGCGAGCCGTATTTCAAGCCGGACTGGGCGCCGGACTCGTTCCTCTCGCGCATGTATACGGCGCACTTCGCGGCGTACCGGCGGTCGCTCGTCGAAGAGATCGGCGGCCTGCGAGCGGGATTCGAGGGCAGCCAGGACTACGATCTCGTGCTGCGGCTGACCGAACGAACCGATCGCGTCCACCACATTCCGCGGGTGCTCTACCATTGGCGGGCCCACCCGGAGTCCACGGCCGGCTCGCCGCGCGCGAAGCCCTACGCCTCGGGCGCCGCCGTGCGCGCGATCGGTGAAGCGCTCGAGCGCCGCGGCGAGCCCGGCGAGGTCCACGAGGTCCCCGATGCCCCCGGCGTCTACATCGTTCGTTACCGCATCGAGCGGCGCTCGAAGGTCAGCATCATCTTGCCGTCGCGCGATCACGGCGCCCTGGTCGATCGCTGTTTGACGTCGGTGTTCGCGAAGACGACTTATCCCGATTTTGAAGTGCTGCTGGTCGACAACGGCACGACCGATCCCAGTTCGCGCGACGTGCTGCGCCGCTGGGAGAAAGCCGACGCCCGCGTGCGCTTGCTTCGCTACGACGTGCCGTTCAACTACGCGAAAATCAACAACTGGGCGGCGGAGCGCGCGGCGGGCACGTACCTGCTCCTGCTCAACAACGATACCGAAGTGGTGACGGCCGATTGGCTCGAAGCGATGGTGGAACAGGCGCAACGGCCGTCGATCGGTTGCGTGGGAGCGATGCTCCTCTACGATGACGACACCGTGCAGCACGCCGGCGTGATCGTCGGGATCAACGGCGTGGCCGGCCACAGCCACAAGCATTTCCCGCGCGATGCGCCCGGCTACTTTCAAATGCTCAAGGCCATTAACAACCACTCGGCGGTGACCGCGGCCTGCCTGATGACGCGCAAGGAGGTGTACGATCGTCTCGGCGGCCTCGAGGAAGAGCTCGCCATCGCCTTCAACGACGTCGATTTCTGCCTCAAAGCGGGCGCGGCGGGCCTACGGAACGTCTGGCTGCCGCACGTCGTCCTGCGTCACGCCGAATCGGTGAGCCGGGGGAGCGACACGACGTTCACGCGGCGCCAGATACTCTATCGCGAGGAAGCGTTCATGAAGCGGCGCTGGTCGACCGACTCGCGCCCCGATCCCTATTACAGCCCCAATCTCACGCGGCGGTCCGAAGACTACGCGATCGGGTTGGATCCTTAGACGGGGGCCGGCGCGACCAAACGCGGGCCGAGCGAAGCCTCCTTATACCGCCCGATGACGTCGGCCGGGTGACCGTCGGCCACGATGCGTCCGGCCTGCAGCCAGATGATTCGCTCGCACTGGGCCTCGAGGAAGGTCAACTCGTGCGAGACGAGCAGGATCGTGCAGTGCTCGTGCCAGAGCTCGTTGAGCCGGGCGGCGGACTTCCCCTTGAAGTTCTGATCGCCCACCGAGAGCACTTCGTCGAGCAGTAAAATATCGGGGTGTTCGTCGGTCGCGATCGCGAAGGCCAAACGGGCCGTCATCCCGGAGGAAAGCGCCTTCAACGGCTCGTGGATCCGGTCGGTGAGCTCGGCGAACTCCAAGATGCGCGCGACGCGCTCGCGCATCTGCGATTGCGTGAACCCCAGCAGCACGCCGTAGTAGACGACGTTCTCTTCGACCGAGAGATCGGGATCGAAGCCGGCACCGAGTTCGATCAGCGGGGCGATCCGGCCGCGAATGGAGACGCTGCCGGTCGTGAGCTCCAAGATGCCGCCGAGCACCTTGAGCAGCGTCGACTTCCCCGAACCGTTCGACCCGATGATGCCGACCTTTTCGCCGCGCTCGATGACCAAATCGACCGAATCGAGCACGCGCCGCCGGACGGGCGCCTTGTACCGGCGCGTCAGCGAGTGCAGGATCAGCCGCTTGAGGTCGTACGACATCTCCTGCTGCGTTCGCCGGTAGAGCGTGCCGGACGCTACCTCGATCGCGCTCACAGCATATCCATGAAGTCGCGCTTCATGAAGACGAAGGCCAGCGACCCGACGAGCAGACACGCGCATCCGGAGAGCAGCGACGCTCCCATCAAGTGAAGGTCGGGCCAGTCCCGCGAGAGCACGATCTGGCGGATGCTCGAAACGATGGAGACGATCGGATTGAGCGCGAGGTAGGGATGCACGCGCGCCGGCACCAGGGCGGAGGGGTAGAAGATGGGGCTCGTCATCCAAATGACGAAAACCGCCATTTCGTACAGGAACGGCGCGTCGCGGAAGTAGACGTAGAGCGAACTCGTCAGCAGCGAGAATCCGGTGACGACCATGACGAGCCCGAGCACCGGAATCAACAGCGCCAGCAGGTTGATCGGATTGCGCGACTCGATCAAGGTCACAATGGCCAGCAACGGAAACGTGCCGACGGAAAATTGAAAGAAGTTCGCGGCCACGGTCGAGAGCGGAAAGATGCTGTACGGCAGCCTGACTTTATTGAGCAGCGCGCCGTTGGCGACGATGCTGGTGAGAGCCTGCGACGTCGTCCCGCTGAAAACTTGCAGGACCCCCAGCCCCACGAACGTCGCGAAGACGTAGCGCAGGATCGACCCGTCGTAGTAGCTTGCAAACGCGGCCCCGAAGATCAGGGTGTACACCGCGGTCATGAGGAGCGGGTTCGAAAGGGACCAGAAGACGCCGAGCACGGAGCCCCGGTAGCGCGTCTGTAAGGTTCGCGCGGCGATGATTCTCAGCAGGTCGACGTAACGACGGACGCCCGCCTCGGCCGGACCTTCCTCGCGAAACCACCTTCCGCCGGTCTTTGGGATGATAAACTGCACTCCGGCCCGTTTCGACGCCGCCCCCAAACCCCATGCGAGCGGCTTTCCGCCGCGGTCCCGGGCGGTTTGGGCTGCCGTCCAGGGCAGCGGATGGAGGAACTCGAACTTCCCGGACACATCTAATGCCTCTCACAGCCAACCACCCGAGACTCGAGCCCAGACTCGAGCTTCCACCCGAGTTTGAGAGCCGCGACTACCTCTTGTACAATGCGGATCTCAGCGGGCTGTCGGACGAGGCCTTGGCCGACCATTACGCACGGTTCGGTGCCGACGAGGGCCGCCGGGCCAACTCGATCGCGTCACGCGCCGACTTCGCGGCGCTGATCCCGCAGGGCGCGGCGGCACTCGAGATCGGCCCCTTCTGCAATCCGCTCCTGCGGGGCCGCCGCGCGAAGTACTTCGACGTCTTGTCGCACTCCGTACTGGTCGAACGCGCGACCTCACTCGACATCCCGCACGCCGACGTGCCGCGCATCGATTACGTTTCCGACACGGGCGACCTCTCGATCGTCGACCGCCAATTCGATTTCGTTTTGAGCAGTCACTGTCTCGAGCATCAGCCCGATCTCGTGACCCATCTGCGAAACGTCGAACGGCTGCTCCGGCCGCGAGGGCGCTACTTCCTGCTCGTCCCCGACAAGCGCTATTGCTTCGATCACTTTCTCAACGAGAGCACCCTGGCCGACGTGCTGGAAGCGTTTGAGGAAAAGCGCACGTATCATTCGCTCAAGAGCGTTCTCGAACATCGGATTCTGACGACGCACAACGAGGCCGTGCAGCATTGGGCGCACGACCACGGCGAGTACATGCAGGATTACGAAACGCGGACGGCCGCGGCCTTGGAAGAATATCGCTCGTCCAACGGTTCCTACATCGACGTCCATGCGTGGTACTTTACTCCGGCGAGCGCGCGAGTGCTGCTGACGAGCTTGCGGACGTTGCGCTTTACGGAGCTCGAGATCGAGCGGCTCTATCCGACGCGTAAGGGGACAAACGAGTTCTGGCTCGTCCTGCGTAAATAGGACCGGCCGGCGCGTCCCGGACTTTCGCGCCGTCGCAAGCAGTAGAGGAAAGTGACGTGGAGCCGAAAGATCAAATCGATCAGTGGATCGCCGAAATCGTGCCGGGCAAGTCGTTCGTAGACGTAGGCGGGATCGGTGTCAACTCCATGAACGAACGCACGAGTTTCGCGGTAAAGTCCGGTGCGGCTTCGGCCACCATGGCCGACATTCGGCCCAGCGACTTTTGGGAGTGGGACATATTCCGTAAGAAGATCGCTGAGGCCGGCGTTACGGGAATCAGAGAACTCGCCGGGATCGATATTCGGTCCTCGGCGGACTTAGCGAGAATCGGTCCCACCGATATCGTTCATTCGACGGGTATTTTTTATCACGTACATTCGCCGCCCGAGTGTCTGTGGACGCTGCGCGGCATCGTGAAAGAATACCTGATTACCAACACGGTAACGTTCCCGGGCGTCATCTCGAACGAGTACGGTACGATCGTTTTGCCCGATTGCGGCGTATTATTCTTGGCCGCTCTCTCAGACACCGATCGCAGAGTGCTCAACAAATACTATTCGGAAAGATTCGGATGGACCGTCGATGAAATGTCCCCGCGCTTCGAAGACCGTAAGAACGTCAACCAGTGGATCATGGATGGAAAGCTGACGCCTTGGCCCAACTGGTTCTTTTATAGCGATCACGCCTTTCGCTCGCTCCTGAGGCTCTGCCGGCTGGAGATCATCGACGAGTATAAGTGGGAAAATCATTCACTGCAGGTGTTGTGCCGTCCGATGCGTGACTAGCCGCCCCGCGTTGGCCGGCACGCCACGCGGGTCGCTCGCGAGCAGGAAGGCCACACCGCTGCAAGAAGAGCGACCGCAGTGGCAGCGGCCAATGATCTACGAGGGTCCGGATGCAGGAGTCCAGCCACGCGGTAATCGTCACTCCGCAATTACCGCACGCCTATCATAACGGCGGAATTGGCACGTTCGCATGGGCTTTCGCGCAAGTGTTGTGCGGCGCCGGCCACAAGGTCACGGTCGTCTATACCGAGCCGCTTCAGTTTCCCAAGCACCGGTGGATTTCGCATTACGCCCGGTTGGGAATCGATGTCGTGTGCCTGCGCGAACAGCCGATCGAGGTGCTGCCCGGAAAATCCTATCTCAACACGCTTTCGGAGCACGTCGCCAGCGTTATCCCGCCCGATGCCGACGTCGTGTACTTTGCCGATTGGCGCGCCAACGCGTTGCACTACGTTCGCAGCCGGCGGTTCTCGGGAGAGCGCCGGCCGTTAGCCGTGACCGTTCTCCACGGCTGCTCGCAATGGGACCGATACGGCCAGCGACGATGGCCGAGCCAAATCGAGAGCTTGGTGGGCGAGCACTACGAACGCTACTCGGTCGAACATTCCGACGTCGTCATCGCCGCCAGCGAATATATGTTGGGCTGGGCGCGTCATCACTGGACGCTACCGCCCGGCGAAAATTCGAGTTGGTTGCACTACCCGTTCGTGCCCGTCGACCACGGCGAGGCGCCGGCCCAGTACTCCGCTTATTTCGAACGCGTGGTCTTCTTCGGCCGGCTCGAATCGCGCAAGGGCTTCGACCTCTTCGTCGAGGCCTTGAAAGACTTGGCCGACGACGTCGCGCTCCTGCCCGTGCGCGAGATCGTCTTTCTCGGTGCCGATAACGTCCATCCGTACGGGACGGCCGCGCAGGCCGCCGCGCTCGTGGAGCAGTACACGGGCATCCCGGTCACGCACGAGGACAGTTTGAGCTCGGCCGAAGCTCAGCAGTATCTCGCCGACCACCGCTCCGATACGCTCGTCGTGATGCCGAGCCGCTTCGATAATTTGCCGTTCGCCGTCATCGAGGCGTCGCTCGTGCGCGGGCTCAACCTGCTCTCGACGCGCGTCGGCGGGATCCCCGAGATTCTCGGCGCGGCGGCGCCCGCCGACGTTTTAGCCGAGCCGTTTCGCCGGCCGTTTCGAAACGCGCTCCGCGCGCGGCTCGCGCGGGGACCGGCACGCGAAACGGGCATTGCCCCGTACCCCTGGAAAGCGCACAACGCCGCCTGGGTCGCGCGCCACGAGAGTCTCGTCGCGCAGTCGCGCGCGCTCTCTCCCGGGAGCGCGCGCCGGGACCTCGAATCGCGACCGGCCACGCCGCTCGTCGACGTCTGCGTGCCGCACTACAATCTCGGCAGCTACTTGGGAATGCTCCTCGATTCGCTCGAGAAGCAAACCTTCGAGGCGTTCTCGGTCACGGTGATCGACGACGGTTCGACCGATCCGCAATCCGTCGAAGCGTTCGAGCGCTTGCGGCGCCGGTACGAACCGCGCGGCTGGCGGTTCATCCGGACCGCGAACGCGGGCGTCTGCGCCGCGAGAAACGCGGCGGCGCGGGCCGGCACGGCGCCTTACGTGATCTTCATGGATGCGGATAACGTCGCTCTGCCCACGATGATCGCCGACTTCGTCGCATCGATCCAGACGTCGGGCGACGACTGCCTGACGTGCCACATGTACCTGTTCAAGGGCGAGGGCTCGCCGCTGCAAGGGTTCGACGCGTTCGGCGCACCGCGGCCGGTGCCGCTCGCCGAAATGTACGTCCCGATCGGAAACGCTCGAGCGCTCGGGATAGTGGTGAACCCGTTCGGCGACGGAAATTTCATCATGCGCCGGACGGTCTTCGACGAGCTGGGCGGCTTCAGCGAAGCGTGGCACCGGGACGTCGGCGTCGAGGATCAGGAGTTGCTGACGCTCGCGAGCTTGAGCGGATACAAACTCGACGTCATCCCGCGCGCGCTGTTCTTTTACCGCTGGCGGGAAGACGGGCGCAATAACACGAGCGACCCGTTCGAGAACCAGTGCCGCGTCGCCCGCGTGTACGAGGAACGGCTGCGGACGGTCGGTTTGGAAGGCCTCGCCAGCCTCATCCTCGGCCTCGAAGGCCGTGCGGCCGCGCTGGAGGACCGCGCGCCCGCCGCCGCGCTCGAATCCGAGTCGCTCGAGGACCGGCGCATGCGTTTGTGGCGCCAGGCACGAGCGCAGTCGCATTCTTCCGAGCCGGCCTTTACCGGACCGCTGCGCATGGGCGACATCGATTTCACCCGCGAGCTGAAATGGATCGGGTCCGCGCCAAAAGGCGGGAAAGCGATGACGACCGTGACCGCGTCGGGCGTCACGATCCCGGCAATGGAGATGCATCCGTGGTATCCGGCGTTGCCGCAAGACGTTTCGGTCGCAACGCAGGTGTCGATTCCAAACGACCTTCGCGGATGCGAAGTCATATTCGCGGCGGCGCTCGACGAATCGGGCAGAGGGCTCGGCGGCGGCGTCGCGCTTCGTTTCGAAACGCTCGCGGGCGAGTGGTTGGCGACGCTTCCGGTCGGCAGCTCGGAGGCGTCTTGGAAACTGATCGCGATCCAGATCCCGTACGAACTGCGGGGCGGCGCAATACGAATCGTGGTGGAGGCCTTGGCGTCCTCGAATTACTGTACGACGTACGTCGCGGTGCTCGGCGCCGGTAAATCCGGAGCCGAACAACGAGCCGGCTTATCCGCCTGGCTCTCGCGCAGCGATCACGAGCCGCTCGACACCGTCGAGGGGTTGCACGTCGGCATTCCGCACGGTGCGATTCGAGGCTACGACGGCAAACCGCTGAAGCGGCACGTCGTCGACCGGGACGGAGTCCGGCTGTCCGCCATCCACATGCATCCCGGCCGGCCGCCCGAGGGGGCCGAGTGGTCGCCGCTCGCCCGGGTCGAGTGCGTGGCCGAAACTGCCGGCACGGAGTGGCTGATCTTATGGACGATGCCCGTCGTCCCGGAGGGGCTCTTTCGCTTGGTCGAAGTGACCTTCTCGCTAAACGATCGGCATCTGTTGACGCGCTCGTTCGGCTCGGGCTTCGGGGAGAACTGGAATCACGTGTGGCTGACCGTGCCGGACTTTCACGAGCCGTCCGAGCTGATCGTGAACGTGTCGCCGTTATCGGTTGCGGACTACGCGACCGTCTTCGTCGCGCTCGCCGGCTATCGCGCCGTACGGCCGTCGAATCCAAGCGTGAACGGCACGCTCGATCACGATCGTTCGCGCACCGGATTCGAGCTGTCGTCGAGCTCGGGTCCGTAGCGCGCGGGCCCAAGCGCGACCGGCCTGGGCGTGAAGCATCTCCTGGTCACCGGCGGAGCCGGATACATCGGTTCGCACTTTTGCGCCGAACTCGACCGGCTGCAGTTCCCGTATACGGTGATCGACGATCTGAGCCGCGGACGGGCCGCTTCCGTCGCGGCGAGCCGGCTCGTCGTCGAGGATATCGGCAACGGCGAGGCGGTGGAGCGTTTGATTCGCGAACGGTCGATCGACTGCGTCGTGCACTTCGCCGCCTACGCCTACGTCGGCGAATCGGTCGAAAAGCCGGCCGCGTACTACGCGAACAACGTCGTCAAGTCGTTCGCGCTCCTCGAAGCGGCGCGACGGGCAGAGGTTCGGGCCTTCGTGTTCTCATCCTCATGCACGACCTACGGCGAGGTCGGCGCTCGTCTCATCGCCGAGACCGACGTGCAGCACCCGACGAACCCGTACGGCGACACGAAGGTGGCCGTGGAACGAATGCTCGCCAATTACGGGGCCGCCTACGGGATGCGCTTTGCGATCTTGCGCTATTTCAACGCGGCCGGTGCCCATCCGGCGTTGCCGCTCTTTGAGGCGCACGAACCGGAGACGCATTTGATCCCGCTGGTCATTCGCGCGGCGCGCCCGGGCGATGCCCGCCTTCAGGTGTTCGGCGACGATTATCCCACCCCCGACGGAACGTGCGTCCGGGACTACATCCACGTCTGCGACCTGGCTTCGGCTCACGTCGCAGCCCTGCGTTACCTCGAGCGCGAACCGTCGCTCGTGTGCAACCTCGGACTCGGCCGCGGATACTCCGTGCTCGACGTCATCGCTTCGGTCGAACGGCTGTCGGGCCGTAAGGTTCGCGCGAGCATCGCGCCGCGACGGGCCGGCGATCCGGCTTCACTGGTTGCGGACGCATCGAAAGCTCGCCGCGAGCTGGGCTGGTCACCCGTCAACGATTCGCTCGATGCGATCGTGGCGACCGCCTGGGCGGGTGAGGAACGGCGCGTCCGCTCGATCGTCGAACGCAGCTAGAGTCGAGACGCTAGAACTCGCCCATCGCCTTCTTGACGTTCGGCGGCACGTACTGCTCGACGGCATGTTCGACGAACGGGCGACGCATGGCGACCTGTGTCGACACGTTCACGGGATCCGTGCCGAAGGCGTACAGATTGCCGTACGTCGATACGGCGTATAAGCCGCTCGGCGTTACCACCGGCGCGGCGTACATCCACTCGCTGCTGACCTTGAACGGGAAGCTCCAGAGTTGCGCGCCGCTCGAAGCGTCGAGGATGGCGAGCCGGTTGTCCATCCCGGCGAGCACCAGACCGTCGAGCATGCTCAGCGAGTAGACGGGCCAGTTCGACGTCGCCGCCGTCCATTTCGTGTTCCCGTTCATATCGAATCCGTAGAGGAGGCCGCCGTCGCTGCCGTAGGGCAGAAGGGTCAGCGGCACGCGGTATCCGGAGCAGGCCACCACGGTGGTGCCGTCGGTCGCCGGCGTCGTTGCTCCGGAGTAGAGCGAAAGCCCGTCGGGGATCTTCGCTTGCACCGCCCCCGTCGTGGTGTTAATGACGTAGAAATTCCCATTTTTCGATTGCGTGTAGTATTTGCCGCCGTAGACGGGCCCGCCGGCCCCGTCGTCGTCGTCGATCGTTTGCGGCTCTTGGATGTTCGAAACCCAGACGATCGCTCCGGTCTGCGGGGAGACGGCGACGACCGAATTCGATGCGTTGTCGATCGGGGCGTTCGGCGAGCAGGTGTTGCCCGTGCCGAAGATCAGTTTGGAACCGTCGTAGGAAATCGGGGACCACACCGAGCCGCCGTCGCTCGCGGTCTGGTCGACGACGTAGTGCCAGACGGTCGCGCCGGTCTGCTCGTTGAGGGCGTACACGCCGCCCTGAGAGCAGTCTCCGTACGGCTCGGGATCCCCGTCCGCCGTTCCGATGTACACGATTCCGTTGAGTACCGTGGGCGCTCCACGCACCGTGCCCGGCAGTGTGACGCTCCACTTGACGTCGCCGCTATTGGCGCCGATCTCATCGAATCGGACCGTGCCCTCGGGATCGTGCTGGCCGATGAACAGATTCCCGTTGTCGTACGAGGGATTCATCTTGATTCCGCTCTTGGCGCCGAAGGGGACCCGGGACCAGACGATCGAGCCGGTTTTCGCG
>Ga0116229_10014248_pt1 | contig 11072 bp, 10 predicted proteins | sample S1TSphgellanicum_3_FD_87313 | JGI IMG/M metagenome (GOLD analysis project Ga0116229, IMG submission 87313) | Host-associated microbial communities from peat moss isolated from Minnesota, USA - S1T2_Fc - Sphagnum magellanicum MG | ecosystem: Host-associated > Plants > Peat moss > Unclassified... | reverse complement strand
TTTGCTTTGGGTCATGTAAGTGGGGAGCTTCCTGTAAGCCCACTTGTTCTTAGTCCTTCCCTGTTCTTTTCCCTTTCTGTCTTTCTTTGTTTCTTTGTCTAGTCTTTGTTGTGGGGTCTGTTGGTAGCCAGTAGTATGGCTGAGTCTTCCTGTTGCTTCCGGAATTGCGGCAGAAACTCAGTTCACAGGATGGTGCTTGTCACCGGCCTTTACCCACTGTAGGGAGCTGATGAAGTCAGTGGGGAAATTGTGATAGTTAAGTCACTATCATACATACTACTGTTGATGGTCCCTGAACCGGTGTCAGACTGGCACTTTTGTTCATACCGCTAGTGTGTTTTTTTGTTTTTTGTCTCCCCTTGTTTGGTTCTTTTTGTGGCTTCCTGAGGAAGTGTTAGCCTTGCTGTTTCTTCTTCATCATGAGAACGGAGATTTCTCTATTCTTATGAAAGATACATTTTCAAGTATCTAGCCATTTCTATCTTTTCCTTATGTTGGATGGCTGACTGTGGCAGGGGATTTTATCTCAACAAGAGTATGGAGAAACGAGCACAGCTACTGCAGCCTCCAGAAATGACCACAAGTATTGAAGTGAAAGAGAGTGCAAGACCCCTGATCAAGGAGATACAGAGGATTCCACGCAGATTGAAGAAACTCATTGCCAAGCTTCCCCAGCAGGAGGTATTGTGTGTCTCATCCCTGGGTATCAGAATAATGAAACAGTCTCTGATGAACTGTGTTTGATCTGTTGTTGTTTACTGTCCCTTCTCTTTCTACTTCACAAATGTGCTGTTTCGTTTTGGAATGATGTTTTATCTTGTAACTGGTGCTCCTACCTCCACACCATAACCTTCTAGAAGGGTTGACACCCAATGTTCCTGAGTAATACATTTTGGGACAAATTGGGCTTTGGCAAGCAATTTGCATATCTTCTAATTCTAATAGTGAATACACAGGTAATAATTGCCTCTGGTGGATGTGAGTGGAGTTGTTTGTCAATCTTCTCCTAAAGAGAAGGTTGTACTGACTGCATGGAACTGCTTTGCAGGTGAATGAAGAGGAGGCATCACTGTTTGATGTTTTATGGCTGTTGTTGGCGAGTGTTATTTTTGTTCCCATTTTCCAGAAGATTCCGGGAGGTAAATTTGGCCTCCCATTGCGAATCTTTAACTTTTTCAATCAATCTGTCCTGTGAGTTCAGTATGGTTGAGGAGTTGTTTCTAAAGGACTGGATTGTTTCTCTCTACAGGTAGTCCTGTTCTTGGTTACTTGGCTGCTGGTGTGCTCATTGGGCCATACTCTCTCTCAATCATCAAGAATGTCCATGGAACAAAGATGATTGCTGAATTTGGAGTGGTGTTTCTTCTATTCAACATTGGTCTTGAGGTAACACCTATCTGGTACCACATTCTTCAAGGGTTGTCTTCTGAATCTTCCTTGACTAACAATGATGCTTGTAGGGAGAGGTCTATCTGCAGACAGTTGTGGGGCTCATTTTGTGTAGGTCATTTTGAAACAAGGGGGTCCACTCACATTGTAGACAGGGTTTCTGTCATTTTGTCTTGTGTCCACAGCCAGAGCCTGAGCCGTTATGATGTCTTTTGATGCAGTTGTCAGTGGAGAGGCTGAGCTCAATGAAGAAGTATGTCTTTGGGCTTGGGTCAGCCCAGGTGTGTGTTCGTTTCTTTTCATGGACTTTTGTGATTCTATGACATTTCATATTCTATTTCCAGCTTGGTGGTGCTCTTCATGGGAGTGCACACAGGTACACCTGCCAGATTTGAGTCTCTGGATGTTGTTCTTCGATATGTTACTTGCATGGGCAACAAGTTGTGACCTTAAGGTTGTCTTGTGTGAAAGCAGGTTCTTGCGACAGCATTTTCTGCTGGCTTGTTTGCACATTTTGTGTCAGGTGTATCAGGACCTGCAGCAATTGTCATTGGTAATGGGTTGGCACTTTCTTCTACAGCAGTTGTGCTTCAGGTCAATCTCCCTTTTCATCTAGAAAACTTCAATCTGGTATCTCAATCTCATCTGCAAGTAGACTGAACCGTAGTGTGGAATATTCCATTGCATTCAACCGGAATTCTTTGAGGCCTTTTGAGGCTGATGGTTTGAGCTGTAGAATGCAGGTTCTACAAGAGCGTGGGGAGAGCACATCTCGGCATGGAAGAGCTACTTTCTCTGTTCTACTATTCCAGGTTAGGATCTTCCAGTGTGTGTTTCTAGTGTAGAATGGTTGAAACATGTCAACCATTGCTGTCATGTGGCTCATTGAAGCACAGAAAACTTTTTCCTACTGCTACAAGGATTCCTCCTTAAAAGGGCCTTCTTTTGTTGTCCACTTCCAGACTATAGTATTTCATTTTCAAGGTCTGTTGTGTCTTCTGACATATAATCCATGGTGTCATTCTTTGTTGTTCCTTGCCTCATTTGTTTGGCATCTCTGGAATCTCTTGCAAAACAGGATCTGGCAGTTGTGGTGCTTCTCATTTTAATTCCCCTCATCTCACCAAATTCTTCCAAAGGAGGGGTGAGTATTATCAATCTGTTGCTGCACACTTTGGACCTTTCTTGTATTGAATGTAAGCATGGCTCATGCAACAACAGTATAAAATTGTTGTCTTGGTTTGAGCATCAAGCTGATAGTGTTAGTAAGGTACCGCTTGGATCTGGAATTTATGATGAGTTGTGGCAAGAAAACCTACTTTTCATCCTGATGGCATTGGTTTTACAGGTAGGATTCAATGCAATAGCAGAGGCACTGGGGCTTGCAGCAGTTAAGGCTGTTGTGGCCATCACCGGCATCATTGCTGGAGGCCGCTTGGTATGCACTGTAGTTTCAGTCCAGATGGAGTGATTATGTGTGCAGCAGAGTTGGAACTATGTTCTCAGCATTTGAAGAGTAGTGCCTGTTGTATTCTCGTGTTCATTGGCTGTCTGATTTGTGAACTGGATACTTTGGAATGGCAGCTGCTTCGTCCCATTTACAAGCGCATGGCAGACAACCAGAATGCTGAGCTTTTTGCAGCGAACACACTTCTGGTGGTTCTTGCGACAAGTCTGTTGACAGCCAGGGTACTTTTGTCTAGCCCTTGTGTTTCCTTGATATACCAGAACTGTAACAAAAAGGATAGGGAAGAAAGTTCAAGTGTGGGGTTTGTTCTTTGTACACTGGTCTTGGTTTGATCGCTTTACTGCTTTTTTATATCAGTACTGAATGAATTTTTTTTGGGACAGTCGGGCTTGTCAATGGCCCTGGGAGCCTTCCTTGCAGGGTTGTTATTGGCTGAAACTGAGTTTGCACTGCAAGTGGAATCAGATATTGCTCCATACCGAGGCTTGCTCCTGGGTCTTTTCTTCATGACAGTGAGTGCCTTATGTACTTAAAGCATGGATTTTGGTTTATGCACTTAGTCACCAAGGTCAATGCCACTGCAAGAAATGCATCTGTGGGTCAAAGGTGAAGGCCTGCAAATGGACACAGACACATGAGAGTCTTCCATGAACATGAATTAAACATATTCAAAGGCCCGAGCAGTTCTTTTGATGCTGTTTCAAATGCCTATGTACATGTGTGCACTTATATTATCACTGATCAAGCCTTGTATTGTCCTCTTATATAGGTGGGAATGTCCATAGATCCGAAGCTCTTTGTTGCCAAGTTTCCCATTATTGTAGGAGCTCTTGGGCTCCTTATTGTAGGCAAGACGTTACTGGTGACTGGGGTGGGCCGCTGTTTTGGTTTATCAACTGTGGCTGCTGCAAGAGCAGGTCTTCTTCTTGCACCAGGAGGTGAATTTGCATTTGTGGCATTTGGAGATGCAGTAAACCAGGTGAGCTCTTTATCATATTTTGTATTTGATAGCTGTAGTCCAAGTTGTAGATGGTAAGCCTTGGCTGTTCTGGCAGGTTTTCTTACTTCAAAACTTCCAATATGTATAATGTTTCAACAACAGTATGCTGTTCTCAACAGGGTGAAATATTGTTCTTACAAAACTGAGTATGTAATGGTTTGACAGGGTATCATGACCACCCAATTGTCATCATTGCTCTTTCTGGTGGTAGGTCTGTCCATGGCTATTACTCCATGGCTAGCTGCTGGGGGACAACTCCTTGCATCACGTTTTGAACAGCAAGATGTGCGTAGCTTGTTGCCCGCAGAGAATGAGGTACTTCCTCCACTCATCTTCATTTTCAATGCTGTGATGAGAACAGGTGTGCAAGTATTGGAAGGTTCTCAGGGTTTTGATTTGTGCACTGTGCTGGGCAGACTGATGATCTACAAGACCATATCATTGTATGCGGGTTTGGTCGCGTTGGGCAGGTATGTGAAGAAATGTCAGTTTCTTTCTATTGTGGAGGAGTAACTTAATTTTGCAGATGTTTGGTACAGCTTTCTTTTGTTGGATAGTATTGGATTGTGGAAGCAAAGCTTTGTGAGGAAGCTGACCAGGAAGAACTCCTTGCCTTTTTGCAGATCATAGCCCAGTTGTTGTCCGAAAGATTGATACCATTTGTGGTCCTTGATGTGCGAAGGTTAGTATACTTTAGCACTGTCAAGACCTATGATGTGAATTCCTAATTGTTAATTGGACATAATGCATACATGTCAACCCACCAAATCTACAATAATAGCACTAGGGGAGGAAAAGAAATCCATCAACTACTTGATAAAAGAGCATGTGTGTTGATTTGAACAGTGAGCGAGTGAGTGTAGGGCGAGCACTTGACCTACCTGTTTACTTTGGAGATGCTGGCAGCCGAGAGGTACAATCACTAGTCTCCTATTTTCATAGAAATGATCCTTTCCACATGATGGAGGGGTGACTTGAGGTCAATATGGGCCCATGGTTGGCACTGTACTTTGCATTCAGAGTTCTTTTTGGCATGAAGAATTTGCACAAGGCTGCTATCATGGATTGTGGTTGTGATTTGTTTCAATGGGATTGGCTTCAGGTGCTTCATAAAGTGGGTGCAGAAAGAGCTGCAGCAGCCGTCTTGACTCTAGACACTCCGGGTGCAAACTACCGTACTGTGTGGGCTTTAACAAAGAACTTTCCCCATGTGAAGACATTTGTGCGTGCACATGATGTAGATCATGGTATCAACCTTGAGAAGGCTGGGGCTACAGCGGTAGGCTGCCTAAACTTCTGATTTGTGTCTTGTTGTATTGGGAACCAATACATGCTGTTCCATCCATGTGTTAGAGTTTGCTGTGAAGCACATCCTGTGTTCCTTACAACCACTGCAACTATCATAGTTACTAATGTCAGTTCCTTTACATGCTGGTTACTAATTTGGTCTATATGCCTCTGGCTACCTTTGAACATCCAGCAAATGCCAGATGTCACTTGATCAAAGAGATGTGAACTGTTGAACAATATGATCAATTTTTTCAGGTTGTCCCTGAGACTTTGGAGCCAAGCTTGCAACTTGCAGCTGCTGTTCTTGCTCAGGTACTGGTTTGCATTTCCTTGAGACTCAGTTTTAACTGCATCTTCTTTACAGTAGGGAAAAGATTGTCACGGTTTTGTAACATAGCAATGCATTCCCCAGGGATATTGTATTGTGCATCTTTTGCAAAGCCTCTACTGAAATTGTACTTCATTTTCTATTATTTCCTCAGGCTAAGTTGCCAGCTTCTGAAATAGCTGCAACAATTGATGCATTTCGCACCCATCACTTGGCTGAACTTACAGAGGTACACATCACATTCATTTGCTTCTCTTATATTGTTTCTTAAATCTTATCTTTGTGCTCTGGCCCCTTTGTAGTTTTCTTCACCTCTGTTTAGTAGAGAAGTATTGCACTTGGAAATTGCACATCTCAGGGCAGCCCAGCTTACATAAGCAGGAATGCTGCTTTTGTGTGGTGTGTATACAGCTGTCAGAGAGAAGTGGAACATCACTAGGATATGGCTTCTCTCGGATTATTGCAAAACCCAAGGTGGAAGTACACAGCACGAAACCCACAGGTGATGATGATGGAACAGCAGATAGGAGACCAGAGGGAGGCATTGTAGCTGTCCCCTGAAATTCATTCAACCGGCGATCTTTTGAGATTCAGACAAAGAGTGTCCCTCTACTCCATTGAGAAGCTGTGGTCAATCAAAGATAAGCTGCCAATTGAAATACACAGGAGACAAACACAAAGGTACATTGTGTTCAGTGATGAAATATGGGCATCTTCTAGGAAGAAAAACAAAGATCAAGAGCAAAATTCACCTGGTCAGTCAGGGCAGTTTGTGTAAGTTGAATGCATTTGTGCAATTATTCTGTCTCATTACTTTGCATTTCATACAACCTTGTAACTTCAATAAGGTTATAATGATTTGTGTAAAGAGATTTATGGACTGTTCACTACCACACAAGTCACTGAGAATTGTATCATTTTGTGCATTTTAAGTTCTTTAAGTTTTCATGAGTAGATTTGGAACAAATTTAACTGCACAAAAAAGATAATTGACTGTACACTGCTTGAAGAAAATTGACTGCACACTTGACTGTACACTGAAGAAAATGATCCTGGATGATTTGAAGTTCAATCACTATGTTTTCTCTCACAATACAAAAACTCTTTGCTGCACAACAAGAGCCAACCACCATGTTTGTGGCATGTAACAACTTTTAAAGACTGGAAACTAATTTCTACAAGTACAAAATGGGTTTTATAATGTAAAACCCAGAACCTTCCTTTTCTACACAACAAGCATCTCTCACTGAGGGTTAATTCATGTATGTCTATTTTTTGTTGATCATCTAACTCTGTGTGCAAAGCAACTCATGCTCCTATTGTACACACCAAAAGCTCAATTCAAAGAACTAAAATCCCCAATCTAGAGGCAGGCTCAAGTTCCTCTTCAAGTTCTTTCCTTCAAAAGCCACAATTTTATCAAAGCCTGTTGCAGTTGTCATCAATGGGAAGGTACCTGTGCATCATGTCCTTCATCAACCATGGCTTTGGAGAATTTGGGAGGGTTGTGAGAAGCCAACTTTATATAAACAAATTTGTACCTGAATTGTGTTGGATGCTGAGAGATTGTTATGTCTCTTTGTTTTCCAAATTTGGTAAGAACCCTGACCATGAATTTGCTTCCTCCATCAGGGATGGGTGTTTTGGGCAAAAGTAACATGGCAGTGAAGAGCTTTTGAATTCATTCACCAAGAGCCTCCTCACACAGAATGGACTGACAGTTCCTTCCTCTCTTCCCAATGACAAAGCAAATTTTTGCACACAAGACTGGTAGATTCATCATCTAGCCATCGCCAAACAAAATTCTCGCACAGAAAGAAAATTTGTACACGAAGATTTTGAAGATTCGCCTTTTAGCCATTGCCTTTGAGGTTTTTTCTCTCAAGCAAACCTTCCATGATGACCCTCTTGCGATACTCCATTGAATTGATATCAGTTTTCATCATAGAAGGACTCATTGGACTCCCTGGCATGCCAGGAACATGAAGCTTTCTTGAAGCTTCCAGTGCCCGTGTCATTGTGGTTGGAGTCATTGTAGTCACATCTTTATCTCGTCCCTGCTGCTGCTGCTGCTGCCCTCTGCTAGATGACGACCTCACTTTCTGGAGCTGTGAAAGCACCAGAAGGAAGAAAGAAGTTGCCAAAATTGCTGCTACTCGGTCCACAAGGAGAAATAGCAGAGCAATAAGAAGAAGACCGCACAGTAGCCAGCTCTCCTCTCTGCCTTCCAAAGATGAAGAAGAAGATGAATGCATTTTGGTTTCTCTCCTTTCTTCAGCAACTGTTGGTAGTCCAGCAACACTGCGCATAGTTCTGATCTTCCTTAACCCTCTTGATGATGCATCAGCCGCCACGGTTGTGAAGCTCCTCTCAACTACTACTACCTCATCAACATTTGCTGCTGCAGCTGTGGAAGACTTGTTCTTTCCATTTGGTGGGTTGGACCTCTTATAAGAAGATAGCTTTTGTCTACTTGTTTCTTCAATTGCCAAGGATTCAGAACTTGTTTTAGGTTTCCTTGAAAAAAATAATTTCTTGCCTCCTCCCTTGCATCGTGTTGGAGCTGCTGCATCATCTCCCCCCTTCCTCCCCACCCCCTCTGTTTTTCTGGAGGAGGATGGTGATGATACAGTGTTGGAATCCGAATTCTCCATCTCTAGAGATGGAGATGGAGATGAAGATGAAGATCCTGGTGCAACAATGTGCTTGTTGCCAGATGATGATAATGATGATGGTGATGGGGTGGCCAGCTGCCTTCCTGGAGAATTCATGGGAGGAGTACTACTACTCCCTCCTCCTGTTGCAACTTTGCTCAAATGGAAGGATTTCACAAACCTGGACTTGAATTTCAGCGAGAGTTTGTCACTGCTGCTGCCTTTCACAGTCTTAGTAGGGGAGATGATGGGGAGTGGAGGATTGGAAGAAGATTCAATCTCAGCAGCAGCAGGAAGGATTGGCATTGCAAAGCTTGAGATCTCCTGCTGCTGCTCCTGTTGTTCCATGCTAGAGGTTTCAGCTTCATGATCCTTCTCTTGTTGTTGCTGCTGTTCTTCCTCCTCCTCCACCCTCTTCTGGAGAGCGGCAGACGAAGCGAAGAAGGTGAGACGCTTGGGAAGAGGAGGAAGAGGCGGGCGCTGCACAGAAAGGTAAGAATGCAGATGGGTGAGGACATAGCTTGCCATGGCAGAGAACATGAACCTGGCGTAAAGCTTCCCATTGCGCCATCTACGGATAATGATGCTGAAGCTCATGGCATCCGCAACACGCTTCCCCCACTCTGCTCTCTTGGATGCGAAGAAAGCTCCCACGGCTACTAGCACTGCAACCGCGGCCTTGGAAGCAGCAGCCTTGTCTCGCAGCAGCACACACGGTCCCCTCAATCCCAATGATCCTCCCGTCCTCCCCCCCATTCTTCTCGCCGTCTTGATTGTCCTTTTCATCATCTTCAATGGCGGCACCAGCTCTGCTACAATCTCAGAAGTTATTACTCCCCCTGAATCAGCTTGTTCCCGAGGCGCAACAACAACACTAGATTCATGTGCACACTCTTGCTGTTGAATCATCCTCCCCTCCTGCTGCTGCTGCTGCTGCTGCTGTCCTTCTTGTTTTGCACCTTCTTCTTCCGTTTTTTGCGCAACTTGGAGGAAGACTTCGTTCCTGGTGGCAGCATCGGGAGCTTTGGAGAGGAGGAGCTGCTGTTCGGTGATTCTGCTGCTGCGCTTGGTGGCTGTTGTTCTGGTGGAGAGAGTAGAGGCAGTCCATTCCTGCGCAGACTTGGACAAGCTTCGAACTGCGGAGACGGACATAGCTGTTTTGTCCACCATCGCCAGTCGCTTGGCTTGAAGCTCCTCCACCAGAATGGCAAATCTGTCCAGCCCCGTGGATGCATATGGATTCTCTTTTCTCCTCTTCTTTTTCCCCCCGCCACTCTCCTTCTTCACGCGTCTCCGCAGACGCAGCCACAAGGAGGAGGAGGAGGAGGACGACGACGACGACGACGACATCAAAGCTCCAAAACCTCCCTCAAAGAACAACTCTCTGAAAGAAAAACTCTGCAAAAAAAAACCTCCAAATTGTTTTCGAAAACAAACCCGACCGAGAAGAAGAAGGGGAGAAATGGAAAGAAAGAAATCCCGGAAGAAGAAAAAACCCCCACCATCAAAAGACCACCTACCCGCAAGCAAAAAACACGACACGAAGTGAGACGACCTACATGAGCGCTGCTGCTATATACTTCAAAAAACAAATTTTGAAAAAAAAAGGGAACTCAAGATGAGATTTTGATCAGGCGATTGATTGCAACAAGTAGCGCAGTGTCCAGCAACAAATTCAAAGAAAAAAAAAACACGCTGAGCGTTTATGCCAACCATCTTTCGTTGCTCCTCCTCCGCGTAGGAACCGCGGAAAAGGTCGAAGGAAGAAGCTCAAGCACCGCGCGCGTTCTTTCTTGCGACGAGCGTTGCAACAAAAACCCGACGGGACTGGACTGGACTGGACTGGACTGGACTGAGTTCTTGCCAGAAGAAGAAGGAAGAAAGAAACAACACTTTTATGGTCATTTATTTGTCCTATTGTTGGTCAATTAGCAAAAGGCCACTTTGGGTGAGCCCTAATAAATCTCCCAAACCCCCCTCCCACCCATATCACAAAACCCAACAAATGGATGAAAATGGATTCTGATGAATGTAGAACATCCACTTGGGTCACCAGTCCAAGGGTGACTTAACAAAGATGGACATGCCAGAAGAAGAAAGAAAGAACACTTTTTTGGTCATTTATTTGTCCTGTTCTTGGTCAATATATATATAGCAAAAAGCCACTTTGGGTGAACCCAAAATGGATCTCCCAAACCCACTGACACAAAACCCAACAACCCAACAAATGGATGAAAATGAATGTTAAACATCCACTTGGGTCACACAACTTCCAGCAGTGTTTTTCTTCCAACAAATCTTGTCGTTTTTTCTTTGAAAAAAATATTGGAAAAATATTGGAAATTTTGATTTATATAGTGTAAATTGGAGTGATTTTTCTTTTTGGGGGGGGGGGGGGTGAAAATTCGCCAATTTTTTTGATATCACAAATTTTTTTAAAATAAAATCCCTGGGACTCACAAAGGAGAAGGCAACAACCTCCAACAACAAATGTAGTTAGTAGCAAATTCAGGATGAAATTCTAATGAATTTGAATGGACCAATTCTCATGTGGATGAAATGAAAATTAAAACATCCCACTTGATAAACTTCTTTTTCAATTTTATGATATTTAAAAATTGGAAAATTTTCCAAAAAACATAAAGAAGAAAAATTAGTCAAATTTACCCTAGAAAAACACATATTGTGGAAAAAACAACAAAATTTGTCCAAAACAAAAAAAAAACTACCCCAACCCCACATACACACAAAAACAACAAGAAATGAGTTGATAATTAGTTTAAGGTTGATTGGAGGGGGGGGGGGGGGGGGGGGGGATAGGTTAATTGGATTTTTTTTTTTTTTTCTAGGGGGAATAAGGTTGTGGAAAAAACAACAAAATTTGTCCAAAACAAAAAAAAAACTACCCCAACCCCACATACACACAAAAACAACAAGAAATGA
>Ga0116229_10014246_pt1 | contig 11072 bp, 9 predicted proteins | sample S1TSphgellanicum_3_FD_87313 | JGI IMG/M metagenome (GOLD analysis project Ga0116229, IMG submission 87313) | Host-associated microbial communities from peat moss isolated from Minnesota, USA - S1T2_Fc - Sphagnum magellanicum MG | ecosystem: Host-associated > Plants > Peat moss > Unclassified... | reverse complement strand
CTGCAGCCAGGCTTTCTCCTGGGGATCGGAGATGTGCATGTACTGCACCCCCAGCGTTCCGCAGTAGGTACGGCGCAGGACGGCGATAATCTCGCGGATAGTAGCCGTCTCAAAGCCCAGCACGTAATCCAGGAAGATTGGGCGGTCGAAGTCGGCGTCGCTAAAGCCATAAGACGCCGGATCGAGTTCGGCGCTTGCATCCCGCGGCTCCAGGCCCAGCGGGTCGAGATTGGCTTGGAGGTGACCGCGGATGCGATAGGCGCGGATCATCATGATCGCGCGCACCGAGTCCAGGGTCGCGGCGCGAATCTGCGCCGGCGACGCGGTCGGGGTCTTGTCGGCGATGGTCTTGGTCAGCTTGGCCTCAACCGCCGGCCAGAGGCCATCGATGGCCGAGAGCCATTCGGGGCGCGCTTCCGGCGCCGGGGTCCGCGTCCAGCTCGGCTCGACGGCGGCGTCGACAATCACCTTGGGCTGCTCATGCAGGCTGTCGAAATAGGCCCGCCAGGAGGGCGCCACCGATTGGGGGTCTTGGCCGTATTGGGCGTAGAGCTCCTCCACAAAGGCGGCGTTGCCGCCGTAGAGGAAGGAGGTTTCGCTCAGAATTTGATTGATCCCAAGTTCTTTAGAAAGATTGGAACCGCCGCGAAGGCCTGCATCGTCCGCCATGGTGTTCGTCCTGACCCTTCTACCCTGATGGCGATCCGCCCAGGGTGTCGTCGGATAAGACGGCAGACGCGGATCGCGCTACGCAAATATGTGGCGCCGAGGGTTACGAACACCCCGGCGCGCCGGTTTTTCAGCCCTTCAAAACCTCGAGCAAGGTTTCGCCGAGCTTAGCGGGCGAGGGAGAAACGCGGATACCCGCCGCCTCCATCGCCGCCGTCTTGTCTTCCGCCCCGCCCTTGCCGCCAGAGATGATCGCCCCGGCGTGGCCCATGCGACGCCCCGGAGGCGCCGTGCGGCCGGCTATGAAGCCCACCATAGGCTTCTTTCTTGATGAATGTTTGATGAATTCGGCCGCATCTTCTTCTGCAGAGCCGCCAATTTCTCCGATCATGATGATCGACTCGGTTTTATCGTCGGCCAGGAACATCTCCAGCACCTCGATAAACTCGGTGCCCTTGACGGGGTCGCCGCCGATGCCGACCGCGGTGGTTTGGCCAAGCCCGGCGTTGGTGGTCTGGAACACCGCCTCATAGGTCAGCGTGCCCGAGCGCGACACAACACCGACCGAACCCGGTGAGAAGATGTTGCCCGGCATGATGCCGATCTTGCACTGATTGGGGGTCAGGACGCCCGGACAGTTCGGCCCGATCAGCCGCGACTTGGAGCCCGACAGACTGCGCTTCACCTTGATCATGTCTTCCACCGGGATGCCCTCGGTGATGCAGACGATCAGGGGAATCTCGGCGTCGATCGCCTCCAGGATGGAGTCGGCCGCAAACGGCGGCGGCACGTAGATCACACTGGCGTCGGCGCCGGTGGCCCACTTGGCCTCGGCGACCGTGTCATACACAGGCAGGCCGATATGGGTCAGTCCACCTTTACCGGGCGTGACGCCGCCGACCATCTTGGTCCCGTAGGCGATCGCCTGTTCAGTGTGGAATGTCCCTTGGGCCCCCGTAATGCCTTGGCAGATGACCTTGGTGTTGCTGTCGATAAGAATGGACACGTGGCCTCGAGGGAGACGTTCGCGACCGCAGCCCGCGGCGGTGCGATTGGCGGCGTCGGATTAGCGCAGGATTGCGCCGGGGGAAACCCTAATCGGCTATTTCGTCCGATGTTTACGAAAACGCGCCTCTGGCCCCCTCTGGCCCGCCCCCGACAAGGCGTCGTTCGCCTTCCCGATCAGCTTGCCGGCGTGGCGAACAGCAGCACCGTGAGCGGACCGACCGCCTTCACCCCCACGGCGACAAGGGCGTGACGCTCCGCCAGGGCCTTGATCTCGGCCTCGGGCAGGTCCTTGGCCGTGCGGCGCTGGGGCGTGTCCGGGTCAGCGATCAGGAAGAGCGCGCCGCCATCGGGGCCCGGCGCATCCGCGACAGGCGCCACGCGCGTCCAAGCGGTCAAGGCGGCTTTCGCCGTCGGCTCCAAAGGGGCGCCGCTGACGATGCAGACACGCCAGCGCAGCTTGTCTTCACCGCTCAGCACAGGGTCGGCGCCATAGCCGACGACCACACGGTCCTCGCCGCTATCGGCGAGCCTTACGCGCTGCTGAGACTCCTTCAGCGCCAGATCGCCCATCGGCAGAATGTCGCCGACGCTCGGCTGGGTCCAGCCCAGGGCCTCGGCGCGAGCCATCGCCTTGGCGGCCTCGCCCTGGGTGTCCAGGCAGATGTCGTGAAAAGCGGCGAAGACCGACACAGGACCCGCCGACGGCCGCGCCGCTGACGGCGTCTGCGCTGCAACAGCTGTCGCTGCAGCCAGGGTCAGGCCGCTAATCAGACTGGAAATGGCGAGCTTAATCATGGGTTCACCACAGAATAGACGAGCACCGAGCGCTTGACGCCCGGCACAACGGTGACGAGCGAAATAGTTCCGGCCTGGAGCCCGGACGCTGCGGCGTCTATCGAATCGGTCACCAGCGAGCGACCCGGCGCGGTCGGATCGCCGCTCTCGGCGAAGGCGTATTGGATCAGCTGCTGAGCGGGATCATCGACGGTGGGCGCGCCGCCCGCCCAGGCGCGAACCGCCTGAGCCATGGAGGCGTCGGCCGGGGCGGTGAAGACAGCGCAGCTATCAGCGAGATAGCTGAACCCCGGCATCGGCGTTCGTCCGATAATGACCCAGACACCGTCAGACTCCGACTCACTGGCCGGGCCCTTCCCTGGGACCTTCCCCGGCGCGCGATAGCCGACCGCGTCCTGGAACACGGTCCCGCCCATGCCGGCGATGGCGATTGCGGGGATCGGCGACCAGTGCGCCGCCACGGCCGCCTTGGCGGTCGCAGCAGGCTCCGCACGAGCGGTTAAGCAGATGGCTTTGAACGCCTCGACGCTTGGATTGGGCGCTGAGGGCGTCTGGGCCAGCGCGGCCCCGCCCCCCAATCCGGCCAGGAGCCCGATCAGGGACAGGACCCGATGCATCAGGCGGCGCTGCGCACGGCCTTGACGATCTTTTCCGCCGCGTCCGAAAGGTCGTTGGCGGCGATCACGTTCAGGCCCGAAGCGTTCAGAATGTCCTTGCCCATCTGCACGTTGGTGCCTTCCAGACGCACCACCAGCGGCACGGTCAGACCGACCTCCTTCACCGCGGCGATCACGCCCTCGGCGATGATGTCGCACCGCATGATGCCGCCGAAGATGTTGACCAGGATGCCCTTCACATTGGGATCAGCGGTGATGATCTTGAACGCGGCCGTCACCTTCTCCTTGTTGGCCCCGCCGCCGACGTCGAGGAAGTTGGCCGGTTCGGCGCCGTAGAGCTTGATGATGTCCATGGTCGCCATGGCCAGACCAGCGCCGTTGACCATGCAGCCGATTTCGCCGTCGAGCGCGATGTAGGACAGCTCGTACTTCGACGCCTCGATCTCCTTCTCGTCTTCCTCCGCCGTGTCCCGCAGCTCGACGATGTCTTTCTGGCGGTAGAGAGCGTTGGAGTCGAAGCTGACCTTGGCGTCCAGCACGCGGAGCTGCTGGTCGCCGGTGATGATCAGGGGGTTGATTTCCAGCATGGCCATGTCCTTGGCCACGAAGGCGGCGTAGAGCTGGCCCAAGAGCTTGGCGCCTTGCTTGGCGAGATCGCCCTTCAGGTCCAGGGCCTTGGCCAGCGCGCGGCCGTGGTGCGCAAAGACGCCCGTGGCGGGATCGATCTGGATGGTATGGATTTTCTCGGGCGTGTGGTGAGCGACATCCTCGATGTCCATCCCGCCTTCGGTTGACGCGACGACGGCGACCCAGCTCGTCTCACGATCCACCAGCAGCGACAGGTAGAGCTCCTTCTGGATGTCGGCGCCCTCTTCGATATAGAGGCGCTGCACCAAACGGCCATGGGGCCCGGTTTGATGGGTGACGAGGACGCGGCCGAGCATTTCTGCGGCGTTGGCGCGCACATCCTCGACCGACTTGACGACACGAACGCCGCCCTTGGCGTCGGGGCCGAGCCCTTCAAACTTGCCCTTCCCGCGGCCGCCCGCGTGGATCTGGCTCTTCACCACGAAGACGGGCCCGCCGAGCTTTTCCGCCGCCGCCGCCGCCTCATCGGGGGTGAAGGCTGCAAAACCGCGCGGCACAGGCGCGCCGAATTCCTTCAGGACGGCCTTGGCTTGATGTTCGTGGATATTCATGAGGTCCGTGAGAGCTGGGGCGTTGAGGCATGCCGCGGCGGCGCCGATGCGACTGCGCTTATAGAAACCTCGGGCGCCCCGCGCAACGGCGGCTGTGTGTCCAGTTCGTCACCGCGGAGATTAGTGGGGCATGGTGTCGGCCGCCGCGGCCGGTAAGGACGATGTGGTTGGACTAGGGTTGAGCGTGGACGACGCCGTATTCCGCCGCCAATCCGTCTGGGGTTTGCCAGGATGATGGGTCACAGCGCGCCACAAGATACTGCCGACGACCACGACCACCACAATGACGATGATCGCCCAGAGCTCCCATCTGGTCCGATCCAACTGTGCGTCGCGGACGTGGGCGTAGTGTTCGTGGTTGCTCATAGGCGCTCCTGCGGCGAACAGACCGGAAGCGACGGGTCAACCATTGCGCCAAGCCTTCCAGTCTTCCGTCGTACCATAAAAAACGGCTCGACCCGCAGAGAGTTCAATCACCTTGTTACAAACAAGCTCGACCAGATGGAAATTATGGGTACCCAAGATCACCATCTGCGCCTTATCGACAAATCCCTTCATGCGGTCGGTCGCCTTTTGCATGAAGGCCGCATCGCCGGCGCCCATCCATTCGTCGAGCACAAGGATGTCGGCCTCGAACTCGGTCGCACAGGCGAACATCAAGCGCGCCATCATACCCGAAGAATAGGTCTTCACCGGCAGCCGGACGAAATCGCCCAGCTCGGAGAATTCAACGATCCCGTCGATGCGAGATTCGACGACCTTCTTGGGCAGCAGGCGCATGGCGCCAAGCTTGCGGATATTTTGCAGCCCAGATGCATCCATATCCAGGCCAGCGGCGTGGGCGATCATACTGGTGAGATTGCCCTTGACCTCCACCACGCCCTTTTGCGGCTCATAGATGCCGGCGATGACCTTCAGAAGCGACGTCTTGCCCGACCCGTTGTGGCCGACCAGCGCCAGCCGATCCCCCTCTTTCAGATCGAGGCTAATGTTCTCCAACGCCCGCACGACTGTGACGTCGCCCTGACTTTTGTAGAGGTTGCCGCCCACGGCGAGATTGAACACGGCATTGCGCAGCGACTGCGCCTTCACGCTGTAAATGAAATAATCCAGCGTCACGCCGTCGAGGCGAACGGAACAGCTCATCACTAGGTCCTTAAAGCCAGAAAACGATGCGCTTGCGATACAACGTCAGCATTGTGACGGCGGTCGCCCCGAGCACGAACATCAAACCTATTCCCCACTCCCAATGCACAAAAGACGGCGTGCTGCCCAACAAGGGCTGGCGGATCAGCTCCAGGAGATGGGCGAAGGGATTTAAGGTCAGAATAATAGACCGCTTGCCCTGCATCGACGCCGGGGCCCAGAAAACTGGAGTTAGGAAGAACAGAATTTGCACGGACACCGCAATCGTTTGCTGAACATCGCGGAAGCGAGTCGCCGGCATGGCGATTATCATCGACAGTAAAGCCCCATTAATTAGCACTATGGGAAGGCCAAGCAATAAGCTAATATCTGGAATAGAGCCCAGCTTAAGCAAAAACAGGACGATCCAAAGCGCGATAAGCTGGGCCAAGAAATTAATAAGATTCTTATACATCATCAGACACACATGGAACGTCAGCGGCATGCGCATCGTATTCATCAAATCGCCTGCGCTGATGAATGTGTTCGAAGCGTCCGCCAGATAGCCGCCCACGATTTGCCAGCACAAAATACCGGCGATGGTCAGGGCGAACGTCTGCCGCCAATTACCGTTTCCGAACAAGCCGCCGAAGATGAACGAAATGGCGAACGCCATCGCCAAGAGATTGGCCGTCAGCCAGAACGGGCCCAAGACGGTGCGGCGAAAACGGGCGGCGGTCTGTTCCCAACCGAGGGTCAGCCAGAGCGGCGCCAGACGAACGCCGTCGATGATATCGCGAAAGGCGGCTTGGATGGCTTCCATAAAACTTTCAGTCCGAACACGTTGATCTTGACGATAGGGAGGCGAGCCCGCGGCTAGTCAAAAGTCGGCGACAATCGCAGCCGATGCGGCCACTCGCCCGCTCCAAAAACGGCATCTGATACGAAGTGCGCCGAACCGGCGCACAGCGTCGATAACCACGCGACGCTTGGCTATCAGATCACTTTCAACGAAACAAGTTGGCGACTCCGTCGCGGCGCCGCGTCAAAATCTGCACTGCCATACAGAATTGCCCCTTTGAACCGGCCCCAGCGTCCCCTCCGGTCACGCCAGCGCCTCGCGCTGCGCTTCCAGGGCGAGCCACTCCTCCTCCGCCGCGCCAAGCGCGGTTCGCGCGCGCTCCATCGCCTGCATCAACCGGTCAAAGGTGGCGGGATTGCGCGTGTAGAGGCCAGGATCGGCCAGTTCAGCCTCGTGTTTGGCGATCTCAAGCGGCAAAGCATTGATCAGACGATCCAACTCCTCCAGGCGCCGCTGATCCTTATAGGACAGCTTGGCGAGCCGTTTGGCCGGCCCGACGGGGGACGCTAGGGGCGGCGCGACCCTACCGGCGCCCTCGGTTGAGGAGGGCGGGTCTGCGCCCTCGAAAAAGCCTGGGTTCTGGCGAATAAGATCGCTCCAGCCGCCGGGCGTCTCTACGGCTCGCCCGCGGCCATCTAACGCAATGGTTGAAGTCGCCAGCCGATCAATGAAGTCGCGATCATGGCTGACAAGAATCAAGGTGCCGTCGTAATCGGCCAACAGCTCCTCCAGGAGGTCGAGCGTATCCATATCAAGGTCGTTGGTCGGTTCGTCCAGAACCATCAGATTGGCCGGTTTGGCCAGGGCGCGAGCGAGCAACAGGCGGTTTCGCTCCCCGCCCGACAACGTCTTGACCGGCTGACGCAGTTGGCGATCCTGAAACAGGAAGGACTTGGCGTAGGCGGCGACATGCATGGGCCGGCCCCGCACCAGAATCTGGTCGCCGCCGCCATCCGAAAGCACATCCCATAGTGTCGTCTCGGCGTTCAGCTCCGCCCGGCTCTGATCCACATAGGCGATGTCGAGGCCGGTTCCGAGCTTCACCGTTCCGGCGTCAGGGGGGAGCTCGCCGAGCAGCAGGCGGACCAGGGTCGTCTTGCCAGCTCCGTTCGGCCCGACGATAGCCAGGCGATCACCGCGCACGATCCGCGTGGTGAAATCCTTCACCACCGTCTTCGTCCCCCAAGCCTTGGCGACGCCCTTGACCTCCGCCACGCGCTTGCCTGAGGTCTCACCGGAGTCGATGGCCATCTCCATGGGGCGGGAGACGTCGCGGAGCTTGGCCGCCTGTTCCTGGCGCAGCGCCTGGAGGCTCCTGGCGCGCCCCTCATTGCGGCTACGCCTGGCGGTGATGGAGCTGTAGAAGGTCTTGGTTTCGCGCTCGATGGTCTTGGCTAGGCGACGCATCTGTTCGGCCTCTTCCGCCTCGACCTTTTCAGCCCAGACCTCAAAGGCCGAGAAGCCTTGGTCGAGGGTGCGCACGCGCCGGTGCGCGAGCCAAAAACAGCGTTGGGTCGTGCGCTCCAAAAAGGCCCGGTCGTGGCTGATGATCAGGGCGGCGGCGCTGGAGCCGGCGATCTCGCGCTCCAGGGTTTCGATAGCGAAGATGTCCAGATGGTTGGTGGGCTCGTCGAGCAGGATCAGGTCCGGCTGCTCGGCGAAAGCCTTGGCGAGCGCCGCCCGCCGAGTTTCGCCGCCAGAGAGCCCCAACGCCGGCTTTTGGGGGTCCAGCCCGAACGTCTCCAGAGCGGCGTCGGCCATATAGCTCTCCGCGCCCCCCGACGCGGCATAGTCCCCAAGCGTTGCGCCGGATATTTCGGGCTCCTGGAGCACCATGGCGACCCGAACGCCGGGCTGAAGGAAGCGCTCGCCATCATCTGGCTGCACCAACCCGGCAAGAATGCGCAAAAGGGTCGACTTGCCCGCGCCGTTGCGCCCGACCAGGCAGGCCCGCACACGGGGCTCCAGCCCCATGTCCACGCCATCGAAGAGCGGCGTCGCGCCATCGGCCAGCCGAACGTCTTTCAAAGCCGCCAGCGGCGGCCGACCGGACGCCCTCCCCTTCGACGGCGCATTGGGTTTCATCGCCATGGGCGGACCGCCTCGACGGGGCTTGGAAGAAGACGACAAGTCATAGCCGTCAGTTAGGCGAACCCAGCGCTCACGTCATCCTGGAACTGCGAAGCGTGAAAGCTGCGTTGGATGTGCGCCCCCCTTACTGCGGCGGCTGGCCATCGGCGTCACGGCCAAGATCTTGGGCCAAGCCGGCATAGAAGTCGGCTGGACGCCCAACGGGACGCGGGTCCGCCGGGGCGACGCCCGGCGCTGGCGTAGAGTCAGGAGGCTGAGCGTCGTCCGGCGTAGACGCAGCCGCGACCGCTTGGGCGTCCTGCGCCGCCAGGACTTCGCCCGCCGGTCCGGTCCCAGGCTTTGCCGGTCCGGCCTCGGGCAGATCGGGGAAGTCCCGCACCGGCAAGCCGTCGTGGGCCACGATCATGAACTTGCGCCACATCTCGGCGGGCAGATCACCGCCCACGATCTTGGCCATGGGACGCCCGTGGTCGTCGCCGACCCAGACGCCCGCCGCCCAATCGGGGGTAAAGCCGACGAACCAGGCGTCGCGCCAATTCTGGCTGGTGCCGGTCTTGCCCGCCGCCGGCCGGTCCAAGGCGGCGCGCATCCCCGTGCCGTGACTGATCACGCCCTCCATCATCCGGGTCATCAGCCCGGCCTGGAGCGGATCATAGACCTGGGGCTGGAGCGTGTTGGGATGGCGATAGAGCAGGTCGCCGTGGGCGTTGGTGATGCTCTGGATCAGATAGGGTTCGATCCGGCGGCCATTGTTCTGGAACACCTGATAGGCCGATGTCAGATCCAAAAGATCCACCTCATAGGCGCCGAGCGCGATGGGCAGAGACGGATGCAGGGGGATCATGGCGAGGCCAAACCGCCGGGCCAGAGCGGCGACCTTGTCCGGTCCGACCTCTTTAGCCAGACGGACAGAGATGGTGTTGATTGATCGCGCCAAGGCGTCGGCGACCGTCACGGCGCCGGAATAGCCGCCCCCGTAATTCTCCGGCGACCAGCCAGCGAAATGGATCGGCTGGTCCTCACGCACATCCTGCGGCCTGACGCCCGCCTCCAGAGCTGTAGCATAGACCAGCGGTTTGAAGGCCGAGCCGGGCTGTCGCATGGCTTGCGTGGCGCGATTATAGGGGCTGTCGCGATAGCTGCGCCCCCCGATCAGAGCCCGAACGCCGCCGTCGGGCGTCAGGGCGACCAGCGCCGCCTGGGTCGCGCCGAGGCTGCGCCCCTCGGCCACGCCGTCACGCACCACCTGGGCGCCGACCGCCTGGAGCTTGCGATCCACTGTCAGGCGCACAATCAGATCGGGCGCTCGCTTATCGGCGAGAAGGCGTGCGCGCTGGCTGGCGAGGTCGAGCACATAGCCAAAGTCTTCCTCCTCCGGCTTTTCGGCGACCAGCGCGGGCGGGGCCGAGGCCGCCGCGCTCGCCTGCGCCGCCGTGATCCAGCCGGCGTCGCGCATCTCGGCGAGCACCCGGCGAGAACGGCCGAGCGCGGCCTGGAGATCATTGGTAGGGTCTAGCCGGGTCGGGGCCTTGGGCAGGGCGGCGAGCACCGCCGCCTGGGGCAGCGTCAGGTTGCGGGCGGAGACGCCGAAATAGGTCTGGGCCGCCGCCTCGATTCCATAGGCGCCTTCGCCGAAATAGATGCGGTTGAGGTAGAGGTCTAAAATCTCGGCCTTGCTCATCACCTGTTCGATACGCCAGGCCAGAACCGCTTCCTGCAACTTGCGGCGCAGCGTCTGGTCCGGCGACAGGAAGATGTTGCGCGCGACCTGCTGGGTGATGGTCGAGCCGCCCTGCACCACCCGCCGACGCCCCAAGTCCGCCCAGGCCGCCCGCAGCACGCCGATCACATCGACGCCAGGATGGGTGTAAAAGCGCCGATCCTCGGCGGCCAAAAACGCTTCGGGCACATAGGCGGGCATATCGTTGAGAGCGACCACCTGGCCACGCTTCGACCCCCGCGTCGCGATCACCTGTCCGTCGCGGTCCAGAAAGGTGATGCCGGGCGGCTGGTTCAGCGACCATAGCGCCGCCTTATCGGGCAGGGTCGGCAAATCGGAGAAGGCCAGCTTCCAGACGGACAACCCAACCAGCAGGACCGCCAAAACCAGACTTAGCGTCCCCAGCACGGCCAAGCGCAGCCCGGCGCTCAGCCGCGCCTGGCGGGCGTGCGCAAGATCGGCGCGAATGGGGCCTTGGGGCGTCAAAGGGTCTGAGCCTGTTGCGCAGCAGCGCTGGCCGCCCTGAACCAAGAGCCATATTTTCGAAGGGTTGGCGTCATCGCGGCATTGGCCTCAAACGGCAGAACAGTCGCCGCGGCGTGCAAGCCGGACGTTCATGTCGGTATAATCCAGGGCGACCTCGCCCAGGGTCTTAGCGCGACGCCTTGCAAAAAGCGCGCCGCTCGCGCCCTCATGCGATCACTCTGCGGACTTGCGACGCCCCTTTGCGCCCATACAGGTCTGGCGACAAGACAGGCGCAATGAGCGCGGTTGCACCCAAGCACACGGTCAGATTCCGCCTTATATTCCAGCGCCACAAGCAGAACATTTCAACGCTTTTGACTGAAGCAAGCAGCGCCTTGATACCGCTCCATTTTATCCTACCCCATCGACAGCATGGCCAGCGACATTTCAGTCCGCGGCGATTGTGCTGAAGCTATGGCGTGTCGTTTCAGCGGCGAATGAACCTTGCCTCACTCCGGTCG
>Ga0116229_10014244_pt1 | contig 11074 bp, 9 predicted proteins | sample S1TSphgellanicum_3_FD_87313 | JGI IMG/M metagenome (GOLD analysis project Ga0116229, IMG submission 87313) | Host-associated microbial communities from peat moss isolated from Minnesota, USA - S1T2_Fc - Sphagnum magellanicum MG | ecosystem: Host-associated > Plants > Peat moss > Unclassified... | reverse complement strand
CCTCGGTTGCGGCGCTGGCGGAAAAAACCCTCAGCCGCTTCGGCAAGGTCAATCTGCTATTCAACAATGCCGGCGTGTTCGCAAGCAGTCTTGCCTGGGAAGCGTCGCTCGAAGAATATGACTGGGTCATCGGGATCAATCTGAAGGGCGTGATCCATGGCATCAAGGCGTTCGTTCCGCAGATGATCGCGCAGGGCGATGCTTGCCATGTCATCAATGTCTCATCCGCCGCCGGCCTGTCGGTGGCAGCTGGCTTTTGTACCTATGCAACGACCAAGCATGCCGTACTCGCCCTTTCGGAAGCGCTCTATCTGGATTTTGGCGCGCAGAATATCGGTAATATCGGTGTCACCATCGCCATACCGGGCTTCGTGCAATCGCAAATCATGCAGCCGGAAAAGACCGGACCGCAAGCGCTGCTAGGCCGGCTGAAATCGCGCCTTGAAAATCCCGCGCTGAACGCACTCGAGCAAGGCATGCGCAAGGGCGTAGCCGCCGGCATGCCGGCGGAGGCGGTAGCCGAACTTATCTTCGCAGCCATCCAAAAGAACGAACTATATGTCCTGCCAAACCTGTCGGATGAGACCGCTCGGGCGCGCGCCACTCAGGTCGCCCTCGGGCGCTGCACGGCGCGCAACCCTTATGCAGCCCCTTAAACCCGAATGAAAACAAGCTAATCCATCATCGAAGGAAACGATCATGAGCCATAATATGACAGAGGAGCAGGCCGCCTTACGCAACGCCGCCGCCCTATTCGCCCGCAAGGAAATTGAACCCTTTGCCGTACAGATCGACCGCGATGAGGCGACACCGGCCTCGCTCTCCAAAAAAACCGCCGAACAGGGATTCTTCGGCCTCTTCATCCCGGAAGCATATGGCGGCAGCGGCGCGGATCTCACTTCCTGCTGCCTGGTATTGGAGGAAATCGCCAAGGCATCGCCGGCTTTTGCCGGCCTGCTCTCCGTGCAGATGATCCTGTGCCCGGCGGTCATCCTGGGACTGGGCAGTGACTCGCAGAAGGCGCGGCTGCTGCCGCAAAGCGCCAGCGGGGAAAGGCTGATGGCTTATTCCCAGACCGAGCCGTGCGGCGCCGGCAATATCGACCAGCATTTGACCCGGCTGACGCGAGACGGCAATTCCTACCGGCTGAACGGCGCCAAACTTTTCTGCACGCAGGGCGAGGCAAAAACCTACCTGGTGATGTGCAAGACCGAGCGCGACGGCAAGATGGGCTATGGCTGCGTCATCGCCGAACAAGAGGCGGAGGGATTCAGCGTGGCGCCCTATGAACACAAGCTCGGCTGGCGCGGCACCAATACCGGGCCGATCAGTTTTACGGATATCGTGATCACGCCCGAAAATATCGTCGGAGACCTTCTGACGGCGACCAAGGATTGTTTCGTCCCCGCCAACCAGCCGAGCATTATCGGCCACGCCGCCACCTCGCTCGGCTGCGCCGCCGGCATGTTCGAAAAAACCCTGAGCTATGTCAAAGACCGCAATCTCTACGGGGCGCCGATGCACCGTCTGTCCGCCGTCAGCGACCGGCTGGCGAATGTGTGGAACAAGATCGAGGCGATGCGCGCATTGCTCTACACCACCACCCGGCTGTTCGATGACGGGCGCAAGGACGGCATGCTCGGCACGACCTGCAAAGCATGGATTTGCGAAAGCGCGTTCGAATGCTGCACCATCCTGCTGCAAATGTGGGGCGGCAGCGGCATGATGGATTCGACCGGCATCAATCGGTATTTTCGCGATGCCCGCACCAATATGGTCGCGGAGGCGGCAACCGAAATGCATAACGCGTTCATCGCCCGCAGCGTTCTCGGTTTGAATTGAAGCATGAGACAGGAAAGCAAGCGGTTCTTTTTCTGAAGAAAACGAACCAAAAAGACTTCCGTTAATCTGGGCCATTGGCGCGGAAAACGCCCAGCGCCGTCGAATTCAGCCAGTTATCGATCGCCGAATATTGATTAATCAATCAATTACATGCTTCTTGTCCTTAACCTCATGTCAATCGGAACCGCTGATGAATTTTGAATTTTCGGACGACCAGAAGGCATTGGCCGAGGCTGCGCGGCGCTATCTAGAGACCAAGTGCAGCCCCGGCGCGGTGCGCAATGTCATGGATGCCAATGCTCCCTATGACCGCGCGCTCTGGGCCGGCTTCGCGGATATGGGATTTTTAGGCATTACCGTGCCGGAAGCCTATGGCGGTCTCGGCCTTGGCTATCTCGATCTATGCGTCGTCGCGGAACAAATTGGCCGGGCGGCGGCGCCACTCCCATTTACCTCGGTGATCCTGGCGGCGGAATTCCTGCAGGAGAGCGGCACCGCGCTTCAAAAACAGTTTTGGCTGCCAAGGCTCGCGCAAGGCCGCGCGATCGGCACCCTGGCGTTCGCCGAGAAGCCTGGCAGCCTATCGGCGAAGTCCATCCAGTCTGCCGTCTCCGCGGGCCGGCTAAACGGCATCAAGCGCGCCGTGCCCGACGGGCTGGTGGCAGATTTTGCGATCGTCGCCGCCACGGCGGATGACCGCCAAGGTGTTTCCCTTTTCCTGGTGGATCTGAACGGCCCCGGGATCGTCAGAACCACCGCCGCGACCATCGATCCAAGCCGTGGCCACGCGAACATCGTTTTCGAAAATACCCCGGCGGAGCCGCTCGGCCAAGCCGGCGCCGGATGGCCCGTGATCGAAACCATCCTGGACCGCGCGGCGGTGATTACCGCCTTCGAACAAATCGGCGGGGCCGACCGCGCGCTTGCGATGGCGCGGGACCATGCGCTGACACGGACCGCGTTTGGGCGGCCGATCGGCGCGTTCCAGGCGATCAAACATATGCTGGCGGATATGTATGTAAGCGCCACGCTGGCGCGCTCAAACGCCTATTACGGGGCATGGGCGCTCTCCACCGCTGCGGCCGAGCTGCCCCAGGCTGCTTGCCTGGCGCGCCTCAGCGCCGGCAGCGCCTACCAGCTCTGCGCCAAGAACAACATCCAGATCCATGGCGGCATGGGGTTCACCTGGGAGTCCGACTGCCATCTCTATTACCGCCGCTCGGCATTGCTGGCGCTTAGCCTTGGTGGTGCACGCCATTGGGAAAATCGTCTGATCGCTTACATGCGCGCGCGCCGGTACGGTGCGGCCGCCAACGCCGGAACGCCAGGCATGATCACCGGAGCCGCAGCATGAATTTTGATGACACGCCGGAAGAAGCCGCTTTCCGCGCCGAGGTTCGCGCCTGGCTCGATGCCAATGCCCCGAAACATTTGGCCGAGGATATCACGAACGCGCCCTATCACAGCTTCGCGTTGAAATCGGTCGATGTCATCGCCGCCTCGCGGGCCTGGGCAAAAACCAAGGCGGCAGCGGGCTGGGCCTGTCTTGGCTGGCCGACGGCGTATGGCGGGCGGGGCGCCACGCCGATCCAGCGCGTGATCTGGCAGCAGGAAGAAGGGCTCTACAGGTTTCTGAACACCATCTTCATGATCGGCCATGGCATGTGCGGGCCGACGCTGATGGCCCATGCAAGGGAGGAGGACCGCCGCCTGCTGCTCCCGCGCATGGCCGCCGGCGAGGATATCTGGTGCCAGCTGTTCTCCGAACCCGCCGCCGGCTCCGACCTTGCGGGCCTGCGCACCAAGGCCGTGCGCGACGGCGATGCCTGGATCATCAACGGGCAAAAAATTTGGACCTCCTTCGCGCAGTATTCGGATTACGGCATCATCCTGACCCGCACCGATCCGACCGTGCCGAAGCATAAGGGGTTGACGATGTTTTTTCTGAACATGCGCAGCCCCGGGATCGAGATCCGGCCGATCCGCCAGGCCAATGGAAATAGCGGCTTCAATGAAGTATTCTTCACGGATGTGCGCGTGCCTGACACGCAACGCCTGGGTGCGGCCGGCAATGGCTGGAATGTCTCATTGACGACATTGATGAATGAACGCCTGTCGATCGGCAGCGGCATTTCTACCGGCTTTGAATGGATGTTCGAGTTTTGCTGCAGCTTCGATACCGGTGACGGCCTGGCGGTTGACGATCCGGCCATCCGCTCCCGGCTGGCACATTGGGCCGCCACGGCCAGCGGCCTGAAATATACCGGGTTCCGGGCGATATCGGCGCTATCCCGCGGCGAGACCCCAGGGCCGGAAAATTCGATAGGCAAGCTGGTGGCCGGCTCTATGCTGCAGGACATCGCAGCCTACGCGCTGGAATTACAGGGGCAGGCCGGCATTCTGACCGATCCTGACCTGGCGCCGGACCTGGCCCATGCCCAGCTGATGTGGCTCCGCGCCCCGGCATCCCGGCTGGAAGGCGGCACGGATGAAATTCTGCGCAATATCATCGCCGAGCGCGTGCTCGGCCTGCCGGCCGATATCCGAGTCGATAAGGACCTGCCCTTCAATATGATCCCGGCGGCGCCGCGATGAGGAATGCATCGATGCGGAACGGCGCCGCGAAGCGCACCGGCGGGTTTTGAGATGCAAGTTACCAACCCCACGGCCGCACCAAAGGTGAACTCGCGCAACCGGTTGATCGAGGCGGCGATCAACCTCATGGTGCGGCGCGATTCGATTGAGATCACCCTGGTCGAGATCGCCGCGGAAGCGGACCTGAACGGGGCGCTTGTCAAATACCATTTCGGCAACAAGGACAAACTGATGCTGGCGATCCTGTTCAGCATCGTTCTGCCGGGTCTGCAAAGTCTGGAAAAGCTCGTCCAAGCGCCGATTCCCTCCAAACGCAAACTGGAAATCCACGCCAATGCCATGATCGCGGCCTTGTGGCGATATCCGTTTTTGAACCGCCTGCTCCGCTATGTGACATCACCGCCCGACCGCGCCGAGGCCAAAGAGGTTTCAGAGGCATTCACCCGCCCGTTCCTGAAATATCAGCGCGACATCTTTGAAGAGGGCGTGCGCAGCGGTGAATTCAAGCGCGCCGACCCGCTATTGTTTTACATGGTTTTGAGCGGCATGAGCGAAGCGCTTCTGGATCTCAGGCCAACGCTCCGGCAGGTTTATGGAATCGATACGATCACGCCCGAGCTATGCGCCTGGTATAGCCGCTCGGTGGTCGGCCTGATGGCAAACGGAATTTTGACCGAGCGGGATACGGCGTTCAGCATACCGCAAGAGATTTTTTCCTCGTTTCTGTAACGCGTTTGGCTGCGGAGAACGCATCACGCAACTTCATCTGCTTGTGTGATTATTCCGCTGGAAGTGCTTCTTCTTCTGAACGTGGATTCAATTCTGAAACGCATAAAGAGTAGCCGGCCCGGCTCCGGCATGACATACGTTTTTTGCGCCGGCGCGGACGGCCGGATTTTTTTCAAAAATCGGCCTCTTGACTCATCGCCCCTTCCATACCGGGGCGCGCTTTTCCAGAAAGGCGCGCGGTCCTTCTGCGTAATCTTCCGTCGCATAATTTGCGCTTAGAATTTCGGTGGATTTTGCAAAAGCCGATGCATCGTCCAGGTATCGTGTTTGCAAGATGGCCTGCCGGCTCAGGCGCACGCTCATTGGCGCATTGACGATAATGCGTTCGGCAAGCTGCCTGGCGCCATTCAGCGCCTGGCCCGGCTCGGTCAACACATTGACAATGCCCCATTCGGCGGCAGCCGCGGCGTCAATCGGATCGCCGGTGAGGGCGAGTTCCATGGCGATGTTCGGCGGCAGGCTGCGGGCAAGCCGGAACAGGCCGCCGGCGGCGGCGATCAGCCCGCGTTTGACTTCCGGTAGGCCAAACCGCGCCGCCTTTGACGCAACGACGAGATCGCAAGCCAGAACGATTTCGCAACCGCCCGCCAAAGCGGCGCCATCGACCGCGGCAATGATCGGCTTTTCACGCTGGCGCCAGGCGATTCCCCCAAAGCCGCCGCGCGCGGTGCTGATGCCTGCGGTTTTCCCTTCGGCCGCCGCCTTGAGATCCGCGCCGGCCGAAAACACCGGCCCATTGCCGGCAAGAATGCCGACCCAAAGCTCGGGGTCGGCCTCAAGCAAATCGATCGCGGCTTCGATCTCACGCGCGACATCCCCATTGATCGCATTGCGCACGGCGGGCCGGTCGATCGTGATGATGGCGATATGGCCATCCCGTTCAAAACGTACCAACCTGGTCTCTTCAGTCAAATCTACCTCCCTTAATTGATCCGCCTGCCCGGCTCCGGCCAATAGCTTTCACGCAAGGTCTGCTTAGCGATTTTCCCAACGGCGGTTAACGGCAATTCGGTCACGAAATCGACCGTTTTGGGCAATTTATAACCGGCGATCCGCGGCCGCAGAAAGCCGATCAGCGCCACGGCGTTCAGCGCCGAATCAGGGCGCCGAATCACCACGGCCTTGACCTCTTCGCCCCATCTTTCGCTCGGCACACCGATCACCGCGGCGCGAATAACGTCCGGATGCGCGCCGATCGCGGACTCGACCTCGGCCGGATAGATATTTTCGCCGCCGGAGATGATCATATCCTTCTTGCGGTCCACCAAATAGAGATATCCGTTTTGGTCGAGATATCCCATATCGCCGGTCGCGTACCAGCCGTCTTTCAAAACCTCGGCGGTCGCCGCCGGACGATTCCAATAACCTTTGAACAAGGTTGCCGAACGCAGCTCGATCTCGCCAACCTCGCCGGCGGCGCAGATACCGCCATCGGCTTTCACCGTGCGCAGCACCACATGCGGATATGGCCGGCCGCAGGACAATAACACCGGGCTGCCAAGGCTGTGGTCATCCGGTCCGAGATAGCAGACCGAGGCGCTGTTCTCGGTCATGCCGTAGTTCTGCATAAAACCGCAGCGGAAATTTTCCAGCATCCGCGCCAGCAGTGTTTCAGGAATCGGCGAGGCGCCATAGACGATCAGTCGCAGGCTTGAGAGATCGATGCCTTGCGCCACGCTATCCAGAAGAACCGGCATCAAGGCCGGCAAAACCGTCGCCCGCGTGACCCGATGCGCCGCGATCGCGGCGATAATGCCGGATATCTCGGCCGCCGGCAAAATAACGAGCGTGGCGCAGGCAAAGATCGAACCGTGCAGCCAGCCAATGCCGGCCAAATGGAACAGCGGCGTGGTGAGCAGGTTGATGTCGGTCTCCAGGCTGTTGCAGCGCGGCCCGCTGGCAAGCATGTTCTCCGGCGCAAAGCAGATCGCATAATGGCTGGCCGGTACGCCCTTGGGCCTGCCGGTCGTGCCGCTGGTATACATCATGATCGCCGGATCATCCGGGCTGATCGAAATCTCCGGCGGCGCCGTGCCGTGATCTTGCAGGAAAGCCTGATATTCCGGCTGTACGCCGCCCACACCGTCGAACGGAATATATGCGATCGCAGGCAGCACCCGTTTCAGATCCCCGATAACATCGGCGAATTCGATATCGTAGAACAGCGCCGAAAGATCTGCATCCTCGATGATGGCCTCGAGCTCCGGCGGCGCCAGGCGCCAGTTGAGCGGCAGCGCCGTGCCCCCCGATTTGACGACGCCAAATAAAATTTCGATGAAATGATCGGAATTTTTGCCGATGATTCCGATCACGCCGGGACGCAAGCCGGCGCGCCCGATCAGCGCGTTTGCGATGCGGTTACTGACTTGATCCAATGCCTGGTAACTGACCCGGCGGCTGCCGAAAATGAGCGCGGCCTTGTCCGGAGCCGCTGCCACAGCTGCGGCGAGCATGCTCCCGACGGTTCGGTACCGGGCGATGGGCCGCGCCGCGCTCATGCCGCGCGGGCCCGGCGCAGCGCGCGGTAGCGGCCCAGATGATAGGCGGCGGAGCCGAATTGCGGCTCCATCGCCTTCAGCCGCTTGACCGACCGGCCGACCGGCAGTTCCAGGCTCATGCCCATCGCACCGTGCATTTGAATCGCCTCATGGCCGATCAAGCGGGCGGCCTCCGCGGCTTGCACCTTCGCGCCCGATACCGCCGATTGCGACTCCGGCCCTGGCTGCCGGCTGAGAATCGCCGCCTTGTACGTCAAGGACAGGCTGAGTTCGTAGGCCGCAACCATATCCGCGAGCCGATGCTGCAAGGCCTGGAAATTCGCCAAAGGCTGGCCGAACTGGGTGCGCGTTTTCAAATGCGCGATCGTCTGGTTCAGCAAGCCTGCCATCAGCCCGGCGGCTTCCGCGCATTGGGCAATGGATGCCAGGTCCAGAACGTCGGACACGGCCTCGCCGGCGCCGCCGATCGGGCCGATGCTGGCCGCCGCGTCCAGTTGCAGGCCATCGAGGATGAGGCTCGCGGCCGGCCGGTCATCCACCGTCCAAAACGGCCGCAACACGACCCCTGGCTGCGCCGGCGCGACGCAAAACAGCGTAACCCCCGGTCCCAGGCCGCCACAGAGCAGGAGCAGGTGATCGCAGTCGGACGCCTCGGCGACCATCGCCTGGCGTCCCTCCAGCCGGTATTTTCCGGTCTCGAGCTGGGTCAGCTTGAACACCGGACCCGGCGCGCCCGGCGCCAGGATGTCGCCATCGGCAAAGGCAAATTTTAGACTTGCTTTGGCGATGGCCGGCAGCAATGCCTGCTTTTGCGCCGCCGATCCCAACCGGTCGATCAGCCCTGCCGCAATAATGCCGTTTTCAATGATCGGCGGGCTGACCTCGCCGCGCCCGGCTTCTTCAAGAATGGCGATCGCATCGATGGTATCCCCGCCCAGCCCCTCATATGCCTCGGGCAGCAGCGCGGCCAAGGTGCCAAGCTCGGCCAGTTGCGTCCACAGCTCCGCCCGCCAGCGCCGCGCCAGCTCTCTGGGGTCGGCTTTGCCCGCCTGGTCATTGCGCTCGGCAAAATAGCGCCGCAGGCTGGCGCGGAATTCGGTTTGAATGTCGCTGTAACTGAAATCCATCGTTAAATCTCGGAGGCTGATTTGAGCAGGGATTTTGCGACGATATTCCGCTGGATCTCGTTGGCGCCGCCATAGATCGAGCCGGCGCGATAAAACAGCGCATCCACCACCAGCTTGGCGCCGGCGCCGGAGGGGTGGACGGGCGCATCATCATCCGGCCAGGCCGCCGCAAAACGCCCAAGCGCCTCGATCCCCAGCATATGGATTTTTTGCTTCAGCTCCGAGCCCAGAATTTTCAAAAGCGAAACGTCATATTCCTTGGCCGCCTCGCGCTCGGTAGCCTCCATCACCCGCATCTCAAAGATTTCAAGCGAATCCAGGGCAATTTCCAGCCTCGCCAGGCGGTTCGCGAAATCATCGTCATCCAGCAGGCTGGCATTGTCCCGCTTCTCGCCTGCCGCGATGGCGGCGACGTCGCCCAGAACCTGCCGGGTCGCCACCACATCGGCAATGCCGGAACGTTCGAAGGCGAGCAAGGCGCGGGCCACGTCCCAGCCTTTATGCTCGCCCCCGAGCCGGCAACGCACGGGGACGCGAACATCATCCAAAAACACTTCGTTGAAATGATGTTCACCATCGATCGTGCGAATCGGCCGCACGGTAATGCCAGGCAGCGTCATATCGATCAGCAACATGGTGATCCCCGCCTGTGGCCGGGCCGCAAGCGGATCGGTGCGAACCAGGCAGAACATCTGGCTGGCGAGATGGGCATAGCTGGTCCAGATTTTCTGGCCGGAGACGATATAGTCATCCCCCTCGCGCCGGGCAGCGGTTTTCAGCGAGGCGAGATCGGAGCCGGAGCCGGGTTCGGAAAATCCCTGGCACCAGATATCGGCGCCGCTGACGATTCTGGGCAGATAGAAGGCTTGCTGCGCCGGGCTGCCGAAAACGCAGATCAACGGCCCGATCATGCCGATCGACATCGTCGGTATTTTGGGCGCGCGGGCCTTGCTGCAGGCCTCCTTGAAAATATGATGCTGCATGGGCGACCAGCCAAGCCCGCCATTGGCCGCCGGCCAGCCGGCGGTCAGCCAGCCTTTCTTCGCCAGAACCGCCTGCCATTGCGCCATAATCGCCGGCTGCGTGCGGTTATCGACATGCGAAACACCGCGCCATTCAGGCTTCAGCTCGGCTTCCAGAAAATCGCGGACCTCCGCTTGAAAGCTGAGTTCCGCCGCGGTGAGTGTAAGATCCATGCCAGAACTCCCTTCAGCCCGCGGGGCGCCAGAATGGCATGAATATCTGCAAAGCGTCATTCACGCAGCCGAAATACACCTCCACCGCCATGCCGATTTTGATCTCTTCCAGCGCGCATCCGGTCACGTTCGACATCATGCGCACGCCTTCCGCAACATCGATCATCGCCACCACATAGGGGGTGATTGGCGCAAAATAGGGCTCCGGGAAATTTCGCCGGATGACGGTGAACGTATGGATGGTGCCTTTGCCCGAGGATTTTACCCATTCGACCGGACCGCCGGTAAAAACCGAGCAGGGACGCGGATAAAACTGAAATTTTCTGGTCTCGATACAGCGCTGTATCAATAGCTCGCCGCGCGCGCAGCCATCGTAAAACGCTTTATTGTCGGCATCGACAAAGGGTACCGGCCGCCCAGGAATTTCCTTGGCAATCGCGTCGGATAGCAGGGTCATGGCTGGTCCTTCCCCAAAACGAGGGTGCTGATACAGGAAAGAATGCCGCCGGACCCGCAGGCGACCGCCAATTTCGCGTCCGGCACCTGACGGATGCCAGCCTGGCCGCGCAGTTGGACCACCGCCTCGACCAGGGTAAACACGCCGCGCATTCCTGGATGACAGGACGATAACCCGCCGCCATCGGTATTGGTGGGGAGACTGCCGCCCGGACGCAATTTGCCATCCTGCACAAAAGCGCCGCCTTCACCGCGCTTGCAGAAACCGAGACCTTCCAACAGCAGCATCACGGTAATCGTGAAGCTGTCATAGAGCTGCGCGGTATCGATGTGCTCCGGCGTAATGCCGGCCTGGGCGAAAGCCTGCGGTCCGCTGATCGCCGCCGCCGTCGTGGTATAGTCCGGCATCTGGCTGATATTCCAGTGCGTCTGGGCGCTGGCGGAGCCCAGGATGTGGATTGGCTTTTGCTTCAGATCGCGCGCCCGCTCCAGTGTCGTCATGATCAAGGCAGCGCCGCCATCGGTTACGACGCAGGCATCCCATTTTCCAAGCGGGTCCGCGACGCGCGGG
>Ga0116229_10014241_pt1 | contig 11079 bp, 12 predicted proteins | sample S1TSphgellanicum_3_FD_87313 | JGI IMG/M metagenome (GOLD analysis project Ga0116229, IMG submission 87313) | Host-associated microbial communities from peat moss isolated from Minnesota, USA - S1T2_Fc - Sphagnum magellanicum MG | ecosystem: Host-associated > Plants > Peat moss > Unclassified... | reverse complement strand
TGCTCGGCGCGCGTGCTGGTCAACGCGGCGGGGCCGTGGGCTCCGCATGTGGCGCACGCCATTTCGCCTGCCATCACGATCCCCGACGTGGATCTGGTGCAAGGCACGCATATCGTCGTGCCATTTGCGGTGACCGCGGGAATCTACTACGTCGAAAGCCCCGTGGACGGGCGCGCGGTATTCATGATGCCTTGGCGCGGCGCGACGATGATCGGCACCACCGAGACACCCTACCGGGGTGAGCCGGACCAGGTGCATCCGCTGCCCGAGGAAGAGGAATATCTGCTGGCGGTCGCGCGGCATTATTTTCCGGCCTTGCGGCACGTGACGCGTGAACACATCACCCAGCGTTTCGCCGGCCTGCGGGTCTTGCCCGCCGCGCGCGAGGCGGCATTCGGCCGTTCCCGGGAAACCCTGTTCAGCACCGATCGGCAGCCAAATCCGCGGGTACTCGGCATTTACGGCGGCAAGCTGACCGGCTGGCGCGCCGCCGCCGCGCACGTATTGGATTGCATCAGCCCCTCGTTGGCCGCGAAACCGAGGCGCGCCGCAACGGACCGGATGATCTTGAGGAGAATGACGACATGATCAAGCATGGCATGGCAATCACCGTATTCGCGCTGCTCGCGACGCTGGCCCACGCGGACGACTACTTCAGTCCGACCGATGACCGGGTGCGTTTGTCGCTCGGCTTCATGCATTTGTCTTCGGCGACCGATTATCGCGTCGACAGTTCCTCGGGCGTGACTGGCACTTCGGTCGACGGCGAGAGCGAATTCGGGCTGGATAAGTCGGATTTCGAGCCCAAATTTCAGATCGCTGTGCGTGCCGGCGCGCGGCATCGGGTGTTCTTCGATTATTTCACTCTGGATCGCACCGGCGAGCGGACTCTCACCAACGGGCCGGTCATCTTCCGCGACGTGGTCTTGGAGACCGGGGATCCCGTGGAAACCGATTTGAGTCTGCGTACGCTCGGAATCGGCTATGGCTATTCCATCATCCATCGCGAAAATTTCGAGTTCGCGCTCACTGTCGCGATCCATGACACGGACATCTCGACCCGGGCGCGGGTGTCCACCGCGACCCGGCATGTCGATCAGACCGAGGACCAGGCGGGACCCTTTCCGACCGTCGGTTTCGATACCACGTATGTGATCAGCAAGCGATTCTATGTCGACGGCCGCGCACAGTATTTCAAGGCCTTGGTCGACCATCTCGACGGCTCGTTGGCCTACTACGAACTGGATGCGCTCTATCGCCTGCGCGCCAACATATCCTTCGCCCTCGGCTACACCGCGATCCGGGCACAACTCGCATCGCAGCAGTCAGGCAATACCGGCTACTTCAATTTCAATTCCAAGGGACCGGAGCTGTTCGTCCGCGTCGCGTTCTAGGCAACCTGCCCAGCCGCTCACTGAGCCGCCGCTTCGGCGGCGAACTCGACCCGATTGTTGGCGGCGGCGGCGCGATTCCACTCGCCGGCTGTCAGCGAGTCGGATTTTGCCGGGTACGGCGTGGCGGGCCGCACGCTGCCGACGCTTTCGATGGCCACCGTGATCGCGCCCGCGGTGCGCTGACGCACACCGGCGATCAAATTGGCGAACGCCAGCGATTGGCGTTGCTGACCGGACAACGCGTCCTCGAATGGGTTGCCGATCAGATCGCATTTAGCGGCCGGTAGCCCGGCGGGAGCCAGCGTGAATCCGTCCGCGGCGTTGCCGCTGAGGCAAAAGAGTCCGGCAAGGCTCGTGACCTTCACCACGCCATGAAATCCCTGCGCCTCGAGTTTCACCAACAGATCGCGCAGCACATCGAGACGGCTGCGGTCGAAGGGGATTTCCCCGTAGGGAACGGACTCGACATGCGCTACCACGGGGATGGCGGCGCCGCCCGCGCCTGGCGGCGGCGCGGTGCCACCCGTAGCGCCGGCCAAGTCCGCGGTGAGGTCCTTGACGGTCGCGTACAGATCGTTCCGCACATGCTGCAATTCGGCATTGGCCGAGGCGAGACCCGCCACCTCTGCGCGGGACTTTGCCAGCTCAGTGCGCACGGACAGCCAGCTCGCCGCAAATGCAACGGCAACCAGACTCGCGGCCGCGATACCGACGCCCCAAGGCCATACCGGCCGGGGTGCGGGCGGTGGCGGCGGCGGCAAGGCTTCGATCGTCGAGGATGACTTTCCATCGCGTACGTCGCTCACGATGCGGGTGGCGAAACTATCGAGACAGGCGACGATGAAGCGGCGGATATCCACCGATTGGTCCTTGACCGCCGACTCGATGCGGCGTCCCCAATCGATGTTCGCGGCGCCATTGGCAGCGGCATTGGCGGCAGCGGTGGGGGCGGAAGGTGCGGCGGAAGCGGACGCGGATGCGCCAGTGCCGGCCACGGCGCCGGGTAGAGCCGCGACGGACGCCTTGTCGACCGGTGCGCCGCCCTGCATTTCGACCGGGGACAGCGCGGGTTCTGTCATGTCGCGCCGATCAGGCAACAAGTGCAATTCGTACAGGACTTTCGACACGTCGACCGGACGCACCTGCTTCGGCAGCACTCCCATCGCCCCGAGGGCGCGCGCCTGGCCCACGTACAGTTCGCCTTCCTGCGACGTGTACATCATGATGGGAATCATCGCGGTTTGCGGATTTCCCTTGATGGCTTGTACCGCCTGTAGACCATCCATGCCGGGCATGAGGTGGTCCATGAAAATCGCGTCCGGCCGGTTGCTCTGCAGGTATTGCATGGCCTGTTCCGCGGACTCCGCCATGTCGACTTCAATGTCGTATTTCTCGAGCATCCGGCTCAGGATGACGCGAGCGGATTTCGAATCGTCGACTACCAGTGCGCTCTTGCGGGCCATTCCAATAATATAGCTGTCCTTTTCGCTCACGGTGCGGTGACTCTATAAGGCGACATTCGACACGCACGGATGCGTCCGAGCGCCCGTCGCGGCGCGACGACACGGCGGTGCCCGGCGTATCTCTTGGCGTGATTGTTCGGGGTTGGCCTCAGGCGGCCGGTTCGGAACTCGGGGCTTCCTTGTTTTGTGCGATCCAAGTCAAGGCGGATTCCACGTCGGCGAGTTCGCTGGCGGTAAAGCCCTCGATCCTGACCCCGGTCGCTTCGGCCTTTTTCTTGGCCAACTCGGCACTTGCCACAGCGCTCACCCACACCAGGCCGCGGCGCACCTTCGCCGTGAACTTCTGCTGCTTCTCTTCTGTCATCACTGGTCTCCTTGGATATCGTCTCTACGTTGCCCGGCACGATACACCGGTAGGCTATGGAACTGAACCCTGGGGGACTGAAATGGCGCGGTCCAGTCGCGCACTGTAGGCGTTGAGCGCACGCGAGACCACTCCAATGTTGCGATTCGCTTCATCCCAGTGGCGCTCTTCGATCGCTTCGCGGATGCCGGGCAGCGTTTTCACGCCGTATCCGGTGAATCGACCGGGCGCATAGACCACATGTTGATACCACTCCCGACCGGGCAGACCTTGCGGATCGGTCAAGGACTGCTCGAGGGTGGTCAGAGTCGCGTTCAAGCGATCCCGCGCCGCCGCAGAACCTCCGTCCTCGGTTGCGGCCAGCCGCGCATATTCCCGGTCGAAGGATTTTGCGCTGCGCTGGAGTCTCGCTACGGCATTGTCGAGTTCGGCGAAATTGAGGTACGGAACGTCCGCGGTGCGCAACGGCGCGGCGCGCGGCTTCTGGGGATCCGTCGCCAACGGGTAGACGCCGTCGTCCAGCAATTTCGAAAGTTCCTGCGTCTTCGCCCGCATGCCGTCGGCAAGCTTATGCAGGTCGTCGTCGTAGCCGGCGATCGAGGTGGCGAAGTCAGTTTCGTTCGCCGGCAACAATTGCGCCTGGGAGGCGCGCAGCATGATCCGGCCCGCGACCTTGGCGAGCGCCACGCCGTATTCGAACGTCGGGTCGACGAAGCGCCGGAAGTGATCGAACGAGTCGTAGGCCGAGTGATACACGCCGTACTCGGTTTCACCCTCGAAGCCGAGATCGACGGCGCTGACGCCGAGATGTTGCAAAAAGGGTGTAAAGTCCGATCCCGATCCGAGCGCGCCGAGTTCGAGATCCGCGCTCGTGTTGCCGCGACCGCTCGATTCGTATTCGGCCACGCGTGAGTGCGCGAGCGCCCGGGACAAGACGCTCGCATCCGTCTCAGGATCCTTGACGTCGCGCGCGGCTTCGCTCGCGAAATGCTGCAAGCCATGACTGCCGGACACGCCGAGAAAGCCGCGCCCATTCGTATCGGAATTGACGTAGATGACGGCCTTGGCCTTGAGTTCCACGGCATGCGTCTCTGCCCACTCCGTGGAACCGAGCAACCCGGGCTCCTCGCCGTCCCAACTCGCGTAGACCAGAGTGCGGCGCGGCCGCCAACCTTCCTTGAGCAATTTGCCGATCGCTCTGGCTTCGCCCAGCAGAGCCACTTGACCCGCGAGCGGATCGGTCGCGCCGAATACCCAGGCGTCGTGATGGTTGCCGCGAATGATCCAACGGTCGGGTTCCGCGGTACCGCGAAGCGTTGCGATGACGTCGTATATCGTCTTTTGATTCCAGTTCGACAGGACCTTCAGATGCACCATCGCCGGGCCGGGCCCGACGTGATACGTCAGCGGCAACCCGCCGCGCCAGCCGGCCGGCGCCACCCGGCCGCCGAGCGCCGCGAGCAACGGCTGCGCGGCCGCATAGGAAATCGGCAGCACCGGAATTTTCAACACGGTCTTGGCGTCTTGCAGCGCGAGCCGCTTGGCGCCGGGTGTGGCACCTACGCCGGGAGTCAGCGGATCGCCGCTATAGAGCACCAGGTCCTGGACCGAACCGCGCTGCACGCCGTCTGGCGGTCGATAGCCCCCTCTTGGGTACACATCGCCGGCGCCGTAGCCGTCATCGCGCGGGTCCGAGTAGATCAAGCAGCCCACCGCGCCGTGTTCGTAGGCGAGCTTCGGTTTGAGTCCACGCCAGCCGCCGCCGTAGCGGGTCAAAACGATGCGGCCTTTGACGCTCACACCCTGCCGCTCGAGCTCCGTATAGTCATCCGGCATACCCTGGTTGACATAGACCAGCTCCGCGGTCACGTCTCCGTCAGCGCCGTAAACGTTGTATGCCGGCAACTCGTCCTGGGTCTGCAACGAGGTGCTGTCGCCTTCGACTGGGGGTTCGGTCAGTTGAGCGGTGAAATGGGTCGGAGCGACGAGTTCCACCGACACTTCGCGCGGCGTGGGATACAGCACCGAGAAGGTCTCGATGGACGCATCCCATCCCCATTCGCGCAACTTCCGCAGTTCGAATTCCGCATTCGCCTTGTCGTGCGCGGAGCCCACATGATTGGGTTCGGAGGACATCCGTTGCATCCAAGCGCGCAAGTCCGCGGCCGACAAATCCGCATCGAAACGCGCCTCGAGCGCGGCCTCTTCGGCCGCGGCACCCGCCGAGAATCCCAGCATGGCGCTCGCGCCCTCCGCGGCATGCGCCGTGTCCAACGACGCGGCGCCCATGGTGAACGCGCCGACGACCCCCGCCGCCAACCATGAGACTCGAGCGCCGCGCGGACGCCATGAGGCAAACCACATGCTTCTCTCCCTTGAAAGCCCGTCGGACCGTGCCTAGTCGCGAATGCCGGTGCCGCGATTCAACAGCAGCACCGCCAGCGCGAACATGAAGACCGCGGCTCCGACCATGATCCCATACGCCAGCCGCAGGTCCACGTCCGAGGTGCCGAGGAACCCGTAGCGAAACGCGCTCACCATGTAGAGGATGGGATTGGCATGCGAGATGACTTCCGCCCAACCGGGCAGCATCTTGATCGAGTAGAACACGCCGCCCAAATACGTGAGCGGCGTGAGCACGAAGGTCGGGAACCAGGAGATCTGATCGAAATTCTTGGCGAACAGCGCGTTCACGAAGCCGCCCAGTGAAAACACGATGCTGGTGAGCAGCACGGCGGAAATGATGGCGAACACATGAGTTACGCCTAAGCGGGTGAAGAACAAGGATACGATGGTCACCACGGATCCCACGAGCGTGCCGCGCAATATGCCGCCCCCGACGTAGCCCGCGACGATCAGCCAATTCGGCATCGGGGAGACCAGCAATTCCTCGATGTGCTTGCCGAATTTGGCGCCGAAAAACGACGACACGACGTTGCCGTAGGAATTTTGAATCACCGTCATCATGATGAGGCCGGGCGCGATGAACTGCATGTAGTCATAGCCGCCCACCTGGCCCACGCGCCTGCCGATCAGGCTGCCGAAGATGATGAAGTACAGCGTGGCGGTGACCGCCGGCGGCACGATGGTCTGCCCCCAGATGCGCACGATGCGGCCGAATTCGCGAATGATGATGGTCTTGAAACCGATCCACTCGGCGCCGGCGCGCGACGCGGACATGCTCACGGACCCACGCTGGCCGCGATGGCGGCGGCGATCCCGCCCGCAGCGGCGCCGGGGAGCGCCCTGGCCGCGAGCGCGCTGCCGTCGACCAGGCGGATGAACAATTCCTCCAGCCGATTGACCTTGTTGCGCATGCTATTGACGGCGATTCCTTGCGCCGTCAACTGAGCGAAGACGTCGTTCAGGGTCTGGCTCTTGGACATTTCGATTTCCAGTGTGTGCTCGTCCGACAGCACCGCCGTGAAGCCCGACAGTTGCGGCGCGACCGTCCGGGAATCGCGCAAATCGAATACGAACACTTCGGTCTGAAGTTTGCGCAAGACATTGCTCATGCTGTCGCGCTCGATGATGTTTCCGCCCTCGATGATCGCCACGTTGCGGCACAGGTTTTCGGCCTCTTCGAGATAATGTGTGGTCAGGATGATGGTCGTGCCGGAATCGTTGATATTGCGCAGGAACTCCCACATCGAGCGGCGAACTTCGATGTCGACGCCCGCGGTCGGTTCATCCAGGATCAACAGCTTCGGTTCGTGCATCAAGGCGCGGGCAATCATGAGACGGCGCTTCATGCCGCCGGAGAGCGATCGGGCGATGGAGTTGCGCCGCTCCCAAAGCTGCAATTGCTTCAGATATTTTTCCGCGCGCAGTTTGGCGAGCGGCCTCGGTATCCCGTAGAACCCCGCCTGATTCACGACGATGGTGAAACAGCTTTCGAACATATTGAAATTGATCTCCTGCGGCACCAGGCCGATGCAGGACTTCGCCGCCTCCAGCTCGCGATCGATGTCGTGACCGAAGACCTCGACCACCCCGCTGGTCTTGTTGACCAGCGAGGTGACGATGCCGATGGCGGTGGTCTTGCCTGCGCCGTTGGGACCCAGTAACGCGAAGAAATCCCCCTCCTCGACGTCGAGATCGATGGCATTGAGCGCCTTGATGCCGTTCTTGTAGGTCTTGGTGAGCTGACGAAGGACCAGGGCTTTCATAGGGGGCGCTAGCGTAAACCCCGCGAGCCCCCACCCGCAACGCCGGGAGCCCGTCTGACCCATGGACGCCGTCCTGAAACATGGGTGCCGTCAGAAATTGGGCAAGCGCGCGGCGGCCGCGAGTTGCAGTCCGGAGAGTTGCACCCGGCGGAGCGCAGCCGGATCATCGCCGCGTGCCGCCTTGGTGAGAGCGCTCCAGTAAGCACCACACTCGCTCCACCGCGGCCGCAGGTGCGGCGCCTCGGTCGCCGCCAGTGCGGGTAGATTGCTGACCGACAGCCGGCGCATGGCGGCGGCGGTACCGCCGTTCATCCCCAGCACCAATTGCGCCGCAAGGCCGGCGCTCGTTGCGGCATGCCAGGCAAAGAACAGCGCAAGCTGGGCGAAATTGGCCGCCGCGTCGTCGCGAATGGACTCATCCTCGACCCGCCATGGAGCGGCGTTACGTATCCGCAGGCGCCAGTGGACTTCGTCTTCAAAGCGCAGATTGAACAACGCGTACGGACAGCCGGCGGCGGCGGCCCGCTGAGCGGGGTTGAGCGGCGCCAACTGGCCGGCCAGACATACCGACCGACCGGTCTCGGCGGATGCGAGCAAATCGAGGAACCGATGGTTCAGGCCGCGCAACGATGCGCGCATTTCCGACGATAAATGAGATTCTCGAGACCAACTACCGACGATTGCATCCTGCATAGCGCCTCCTCGCGACTATCCAACGACCGATCTCCCATGACTGCTTCCCAACAGATTTCCCAATCGTTTCCTCGGCTTGGGGCGGTCCGTTGCCTCGGCGTGGGTCGGTTCCCGCGAACCTGTTCCTGCGGCCGCTTACGCATTTCGCCGCAAACACACCGCCAATCCCTACGACGACCACCTGGCAATCACGCTAACTTTGTGATTAATTTCTGTCAAATTCTTTTTGCGATCTAAACCGCGTGAATTGCAACCAGGGAGATGAAAATGCGAGTGTCCGATGACCGCTACACGAGAGACCGCGAACGCCTCGATCTTGCGCTGCGCCTGATTCGCCATGAAGCCCGCACCTTCACGATCCGGCAGTGGACGGGATTGAGCGACGATCGAATCCGCAAACTTTATAGAAGTTATTGCCTGGACGGGGCGGCGACCGCCGTGACGCGGCATCGCGGCAAGTCGCCCCGTCAGACGGCATTCTTCTTCAGAAATCCGGAAGTGACATTTCACACCGCGCAATTAGCGAGTCTGTTCCTGATTTACGGCTTGGTCGGCGCAACCGGGGGCGGGTTGGAATCGCGCTATCGTGTCGGTTCATTGGAGTCGGGCGGCCTTCTTTGCCAGGCGTACGAGACCTATCTTGAACTGCATGCACCGGTAAACATCTCGTTTGAACATGCCTGGTTTTTGTTGCTGGCACTGGCGCGACGCGACGAGGTCGGGATGGCCCGGTGCGAGGGGTGTGGCGGTTTACGATTGCGGGACTTGCTGGCCCGAAACAAACAGACCTGCGGCAATTGTCATCCGGAGCCGCTTGGGCGGAGGCACTGAGGCATAGCGCGGCGAACAGCTTGCCCGTTGGGTGGGCGTCGGTCGAGCGATAGACGGGGACGGTGTCGGGGATGGTGGCACCCGGGGATCACGTGGGCTCAAGATCGTCGCTTACCCAGTAAGCGACGTGATATGATATCAACTGACCAGGCACTTAGGACATCACTTATGTCTGCCGCCACTCTTACGGAGAAAGGCCAGATTGTCATCCCGGCCGACATCAGGGCACGCTATGAGCTGACCCCTGGCACACAGGTAGAATTTGTCGATGAGGGTGGCATCATTCGGTTGCTGGTCCGGCGGCGGGTACCGGTATCAGACCCCGTTGCCGGCTTCGGACTCGTGAAGGTCAAACGCACGAAGACCGGAAACCAGCGGCGTCTGTCGCAGTTTGATTCTGCTGACCTGCTCAAGCAGCGGCGTCGCAAGATTTGATCGCCGTCGACACCAATATTCTCGCTCGATTCTATTGCGACGATCCAGATGACCCCGAGGCCGCGCGGCAGCAGATCGTGGCAAAGCGCGTCATGGTGGAGTCCGACGCGATCTTCGTACCGTTAACCGTCATTCTCGAGTTTGAGTGGGTGATGCGCGGATTCTACGAAGCCGAGCCGACCTCCTTTTGTGATGCCACGTCGCATTTGCTGGGAATGCGGCATGTCACCGTGGAGCGGTGGGAGGCTGTCAACGACGCGGTCATTCTGCATCGGCGCGGGCTCGACTTTGCCGACGCGCTCCATTGGACGAGCAGCGCGGCATGCACCCTGTTCATGAGTTTCGATGACCGCAGGTTCGTGCGTCGCGCCCGTCGTTTGAAGCTTGCGCCCGAGGTGATATTGCCAAAGTAAACTCTTCTCGACCCGGAGCCGGCAGTGGCGACCGTCAGCTTTACGGTTACCACGATTCCGAAGGTGCTCCACGGGACTTGGAATCTAGCCGAGACTCTGCTCATAGGCTTCGAGTATCGATTCGAGGGGGGACCCGCTCCCGAAGAACTCGATGGCTTCGGTCAAGCGATTTACGAATACAGGACCGTTACCCGCTAATCGATGCAAACTGTTGCCGTCGTTCACAAAGTGCGCGGTGTTGTAAAAAAAGATCCAGCCGAATGACCGTTCGATGGTGGCGTTATCGTTCACTATCCAGGGATCGCCCGCCGGCGACATCTCTGCAAGTCTTCGGGAAACTGCCGCTTTGGCCGATGCTCGTTCAAACATAGTCCTTGTCCAATTAGCGCGTGGGTCGGCGACTATTTTACGGCTCTGGCGTAATTCAGAGACTGAGTGGCATCTATGTGCGGCAATTCTCTGACCATCACCGTCCGGTCTTGGCGGGGAAGGCCGCGAAATAACTGGTGTCCGCCGGCCACGGCTGTCGTTCAGTGCCACATTCACCACACATTCGCCCAAGCGCGGGCTAAAGCTCGGACTCGTGATGCCTGACGTAGCCGTCCAGCAAGCTACGAATCATCTTCTGATACGGGACCTTGGATCTGGCAGCGTGTTGCTTGAAGAACTTCACGCTACGCTTACTGAGGGAGATGGTGATTTTGACGCCGTCGTCACGCAGCACCAATTGGTCCGGTGGAGGCAGGAAGTCACTCACCACTTCCACTTTGCCTAGCGGTTCGTCCTTATACGTTACCTTGCGTTTCATAGAGCCTCTTCCCGCGGCGCCAATAGCCGGCACCGAATATTCGAATGACCCCGTCACGGTATGTGAACCGCACGGTCACGATCCCGTCCTCAAGCCGTCCGAAGCAGTAAAAACGTGACTCAGACTGACTATGCGACAGGTCCCTTGCGATGACACGCTGGGGATCCAGGAACGCCCGTTGGGCGTCGATGAATGCCACGCCATGCTTTCGCTGGTTTTCGGCATCTTTGGCCGGATCCCACTCGAAGCTTGACACCATAGAATCGAACTATAGCCCTTGTATTGCGATTTCACCATACCTGGGTATGGCACGGTTAGCCGAGTTAACCGTGCGCATTCAACGCCTGCTATGTGGCAGCCAATCTCGGCAGCGCAATGTCCGGAAGTGGCCGGTTCTCGTCAATCGGCCTAGTTGCGAAACGGGTTTTCGACAGTCAGCGTCCCAAACTTTTGGCCATGCTGAAGATCTTCACTGAACAGAAGCGCGCAACCTGCATCTTGGGCTGCCG
>Ga0116229_10014239_pt1 | contig 11082 bp, 13 predicted proteins | sample S1TSphgellanicum_3_FD_87313 | JGI IMG/M metagenome (GOLD analysis project Ga0116229, IMG submission 87313) | Host-associated microbial communities from peat moss isolated from Minnesota, USA - S1T2_Fc - Sphagnum magellanicum MG | ecosystem: Host-associated > Plants > Peat moss > Unclassified... | reverse complement strand
TCGGCAATCGCCTGATCCACCAGCTCCGGCCTCGGTTTGGCAAAAAACATCGGTACGAGCGCTTTTACGCCGGCTTCGAAGTCGCGCTCCAAGCTCTCGAACAGCGCCGGCGCGACCCGCAACTTCGCGCCCGAGCCGATCACCACGATTGCGGCGACGCGCGGGTTCTTGCGAAGGCCGGCTTCCAGCGCGACCGCGCCGCCCATCGAGCTGCCGCACAGCACGGCGCCGCGTACGTCGCGCGCCTCGAGGTCGCGCTCCACGGCATCGGCATACGCTTCGATACTGGCGGGGCCGCCCGCCGGCGAGCTGCCGTGCCCGGGCAGATCGAGCGCGTACGAATCGGGAAACGCCGCGCTCTGCGCGGAGAACACCCGGCCCGTGCATCCGGATCCGTGGATGAAGACGAACGCGGCGTCAGCCAAGTTCGTCCACCAGCGCCGGCGCCGGACCCGCCGCGGGGTGCTCGCCCCACGCGGTGCAAAACTCCGCGCCGAATAAGAAGATCACGCCGATGCAGTAGAACCACAACAGCAGCACGAGCGGTGCCGAGAGCGCGCCGTAGATGTGCGCGAAGTTGACGTGCACCACGTACTGCGCGAAGGCGTACTGCAAAACCGGCCAGAGCAGCGCGACCATCGTCGCGCCCGGCAGCGTAAAGCGGTACGACACCTCGCGGTTGGGGAGCCAGCGATACAGCACGATCGTCACGATGAACACGAGCACGATCGATACGACGTAGGCCGCCGCGTGCGTCAAGCGCGCCGGGTCGGGAGCGCCGGTGACGTGGATGATGACCGAGATCAGCACCGGCAGCGCGACCGCGAGGATCAGCAGCACGAAGCTCACCGGCAGCATCACGAACGAGAGCGCGATGCTGTGAACGAGCGGCCGGCCTTTTTCGACGCCGAGCGCTTTATCCAACGCGTACGCCAAGCCCATGAACAGATTCTTGGCCGACCACAGCAGGAACGCGAGCGCGATGAGGCTCGATATGCCGCGCCCGTAGATATACGAGGTTAGATTCTGGGAGATGAAATCGTGCAGCGTCGGCGAGAGCGCGTGGAAGAGCGCAAGCAAGCGTTGTTCGGAATCGGGAATGAACATCGTCGATGCGCTGAGCACGAGGACGGCGAGCGGAAAGAGCGCGAAGAGCGCGTTGAACGCGAGCGCTTGTGCCAGAAAGGCGCACCCGTCGCTCGAGAAGCGCAGTGACGCGTCCTTCACTGCGGAAATGAATCGCCGCATCCGAAGCGGTATATCGCTGTGCGGTGTCAGTATTCCCACTCGCAACCCCGGTGACGGTGCGGCTCGACGGCGAGCGCCTCCCTGCCTACGTGCGCGCCTACGTTTCGCGAGGACGCGTCTACGCGCCGGTGCGCCCGCTGCTCGCGCGTCTCGCCGACCGGATCTGGTTCGACGGCAACGTGCTCACGATCGTCCGCGACGGCCGCACCGTTCGCATCGCGATGGCCGGCCGCGCACCCGACGCGCTCGACACGGCGTTCGTGGCGGTCGCGCCCGTGCTGCGAGCGCTCGGCGAAGGCGTTGCGTACGACGCGCACGCGCGAGCCCTCGACGTCCGCTCGGTGCGCCCCGCCGGCGTTGCGACGCCGGAACCGTTCGACCCCTCGGCCCCGGCCGTCGCGCCGCGGACCGTCTTTACGCCGCAGCCGGTGCCGACTACCCGGCCGGTCTGGAGCGGCTCGCCGTTGCCGCGGCGCACCCCGCTGCCGCTGGGCTCACCGCCCGCCTAGCCGACCCCGCCGCGGGCTGCGATGGCCGCCAGGTCGCGGTCGCCCAAGCCGCGGGCCGACGCCTCGCGCATGGCCGATTCGATCGCGTCGATCGTGGGCAGGCGCTCGTGATTGGCGGCAGCCTGCATCAGCTGCGCGTCCTTGTGCGCCATGTCCAGCGTCCAGGCGGGCTCGTACGCTTGCTCGGCCATGCGCCGGCCGCGGCCTTTGATCTGGCCGCCGGGGTCGTAGAAGTCGAACAGCTCGTAGGCTTGCGTCCGCGTGAGGCCGCGCTCTTCGGCGATCCGCAGCATATCGTTGATGCCGCCCACGACCGCCAGGATCATGGCGTTGCCCATCAGCTTGTAGATGGCCGCGGCATCCTCGCGCTCGCCCAGATAGCGCAGGGTCGAGCACATCGGCTCGAGCGCCGGGCGCAGGGCGTCAAAGGTGGCGCGCGCGCCCGAGGCCATCATCACCCCTGACGCCTCCAGCGCCATCGGCGGACCCATGAAGACGGGGGCGTCGAGAAAGACGAATCCGGCGGCGCGAAGGCGTTCGGCGCGCTCCGGAACCCGCTGCGGCAGCACCGTCGAGTGATCCACGATCGCGGTACCGGGCGCAATGCCGGGCAACGCGGCATCGAGCGCCGCGTCGACCGCGGCGTCGTCGCGCAGGCAGAGGTGAATGCGGGCGGCGCCGCGCGCGGCCTCGGCGGCGTCGGCGAACGCGGTCGCGCCGGAATCTTGCAGCGCGACGGCCTTCTCGTAGGTGCGATTCCAAACGCGCACGTCCGTGCCGTGCCGGCGCAGGTTGCGGATCATGGCCGAGCCGAGCGCGCCGGCCCCGAAAAATGCAATCGTTTCCATCTACGAAAATGCAATCGCCAAAGACGCGGCGCGGTTGCGCTCGACGCCGCGCCCACCCGATCGGCGGGTTGACGGGTGGTGGCCACGAATTCGGGAAGTAGCGAGCGTGCTGCATGCCATCCTCGCGACGCTCCTGGCCGCTTCCGTAGCGCCGTCCCCGTCGCCCAGTCCCGCTCCGTCGAATCAACGCAGCGTCACGTTTACGTCGCGCGACGGCAGCGTCTTGAGCGGCACCATCTCGTGGCCACCGCAGAGCGACGAGGCGGCCCCGGCGTTCGTCTTGATCGGCGGAAGCGGTATGCAGGACCGCGACGAGACGATCGGGCCGAACAAGCCGCTGGCGGAGATCGCCACCGCGCTCAACGCGGCCGGGCTGGTGGTCTTGCGTTACGACAAGCGCGGCGTCGGTACGAGCACGTCGGCGACTCCGCTCGCGCAGGTCACGCGGCAAGCTTACGTTGACGACGTGCTCGCCGCCGTCGCGAGCTTGAAAAACGATCCGCACGTCGACGCGAGCCAGATCTATCTGCTGGGGCACAGCGAGGGCGGAGAGCTGGCGATGGGCGCGGTGCTGCAGGGCGCCCCCGTGCGTGGCATCGTGCTGCTATCGCCGCTGCCGATGCCCTACGCGCAGATCGACCCGCGCGTGGAGGTCGCGGGCATCGGCGTACCGATCCTGCTGCTGCACGGCAGCAAGGACGCACAAGTGACCACGGCCGATATCGCGCCGTTCATTGCGGCGGCGCGCGCCGCCAATCGGCGCCTGCAGTACGGCGAACTCGACGGCGACAACCACCTGTTCGCGCAGCTTCCGGCAGGGACGGAGTCGACGGGTGCGGAGTATATGAACGCCTACCCCTTGGATCCGCGCGTGATCGCCGCGATCGAAGCGTGGCTGGCCGAGACGCAGTAGCCTGCGCGAAGCCCGTTAGTTCGTGAGGCTGGACGCGAGCACGAACTCGATGCCTTCGGCTTGTAACTCGGGGATCAACGCCTTGACGGCCGCGAGCGTGGTCGCGCGCGGATGTCCGATCGCGATCGCGCTGCCGTTGCGTCGGGCGATCGCGGCCGCCTCGCGCAACTGCGCTTCCGAATAGGCGACGTTTTCCTGATTGTCGAGAAACACGTCGCGCGCCGCCGTCGGGACTCCCTTCGCGGCCGCCACGCGCTCTCCGACGGAGGCGGCGCTCGTCATGGAATCGATGAAGAAGAGGTCCCCGCGCTTGGCCAGGACGCCGATCACGTCGTTCATCACGCGCGGATCGGCCGAGGCCTTACTGCCCTCGTGATTGTTCACGCCGCGCGCCAGCGGAATCTGCGCGAGGTCGGCTTCGACCTGCGCGACGATCTGCGCGTCGGTCATCTCGGTGGTCACTTTGCCTGGCCCGGGGTTCATGCCCGAGACCGTTTCCATCGGCAAGTGCAGCATCACGCCCTTGCCGCTCGCGGCGGCTTCGCGCGCGATCGTTCCGGTATACGGAACGTCGGGCAACACGGAGAGCGTGAGCGGCACGTCGAGCGCGACGAAACCGCGTTCGGTATCGATCCACTGGCCGCAGTCGTCGACGATCAGCGCGAGCTTTGCGGTCTTGCCGCTAAACGCAGGGCGCGGCGCCAGCGTTGCAACGGGCGTCACGCTGCCTTCCGGTGAAGGCGCGGGCGACGCGGACTCCGCCGTCGTTGGCGTCGCCTGCGGGGTGGGCGCCGCAGTCTCCGGCGGCTCCGTTGCCGACGGTGCTTCGGACGGTTCGTCGGTGGGCAGCGCGGGCGCGGCGGTGCGTTCTGCGACCGCCCGGGGCGGCGCGTGCGAGCGCGGTGCGAGCAGCCACCAGGCAGCGGCGGCGGCAAGAACCAGAGCGGCGATCAGAGCGAGCAAGGGGCCGCGCGAGGGCTTGCGCCGGCGGCGGGATGACTTGGGCACGACGGGGCTCCTTCGTCGTCGCGCGAAGTGCTCATGCCATGACCGATGGACTTGCTGCGGCGCTGGAGGGCGTTCGCGTCGTCGCGCTCGTCACCAATATTCCCGGACCGCTTGCCGCCGCACGCCTGCGCGCGCTCGGCGCGCGCGTGGAGAAACTCGAGCCGATGGCCGGCGATCCGCTCGCGACCGCTTCGCCGCGCTGGTACGCGCAGATCTGCGCTGGTCTCGACGTCGAGCGTATCGATGCGCGCGATCCCGCGCAGCGCGATGCGCTGCACGAACGCATCGGCGCCGCCGACCTGCTGCTGACGACGATGCGCGGTGCGGCGCTCGCGCGGCTCGGCTTGGATTGGCCGGCCTTACACGCGCGCGCTCCTCGCGTCAATCACGTCGAGATCGTCGGCGAGGCCGCGCCGTTCGAAGACCGCGCGGGTCACGATCTGACGTATCAGGCGCGTGCGGGATTGCTCTCGCCGCCCGCGATGCCGCGCACGCTGATCGCCGACTTGGCGGCCGCCGAGCGGGCCGTCTCGGCGGCGCTTGCGGCGCTGCTGGTGCGCGCGCGAACCGGCGCCGGCGCGCATAGCGTCGTCGCGATCGTCGATGCGGCCATGGAGTTCAATGCGCCGCTGCGCAACGGGCTCACCGGGCCCTGCGATTCGCTCGGCGGCGGACTGCCGGCGTACAATCTCTATCGCGCGAGCGATGGCTGGATCGCGGTCGCGGCGCTCGAAGCGCATTTCGCCGAACGGTTGCGCGCGCGGTTGGACGTCGAACGGTTGGACGAGCCCACGCTGCGCGATGCGTTCGCGCTGCGTACCACCGCGCAGTGGGAGGAACTCGCCGCAGAGGCCGACCTGCCCCTCGCCGCCGCCGGCATCGTGCGGGAGTAGAGCGGCGCCCCGGTTTCGAACGGTCTGCCTATGAGACGACTCTTCGTGACGCTCGCGCTGGCGGCCGCCGCACTCGCTTTCGTTGCGGTTCCGGGCGTTCGATTCACGGGCACGGCGGCAGCCGTAGCGGCCGCGCCTGCCGAAACGCCGATTCCGCTGCCGTCGCCCGAACGACTGCTCTTTCTGATCCGCCGCAAATTCCGCTCGCACCGTCCCCCGCCGCCTTACGTGACGTACACGTTGATCCGCGCGCAGTTGACCGACTACGGCGATCCACCGTATCCCGATCTCGTCAATAGCTATACGTATCACATCTGGTGCCGCACGCTCGACGACGCGTGTCTCGGGCGCAAGGTCTACCGGCATTCCGATCGCGGTTTCCCCGAGTTCATGCGTCCGGCGTTCAACGAGGCGCGCGATCCGGGGCCGCCGACCGCCGATCTCTTCCAGCCGGCGCCGGCGCACTTCACGTCGGTGTTTGAGTCGCCGACGCCCGAGCCCACCGGGTCGCTGCCGCCGGTCATCGCGTCGGTCACGGCAATGGGCGAGTTCGACTACCGCGTCACGAACGTGCAGACGGAGGGCCAGTTCTTGCACGTTAGCTTGCTGCCGCGGCGCGATCCCGATCGCAATCGCCTGCGCGAACTCTACGTCGACAAAGATACGCTGGAGCTACGGCGTCTCGTCGCGACCGATAAGTTCTTCGACGGCGACGGGCCGCACGCCGACGTGTTCCCGATGCTCTTCACCGTGACGCTCGACATGCTGCAAGGCATGCCCGTCGTCACCACCATCCACGGCCAACCGTCGAAGGAGGAAGACATCGAGTACCTCGGACACTTGGGCGTCGTCGACTACACGTTCAAGGACATCACGTTTCCGCAGAGCTTGCCGGACTGGTACTTCGATCCCCATGCCTATGGTGCGCACAAAGACGACCTCCCGATCTAATCTCGACCGCCGGGCCTGGCGCAAGTTCGCACTTGATGCGATCTCCGGTAAGATCCGCCTAGCCGGCACGTTTACGCCGCGCCGAGTCCCGGACGAGTACCTCGCCGCGCGCGCGGTTGGATGGTTCAGCGGTTCCGAGCGTGTCGCGGTCACCGTCCGAGTCGCAGCGATTGCGGCGGCAGCGGTCAGGTCGCTGGAATGGGGTGAGGACCAACGGATCGAGCCGCTTGAGGACGGCGGCCTAGAAGTGACCCTCGGCTTTTGCGACCTGGGCGACGCGGTCCGCTGGGCCCTGGGGTTTGGGGACGCCGCAATAGTTGTCTCGCCGCCCCAGGCCGTTGCGCTCGCCCGCCACACGATCGAACGCCTCGCCGACGCCTACAACGAAGAGAGCGGCGCCCGCCGCACCAGGCGCACCGGCTGACCGCGCCACCCGTGTGTCGCGTTGCCGGTGTACGTTGAAGTCGATGGATGAGTCTCCCGAAGGTCAATCGCGCGAGAGGGCGAGACGCAGGGCGCGATTCACGGCAGCGTCGTCAGGGAATTGGGCGCGAAGGTCCGGATCGAGTCGAACGAGGCCGCTGGCTTGGAGGAATCTACGATGGTATTTCCCGCGCGCCGCGTCCGGCCGCGAGAAATCGGTCTCCGGGATGTCGCAGAAGTCGATTTCACGAGCGGCGTCGATCGGTGCAGCCTCCGCAGCAAGCTCAACAGTATCAGCCGCATCAACCACGATAGTCTCGGGCTTCACGTCTGCTTGCGCGCCGCGCGGAGATGATCCTGATCCGGAGTTCTTCCTCACCTGCTATCTCTTCGGCCTCGGTATGCACAACTACTATCAACTCACCGTCGACCTCCCCAATGGTCGTCCAGCGTTCCGGGTCAGCCGCGTCAGGGACGGTGATGGACAGCGGATCGCGGAAAGCGAGGGCCGCTCGCTCGAACGGGACACCATGCTTGCGCCTGTTGGCCCGAGCCTTGAACGAATCCCATTCGAACCAAAAGCGCAACCAGAAAACGCTCCCTGCCGCCGAGGCGACCGCCGGCAGACCTGTCAAGACTAGCTCGGTCGTCACGAAGACCAGTCCGTATGCAGCAACCCCATCGAGCAGAGCACCCACTAGTCGCCTTGCCGCTGGCCGCGCCTAGCCGGGTCTCATTACCACCGGGGCAACGACAGGTAAATGACCTACGACGAATTTCTTGAAATGGCCACGGGTTTTCGACCGTACCCGTACCAGAGGCGGCTTGCAGATTTCAAAGCCCATTACCGGGCCGAAAGCGTGCTAGCGCTTCGGATCAAGTGCCGGGTCAAGCCTCTGCCCAGTCAATAGCCGACATGTACCGATAGCTAAACTCTCGGTTTGGCGAAGGCTAGGCCACCGACCGGTGGCGGCGAGTGGTCGCTCGTTTTCGGAGTGGGCATCGTCCCCGAGGACATCGAGTACCTCGGACACTTGGGCGTCGTCGACTACACGTTCAAGGACATCACGTTTCCGCAGAGCTTGCCGGACTGGTACTTCGATCCCCATGCCTATGGTGCGCATAAAGACGACCTCCCGATTTGACGGCGTGACGAGCGTCGACTAGTTCTTGACGAGTTGCGGGAACTTCTGTTTGAGGTTCTGCAGTTTTGGCAGGTCGTTGTAGACGACGTACCCGTTGTCGGGGTTGTTCTTGACGAAGTTCTGGTGGTACGACTCGGCGGGGTAAAAGCCGTCCAGCGGCGCGAGCTTCGTGACGATCGGCGACGAGAACGTTTTGTCGCGCGTGAGCTGTGCGATGTAGGCTTGCGCCTGCGCGAGTTGTGCGGGGGTGGTGTAGTAGATCTCGGAGCGGTACTGCGTGCCCTCGTCGGGGCCCTGACGATTGAGTTCGGTGGGATCGTGAGCGACGAGAAAATAAACCTCGAGCAACTGCTTGAACGAAATCGTCGCGGGGTCGTACGTGACCTCGACCGATTCGGCGTGGCCGGTCGTTCCGGTGCTGACGATCTCGTAGTGGGCGGTCAGTGCGTTGCCGCCGGAATAGCCGGCAACGGCGCTCACGCCTTTGAGCTCGTTAAAGACGGCTTGCATGCCCCAGAAGCAGCCTCCGGCGAGGACGACCTTTTCGGTCTTGGCCGAGGCGGCGGTGGCGCCCGCCAGGACGAAGGCGAAGGAAAGGACGATGGCGGTAAGAGTCTTCATACTCACCATAACGCCGCAACGCGTGCGACGGATGAATGCCGCCTCGGGCTGGTCGATCCGGCTCATGTCCGCAATCGAGGTGGGTCGCGCCGAGGCCGCGGCGGGAGCCGTGGGCACCCGCAACCAGTAAAGCAATCGTAAAGATTCGGGCTCTAACGGGTCCTTGCGTCACCATTCGCCAGCCGGCTTCGGGGAAAAGCAGGCCGTTCCGGCAGAAACAGGTCTGGGGGTGAAAGGAGAGGGTACGTGGGGCCGGCTCGGATTATACGGGTAGGGGGCAGCGCTGTTGATAATTCAGTGCTCGAAAGCGCGTTGCGCTCGCTCGGCGATACGCGCTATCGCGTCGCTGCGCCCGCCGATGCGATCGCCCTGCTCGACGCCGGTCACGCCGACGTGCTGTTGCTCGACCTCATGCAGCCCAACGCGGACGTCGTCGCGGTGCTGCAGTCGGCGGCGCCGGGCGGCGGGCTGAAGACGCGCGCGTCGGTGATCGTGACCGGCCCGGCCACCTCGGCCGATCGCATGCAGCAGTGCTTGCAACACGGCGCCGAAGACTTCATCACGACGCCGCTCGACGCGCGCAACGCGCTCTTGATCTCCCGCCGCGTTGCGCTGTGCATCGAGCGTCGCCGCCTCGCCGCTTCGACCGCGCGGCTGCAGGCGCGGTCGAGCCGCCCCGAGGACACGGCCCTGATCGAGATCTATTCGCACGCCTCGAACCGTTTCGTCCCACGCGAGTTCCTTCAGCACCTGGGCCGCGAAACGCTGGCCGACGTGTGCCTCGGCGATCACGTGGCGCGCGAGATGTCGGTGTTGTTCTGCGACATCCGCGACTTCACGACGCTCTCGGAGCAGATGACCCCGCGCGAGAATTTCAACTTCCTCAACTCCTACCTGCGCCAGCTCACGCCGATCATTCGCACGCATCGCGGCTTCGTCGACAAGTACATCGGCGACGGCATCATGGCGCTCTTTCCGGAATCCTCGCAGGACGCGATCGACGCGGCCGTCGCCTTGCAGCGGCAGGTGGTGACGTACAATCTCGGGCGGCGGATGGCGGGTTACGCCGACGTGCGCATCGGCATCGGCCTGCATGCGGGGGAGCTGATCCTCGGGACGATCGGTGAAGAAGAACGCATGCAAACGACGGTCATCTCCGACGCGGTCAACGTCGCGTCGCGTATCGAGGGCCTGACGAAAACCTTCGGCGTTTCGCTGTTGGTGAGCGGTCGCGTGGTCGAAGGGCTGCGTGAGGGCCACGGGCACATGCTGCGCCATCTCGGGGCGGTCAAGGCGAAGGGCAAGACGCAGAGCGTCGAGATTTTCGAATGCTTCGACAACGACGAGGAATCGCTGGCGGAACACAAGCGCAAGACGTTGGATATCTTCGCTGCGGCGATGGCGGAATTTCGCAAGGGGTTCCTCATCACGGCGCAGCGGCTCTTTCAGAGGATCGCCGAGACGAACAGAAACGACACGGTGGCGGCCCACTTCCGGGATAGCTGCAGCCTAACGGTCCTGCGCGACCGCGGCCGCACGCCCTGGGACGGAGCCGAGGTCGTGGAGATCAAGTAGGCGCCGGTCCGCAACTTCGGCATAGCCGGGAGGGTATATCACAGCATGAGAGCTCTACGACTTCTGATTGCCGCACGCTCGGCGATCGTCCGCACGGTCCCCTTGATGCGGGACGTCCGCGTGCCGCTCGCCCTGAAGGGCATAGCCGCCGCGCTCGCGCTCTTGGTGATCTCCCCGCTGGATCTGTTCGGCGATATCCCCGGGCTGGGCGTGATCGACGACGTGGCCTTGCTGACGCTGCTCTGCATGTGGTTCGTCCACCAAGCGGGCCGGCACGTCGAGCCCGTCCCCGTCCGCGTCCGCACGGGCAGCGACCTGGCAGTCCGCCGCTAGTCTGCGAAGCGCCGAGCCCTCGGCGCTAAACGCTAGTCGTACGGGTTACGACTGTAGAGTCGCGCGGCCGTACCGTCGACCGTAACGTCGTAAGCGCGGCCTTCGCCGCGCTTCGTGATCAGATTGACCGTCTGCCCCGGCCTGAACAGGTGCAAGACGTGCACGCTTGCGATCAACGCTCTGCCGGACTGCAGTTGCACGACGCGCGGGTCGGTGATGATATACGCACCTTTCGTGCGATAGCCGCTCCCTGAATACTCGAGCAGCGTAGCGTTGGCGTTCTTGTCGACGACCAGTTCGCTGCGTTCGTCGACGGCGACGGCGGCGATCGTCCCGGAGTCGCTCAGATGCTGCTGTTGCGCGAGCGCGAGGAACGCCACGGCGCGGCCGAAACGGTCGCGCCGCGCGAAGTGCGTGTCGGTGATGACGCCCGCCAGCGGCGGCCAGGCGAAATAGCCGGTGGTAAAGCTGATTTCCGGCTCCAAAGGGTCGGCGACGGCATTCTTGGTTTCCACTTCGTAGCCGTCGTCGCCGGCATGCAGGCGGTCGGCGGCGACTGAATCGTAGATCGCGGCGCCCTGCACCGCGAGCCCGGCGCTGGTGCCGCCGATGACG
>Ga0116229_10014238_pt1 | contig 11082 bp, 10 predicted proteins | sample S1TSphgellanicum_3_FD_87313 | JGI IMG/M metagenome (GOLD analysis project Ga0116229, IMG submission 87313) | Host-associated microbial communities from peat moss isolated from Minnesota, USA - S1T2_Fc - Sphagnum magellanicum MG | ecosystem: Host-associated > Plants > Peat moss > Unclassified... | reverse complement strand
GAAAAAGGACTTTTTTGGCTACTCGTTTCACATTTTGCACATTGGAAAAAATGAAGAGGAAAAAAAGGCCAAATTTGTTGTAAATTTATTATTACTTTAATAATAATAATAATAAATTTTTTAAATTTAATATTATTAAATTATTAATAATAATTTTTTAATAATAATAATAATAATAAGGGGGAGAGAGAGAGAGAGAGAGAGAGAAAGAGAGAGAGATGCCACAATAAAGTTATTGTCCCACTAGAGTAAACTTGCAATTATACTACAACAACAATTGGGTATTTTATTACTCCTACATTCGATACTCTATTTTTGTTTGTTGATTTGCCATCCACCCGAGCTTTGGAATTTCTCTCTGAAATAATGCATGTACATACTCGGAATAATTTCCTAGTATATTTGGACGGCACCTTGAATGCCACTCAAATTTTTTTTGATGAGGCACCTTGGGCCTACAAGAGGCCTCTCACACCTTACACCGGTCATACAAGAGGTCTCTTACACCTTACATAATGCCCTCGGACTGTGGCATTCCTTAGATAAGCACTTGAGGTGGGGGCGCTTAGTTTGAGAATGCTTTGCTCCTTGGGCGTTACTCTACTTTCGTGACCTACCTATGTTCAAGCTCATCACAAAGTTCCCCTTGCGCTCCTCGGCTACACCTTGGGCTGGCTCTTCGTCCTGGGGGTATTACCCTACACTTTACAATGGATTTAGGCCCCTGGATGGAGGCGGAAGGGTCGGGGGCACATTCCCTAAAGTTGAGTTCAGGTGTGCAATTGGGGGAACGGCCCCCCAAATGGTGCATTAGGGGTCGCTTTACACTAGGAGTCAGGGCCGAAAAAAAAACTTGGGGCCAACTTTGAGCATTTTGGGCTTGTTATTTGACCCTAAATTACTAATAATAAATGCTAGAACATTGATATCATGATATTAATAAATGCTGAAACATTGGCCCCAAGGGTTGCAAATTGGCTTCTCAAATTCCATGGTATCCTTTTTTCAACACTACTAGGCCATTAAAGTTCAGCATTTATTAGTAACTTGGGGCAGATTGAAAACAATTTTTCTATTTCAGCCTTGACTCCTAGTGTAAAGCCCTTGGGGGCTGAATTCAACTTTTGCACCAATAGGAGTCCTTGATTTGAGTTGAACATTGGCCCTGATTCCTAGTGTAAAGTGGGCCTTATTATTATAATTATTATACACATTTTCTTTGTCTTTTCTCCAGTCAAAGAGCTTTTCTTTCTTTCTTTATTTATTTATTTATTTTCTTTCCTTTCCTCCAGGCTGCCAGATCCAGCCAGATAAGAGAGTCTCCAAGAGGAAGCAAGGAAGCAAGCATCCACACTAACTAGGTATTTATTTAGTAAGCCATTATTACATATATATTTATTATTTATATAATTATAATCTTAATAATATACATTGGTTGTAATTTTTTTTTTCTTGGTTGTAATTTTTCATCTCAAATGATGAGATTGAAAATTTTCATTATTAATTCATCACATGTTAAATTTGAAATTTAAATGCCTAGTTTGAAAATTGGGATGATGAGGGTTAAAAAAAATTTCCATCTAAATTGGAAATTTGAATGATGGGGTTAAAAATTCGGATGGCTGGGGATAAGAATTTCCATCTAATGTAATGAGCAGAAACAAACAAGAGCAGAAGAAGAAGATGAAGAAGAAGAAGAAGAAGAAGTGTTTTAGTGGGATGAGATGTGGAGGCTGAAGAGCAATGGAGGATGGAAGAACAAGTGCATTATTGTTAGGAAAGAGACAAAGAGACAGTAGTGCCGATGATGAATCCCCCACCACCTCCCCCGCTCGCCCCACCATCCTCCTCCTCCTCCCTCTTCCTCCCTCTTTATCTATTATTGCCCCTCTGTTTGCATGATTAGTTAGGTAGGTAGAAGAGTTGCCGCGCCGATAGGTAGATTTCCATCCCTTTTTGTGTATGTGTGTGTGTGTGTGTGTTTTGCATCTGAATCACGCAACACGAACACCACATACATCTCACAACATCAAACCCATAACACCCTTTGCTTGCTTTGCCTTGTTTCTTCCTGTTTCTTCTTCTTCTTCTTTGTTTTTCCATTTTTTCTTCTTTCTTCTCTTGTCTTGTCTTGTTTTGTTGCCCATTCTTCTTCCACCCCATCATCCCTATGCTCACAATGTTCTCCAGCAGCGATTCAACAAAAGCATTGAGTAAGTGAGTTAGCAAGGGAAAGCACAAACAGTTGGGGGCGTGCTACCTATATGGTATGTATTTGCCTTTGTGTGATCCTTACCAACCCATCTCTCTTCCTCCCTCTAACTTCTTCAAGCGTCCAAAAACTCATTCATTTGTTGTCAACAAAAGTTGTATCCTCAATCCTTCTTCTTCTTCTTGCATTGGGTATGCTTGGTTTCTTTCTGGTTCTAACCTGAATCCTTCTTCTTCTTCTTGCATTGGGTATACCTTGTCTCTTTCTGGTTCTAACCTCAATCCTCCTCCTTCTTCTTGCATTGGGTATGCTTTGTTTGTTTGTTTCTTGCCATGGGTGGTTTTCTTGGGTCAAAGAAACGAGAGATCGAGGGCACGGTCTGTGGGGTTTTTGTGATTATGGTATGTCATTTACCTCATTTACCTCGTGTTGTAGTTGTTGTTGTCTCTCTCTTTGAACCATCCATGATCTCTCTCTCTCTTTCACCCATTGTCCCCGTTTGTACATACCTAAGTCCTGGCAGTGGCTAAGCTTTGTTCTGGTTCTTGGGTAATGAGATCTTATACTTGATCTTGCTGTCTTCTCAAGGCATGATTTTGTATATATGATGTGTCTCTCTGCCTTGTGTGCACACACACACTCCTTGAACCATCTGGAAAAAGCTCTGTCTATGCCTATGTGTGGTACTTGGTTTTCACTTAAGAGAGTCCTACATTTGCATGCTTGTGTTGTCTCTCCCCTTCCCACAAGCTTCCCCCCTGCAACCCCCCCCAACTTTTGTCAGGGTTTCAGTTCATGATCTGTTTTTTCTTCTCTTTACACTTGGGTTGTTCAATTGTTCAAGTTCTGAGTTGTGCTCTGTGTTTTGCCTCCTGCCCCTCTCACTTCTTCTTTCAACATCCAGAAACTCATTCCTATGTGCAAACTAGTCTTAACCTAAGCTAATGGATTGTCTATGCTCTTTTCAATCTGGTTTTTGGAGAATGAGATCTTGGGACCATGATATGGCTTTCTGGGGGCATGAGATGGCTTTCTTCTTCTCTTCTTAATCTCTGTGCCCCTATCTTTCAATCATCTGTGCTTTCATGTACTGCAGATCTTTCTATTGCCTAATCTGTCAATATGATTTTTTGTGACTCTGAACACACATTTTTTGGTCAATGGTATCTGTGTTCCATGCACATTTGGTATGACAGTCTGTCTTATTGGGTAACAAGATTTCAATCATGATCAGTTATGTGTCTTATATCCTTCAACAACAATCCAAGCTTTTATGCACCATCAGTCCTTGCAAGACCTCTTTTTCATCACATTGGGTTAGGTGATCAGAGTGTCAGGAGATGTGTCTTTCTTCCAGCACAAATCTTTCTGTCATTCAAGCTCTTAAGAGTCCTATTGTTAGTGGGCATGGTACTCAAGCATTCTGTTCTTCGCAATTGCAGTTTATTTCTCCGATACTTGATACCATTCAAAACTGGCTTGCCTGTATTTATTTTGTTCTCATATTGGCTATGCTAGTTGAATTGATTACTTGGGGTTGACATTTGATGATGGCACATAAAGGAGCAGGCAAGTGGGAGATTTTGGAAGTTGTAAATAGCAGGTGATAGCTTTTGGTGACCAAGAGAGTTGCAGTTGTTTTTGCAGCACTTAGGCAAAATGGGGAGCAGGATGAAGGAAGATGAGCGGCATGAAATGGTGATCAGGAAGCTCTTAAAGATGCCCCAAAACAAGCGCTGCATCAACTGTGACAGTGTGGTTAGCATTCTTCCCCTCTTTCCTTTTTTCGGGCTCTACCAATATTGGGAAACCCATGCACACAGATGCACTTTTGAATGTCTTTCAGGTTTCTTCATGAAGATTTTCTTGCCTGGAAAATCATTTTCCATCTACAATGGGGTCAGTGAATGTTTCATAGATGCTCCTTTCCTGATCCATATCCACATCCACATCCAGTGGTTTTGACTGTGAAAAGGAAGATTCTTTTTCATAGATAAATGGAGTCATAGGCAACATTGGAGATAGTTTTATCTTTGCAGCTTGGGAGTACCCAGCATAGTACAGGATGAAGTATGGGTTTCTTCACTACCTCACACACGAAGTTCCAGATGTGTGAGGATAACAAGAGATCAAAGGAAAATTATTGGCTGACCTGCACGGAAGTGGATACTTATGCTCTCAAACCATTCTGGTTGAGGCATTTTCTTGACACACACAATGCAAAGGGGGAATTGACTTGAGAAATTTTTTGGTTTTGGGATTCTGTGCTAACAATGAAAACACATAATGGTACTCATTTGGAGAGTGCTGGGTTGACAGGGACCTCAATATGTTTGCACAAACTTTTCCATATTTGTCTGCACACAATGCAGCGGTGTGCAGTAAGTGCCTCGCCCCCCCCCCCACCATCCCATTGCCTATTGGAACCATGTATTCAATGTTAGGTCACACATATTCCTTTGTATTTCAACTCTGATCTAGATTGCAAAGCCATTACTCAAGTAAGGGTCATAGATGGCCTACTCTTCTACGTTTTCATTTGGTGCTGCATCACCTGTTAATCTAGTGTCTTCATGCCAGCTTCATATTGATCTCAGCATGGCAATGAGTTTGTCTGTTCATTTGGTAAGTGCAATGAACCACCATATCTGTTGGAATTGGGAGCTACTCTTAGGAGAGCATCCTGGGTAATGACAATGTTGGCAGCTAGACAGGGTTATGGGAGAAAACTGCCCCCAAGTACACCTGACCCATGTGTAGGCATGAGCGACGAGGGGGAACTCACCTTGGTAAATCTGTTGCTTGCAGTCGGGAGTTCACACATCGAATAAAGTCTATCTCGATGGCCAAATTTACTCCAGCTGAAGTTACTAGTCTTCAAGCAGGTGGCAATGAGGTAACATCCTGAATTTTCAGAGTGTTGGCTTTGTAAGGCCTGGCGATGCATCTCTCTGAATTCTAAATCTTTCATATTGTAAGGTGATTGTGTGACAGGTAGAGTTTCATCAGTTGCTTGAACTTCTGAGTTTGATGGGAATAGTTAATGTCCTTTTTTGGTTCTCTATCTACTACTGTCTGTCTATAACACTGACTTGATTTAATCTGTTACAGCGTGGTCGGGAGATTTATTTGAAAGAGTATGACATGGCACGGAACTCATTACCAGATAGCAGGCATTTTACTCACCCATCTCTGCTTTGTAAATGTGCAAAGCCTGTGTGGAAGGCTTTAGTTGTCATTCTATGGAACTGCTGGTCTACATCCCCTGAAGTGATATTGGTTGGATGTGCAGTAACCCTGAGAAGCTGCGAAATTTCATAAAGCATGTATATGTAGAAAGGCGCTACACAGGGGAAAGACCACCACCAACACCATCAAAAGGGCGACAGGTTTGTAATTAGTTCTTTTGTACAACCTTGATTCTTCTTCAGGTGGTTTGTCTCTTGTCTTGAGTCTAGGTTTATTTATGTTCATTTCGTCTGTGTGTGCATTGCTCAAGCTTGCTCAAGTCTGTATGTTATCTGCTTTTAGGGTGAACGCGAGGATGCATATGATTCCCGGCAGCCAGAGCAACGAATGGATTTTGGGGCTGACCGTCGAAGTCCTTCTTACGAGGACCACAAAGATGACCGACGATTTGCAGACAGATCTGGGACACGCAAATCTGATGTTGAGAGAAGCCGGTATGAGGAGAAGCGCAGTCCTGGTCGTTTTGAACAAGAGAGACGACCAGCTCGTCGAAGTTATGAAGATGAAGGTCGTCGCGAAGAGAGACGGGCAAGTGATAGCAGTCGTGATAGGCCCAAGCCCGATGAACAGTATACCTTTAGAGCTGTTGAAGGCATACCTCCACCTGTGCGATCCTTGAAGGATATTCTAGGGGAAGATGTTTCTCTTCGCATTGACCAGGGACAATCTAATGCCCGTGCTCAGACCCAAACACAATCTCTTGCACCACCGGTGAGACTGGCTCTTTGTGTAATCTTCTGGGCATACTGCAATTGCATATGATCAATTTTTCTGCCTGTTCTAGCTTCTGATGGGAACTGTGTGGTGACTGTGGTCTCTGAATGTCAGGTTGGACTCCAGAAGGATGCACGATCACATAGTCTGGGCTTCCTGGGGAATGGAGAAGCCCCTGCTCCAGCCCCAGCTCATAAACGTGTTGTATCAGCTAGCCTGATAGATTTCAGTGCTGAACCTGAGCCTGCTGCAACAACCACACCTGCTTCGGATCCATTTGCACCCCCTGCAACCACAGCCACCATGGACCCCTTTTCATCTGCTGCAAATGGCACTCTGGGTGATCCATTTCAACCTACTAAACCCAATACCGCAGTGTCTGTTGCATTTCCACCTGCATCAGACCCACCCAGTGGTCCCTTTCAACCTAATGCTGCAGTTGCTGACCCATTTGCACCTGCTTCAACAGTCAAACCTGTTTCTGACCCGTTTTCTCTTGGGGTACAAGCAAGCAATGTGTCCTTCAGTAACATTGGTGTTTCAGCTTTTGATTTGGCTGCGACAACTGCTCCTCCAAATGGTTATCCTGATATTTTTGCTTCAAGCACTGCAAATGGCTCAACACAATGGGCTACTGTGGGTTGGACTCCAAGTACAGGTGCAGCTGATGCTTGGTCTGCCTTTCAGGCACAACCATCAGCTGCTCTTTCGACTGCATCTCCTGTAACTCAGGTGAGGTCTGGGAGGATGCATTTCGTAAAGTTTTATGGCTTGTCAGAGCACACTTACTCATTCCACTCAATGTTTCTCCAAGATATTCTGTTCAATTTTGTGGCAGAAATGCTTCTAACTGTATGTGTGCTGTTCTGGCAGCAACTAAATATGCTAGCCAGTGTCTCAACACCAGCTCCACCTTCTATACAAGGTGGGCTGCAGCAGCTGCAACCAGGTCCTCTAGAATCACAGACATTTGCAGCTTCTGGTGGGACCAGACAGCGTCGAGAGATTCCCCAGGTATATATCCTGATTGCTGTTTTCTGTGCTCCTTGAAAGTTGGGTTTTGACACAATCGATTATTCATAAAGGTTTTGAGATGGTGCTTTTCAAGTGGGTTTCTGAGGAAGAGGGAGAAGAGTATGGTGGACATTTCAGAAGTGGTCTTGTTCTTTCTGAAGAGCAGCTGCTTGTTCAAATTGTGGAAGAATATTGAATTCACATGAGAAGCCCAAGTTGTGTTTGGTACCCAGATCAGACTTTAACTTCACCCAGAACTCTGATGGGAAGAAAAAAGAGTGCAACTTCTGAGAGTATCTCAGACAGTCCTGTGAGAGACTGATGTGTAGACATAAAGTGGATGTGCTGGATGAAAGAGATTGTTTCTTTGGACTTACGTGATAGCTGATCAGACTCTTTCCTTGAACTCCCAGGACTTCTTTACACCAGCAGCTCGTATAGAACCAGGCGTGGAAACTCAACAAGGCCTACAAAGCAGTGCATTTGAGCAAGTGGGAGCACAACTGGCAGTGAGTTTTGTTTCTGGACCATCTGCACTTAGGGTTGTTGACAATGGGATAAACTCCACCACACTCATGCAAACCTTTTAAAAGAAAATGAAACTGTTAGGTATTGGACATTGTACACATTGTAAACTTCAAGGATATTCTTTGTTTGCAGGCAGGACAACAGTCCAATGGCCTGCCACCTAGGACTCGGAACCCATTTGATGATGACTCCCCACCAGCTCCTGTATGATCACTTTGACTCATGTTGCAATCTCCTTTACCTTGTGATGGTCAGTTTATTTTGTTTTTATTGCACCCTCATGTTTTCAACCTTTTGGGGCAAAAGTGGAGGCTACATTCTCAGGAAAAAGTTTATATCATTATTTGTTGGAGCTTGACTTCTGAAGAGGTTTGAGTTTGTATGTATACTGCTGAGATGGAGGCCAAGTCATTGCTGCCTCACTGATGGTGTAGAGTTCTTGAAACAGTGGATGCCATCAAGGCTCTGACAGGAGATGAGAGCTGAAGTTGCTTCCATTGTATGTGTTGCGGGGTTGTAGTTTAGTATGGGGACACTGCAAGCAGCTCTTCCTCAGGTGGAGATGCAATGGGGGCAGCCCCTGCCACCATACCAACCTCCTGCAAATCAAGGTCCATAACATCTTGGAAATTCCTGAGTCCTGATATGCTAGCTGGGACTTATAAGTTACTCTTCTTGGGTTTCATTTTGTCAGTTCTGTAAGCACAGGATGTTCTGTAGCTTTCTTGGGAGTGATATGTTTATTCCTGACAATTGTGTTGAACTTTGCAGGAGGATATGGGTATTCCAACCACTTGTAAGTCACTCATTGATCTCTGTATCTTATGTAGTCATCTGCATTGTCAAGTACCCACAATCATTGTCTACATGTTCTACACCTCTTGATAGCTGAAGTGGATCACAAAACTCTAATTCTTGTGCTTATGTCCCTTGCCATTAGCTGGTTACAAATATTGGAGCTTTCAAAAGGTTTTTATGATTGTTGTTGAGATTGGGTATGGATATATTGGTGCAGGCCAACAGCAGGACCATCGGGGGCCATATATGGTGGATCACCTTTCCTTTATCAGACAGCTGGTAGCAATCCATTTGGCTGAGATGGATCCCCTTCTCTCATCATTGAGCTATGAGGTGATTACACTCAAATAGAAAAGAAGATATTACGGTCTTGTGCTTTATGGTGGTGATTATTACTGGGATTCTCTTTCCACACTAAATCAAGGTTTTGATATTTTCACAAGAGGCTTTAAAAGTACTGGCAATGGCTTGTCTCTGAAGATCCTTTCTTTCAGGTCTGGCGGGATGGAGTTTTTCTTGGTGCAAGCTCAAAAACCATCTTTCATGTAACTGAGAAGGCAATAAAAAAAGAAGACATGCCAGCAACATAGAATGTTGTTATGACGCTTTGAGAAAATTGCTCATCTGGCACAAGTTGCAGGCACAGCAAAGAGGAGGAGATTGGAGTATTGCAGCCCCTCCCCTTTCAAGTCTTTTGTAGCATGGTGGCAGACTAACTGCCAGCCATTATTGGCTTTGGTGATCATATGCAAATTTGCAGCTTGAAGTCACTTCAGTGAGAGGTATATAATCCTTTAGGCTATTGTATGCTCCGTATGTTGTCAGGTCCATTATAAATGGCAGTTGAGCTATTTTACTGGGGCGATATGGCTGTTGCAATCTTTGACAAGTTTCGAAAGCAATCAGTAGTGCAATCAGTGCTTGGTTTCACTTTCAGGTGCCTCTGATACCTAGAGTACATTGCAAAGATAAGAAAAATGGGGTACAAGGCTTAGCTGCACACATTTCCCTTTGCTTCACTGAGGTAATCAGAATTATATTGCTTTCTCCAGCTGCCTGGAAAACCCATTTGCTGTTTTTGCCTAGCAGTCTCTTAATAGGTACATGGACCTTTCCTTGCACCTCGTATTCAGAAAACCCCTTGTTGAGGCTCAAGAGGAACTCCTGTTGCATGTAGGAGGAGATACCTGATGTGGCCTGGTGCTTATAAGTTATGGCCAGAGTGAACCAACAACATCCACCGATGCACCATGAGGGATGGATGCTGGGTGTATAGATGACACTTTTTCCATTCGGTTGCAGTTCCTGGTGGGTAGTTCAATGTGTGTTTTTACTAGCTACCACCTACTGACAACCCTTGAGCCCTTGCTTGCCTTACCCGTGTACCTAAACCCCTAAAACCCTAAACCCTCACTTAGGAGCTCTCTTATCCTATCTTACCTACACATTACCAAGGTGAAATCCAAAGTGTACTGGGTTGGGTTTGTTGACAGTGGAGTCATAACCAGTGTTGTCCAGTTCTTGATTTCAAAAGGAACCTTTGGTTTTGGTTCTGAACTTTTTTTGGGTTTTTGGTTCTGCCTTCTTTGGTGTGTTTTCGATAGAACCTTTGATCTGGTCTTGAGACAGGTTTGATTGATTCTAAAACTTGTGGGCTTTGTTGTTGTTGCAAAGAATTTAGAGATGGTCCCACCTCAAGGCACAGTGTGGAGGTTCTATCCTCACCACACAAAACTAAACCAAAAATAAAGATAGAAATGTAATAATTAGTTGTTCAACTAGTGAACACAGTTCAAAATAAAGATTATGCATTATTTATTATGCACAGCTGATCAAATGCAATAACTTGTTAAACTGCAGGGCAAAGTTTATATTATTTTCAATAAAATGGTATTCATGTATTTAGAGAACTTGAACCTTTAAAAAAATAGGGTAGTACCATTGGTTTAGGTGTTAAACCAATTTTGAAAATAAGGTTGATACTCTGAATAGGTTCCAATGGTAGTTCCAAAACAACTTGGGACTTTTGGTCTGGAGGTTTAAAACTTGACCTCAACTTGTTGAAATCCAAGAACCTTCCAAGATTGGTCATAACAAGCTTGTAATGGACAGCTTGTGGGTGGCTATTGGTTTGGTCTGGTTCAATTGTATATGGACTCAGTAAGTAGCTACAATTGCTCGGTTATTTGCATATAATTGAATGGTGAGATTATGTGTGATAACCTTTCAGCTTGAGTTGCTCATTGCACATGATTAGTTGTTGGTGAGTGCCAAGTAATTGCTCATTCCCCTTTGACCATACTTAATAATAGGTTATGAAAAAATGGGCCAATGTCGTGCTCTTCTTGAAGGGTTGACATGGTATGCTAACAACTAATTGGCAGGATGTGGTGTGCGCATGTTATCACTTCTAACTTGCATGTAGTGAGCTAAAGTTGTGAAGTGCCCTCACCTAATGGTTATGTAAATGCAATAGTTTGTTATTGTTGAAAATTTTAGAAATTTGAAGGAAAAGGGAAGAACAAGAATTGATGCAAAAAGCTTGTGAGCATAACTTACAAATCTGT
>Ga0116229_10014236_pt1 | contig 11083 bp, 10 predicted proteins | sample S1TSphgellanicum_3_FD_87313 | JGI IMG/M metagenome (GOLD analysis project Ga0116229, IMG submission 87313) | Host-associated microbial communities from peat moss isolated from Minnesota, USA - S1T2_Fc - Sphagnum magellanicum MG | ecosystem: Host-associated > Plants > Peat moss > Unclassified... | reverse complement strand
CGTTAAATATTTTGCATAGTCCCCCCCCATTTTATTTTTAAATATTTTTAAAATTTTTAATAAAATAATTAAATTTTATTTCAAAATTTTAAAAATATTTGAATTATCCATTAATTTTTTAAAAAAAAAAACCAAATAAATCATTCTATTAAATTTGATAAAAAATTACTTTTTCATAATATTAAAATAATTATAAAAATTTTTATAAATAAAATTAATTTTTGTAAAATATTATTTTTTTTTTAAAGATTATAATTCACTTAATATTTAATTTTTTTTTATAATATTTTTGAAATAAAAATTATTTAAATTATAATAACATTAAAATTTAAATAAATATTAATCATAAAATTAACATTTAAATTTTTAATTAATTTATCAATAAAAAAAAAATTAAAAAAAAATTATATTTAAGCATTGAATAATATTTAAATTTAAAATTTATATTTAAAATTTAATAATATTTTGATAAAGAACTACCACATACTTTAAAATTTCATTATTAAAATTTTATCTAGAGTAAAACTCACTATTATCATTCCATTCAAACATGATACCATAATTCTAACAATGTCAGTGAGCTCGTCATTCTCATATTTTTTTTTTTTGGGCCAAAGAGGAACAATTCTATATCCCCTATATGATTCGCCTCTCGATGCAACCTCTAAGATAACAATTTAATTCACATTATATAATAAATTTTTTAATTATCACATATATAGTGTAAAACTATCATTAATTAACAGCCCTTCATCAATTCCTATAATATTATTTCGTAAAAGACTATTATAAAAAATGATAATTTAACATAATATTCTAAAAAAAAAATATAAAAAATTTAAAAATTAAAAATAAAATGAATTTTTAAAATTTTTTTAATAATTTTTTTTAAAAAAAAAAAATCAATTAAAAATAAAAAATATTAAAATCGTTATCTTGTAATAAAAATAAATAAAATATAGATATTATTTTATAACTAAAATATTTTTCTTTTTAATTAATTTTATTTTTTCTAAAAAAAAAAATTATATTAATAAAATAAAAAATAATTCAAAATAAATAAATTTAAAGTTACACATTCAATAATAAAAAAAAATTTTAAAAATTCATAAATTTAATATTTATTTTTCAGTCTAATTTTTTTATTTTTTTTTTTTTTTTTTAAAAATAAAAAATAAATTATTTAATTTTTATTTTTTTTTTTTAATTTAATAAATATAAAAATTTTTTTTTTGTTAATAAATATACATATTTAAAATTAGTAATTAATTTTTAAACTAATTTTAAATTTTTTTATTAATTAATGGGTTTTCCCCCTAGTATAAAAAAAAAATAAAAAGGATTTAAATAAATTAACAAAAATTCTAAAAATAAAAAACTTAAAAAAAAAAAGTATACAATAAAAAGAAAAATAATATTTTTCTTTGATTTGTTCAGGGGGTTAATATTTATTTTATAACAAAAACTGGGGGTGAATCGACAAAGCTTTGCTTTGTCTACGACAAAATTTTTAAGAGAAAAGAAAGTCTGGGCGTATTCACCCCCAGTTTATTCAATTCATCTGAGCCTACCAAATAATCATTCTAAAATTATACTTACAGTAATTAAAAATAGAAAAAAAATAATATTTAATAAAAATCCATTAGATCATAAAATAAAAGGAGTAATAGATATAATAATTAATTCTAAATCTAAAATTAAAAAAATAATACAAAAAATAAAAAAACGTAAAGATACAGGAAAAATTCTCACATTAAAAGAATCAAATCCACATTCAAATCCCTCAGCTCTTATAAATTTTGATCTCACTATGAAACTTAATAAACCTATAATTATAGGTACTAAAAAAGAAATAAATAAATATACAATTCTAATTCACATTTTAAAATCCTCATCAATAGATAAAAATATATAAAAATAACCAAACTACATCAACAAAATGTCAATATCAAGCAGAGAATTCAAAATTATAATGAGAAAAAGAATCTCTATAAAGCAAAAATAAACGTACTAATCTACCAAAAATTAAAAAACATCCTAACAAAACATGAAATCCATGAAACCCCGTAGCTAAAAAGAAAATTCTTCCATAACCACTTCTTGTAAAAGTATAAGTTGCATCTAAATATTCTTGAAATTGAATACATAAAAAATAAATTCCTAAAATTAAAGTTATGATTAATGTAATTAAAGAATAAAATCAATCATTATTTAAAATAGAAAAATGAGTTCAAGTAATTAAAACACCAGAAGAGAGTAAAATTAACGTATTTAATAAAGGTACTCTAAAAGGGTTAATTCTTTGAATTCCTTTAGGAGGTCAAGTATTTCCTAACTCTATATCAACAACTAAAACAAAATCAAAATAACATCAAAAAAAAGAAACAAAAAATATAACTTCTGAAGTAATAAAAAGTAATATCCCCGTTTTAAAAAATGTATTATTAAAATAAGAATGTTCTATTAATAAATCCGATTCACGACTAACATCTTTAAACCAATTTAAAATCACAATTACAACAATTAATATAAGTAAATTAAATCTAATTTTTATAAATAAATATAAACTAATAAATCTAATCAAAACTCTACATCTTATAATGATTGGTCATCACCTTAATCTTAAAATATGAAATACTCTAACCATTATTAAAATTTCTTTAGCTTAAAAGGCTAAAACTTAATTAAGCTTAATTAATATAACAAATCTTCTAAATGAACAGCTTCTAAAACAATAGGTATAAAAGAATGATTTACTCCACAAATTTCTCTACATTGACCATGAATAATAGAAGAAATTATTACTATAAAAACAAATTGGTTTAATCGTCCCGGGACCGCATCTATTTTTACACCAATAGAAGGTAAAGCTCAGGAATGTAATACATCACTAGAAGTAATTAAAGCACGAATATTTTCTTGTACAGGAACCACAACACGGTTATCTACATCTATTAAACGTACAAATCTTTCTCTATCTAAATATGAATCAATTTCTAAAGTTAATAACCCATCTATTTTATAACTTCAATATCATTGATGTGCAATAACTTTTAAAGTACATAAGAATTCTACTCTCCTTTCATCAATTAAATATAATAAATAAATAGAAGGATAAACTAAAAAAATTAAAACAATAATTGGGAGAATAGTCCAAACTCTTTCAACTAAATGATCAGCAACAATTCTTGAAGAATAGCTTTTTAAAAATAAAACAAAAACTAAAAAATAACCGACAACACATATAATAATTAATATTACTATTATTAAATAATCATGAAAATATACAATTTGTTCTATAGTTACTCTTAAAGCATCTTGTAATGAATATATCCCTCAAAATATCATTTATATTTATTTTCCAATAAATACACTATGTTACGACTTACTTTAAATTAAAGCTGACGGGCGATATGTACTTTTAATTAATAATTCAATATAATAATTATATTTACTAATAAATTCATCTTCAAAACATCATTTATATTATTACTGCAACTCATAAAACTTAAAATATAATTTATGTGTATCTGAATAAAAAAAAATTATATTTTTACATCGAACATACAAAATTATAAAATTTTAATTCTACTACTAATGCGATATTTATTTAATTCACAAGTTTCTTTATTATTATTAAACCGCCAATAAAAAAATTTTTTACATACTCATTTTTTTATTTACTGGGGTATCTAATCCCATTAATTTTCAAATTTTAAATTTTTTAAAAAAAAATTTAACTTTTAATTTTAAATTTTAAATTTAAAATATTTAAAATATTAATTTTATTCGTATAACCGCAAATGCTGGCACGCTATTATTCAAAGAAAAAATAAAACTATTTATATTTTTCAAGTAATATTTTTTATTTTATCTAAAATTATAAAAAAATATTAGGAGTATGAATCCCGCAGCTTAATTAGCTTAATTTTACAGAATAATCTTAGATTTTGAAAATCTACAGTATTTCTCCTTATCTAAACCTTATTGACGGGAACAATAAATGCGAAACACTTTAAAAAAGAATTATAGTGAATTTCTTAGTTTCTTCAAAACTACACTTATGAAGCTTTTATTATTTTAAAATAAAATAAGGAAAATTATTATAACTCATCAATTTATCAATAATAATAATTTAATGTTACTTAATAACCCTAAATACTGTAAAAAAATAAAAATATGTCAATAGACAAATTTTTCTAAATGATAATAATCAAAAACTCAAATTTCTTTAAAATTTTTTAAATAATCATAAGATTCTAATTTAAAATTTAAATTTAAAAATAGCCTTAAGAAAAAAAATCAAATAATTCAGAGGTAAATTATAATTTTAAAAGAAAATAACTCTAATGTTAATCTGAAAACAAGACTTAAATAAACATTAATTATTATAATTATTAATAAAATTATAATTACTAAACTAAATATTGATAAATAATTTTTTTCAACCATAGTATATGAAAATATAATATTACTTAATATTATTAATTTTATAGAATAAAAAATTCTAATTCTTAAAAATAATATTAAAAACAATAAAAAAGAAATTTCTATACTTTCTCTTATTATTTTTTCAATAATTAAGTCTTTAGAAAAAAATCCTCTAAGAAAAGGAAGACCAGCTAGACACATACAAGAATAATAATATATACTCTTAATTATCGGATTTAAATTATTTAAAGAAATTAATCGTTTATCCTGAGCATGAAAAGATCTTAATATTACAAAACCAAAACATATAAATATTAATGATTTAAATATAGCATGAATATTTAAATGAAAATACACAATTTTATACAATTTAAATCTATATAAATATAATATTAAAGCAACATGATTTATAGTTGAATAAGCAATTAATTTTTTTATATCCCTTTCATTTATTAAACCAAATCTTCTAATAAATAATGTAATTAAACTTAAATATTTTAACAAAACTAATCAATCATACATACAATAACTAAATTGTAACAAAATATAAACTCCAGCTACTACTAATGTAGAAGAATGAACTAAAGATGAAATAGGGGTAGGAGCTCTTATAGCAGCTAATAGTCAAGAATTAAAGGGAAATTGTGCTCTTTTTACACAACTACCTAATAATAAAAAAACTAACATAAATTTAATTACATTATTATTACTAATACAAGTATCCAATATTATGAGTAAAAATAAAACAAAGAATAAATCTCCTAAACGATTTTGAAATAAAGTAAATAATCCATTATTAATACTTTCATAATTTATATAAAAAATAATTAATAAAAAAGAAACAACCCCTAAACCATCCCAACCAAATATTATTCAATAAAAATTGTTATTCAAAATTAATCAAATTATTCTAATAATAAAACTACAATATAAAAAAATAAAATTTCTAACTCAAATATTATTTATATAAGATACTGAAAAAATTATAACACTTAACCTAATAAATAATACTATTATTATAAATATTATATTTCAAATATTAAAAACCAATTCTAAATCTGAAAAAAAATTTACTTTAAAAATTTTTAAAGAAATAATAATTAAATTATTATTATTTAAAAATATAAAATTAATAAAAAAAATAATTAATAACAAATAAAATAATAAACAAAATATAATCACTATTAAAAAATTTACATAACCACAATATGTTGTACATCAATACTATTTTAAAAAAAATTTAAAATAAATGATAAAATTAAAAAAATAAATAAATCAAAATTAAAAAAATTTATTTTATAAATTATACCTATTACCCTATTAAAACATCAAAATAAATAAATATTATAATAACAACTGAATAATACAGAAAAAATAGAAATAAACAATATAAATCAATTAATTACCAAAGATTTTAATATTAAAATTTCTCTTAAAAACCCTATAAAAGGAGGAAATCCTATATTTAAAATAAATATAAAAAATAAAATAAAAATAAAGATATAAGAAAAAGAAATAATTTTTAAAACAATTAAAGAACGGGTTTTTCATCAACCTAATATTCCAATTACTCAAAATATTAAAGGAGATAAAAATCCATGATAAAATAATATATAGATAGCTCCTAAATTACCGCTACTTAAACCTCATTCTATAATATAAAAGACTATTGACATATGAGCAATTGAAGAATAAGCAATTATTATTTTTATATCTCTTAAAACTAAAATTATTATTATAACTAAAATTATCCCCAATGCTAATCAATGAAATTTTACTATAAATTTTATATAAAAAATTAAATAAAATAAACCAACTGCACCTAATTTCAATAAAATTCCTGCTAATAATATTGAACCAATAGTAGAAGCTTCAACATGAGCCACAGGAAGTCAATAATGAAATCCAAAAATAGGAAATTTTACTATGAATGAAGCTATTAAAAAATATATCATTATAACCCTATAAATTAATCATTCTTTTATCAAAAATGTTTTATCTAAAATCATAATTATTACTAAAACAGGACTAGAAAATAAAAAAGAATAAAATATTATTAAAAAAGAAGCCATTAAACGTTCATAACTATAACCTAACAAAATAATTACAAATATAATTAAAATAAAAACTATTTCATATAATAAAAAAAAACTAATCAAATCTCTTAACATTATTAAATAATACAAAGTAATAAATAAACCATTTAAACTTATTTTATAAGAAAAATTTACCATCAATATTATTAAATATAAAACTAAAACTAAAAAAACTATTCAAAAATTAATTTGACTATTTTTCATTAATATTCTATATTCTTCATCTAAAAATAATATGAATTGTAATCAATTTCAAATTAAAATTAATATTCTAATTTCTAAATTAAAAAAAAATAATAATGCTAAAATTGAACTAATGATAATTTTTTTACTATTTCTCTCTCTATACTAATGTATAAAATAAATAACAAAAATCCTAATCTAGATTCACATACTAAAAAAATTAAACATCCAAAAAAAAAATTTAAAGAAAAATAATCAAATTTTAATAAAAATAAAATTAAAGAAATTAAAATTAATCTTAAAATTTCCATAAAAATTAGAATTTTTATATAATCTCCTCACAAATAAATAAATATACAAATTAATCCTAATAATATAATATTAAAAAACATAAATTAATTATAATATTATTTTCAAAATAATAAATTTTAATTAAAAAAAAAATATTATAAAATAAATAACCCTAACTATACCTCCTAAACTTCTATATGGTCATTCAACAACGCAACCTCCTAATCAAGTAAGTATAATAAAAATTAAAAAATGAAAAACAACTATTATAGAACTAATATAATCATTAAATTTTAAAAATTTTTTAGTAATAATAGGTAATAACATTAAAATAATAATTCTTATAACTAAACCAATTACCCCCCCTAATTTATTAGGGACTCTACGTGAAATACAATAAGCAAACGAAAAATATCATTCAGGTTTAATATGCTCAGGAGTTTTTATAATATCTACAAATAAAAAATTTTCTGAGTCTATAAAAATAAAAGGTAATAATAATAATATTAAAATAAAAACTAATATTAAAATTAAAAAAGAAACTAAATCTTTTACAGAATAATATCAATGAAATTCTACTTTATCATTTATCGAAGTAACCCCTAAAGAATTTCTTCTTCCATTATTATGTAAAAATAATAAATGAACTAATCTTAATAGTAAAATAATAAAAGGAAAAATATAATGTAAAATAAAGAAACGTGATAGAGTGGGACCACCGACACTAAAACCTCCTCAAACTCATTCTAATACTATACCACCAATGTAAGGAATCACATAAATTGAATTTGTAATTACAGTTGCAGCTCAAAAAGATATTTGTCCTCAAGGTAAAACATAACCTAAAAAAGATACTATTATTAATAATAAAAAAATAATAGTGCCAGATTCTCAAACCTCAATTAAGTAATAAGATTTATACCATATTGATCGACCTATATGTATAAAAATTAAAAAGAATAATAATCTAGCTCCTCTGGCATGAATGAAACGTAATTCATAGCCATTTTCAACTTCTAACATTAAATAATTTACGGAATAAAAAGCATAATTAACAGAATCATTATAATATAAAGATAATATAAACCCTCTAAAAACTTGAATTACTATAGAAATTCCTAACATAAAGCCAAAATTTCAAAATCATAATGAATTATTTGGAGTAGCTAAATCAGTTAAAAAATAATTAAAAATTTGAACTAGATAATTTTTTTTTATTAATCACATTATACAATTTTATTAAAAAAATTTAAACATTAAAAATCTTAAAATTATGAATAAAAATTTTCAACAATTAGCTATTAAAATATCATATCGTCTTCGGGGAATAAAACCACGAATAATAATTAAAAAAATTAAAATTACCCAAAAATAATAATAATTTATAAATATAACTCTAGTTACTCAACTAAAAAAGACTAATATTCCATACTCTGCAATAAATATATAAGCAAATAATACACCTATATATTCAATATTATACCCTGAAACTGATTCTCTTTCACCCTCTGCAAAATCATAAGGTCTACGATTTGTCTCAACTAATAAAATTAATAACCAAATAATCAATAAATCAAAAATATAATAAACTGAAAAAGAGAAATTTAATAAATTCCAACTTGAATAATAAAGAACAAGTAAAATTATGATAAAAAATATAATAATTTCATAAGCAATTATTTGAGAAGAACTTCGTAACCCTCCTGAAACACCATAAACATTTTCACTTCTTCAGCCTAATATAAATAAAACATAGACAACAATAGAACTAATTATTAAAATAAAAAAAATTCTATTATTTAATAAAATAGAAAAACTAAAGAATCATATTCTTATTCTTAAAAAACTTATAACAACAATAGAAAAGAAAGGAATAAAAAAATAATAAAATTTTTCAATTAGTATTCTTTTTAAAATTAATTTTCCCCCATCAATAACTGGCTGAAGTAACCCACTAAATAAAATCTTAGATGGGCCCTTACGATTCTGTACATAACCTAAAATTTTTCGTTCTAATAATGTTAAGAAACAAACTCTTAAAAAAACTATAAGAACAATCAAAAATATCTCAATAAAAAAACGAATTAAAAATTAACCTGAGATACCCAAAATCTCTATTCTTTAAACTTAATTCTCAGTAAAATTATTAAAACTTAAATTTAACACATTATTCTGCCATACTAAAGTTAAAATTTTTACAACATCAATGTAACCCAATTATCTGGCATAATAAACTATTAAATCTATTTAATGTAAATAAATCACTATTTTAGCTACTTAGAAAACTTAAGCTTACAAGGCAAGTATTATTATTTAACTACCTAAATTTCTATTTCTATTATATAAATATAAATTAACCTTCGAAATACATAAGCTTGAATTATACAAACTAAAAATTCAATAAAATATAAACCAAATAATAAAATTCTAATAGAAAAAACTAACCTGCTCCTAATATTAAAAGCAAAAAATCTGAATATTAATAAAACTACATGACCACGACTAATATTTGTAGCTAAACGAATAGCTAAAGTTAAAGGACGAATAAGTACCCCAATTAACTCTAGAATAGGAATAAATAATTTTAAAATACCCTCAATACCTAAAGGTAAAAAATGTCTTAATATTATTAAAATATTATTAATTATTCAAATTAATCATAATAACAATACCATACTAAAAGCATAAATAAAAACATAACCATAATTTATTCTTAAACCAACTCTATAATAAATATAACTATTATAATTAATAAATAAAAAAATAATTATTACTATTATAAACTTAACTAAAAAATAAGTAATACTTTTAATTTCTAAAAAAATATTAGTAATAAAAATTATACTAATTTTAGAAGCAAAAAATCTAAAATTTATAAATAACAATAATAAAATTAAAATACTAAAAAATAAAATCATAATATTTTAATAAATTATTTTGAGAAACCCAATTTAATCAAACTAATAAAATTACTAATAATAAAATACATACCATTAAAGAAAAATCTTCGATCTGACAAACCGACACAAATTTGCTTTATCTTTATTAATTAATCTTAGTTACCAAAAAACCAAATAAATTACTTCATTAACTAACCACATAAATTTTAAGGATCGTAACCTTAAGTATTTGATTTAAAATCTAATGACTGCAAATCATTAAGAAAATACTTTCTTATTAAACCTAGAATCGTAATGAACCAGCACCTTTAAATAAATTTAAAGAGTACCTAGTAACTAATGAATTAAATAAAAATCTAAAATATAAATATATTCATAAGTTTTGACCTATATCACTAAATTTACTATATAATCCTAAATCTAAAAAATAATATCTAAATAAAATTAATAATAAAAATATTTTAGAGTAATTTTGCTCTAGATATCAACACATACAAGAAATATATATGATAAAAACAACAACCCCTCTAACATATACTAAAATAATTAAATATTTCAAATATATTATTCTTATTATATAACATAAAAATACAAAAAAAATAAAAAAAACTAAAAATAAAACAGTGAATAAATATGAAAAATTAAATATTAAAAAAGAAATTCAAAATAAAATTAATAAAATTAATAAATTCTAAATTTATCTCATTATTCTGACATTTTACTATTAATAATAAAATTAATTTTCCTTTCGTACTACATTATTTTTTAAATAGATAAAATCTAACCTAATTTACATCGGTCTAAACTCAGATCACGTAAAATTTGATAGTCTAACAGACTAAAATTAATAAATGCTACTTTATTAGTATAATGATCCAACATCGAGGTAGTAAACAAATATTATTAATAAGAACTTAATAATAAAATTACCCTGTTAACCCTAAAGTAATTAATAACTAATAATTTAATATTAATTTTACTTACCCCAAATAAAATAAAATTTAAAATTTATAGGGTCTTATCGTCTAATTATAAAATTAAAAGTATTTTCACTTCAATTAAAAATTCAAATATAAATTAAAAAACTAATAATCTTTAAATTCCTTCATTCCAGTATCTTATTAAGAAACTAATGATTATGCTACCTTAGTACAGTCAGATTACTGCAGCTATTTAAAAATT
>Ga0116229_10014235_pt1 | contig 11083 bp, 10 predicted proteins | sample S1TSphgellanicum_3_FD_87313 | JGI IMG/M metagenome (GOLD analysis project Ga0116229, IMG submission 87313) | Host-associated microbial communities from peat moss isolated from Minnesota, USA - S1T2_Fc - Sphagnum magellanicum MG | ecosystem: Host-associated > Plants > Peat moss > Unclassified... | reverse complement strand
TCACATATTTTATTTTGTTGTTTGGATTTCATTTCAACAAAACATAGAATTTTCTGATTCAGTTTTTAATAAAATAAAGAAATAATTTTTTTTGTAATGATTTCTATGTTCATATTGCTATGTGAATTCTTTGTAGTATCAAAATATGATGAAATGAATTGAAATATTGTTTCTAGAGTTTTTTACAATACATTTTGAAATGCAAATTATGGTTATATGAAATAATCATGAATATAGTGTTTTAATGAATTGCAATTAAACGTGTTGAGAATCAAGTTAGAAATTGTGAATGTATGCATGTTGAAGTGCAAATATGTTGTTACAAGAGTGTGAAATAATTCTGCAAGAATTAAATTCACTTCTAGCACCATATATTCAAACTTTGTTAACACTTGTATAAACCTAAAAAAGTTGTAAATGTTTTCTTGGTGTTCAAAAATGACTACCTTCTTGGTGTTAAAAAAAACATTAATCTATTTTGCAACCACTTCAAGCCCTCCTCGTCTAATTTACTTGTTCCTTCCACAAATCCATTTAAACCATAAAGCCTATTTTCTTTCTAGTTCTCCCAAGTGCATGAGTCGAAACAAACACAAAAAAACACAGGGCAAACTTGGAAATGCACTGATTTCAATGCAATCCCAAGTTTTGCCCTGTGTTTTTTCCCCTTCACCATGTGTTTTTAATTGCGCCCCATGTTTTCAACAAACACAAGGTTCTCACCCCAAAAAGATTCACACTACACAAATAACTCTATTGAAAATTGAAATCACCAACATTTGATCACAAGTGCCGTAAAAAAAAAAAGTTATTAGGTTTGAAATTTTACATCCAGTGGTATAATGATACCAAAATTTCATAGGAAAAATTTCCATGTAGAAAAGAGTAGGAACATATAAACATACTCCTATAATTTTACATTCTAGACTTTTTCTCAGAGACAAAATGATCATCCATACAAGGACCGAACTGATTTATGAACCTTAATGTATGCCCCTAGGGCCTGCATCACTAGAATTAATCTAATGTTATTGATTTCAAACAACTCTTTTAAACATAACCCACCCTTAGGAGGTTATAACAACAAAACACATCAGTTCCATTTATGTTTTAAGTGTATGGTAAAGTCCCAAGGTCTAGTCCTTCCCAAAATAAGGGGCCTATGATGAGATGGCCAAGTTTGGCCTTGTAGTTTGACAAATGTCCTGCACCCATGGTCTTTACCCATTGTAAAGCACAAGGCAAACCTTATCATGAAACTAGACATTTGTAGATCATGAGGTTAGGGAGAAGGAGGGTTCCTACATCTATTCCTCAAGAATGGGAGGCAACTTATCCCTAGGCTTATGCCTACATGTATAGGTGTAAGCTGCCTCCCTCCCACTCTTAAGGAATAGATGTAAGAACACTCTTCTTCTCTAAGAGGGCTATTCATGAAGATATAACATGCCTACCAAATACACTTCAGAAATTTCTCCCAAGGCTTTGCATATAGGGGAAGGCTTGCTCCCCAGGGCCTCCTCCAATTTGTGGATTGGAGCCAAGGGTGGTAGCATGAAGATGTAGGCTCAAAAATTAGGAGATTTGAACTACCAAGAAAAAAGCCTCACAGTATTTGCTGTACTCTACTGTTGAGGAAAGGCAGGTCCATTGGGGTTATGGGGTTAGTGATGTTTAAGTGTAGGGTAACACCCTAGGGCTGGGGCATTGTGGAAATTTACCCAGAGGCCAAATAATGGGAATGCCCTGGCACAAGGGCATTACCTGCCATAAACCTCAATGTTTTTTTAATGATAGCCACTGGGTATCATGATAAAAAAAAAAAAAAGGATACATGGGCATTTGGAAAAGTGAAACGCTTGCCTCTGCAGCCATTTTGCTTTTCAAAATGCATGCTTGTGGACTCCGGAATATAAGGCACCCTCCAATAACGTTGCCGCAAATTGCAGAGTGTTTTACTTATAGGAGAAGGGCCTGAGCCCTTCCGTGATTTGAGATCTGCGCCTGAGGCCGGTAGGCCAAGAGAACAGGTCGAAAATCACGGAAGGGCCTGTACTCAGGTCCTTTTCCTATGTAAATCAAGCTGGGATTTTTTCACTTTTTACAAATAGTGACAGGCTGGCTGGTACCTTTTGCTGGTCAAGAGATCCCAGTACAGCCTGGCTGGTACCTTCCACCGCAGAAGATCCCCCTTGCTGAAAACAGGTTTTTTCTGGCAGGCAGCTGAAAATACAAAGGAAAATTTCAGGCAGTGCAATACTGATGAGAATAGGGGTAACTGCTATGTCAAACATGCATAATGGTAAGTAATGGGAGTGAGGCAGTTGGTAGGTCACACCAGGGTTATGTTTTGTAAGGGCAAGCGAATGTAGGTTCTTACACAAGGGTTCTTGTGGTATGGCCATGTGTTTAAAATGTAGTGGAAGGCCTGCTCCCCAACGCCTCCCCTAATTTGAAGGTTGTAGCCTTGAGACTACTGAGGGTATAGGCTTGAAAATTATGGGAGGCCCTTGGGAGTAGGTCTGGTCTGCGCCTGGTATCAACACCCATAGCAAGGACCCTATCGGGATGGTATGGCCTAAGGCAATGCCAACCTGAGATTAGCACCAGCCTGGTAAGGATGTGAGGTGATACTAACCTTGTACCCATTCGCTACCATCCTCAAACCAGCAAAAAATCAATTTTGGACCCAACACTGGGATCAGCTGACAGGTTCTTTAAAGCACACAAATACCATCGGCCTGGTACAAATACGTCATTGCAAGCCCAAAATGTGCATAACATGGGCTGAAAGTGTGTTTGAGTATCATCCATCTTTTTTGAGAAAAAGATTGATCCAGCCAAGGGCAGATGTGGAAAAGCAAGAAGCAAACAATACTTTTGTACCTCCCACACAATGAGAACTTATAAGCGATTTAAACATCTTCCAACATAAAGCATGAGCCAAAGCTTATCATAAGTATGGACAAACATAGACAAGGGTCATTTTATGAAAAGAACCACTGTCTCCAAAAACTGGATGTCCAACCAGGAGAGAACTGGATTTGCCCCAAAGCCACCACCAAAACGGACAGTTCTTATCTTTGACTGGAGGATTTATTTAATTCTGGGAAGATCAGAGGCAGCAATAAGTCCCTTCACTAATTTTTTCTTTAATAAGTCTCAGATTTTTGGGAGGTGAGAAGCATCAGCGATCCTCATTTTTCTTTTCAAATGTCTTGAATGTTGAGAAAGTTAGAGCAAATTGGAATTCAATTCAATGGAATTAAAATTCCATTCAATCCATCTGAATTCATTTTAAGAATTTGGATTCAATTCAATTTGAGTTAAATTTAAAAAATTGAATACAACACAATTCAATGCAAATTTAATTCAATTCAAGTCGCATGCAATGTCATTCAATATTTTCATTCAAATGTAACTTAATTTCCACAAAATCAATTCATTCTTTCCATCAGTTGATGGTCATTGATAGTGCACAGCAGCTTAGAGCTCGAAGTTTGTCATTCTTGCCTTTTTAAGGTTGTCACTGGAGATGCTGTACTGCAGAGTTGTAGCTATACCACAGGATTGTGTGATTCAAGTATGATTAAACCACAAGGGATCAATAGTGTGTGGTAGATTTTAGAAAAGGTTTCTATGATGTGAGAAGATTTGTGGCAATTACTGTTACACTAGAAAGCGTGGCAAGTATTACCATTACCCAAGCCTCCCATTTATCCCTTATAGTTGCCATCCCTGGCTTGTCTCTGAAAACCCACCCCCCAGAAACACCAAAAATCAGCATGTGCCAGTATTATGGTAAAGCTTCAACCTGGTGATCAGCAGGAAAATGACAGAAAAAAATAGGATTAAATCATAGTACATTGAGTATGAAAAGGGTTGAACTCACTTGAGCATTATGAGGCCTGGGAAGATGAAGGCCAGGCAAACACCCACTGTAGCACCAGTATATTCAAAAGCAACCCAAATATTGGGCACCAATGTTGAGCCAAAAAAAATAAGGAAGACTAAGAAGCCAGTGATAAGAGCAAAGCGGAGGTTGTCATGGACTAGAGCAGCTGCCTTTGGGTATAGGAGCCCATCAACATTAAGACGGAGTGAAAAATGCAATAGAGGGAAAACCAACATGATGTGTACGGCATAACTGGCACGCACTAAGAGAGTGAGTGTGTGAGAGAATGGAATGCCAAGATTGGCATCAAAATTTGCTAGAACATCATCACTTGTTGCCTCACCAAAGAGAAGGTAAGCAAACAAGCCAGTGCAGAAATAAATGCTGGTGCACAGCATTAAACACTCACGAACTACTTTTCGCATCTTCATATCAGATGGCTCCGTCGAGAGTTCAAGCTCATTTGCAATTGGATGCACTGGAAAACAAGCAGTTCAGCACCCAACAGCTCCCATAGGGTTACTATTCATTCTTTCTGTTGCAGCAATAGACGGACAAAATTGTAGGTGAAAGAAAATGATGATGATATTCAAATTGCAGTTGGACAAGAGGGATACATACATACATACATACATACATATATACATACATACATACATACATACATACATATATATATATATATATAGTGTGTGGAAGAAAAGAGACCATTGTGGTGGCAAAAATATGCAGTGACCAATATAGGAACAACTGTAAATAGGTGCCAAAATGAAGCTTGGTCATGCACATTGGGTGTGAGTCTTGGCCACTCAATCTGCCGTGCTGCTAGTTTCCATGATGTGATGCCCACTGTAATCACCACAAACACTAGAGCCAAAACAAATGATAATGCAGAGGTCCACTTTAATGAATCTGCCATCCATGGCACCCAAAACCAAACAAAACATCATTATCCCCCACAAACCAATACTAACCTAAATATGTGCAACCCTGAAACACTAAACATGTGCAAACAAAAGATGTCATGACAACTATCAATGGGCACAAATTCTTTTCTTAATCACATTGATCCACACATTCATTGTCTCAAACTGAGAAGGGTTGGATTCACATGGCAAAGGTTTCTCTCTTAGTTTTCAGTAACTAATGCAAAGCTACAAGCATAACACAAGAAGGAAGGTTATAAGCAACATTGGTCTGGTATCAACTTTTGAACATACCAGCCTGGTACTCATATTGGAATTTTCATACCAACTTTGTCATCATATTGGGTTCCTTTTAAAACTTTCATACCAGCTTGGTCTTAGTATTGGGTGAAAGACTGATTTTTGGGTAGGAGATCAACCCAATACTAAGACCAAGAATCTTTCTTGTTGCCAAACTAAAGTTGTGGAAAATTGGGGGCATATAGCTATAACACTATTTTTGAAAAATCAGCTATAAATCGGACACATTAAGAACAAGAAGCAGCAAGGGAGAATGATGGGAATTAGTACATGAGAAGAAAGTACTGATAAGTTTGAGATCAGGATTCGAGGAAAGAAGATTTGGGTGAAAAAATTACCAATATGTTTTAAAGAACAAAGTGGGAGGAGAATAATAACAGTTGTGGTGAAGAGAACAAAAACCCGCTCATTCCACCATGTCCGTCCCCCTGCCCACTCCTCCAGTACACCCGTATGGTGTTGTCCCGGCCCCGCAGTCCCAGACATGACATCACCTGATAAGTGCAAGTTCTTTGCACAGAGAAGATTCAGGGCATTGTTGGGACAATCTTTGCAAAGATTAATATAGAACAACAAAAACTAGTGATTCCTATCAGCATTTCACTTTGTAACAGATGTCTTGTGGGTCCTCCTAAAAGCCATTCAACATTCAAAAACATTTCAGCTTCTTGGCAAGAAGTTTTTCTACTCCTCAGCATGATGTGAAATGCCATGTTGGAGACAAAGATCAACCCCCCCCCCCGCCCAAAAATTGAAAGAAAAGCGTGCTCATCAACGTAACGTTCAAATGTTCTCTGAGCCAAGTGGAGAGAACTATTAAAACCAGACATTGCAAATGGGAATTTTGTTGGATGCAACGTGCAGAATGATAGAAAAAGAAATTACAAAAACATCAACAACTCCAACAAGTCAAGATTTTGTGTCCAAGAACAATTTGCTTTGAAATCAGGATGAGGATAGAGAAAAGACATTGAGAGTGCCAGGCAAGAATGAAGCAAAATTCTATCTTTGACCAAGAGAATGGCAACATATATACTAACTTCAAACCCTAACTCCACAACACCATAATTTCCCAACGGAATGAGAGAATAACAAGCTCTGAGACATGTGGAAAGGGAAAGAAGACATGAAGAGTATAAGCTTGGACTGAGCAGAAATAGTAAGTGGAATCACAAGGGGGGGTGAAAAAACCACCCAAAAGGATCAGAGAAAACCCATATTTCAAGAGAATCCTTGAGCACAAATCCAAAGCAGGAAAAAAAAAGGGGGTACAAAGATATTGTGGGATTAAAAATTCATCAAAAATCAGATAATCAAGTGTAATACAAAAGATCAAATTGCAGAAGACAAAAAGGGAGACTTGGATTGAGGAAGAAAGAAAAACTATGAGAAAAATAAATTGCAAACCTATGATGATGACGTAGACAATTAGGCTGCCAAAATTGTTGATGATGATGCATAGCTGCAACACAATCCTACCCGCTTCACCAAAAGCATTAGCCATCAAGGCACCATAGGATGTGGCATTGCATGGCCTGGAATATCTGAGAAGTGCCTGGATGGAATTCTCACTAAGAATTCCAGCTAACAGGATGGCAACAAGTCCCAGAGGCAAACCCAACACCTTGATGGTGGCAGGGAGGGCCATGATCCCTGCTCCAACAATGGTAGTGGATAAATTGAACACTGCAGACTGGGTGGAAGCCTGATGGTAATCATCATCATCATCATCATTACACCTATTCTCTATCAACTCCTGTCTTTTGCTTGGCAACACCAATGGGCAGCTCCTCTCTTCTGTTTGTCTGTTGCTCTTGTACTCCCAGTCTCTAGCTTCACCTTCTTGCTGCACCTCCTCCTCCTCCTCCTCTTGAACGTTATCCATCACCACCTCTTTTTCCTGTTTTCCTTTCTCTCTAAACCCTCAACCCTAAACCCTAAACCCTTTCTTTGCAGCTGCAAAACAAGAGACCGGAGAGAACCCAACACCCACAACAAAAGAAAAAGTGGTGTATCAAGTAGCAACATGTTTGAAACAGTGTGAAACTTAGTTTGGACCAGTGTTTTTGTTTTGCAGATTTTCGCACCGCAAACACACACACACACACACACAAAAACAAAAGCAGGATCGAAAAGGAAGAGATTGAAATGTTCTTTTTCAAATGTCTTTTCAAAAATTAAAAATCGCCAAAACAAAGAAGGAATTTCGGTTTTTTTCCAGATTTCTGAAACAGGCTCAGTGGCGAGGTTCCCGAAACAAATTTAACATGAAATGGCGACTGTTTTTAATGTGCTGTAGAATAATTCCAAAAGTCCTGCTAGAAACTTTTCCATATGTATTTATATATTTGTATACATTTTTGAGACTTTTCCATATATATTGATATATTTACATCGATTTTCTTGGGTGGAGACTCGAAGGGGGCCCTGTTCCAAGGCGTAACTAAGTCCTTTTTTTCCACAGACGATTCACATCTTGAGCGTACAAGTGGAACCAGCAGATGGCATCTTGTTGCACCTAATGAAAAAGCCTGAAATGTGCCTGAATAGGACACCCAAACCTGAAACGTAACTTTAAAAAATGCCTACTACATGGCACAAGATCAAAGAAGCAAAACAGGCGCGAAAGTTGTGGTCTTTTGATTGATCTCACAAATGTCCAACATCTTGGGCTAGGCTCATACATATTGGAGTTCTTTTGTATTGTCCAACATTTTGTGCTAATACATATTGGAGTCCCTTAGTATACGCAACTGGCTTGGTGCCTCACAAATGTCCAACATTTTGTGCTAATACCTATTGGAGTCCTTTTGTATACGCAACTGGTTTTGGTGCCTCACAAATGTCCAACATCTTGTGCTAATACATATTGGAGTCCTTTTGTATACACAACTGGTTTTGGTGTCTTATCCAGGTACTTTCTTAGGGTTCCTCTTTGGTGGGACAGTTAGGGTTTTCTTAGGGTTTCTCTTTTAGTTCCACTTTTAGTTCTGCCAGTTCACTTGTGACGTGAATTGATGCTGGGGGAACACTATATTTATGTGAATCAATGGTGAGAAACACCAATTACACTTGGACTAGGCTTGGTAGAAACTGTAATCACCTGGTGGAATGGAGTCTTGTCCTATTGGGCTTGAGATGTTCCTTGGTAGAATGGGTCCTATTAGACTAGTTCCACAGTTTTTTTTTGGTATAAACCGGCCAGACCTCATTGAGAAAGGACTCAAAATTCAGGGAAAGGAGTAAAGGACAAACAAGAAGGAAAGGACCAATGTTGGCCTAGTATTGGGATCAAGATAGAGTTTTGGCTACTATGAGGCAAGTACACATCAATGTTGTGAGGGTATCCAATTTGCAAGGTTTAAACTGGTGTGACTTAAAAGGAGCCCTAAAATGAAAAAGTTGCCAAAGGACTTCCCTAGTTTGGTGGTTGATGGAGCACAATGATTGTCATGTGCATATGGTGCTTAGAATAATATGTTGTTGTTTTGCATGTTTTATGTTTGCAGGTTGTGCATTCATGGAGAAGGGAATGTAGGCGCTTTGTTTCTCTCGATTTAGAAGGTGAGCTTGCACGCTTATTTGTGTTAGTTTTTGTTCTTAATGAAGACTAGTGAGAATACAACTTCGATCGGTGCACTAGATTACAAAAGGATGAGGAGTTACAAACATATGAAGGATGACATTTTTTGTAATTGGGACTTTGGTTTGCTAATTTTTGGGAGAAGATAGAGAAGGAACTAAGTATTCCAAAGCTTGGTCTTGTTTGTAGAGGAGAATAGAATTGTGGTTGTTTGAAATGCATAGAAAGAAGACTGCTCTTCGTGCATGGCTATACTTTTCGAGTTTTTGTTGCGTCAGAAATGCAAAGTGTGTGTTATTTTGTTAGATATGGGTTAGTGGTGGAAATGATGTAAAACAGAAGGAGGTTTGTGAGCAATTCCTAATGGCATTATGCTTAAAGTTAAGGTTTGTGTATGGGAAAAGGTATTGTTGTGGAGTGAAGTGAGTAACTAAGCTTGGGCACTTTGAGTATGGGTTAGCAACTCATTCTTATTTAAGATCTGGTTGTTAAAGATTGACCTTTCAATTTGGGTGGGTTTGGGTTGAATATCCTTTCTTATCAAAGCTTATGGGATGTGCTTGGGTATTGGATGATCAATGCCATTAAATATTTGTGGATGCCCAATGAAAGAAAATCCAAAGGGTTTTGATGCACTTAAGCTTTAGCATATATAATGTAGTTGTTAGATTCTGATTTTTCAAGTCTTCTACTAGGGTTGTTGTTCATCTTCTATTGGATTTATATTTTGATCAAGGATAATTAAAAAAAATTTACAACCTTTTCTTTTGGTATTAAAGCTAGTCGTCCTTGAGTCAAAGTTGTTTTTAAAAAGTGGTTCATTGTAAAGTTGGAATGTTGATAGTTATGTCTAGCTCCAATGAAGATTAATTTGTCATTAACCTTCAATCCATTCATGATCAACAATTAGTTAGAAGTTTCAATAATCCCTTTAAAATAAAAGAACCCCATGTAGGATCAATTATTCTAAGGGTAGTTAGATTTGATGTTGTGTCTGTGATAAGATTTAATCCAATAGAAGCACAGATCGAAAATATTGTTGTCAAAATCACGCACAATGGGTTCATGTCCAAAGTACATGTCTAGGTGAAAATGTAGGATGAACAACAGGAGTGGTGAACATGTCCACAATTTTAGTAGTAATTATATTTCACCACCCATTTTGCATAAAGATGATGGTTATGTAATTGTGAGGACAACTAGATTACCTAGAATTCGTGACATTTGGATACTTCATTGTGTAGCTTTTTCTAACCATTTTATTCAATTCTTCATCCCAAGAATTGAAGCATTGTTTCAAGCTGGGGACAAGCTTGTAAAGGTAGAAACACCAGGGCTAACATCACACATTGTGAGTTGGAGACTATGTGAAGATAATAATCGCCAATTTCAATGGCAATTAAATAGCACAAATGAACAAACCTTTTCAATAAATTACCAATTGCATTTTTAAGAAAATGCAAGATCTTGTTCCTATTGTTGAAGGTGAATAGTAGGAATTTTCTTACTAAAAAAATGTAACATAAGTAGATCATGTGGGTGATTGATCATGAATTCTAGGAACCAAATGGGAGTTCTATCTTTAAATGATGCATTTTCTAGGGAGCCCAATGTGGGTTCCGTGATTATCATAATCATTGGATTTGCCTCTATGATAATAATTGGATTCGATCTTCATGCAGCTAATGTTGGAGATTTGGCAATTAGAGTTATGCACTTTGGGTTTTTCATGAATGCTACAATTTGGATCAAGACAAGGGAGGGGGTAGATGTAAGGCAATGGACCATCATCCAGACACAAGAAACCATGTTTTCTTACACCATCTTGTGGCCCTTTGGAAATCATTGAGCAATAGAGAATAATTAGGAAGTTACCTTCATCAATTCATAGGCTAGGAGACATTTGCATATTTGTAGAAGTATAATCATGTTGCATCTAGTTTTATAAACTTGAGATTGATCACAAAATATGGGTAGGAGACATGATCATTAGGATAATGTTTTCATGCAAAAACACACATAACGTGTTGGATATTCTCCAAAGGTTTGTATGGCAAATTAGGATGGGGTTCTGTTGGAAGAAGTGACATGTGCTTTAATGTTAGGATAGGGGATAATAAAGTTAGAGTTGTTAGGTTAGAAAAAAAGGAGGAACTATTTGATGCTGATGATTTGAATAAATATTTCCATTCTAGGAAACATGTTTTGATTTATTACAAAATGATTAGTCCTAAAGGATGAACTGTTTTGGGGAAAAGACTTGGACGATGTATTTGATTAGGTAGAAAAACTTCAAATGGTAGTAAAAGTTTGGGAATATGACGAGGAGAAGTTGTTTAAAATTGCCAAGCTTAACCTACATGGTAAAGCAAAAGATTG
>Ga0116229_10014234_pt1 | contig 11084 bp, 9 predicted proteins | sample S1TSphgellanicum_3_FD_87313 | JGI IMG/M metagenome (GOLD analysis project Ga0116229, IMG submission 87313) | Host-associated microbial communities from peat moss isolated from Minnesota, USA - S1T2_Fc - Sphagnum magellanicum MG | ecosystem: Host-associated > Plants > Peat moss > Unclassified... | reverse complement strand
GTTTGTATTTTTGTAGCCGTACCATGTATGGTTCGGTTTTTCCCCCTTGTCCACTTTCCTTCCTTGTCCTCCTTGTCTTGCCAACACCCAGGTGTAAAAAACCTACACCTGTGAGCAGGGGGGCAGGGGGGAAGAAAATGCTTCGGTAATCTTACAGCGGGAAGGGAGTAGTTGATGATATTCCGTTTGTCGCCCTGCGCGATCGCGGTAATAACGATTAATAGATTCCAGTTGATCCGTATCTTGCTGAGGTTTGCCCCACTACCTTGATTTTTACGGATAGCTGTGTGAACATTAGTTTTGATCCAATTAAATACGTTATCCCGATAAAAATAGTGTAAATTGTTTCTAGCCTACTTGTTCACTGTTATTGAAGAAGGCAGAAGTACGAAGGCAGCTATGCTGAAGGATCCATTTAGAAGGGGATTCAGACCCCGGACTTAATTGAGGCCACTCAATCGAAGATTGAGTCGGGGTCTTAAACCCTTGCTTCCTCCGGTCGCTAGAGATGGTTCGGGCATTTGGATAAGGGATTTATCCCTTCAGCATAGCTGCCCTCAGCATAGCTGCCTTTCTTGGTAAAAATGTACCAAAGCCCAGGCAAAGGTAGCTCTATCTCAAACAGGAACATCAGGTCTCCTAGGAAGGGTTCCTACAGTTGACGGTTAACACTCAACAGTCAACAACCTGAAAAAAACATAATTTATTTCTTGGAGTTGCCTAATCGGGGTAAAACAATGACTACAACATTCAAGCAACCAACCCAATTTAGTGAGAAACAGCCTGTCATGACTAACTTAGTTCAGCCGATTTCTGAGCAAACCATTACGACAGATACCAATGGACTTGTGACAGGCGAAATTAAAATTCCTGTTCAGGATGGAGAAATTCCAGCCTATCAAGCATTGCCAGCTTCGGGAGAGCCTTTTCCAGTCGTCTTAGTCGTTCCGGAGGTCTTTGGAGTAAACGAACATATCAAAGATATCACCCACCGCTTTGCTAAACTCGGCTATTGGGCTATTGCAGTTGAACTGTTTGCTCGTCAGGGAGATGTTTCCCAACTCACAGAGATTGACGAAATTCGCAAAGTGGTGACGCAAGTTCCTGATGCCCAAGTTCTCTCAGACTTGGATGCCGCAGTGGCTTGGGCAGAGGCATCTGGCAAGGGTGATGTGGACAGATTGGGCATCACTGGTTTTTGTTGGGGTGGGCGAATTGTTTGGCTCTATTCAGCCCATAATCCTCAAGTCAAGGCAGGAGTTGCCTGGTATGGGCGTTTAGTGGGTGAGGTGACAGCTTTGCAGCCGAAGCATCCTGTAGATGTTGCTGCCTCCTTAAAAGTTCCAGTTCTGGGACTTTACGGCGGAGCAGATGGGGGGATTCCGGTGAGTACAGTGGAGAAGCTACGCGAAGCCCTGAAAGCAGCAGTGGGTAATCCTTCAGAGATTATCGTTTATCCCGATGCCCCCCACGCTTTTCACGCTGACTATCGCCCTAACTACCGTCCAGAACCTGCTAAAGATGGCTGGCAACGTTTGCAAGAGTGGTTCAAAAAGTATGGGGTGGCTTAGTAAAAGGAGTCACATGTGGACTACTTTATCCACGGGTGGCGATGTAATTAGGAGAAAAACAGTCTCATGAAGCTCGATAAACCCTCTGAAGAATGTGCCGCTAGAGTAATGGAAACAATTCCCTTATTGATGCGGTTTATTCGAGCTGAGATGCGTACTCACAGTGCTGTCTCTCTTTCGATACCCCAGCTGCGATCGCTAGCATTTCTCAACCGCAATCCGGGTGCTTCATTATCTGAGGTAGCAGAACATCTTGGTGTTACCTGTGCTACAGCATCAACAACAATAGAACGGCTAGTACAACGCGATTGGGTGCAACGCACCGATCACCTTCAGGAACGGCGGCGGATCGTGCTCAATTTAACGGCAGAGGGTAAGCATCTTCTTGAGCAATCCCAAGAGAAAACTCGCGCTCATATTGCCAACATTTTAGAGAGTCTGACACCAGAACAAGTATCGCACGTTGGAGAAGGTTTGGCTCTACTCAAAAATGTCTTTGAGCAAACAGAAGTTAAAAAAGCTCCTTAAAGCTTACGATTCACTAAACTAAGCTTGTATCCCCACGAGCAAAAAATTTACTAATTCTTCGGCAGATGCATCATCTAGTGTCGCATGCTTTAACAATAACCGATACCAGATGACATCAACACTTGCGCCATCACACTTATGGGACTTTCCTTCACAAATTGCTCAAAGACGGAGGATAGCATTTTGAATCACCTTCATATTGGTCTTGTCAAGGATACCTTCAATTCATCGCTGACAACCTATATTTAGCAGGACTTTCAGTAATTTGAACATAGTACATTTGTTCGCGTTCAAAGGGCTGGGTGGGCAGTGCCCACCCTACATTACTTAGAGAGTTTCCAAAAATGATTTAGGATTCCATTTGGTATTTTGTACATTATTACAGTGCATGCTTACCTATTTAGGACGACCCATTTCTGTTTCCAGTTCTCCCTCAACTCTTAAATACGCCCACCTCAACCTTTCAAAGAAAATTTTCCACAATAGCCCTGCGAGGATTAATCCTAAACCGACTAACCAAATTTGCTGTTCTACCCAAAATGCTAGAGAGAGGCAAGCTGCCAAACCAATCCAGGCAAGCCATTTGGGATAAAGCCGTTCTGTAGGTGAAAGCCTCAGAGCAGCTAGATTAGTGATGGTGTAGTACACTAAAACTGTAAAAGCGCTAAACGACCAAGTGATTTTGACATTGTCAATCAGAACTAGAGCACAGATCGCTACTCCTACAATTAAAACCGCCAGATTAGGAGCAGTTCCAGCCGAATTCAAATGAGCCACTATCTTTGGTAGATCTCCACGTCGTCCCATCGCTAGCAACACCCGAGACAGACCGAGAATCAGGTTTAGCAGCACTCCTAGCATGGCAGTAATGGCACCTACTGCCAGAATTTGAGAACTCCCAGGGATGCTAAAGTAGCTAGCAACAACCTCCAGTGGTGCTACCTGGATCTGAGTGGCACTACTGAGTGTCTTTGCTCCGACTGACCCCACGGCAACCGTTGAGATGCCCATGTAGAGCACCATTGCCACAATCATGGTAGTAATGATGGCTCGAGGAATGGTTTGCCTAGGTTCACGTACTTCCTCGCTCATTGTGGCAATCCGTCCATACCCGGTGTAAGCGACAAACATCAGGGCAGTGGCATGGAGGACTGTCGCCAGAGAAATATTCGAGTCAGTAGCAGTCTGGAAAAACGGGGTGAGATTGTCTCTCCCTTGCGAGATCACCAGAGGTAACCCCGCAACTATAAAGAAAATGAGTGAGAACAGGGTGATTGTCACAATGATAACATTAACAATATTTGAACGCTGGATTCCACTTAAAATAACTAATGTCATTATGACTACCGCAGCTATTGCAACAGGAATTAAAAAGTCGTGATCTAAACCTGTAGCATTTAACAGATAGCCAGCAAAACCCAAGGCGGCTGTCGCACCTGAGGCAGTCTTCGCCAACAGAAACATCCAACCTGCGGTGAACCCCAAACTTGGTGTTAGGTACTTGTAACCATATTCATAGGTTCCACCACTGACGGCATGATTAGCAGCTAGCTGGGCACTGTTTAGACCATTGCAAGTTGCAATGAGCGCGGCAAATGCTACCGTCAGAATTATGGTTGGTCCAGTTATATCGGCAGCTACGCCAATGCTCACAAATACGCCAGTACCGAGAATCGAACCCAAACCCATCAGGGTTGCACCCCAAACGCCTAACTCTCGTCTGAGTGAGGAGTGTGATCTACTCATAGACATCGGAGATCTTTAGATAACTATTTCTTCGGTAAATTATCATACTTACTAACTATTGAGGACGATAGAAATTTGCTTGGGGAATAAAAGAAAAGCGTGTCAGCACGTTATCGATAAATGTAAACCTAGTGGAAGCGTCGCTGTTGAGCGTGGCGTACACAAAGTCCATGACTTTCTGCTGTTGAAACTCTGAGGGTTCGATGAAAGTAGGTTGACCATCAATACTGCTCGGTTAAGCCCTTTTTGGGCATCATAGACAACGATATTTCAAGGGTTTCAGCCTACTTGATTTCCTTAACCGAGCAGTATTGGGTTGACCATAAATTGATATCACCTGCTGCGGGCTCATCCCAATCCGGATGCGTTGGTAAACAGGTCCGCTTTTTGGTATGGCTGGTTCTGCTGGCAAGATGACTCCGAGAATTTTGACTGGAGTTTCCAATCCGATGTTTATACCCTCCACCCGATCATCCGTGAGAATTACGTTCACCGCTAGCTGACCATCTTTTATATATGAGAGTTGCTCAAGCTTGTAAATAGAGATGTCATTGCGTCGCTCATAGAAAGGCTGACCCATCAACTTCAGCACGTCTTGCCGACTCATCCCGATTTTAATGCCCCGAGCAAAAGGAGGAATGTCATTGGTAGTTAAGGTTTTGAGTTCACTAGTAATGCCCGATAGATGACCATCAATCATCGACACCTTGGTCATTATTGGCTCCTGACGATAATTCAATATTTCAATATGCAAATCTGAGTTGGGGAACACCTTGGTGTCAGTTGGTTTTCCCATCACCTTTTCCACCTCAGCTTGAGTCATACCTCCGGATAACAGACTGGATTTAAGTGGCTGACGTTCAATCTTAATATCAGTGAGGATTTTCGGGAAAAAGGACGAGATGAGCCTGAGTAGCTGGGATGGTAGCAAAAGCAAACAGATATCCGGCAAAAGCAAGCAGACATGCAGCAGCTACGCTCTTAATCAATAACGCAGTTTTCATCATTGCTTGCAGGCAGGAAATACCAATAGACGCTATCTGAGAGATCATGCCGAACCTGATCTTGAGATTCGGTCTTCTCCCTAAGTAGGTGGGCACGATAAAATCAATGTATGTTAAGTTCTGTAAAATCATTGGAAGGATTCATTCATAAGCTTTCTGCCGATTTTACATTTCGTTACATAGTTATAAATTTTCCCGCCCACCTACTTAGAGTCTGCCATGAGTTTGTGTTCCTTGCCTGAGTTTCTATTTAGCAACAATTCCTAGCGGGACACTACCATTAACTGATGGGAGTGAGAGGGGTGAAGAAGATACTTCGCTGACCGTACCATCTTGTGGGTTCACTTTAAGTACATGCAGCCCATTACCCTCAGCTATATTGGGCGAAGCACCCTGAGAGACCACTTGCAGAAATGATTCTGTTGGGTCGAGAGTGAGGTTGGCGTCACCTCCACTGCCGTTGAGCTTCACGTTCTGAATCTCTACAGGTGTCGTTGGGTCTTTTGCAATATCGTAAACACTAATACTGTTGTCACCGGGGTTGCTTGTGTAGAGACGGGTTCCAGCCCGGTTGGTAGTAAGCCAGCAGACTAACTGTCCTGAATTCGGTACGGTCTTGAGGAACGTCAGTTCTCCTGTCACTGGATTGAAGGAGTAGACTCCCAATCTATTGATGGTAAAGAAGCCGACATACAAAATTGGCAGTTTGGGATGCACGTAGAGTCCCAGTCCAGTTGCTTGTGGGATGCTTGAACCTGGTACGGGTGTCGGTGAACTGCCTGAGGGGAATTCAGATGCTGGCAGTAGTTGCGGTGAATTCGGGCTCTCCTGCAGGCGACCTCCCCTGAGAATTTGAAAAGATCGAAGTAAGCCAACCCCTCGATCCAAACCGAATAGCAGATGGTTGTCCCGAGAGATCAGGGCTTGGGTTGGTCTTGCATCTGTCGGATCTGAGACTGTAGATCCAGGAATGGGAATAAGTCTGCCTTTAGGAGTAACTTGGAAAGCAGTGTAGTTTGGTAGGGAACCGCTTGCGTCTTGGGATGGATTTTTAGGGTCTTTGTTCCGATTAACCACATAGAGTACATCCTTCGCCAGACCCAGACTGACCGGGTTTACCCCACCACTCGGGAATGGAGATCCCTCCACAGGAGAAAGACTGCCATCTTTTTGATTAATGTCAAAGACCGCGATCGAGTTTGAGCCCGCATTGACAGCAAAAAGCCGAGTATGTTCGGGGTTAGAGATCACATTTTGCTGGGTGATCCCGCCTGCTGCGGTAATGCCCGCACCCCCAGTAGGGAAAGGGGAAGTGGGTAGTGGTGTTAGGTTGCCATCGGCATCGCGCTGAAAGCCAAGAACGGTATTCTCATTTTCACCATTTTCAGTTGGAATATTACTTTCTGTGTAAACAATACCAGTTGTAGGAGGACGATCTCGATACGCGTCAGCACCTTGAATTAACAACCCGCCCATAAGCAGGGTGGCAGTGAAACCAGCGATGGTAAAGCCAATTGTACGAATCTGACGATTAGCTTTGCCAGTTATTGGAAGGAGAGCCATAAATTTGTCCTAATAGATTAAGAAACGGATTTTTGTAACAATGATCTTCAGCGCAGCTTGAAACCAAGATGGTTTAGCACATCGCGGCTGTGGCAAAATGTCTAAGGGATTTTGCACTCAATACATTTCGGGAACGTGATATTCAGTCCTTGGAAATTCCCCAACCTTAAAAAGGGGGGTTCAAGCCTTGACCGAAAAATATTGACTCTGCACTGGCAACGCGATCAACAGAAGGTTGCGACTATTAACTACAGTATTCTTCTGTTGCTCCGCGTTGAAGTTCGCCATTAAGGTCTGAATGATTCGACTAGGAGGTAAGTAGTCGTGCAAAATTAATTGCACATTTATTTAACCTGGAATGACCGTTTGACAACCATTTCAGGCGATGAGAGTATGCAATTAATTTTGCATAGGTACTTATTTGTATCAATTAATAAACTACTGTTTGTTGATTAACTTGCAGTAGTTTAACTTTCAGTATCAGTATCCCATAGTCCTTTTGAAAATACAAGTCTAAAAGTACTATGAAAATTTGCTAACCGCTTTTGAGCTTCTTTTATTGAAGAGGAATCGGGCGATCGCTCATCTTGTAAAGCTATTGAGTAAAATATTAAGGCTCATTAATCTGACACTCCCACGGCTCAAAGTCGTGGGAGTGTCAATCCGTAGCTTATCTATGAATGAAAGTGATATTATACTGACGAACCAAGAGCTATCCGTTCAGGCGAGGCTGCAATTGTGCTGAATTTGTTTGCCGGACGAGGCAGTCCTAAATTCTCGCGCAGGGTTCTGCCTTCGTACTCGGTTCGGAACAGTTCCCGGTGTTGAAGCTCAGGGATCACTAGGTCCACGAACTCATCCAAACAACCAGGCAAATAAGGCGGCATGATGTTGAACCCATCTGCCCCTTCATTGACGAACCAGTCTTCAAGCTGATCGGCAATCTGTTCTGGCGTTCCCAGGATCGTTCGATGCCCACGAGCTCCGGCGATCGCCAAATATAGTTGCCGGATCGTTAAATTCTCTCTCTTGGCAAGATCGGTTACGAGCTTTAAGCGGCTTTTTGCGAGGTTGGTTTCTGGTAGATCCGGCAGTGGACCATCTAGGGGGTAGCCAGACAGATCGACTCCGCCCACCAAGCCCGCAAGCAGACCCAATCCGACATGCGGATCGATCAACTCCTGGAGTTGCTCGTACTTGTCCTTGGCTTCCTGCTCGGTCTTGCCGATCACCGGGAACACCCCCGGCATGATTTTGAGATGGTCAGGGGAGCGTCCGTATTGAGCCAGTCTCCCCTTCACACCCGAATAGAACGCTTGGGCTTCCGCAAGTGTCTGCTGAGCGGTGAAAATCACCTCCGCCGTTTGAGCAGCGAGATCCTGACCATCATCAGAAGATCCAGCTTGGATGATCACCGGATATCCTTGCAGAGGACGAGCCACGTTGAGCGGTCCACGCACCGAAAAATGCTCACCCTTGTGGTTGGGAATGTGCAGCTTGTCAGGATCAAAGTAAACGCCTGACTCCTTATCGCGTAAGAAGGCATCGTCTTCCCAACTATCCCAAAGCGCTGTCACGACTTCCACAAACTCCCTGGCACGCTCATAACGCAGCGTATGCTCCATGTGCTTTTCACGGCTGAAGTTTTGCGCTTCGGTTTCAGTCGCGGAGGTCACGAGATTCCAACCAGCGCGACCACCGCTAAGATAGTCCAGTGACGCAAATTTGCGAGCAAGGTGATAGGGTTCGTTATATGTGGTTGATGCCGTCGCCGTCAACCCAACACGCTCCGTCACTACAGACAGTGCCGACAGCAAGGTCAGCGGCTCAAATTGGACGATATGACCAGAACGGCTCAATGCCTTCGTCCCTTGACCTCGCTGCCGGACAGCCACGCCGTCCGCGAGGAAGATCATGTCAAAGAGACCCCGTTCAGCCGTCTGCGCAACCTGTCGATAATGCTGGAAGTTTAGACCTCCGTCAGCCTGAGCGTCGGGATGCCGCCACGCTGCCACATGATGTCCGCTACCTGGTAAAAATGCACCCAGTCTAAGTTGTTTTTTCGTACTCATGATCTTTTTTCTCTCCTGTTTGAGACAATCCCGACGCCAACAAAGATGCTGACTTAGGCAGCGACCGCACTCGGGGCGACGACTGCGTGTTGAATGTACGCAGAAGAGTCTCCCTTGACAGCCTCACTGTGTTTGCCGTCGATGCTGACGGGGATGTCGCCAACAATTGTCACGCGCTGAACGTGGCGGGGCTGGTCGCCGTAATCGGCGATCGCGTAGTGCTGAGTGGCGCGGTTGTCCCAGAACACCACGTCACCAACTTGCCAGCGCCAGCGAACTGTGTTCTCGGGACGTGTCACATACGACTGCAACAGTCGGATAATATCTGCCGATTCAGTCGGTGATAGGCCCCGGATCTGGCGAACGAAACCGCCGATGAAGAGCCCGCGCTCGCCGGACTCAGGATGGACACGTACGACCGGATGAATTGTCTCGTATACGGTTGACGTGAAGACATCCCGGTAAGCCTTGATCTCTTCAGAAAGGTCAACAGCGGCAGCCGCATAGTCATAGGCGTTGCTGTGGACTGCCCAAAGTTGGTCTGCGAGACTACGCAGATGGGGTGGCAAGTCCTGGTACGCAGTCACCGAGTTTGCCCAGATAGTGTCGCCTCCTGATGGGGGAATGACGAGCGCCCGCAAGATAGAGCCAAGCGGGGGTCGGTCTACGAATGTCACATCAGTATGCCAATTGTTTGCGCGGGCGACGGTTCGGCCGTAATTCAGGTCGAGGACTGCTGGGTGATCCTGGAGTGACGGTACTGTGGGGTGGGCCGTGGTGACCTGACCAAACCGACGAGCGAAGGCGACCTGCCCGTTGGCATCAAGCTGCTGGTGACGGAAGAAGATCACCTTGTATTGGACTAGGGTTTTGCGGATCTCACTGATGATGCCGTCGCTGAGGTCAGCACTTAGATCAACACCTACGATCTCGGCGCCGATGCGTCCTGCAACTGGTTGGATGTCAAAGTTTTTAGAACTCATGTGTTTGTGTCTCCGGTGAGGGTTGTAAGAGCGTGAACTGAGAAATGCGGGGGAATAACGTTCTCTAAATGATTGGCGCAGGCTTATACCATTTTGGATTTTGGGTTATGAATTATGAAGAAAGATTTGCTCTTCTTCGCCATGAAGCACTTTCTCTGTCGCAATCATCGTTCAAATCGTTATTAGAGCAAGGTTATTGGGCAGTAGTAGGTGGTGATTGTAGCCAAACTCCAAAGCGCTTTGCTCACAACTTTTGCGCTTAGAACGCAAACTCGAGGTGTATTCCACCAGATACAAGTGTCTAAATGGTTTATCCGTGCAGTACTTGCGCCATAATCCAATAAAATACTATTTAGCTACAGGGTTACAGGTGTTTATCATAGTATAATTGCATGACCCTAGCTACAATACAAGTCCTTAGTAAACAAAATATACGTTCAACTAAACTTATTGTTAACTAATTGTTAGCTACTCTAAATATTTTTGGCATGACCAAGCCCTTTGGGGTGGGAACGGGGGGTATGAGGAGATGGGGAAGCAGGGGAGGTTGATCCGAGCGGTATTGGGGGGTGGTTCCAGTACAACCAAGACTTGTCTTTTAGGAAAGACTATGAAATACTCTTAAAATATACTACTGTAAATTGACAGACAAATCGTAATAAATTTCTTGGCTGGTGTAGCTACCTGCCAGGAAATATTATTTGACTCCTAAGAGTCAACTCAGTTTGCTTCTGTATTGGGCTGTCATTTGAGTTGTGCTAACTCACATCGGTGCAACCGCAGACAGCCTGCGATTGGGTGATCGCTGCACAAGTTAAATTTGCCTAGGTTTAAAACAGCGCAATCTTTACTTTGGAAATCATTGCATGACCACCGTACAACTTTACTTCGCCAAAGCATCTACCTTCTCCCAACGAACCCGTGTTGTTTTGCTGGAAAAAGGAATTGACTTTACCTCCACTGAAATTGATCTACAGCACAAACCCGCTGAATTCACGCAGATTTCGCGCTATGGTAAAGTTCCTGCCATCAAGTACGGGGATATCGAACTCTATGAGTCTGCCATTATTAATGAATATCTAGATGAGGTCTTTCCGGAACCACCCCTATTGCCCCGCGATCCGGGAACGAAAGCTATTGCTCGGGTCTGGATCGATTACGCCAACACTCGTCTCGTACCTGCGTTTAACAAATTCCTCCGGGGTAAGGATGTCCAAGAACAGGAGCAGGGGCGGAGCGAGTTCATAGAATCCCTCTTGTACATTGAGCAAGAAGGATTAGGCAAGCTGTCCGGCAATGGTCCTTACTGGTTGGGTGATAAGCTGAGTTTAGTCGATATCAGTTTCTATCCCTGGTTTGAACGTTTGCCTGTCCTAGAACACTTCCGCAATTTCAAAGTAACAGTAGAAACTCCTCGCTTGCAGAAATGGTGGAATGCGGTGCGCGATCGCCCCTCCGTTAAGGCTGTTGCAAATCCTGTGGACTTCTATGTGGAAAGATTTGCCAAAATTCTTGGTGAACCAACTGCCGTTGGTGCTGCTCAAAAGTAAGTAATTAACCCTCTTGAATCACTTTAGGGAGATCCAATAAATAAAATGCCCAGCCGTGTCCCAGCCC
>Ga0116229_10014232_pt1 | contig 11084 bp, 12 predicted proteins | sample S1TSphgellanicum_3_FD_87313 | JGI IMG/M metagenome (GOLD analysis project Ga0116229, IMG submission 87313) | Host-associated microbial communities from peat moss isolated from Minnesota, USA - S1T2_Fc - Sphagnum magellanicum MG | ecosystem: Host-associated > Plants > Peat moss > Unclassified... | reverse complement strand
CCCCCGGCGAAGGGCACGACCTACTCGATGGACGTTCCCGGCGCCGAGCCGACCGGGAATGCGGGCACGGGAATCATCTACCTCGGGGCCGACAGCACAAAGGCGACCGTATCGGCTTCGGTTCCCAAGAACATCGACCAAGTCGCGTATCCGGCCCAGCTTGGGCTCTACTTCATCGATGCGACCGGGACGCTGACATCGAATTGGAATGGGTCGGCGGTCACCGGTTTCGGCGGTCTCCTGGCGCTGGCAGACTACCAGTGCCCGACGTAGCGGGCGACATCGCGGCGGAGGGCTTCTGCTGCGTCCGCGGACAATAGGCGAGGGTGGCTACATCGGTTTCGCGGGTGGCGGATAGCCCGCGCTTCAACTTGCGTGGGCTCTCCGTCGTCTCGTTCGCGCACGGCGTCAGCGACTTTTACTCCGGCATCGTGCCGTTCGCGATCTTCCTCGTGCTCTCGCGCGACCACGTGTCGGCGGCGTATCAGGGCATCCTCGTCTTTCTCTGGTACGTGACGAGTTCGATCGTCCAGCCGCTGTTCGGGGCCTACACGGACCGCAAGGGTCGTTGGTGGTTCCTTCCGAGCGCAATCGGTCTGTCCGCCGTGGCGATCTGCATCGCGGGCGCGACGACGTCGATTCCGTTGTTGGCGGCCTGCATCGTCGTGGGCGGTTTCGGTTCGGCGATCATGCACCCGGAGGCCGGCAAGTATTCTGCGATGCTCAGCGGCGCGCGGCGTGCGAGCGGCATCTCGATCTTCCAAATCGGCGGCCAGCTCGGCTATTCGCTCGGCCCCGCGACCATCGCGCTGCTCTACGCGCGCTACGGCGGGAACGGGTCGTTGCTGCTGCTCGTGCCGGGCGCGCTCGCGGTGGGCACTTTGTTCGTGTTGATGCCGCGGATCGATCGCTCCGCGTCGCGCGCTCATGCTGCGTCGCGTGCGAAAGACGTCGCGGCCGGGCCGGTCGATCGCATCGGCGTGTCGTTGCTGGTCGCGAGCACGGCACTGCGCTACTTCGTGTCGGCCGCTTTCATGACGTATCTGCCGAACCTTCTTACCGGCCGCGGCGCGAACATCGTCGAGGCGGGACAGGTCGTGACGGCGTTCCTGCTCGTATCGTCTGTCGGACTGTTCGCCGGCGGATCGCTCTCGGATCGCTTCGGCGCCGTGCGCGTATCGATCGTGGCGTTGGTTGCCGCGGTGCCGTTCTTATTCGGATTTTTCTTCGTGCCCGGCCTCGGCGGCGTGTCGCTGCTGCTGATCGCAAGCGTCTTACTTGCCGTTCAGAACGCGCCCGGCGTCGCGATCGTGCAGGCGATGCTGCCTCGGAACCTCGGCATGGCGCTGGGCTTGATGAACGGCGTCGCGTTTGGCATCGGCTCGGCGCTGGTCGCCTCGATCGGCTTCGTCGTCGCCGGTGCCGGCGCGTCAGTCGCGCTCGAATCCGTGGCCGGCGCGCCGCTCCTGGCGGCGCTCGCCTATGTGGCGGTCGCGCGCCGCTTGCCGGTGAACGTTCACGCGACCTAGGAGCGTGGGTGCCCATGCCCCTCGACGAAATCGTCCTCCCGGATACCGAGCCCGAGACCGAATGGGTCAACGGCCGGCCGCTCCAAAAGGTGAGCCCGGAGCGCAAGCATTCTCGCATGCAGATGCGGCTGGGTGTCGCGCTTGACGCATGGGCGGAGGGTCGCGGAGAGGTGGGGCCGGAGTGGCGTTTTCGCGTCACGCCGGAGGGCGGTCCGCGCCGGCCGCTCGTTCCTGACCTCGCCTACGTCTCCTACGAGCGTATGCGCGGATACGATGGCGACGAACTCGAAGCCCCACCGTTCGCGCCCGATGTCGCAGTCGAGATACTGTCGCCGGGCGAACGCGCGTCGGACGTTTCCGACAAAATCGCGGTCTATCTCTCGGCCGGCGCGTCGCTCGTCATCGTCGTCGATCCGCGGCGCCGCACCGTGAAACTCCATGACGGCGAAGGGACAACGCGCTTGCACGAGGGCGACGTCTTGACCCATGCGGCGCTACCGGGTTTCGCGCTCGACCTTACGCGCCCATTCGCGGCCTTGGTTTTGCCGGACGGCTAACCGGAGTGGCCGCCGAACTCGCTTTCGAGTTTGCCGATTTCGCCGTTGATCAGGTTATTAGCTTCGAGGTCGACGCCCGTCTTGGCGACCGCCTCGAAGTTGCTGCCGCCCGGGATGTGCGCAGCGATCCCGTCGACGACGTTATTGATGAAGCCGTCGGCTGCGGTGTCGACCGTCGCGTCCGCCGCGAAGCCGCCGGCCTGCTCGGCGATGTTGGGGGTGTCGGCCATGTCGTCTTCCTGGTTCGCTTACTTGTAGGGCGACAAACGTACGCGCGGCGGCAGCTGATCCCTCCATTGAACGCCGGGGACGATCGGCGAACGCAAGGGGCTATAGGCGAACGCTAGGGGCGGTTACGGCCGAGCGCATCGTGGCTTGATACCCAGTCGCCGGCCAGGATCGCGCCGGTCAATGAGGTCTCGCCGGCCAGGACGACCGCGGCGCAAATCTCGGCGAATTTGTGCGCGCCGCCGGTACCGTAACACCCGAGCATCTCGAGGCATTCGCGCTGGGTCGCGAGGCCCGTCCCGCCACCGTAGGTCGCGACGATCAACGACGTCAGCGTGATCGACCAGTAATAGTCGCCTTCGTCGAGCATTTGGGTGTAGACGATGCCCGCGTGCGACTCGGCGACGTTGGCGACGTCCTGGCCGGTTGCGATGAAGAGCGCTGTCAGACCGTTGGCGGCGTGTGCGCCGTTGTTTGCCGAGCCTGCCAGAAACGATCCGACTTGCGAGATCTGCCGGTTGTGAAAGAGGTCGTACGTGTCGACGCCCATGATCCGCTGTAGGATGTCGCGTTTGATGACGGCTTCGGCCACGACGCGCTTGCCCCGCGTGAGGATCATGTTAGCATTCGAATGCTTCTTGTCAGTGTCGAGATTGCCGGAAAGCAGGTAGCGCGCATTGCCGGGATAGTTGGCCACGATCCACTCGCAGCCGGCGAGCGTCGCTTTATTGGTCATGTTCTGGCCGGCGGCGTCGCCGGTCGTGTAGTTGAATCGCAAGTAGCGTAGCGGGCCGACCGCATACTGACCGATGTTGACCAGCTTGCCGACGCGCGTCGTCGTCTCCGTTACCGCCTTGATCTGGGCAAACTGTCCGTCGAGCCATTCACCGAAAAGTCGCGCCTCGAGCGCGTTTTCGAGGATGAAGACCGGCGTGCGCTGCATGTACTCCTCGACGACCGTCGCGCGGACGCCGCCGCATTCCGAAAGTAGCCGCATGCCGCGGTTGTAACTGGCCACCAAGGTGCCTTCGGTAGTCGCGAGCGGCACGTAAAACTCGCCGCGCGCATGCTCGCCGTTGATCAAGAGCGGGCCGGCCAAACCGATCGGCACCTGTGCGACGCCGATGAAATTCTCCGTGTTGCCGCTGACGAGCGCCGGATCGAAGGAGTACTGCGCCACGTTGCGCAGGTCGGCGCCCGTCTTTTGCCGAGCGAACTCCCGCCGGCGCGCCGCCTGCTCCGGCGTGTAATCGTTGTCGCGATCGCGCGGAATCGGAACGCGCGTAAGGGTGCCGTTGGGATGCTGCTCGCTCATGGCTGGTTCTACCGCCGCAAGGATGCGGAACCTTGCTAAAGCGGCTGACCAACCTTGATGTGAACTCCTACATACTACGCGGTGCCGGGTGCGTTAGGTGACGGGTGGAGCGATGCTGCCATAAGCTGCGAGGTAATACGAATCGCGCACGTTGCCGAGTTGGAGGTCGCGTTTGATCTCGCTACCGTCGCCGCCGTGCACCGCGACGGCGCGTACCAGCGTGAGGTAGGCGCTCAGCCGCGCGTTCTTCCAGTCGGAGATGCGCCATTTCTGCGGCGCCATGACCCGGTAATCGTAGGACGGCAGCAGCTTCGTTTTCGGCTTGAGCAAAGTCAACGTAACGCGAAAGCCTTCGCAGACCAAGATCTGTTCTTCGACTTGCGCGATGGTCGGCACGCTAGATGCCGCCGATGAATCGGCCCGGCGCGAGCGTGCGGTTGGGGTCGAAGCGTGTCTTGAGCGCGCGCATCGTCGGTAAAGACGCGGGCGGCGCGCCCCAGACGTCCAGCCGGGCCCGTGCGGTGGCCGGCGCGGCGATGACGCGCGCTTCCGAGAGCACGGTCCGGCGCTCGCCGTCGAACGCGATCAGGCGTTCGGCAAAATCGTCTTCCGATGCGGTCGACAGGCGCGCGATCACGTCGCCAGTCCGCGCGTCTTCGATGCTCTCGAGCTCGAGCTCGTTGACGCGCGCGACGCGCGCGAAGGCTTCGAGGCGCAGGGGCGCGTCGCTCGGCACGCCCGCGCTGCGATAGGTCGCCGAACGGCGACCGCGCGACGAGACGTACGCGTCGACGATGCGGGCGAACGCGGCGCTCGCGCCGGCGTCGATCAGCTGTGTTTCGGGAACGCCGGCCGAACCGAGCGCCGAGCGCAGTTCGCGCGTCGCGCGTTCGACCAGCCGCTCCGAGCCCTCAAACAGCAGGAGCATGCGGCCGTCGACGCCGTCGCGGCCGTCGACCTCGTCGGCGAATCCGCGCACGATCAGTGCGGCCGTTGGTTCGACGGCCAGGGCCGCGACGTGCTCCGCGGCCCGCGTCCGGGTCGCCTCGGGCAGCCGGGCGATGGCGAGGCGCCGCGCGGCCGGAATTGGTAAGGTTTTGAAGTTTACGCGCAGGATCGCGCCCAAGGTGCCGAGCGACCCCAGGTACAGTTTCGTGACGTCGTAGCCGGTCGAGTTCTTCACGACCATGCCGCCGGACTTCGCGAGCGTCCCGTCGGCGAGCGCCACGGTCGTGCCGATGACGAAATCGCGCGGCCGTCCGTAGGCGGCGCGGCGTGGCCCGAGCCAGCCGGCCGCCAACGTGCCGCCGGCCGTCGCGGTGGCAATCCGCGGCGCGTCGAGCGGCACGAATTGTCCGTGCGCGGCCAAGCGGCGCTCGAGCGCCGCGAGCGTGCAGCCCGCCTGCACGGCGATCGTCAGATCGCGGTGCTCGTACTCGATGACCGCATCGAGCCGCGCGCAGGAGAGCGCGACGTCGTAGCGTTCCGGCGCGAATCCGAGCCCTTGCAACGTGCCGCCGCCGAAGAGAACGACGGCTTCGCCGTTCGCGTCGCACGCGCGCAGTCGCGCGGCAAACTCAGCGTCGGTTGCCGGGGCGTACGCCGCCTTCGGATGCCGCTCGTCAAGGGCGAACCCGCCGGGGTCGAGGGTCGTTGCGAGCACGCGGTTAGGCGCCGGCCGCGACCGCGTCGCGCGGCGCGCGCACCTCGCCACAGACGGCGCCGCTCGGAAAGATCTTATCGGGATTGAAGTGCCGCGCCGGATCGAACACGTCGCGCAGCCGCTGCATCGTCGCCAGATCCTCCGGCGTGAAGACGTATGGCAACGTTTCGCGCTTCTCGTAACCGATGCCGTGCTCGCCGCTTATCGTTCCGCCGAGCGCGATGCAGGCCGCCAGGATGTCGTGGCCGGCCGACGAGACGGCCGCGACTTGCCGCGCTTCACGCCGGTCGAAAAGCAGTAGCGGGTGGAGGTTACCGTCCCCCGCGTGAAAGACGTTCCCGACGGTCAGGCCGTGGTCGCGCGCGATTTCGTTGACGCGGTGCACGGCTTGCGGCAATCGCGTGCGCGGCACGGTTGCGTCCTGAATGTAGTAATTCGGGGCGATCCGCCCGAGCGCGCCGGCCGCCCCCTTGCGCGAGGCCCACAGGGCGTCGCGTTCGCGGGCCGTCGCGGCCGAGCGCCACGAGAGCGCGCCGAATTCGCGCGCCAGCTTGGCGATCGCGCCTTCGGCGTAATCCACGTCCTCTTGCTCGCCGGCGATCTCCAGCAGGAGCACGGCGCCGGCGTCGAGCGGATAGCCGGCATGGAAGTGGGCCTCGACGGCGCCGACGATCGTGCGGTCCATGATCTCGAGCGCTGTGGCCGAAATGCCCGCGCCGATAACCGCGGACACCGTTTCCGAGGCACTCTCGACGTCGGGAAACGCGGCGACGCAGACTCGGATGTCGCGCGGAAGCCGCAGCAGCCGCAGGTCGATCGCGGTCACGATGCCGAGCGTCCCCTCACTGCCGACCAGGGCGCCGGTGATGTCGTAGCCGGCGTCGTCGACGTCGGCACGCTGGATTTCACCCACACCGTCGACGTATTCGAGGGCGAGTACGTGCGCGCTCATCGAACCGTACGAGAGCGCGTGCGGTCCGCCGGCGTTCGTGGCGGTGTTGCCGCCCAGGGTCGAGGTTTTCTGGCTCGACGGATCGGGACCGAAGAAGAGGCCGTGGCTCGCGACCGTCCGCGACAATTCGAGGTTGACGTAGCCCGGCTGCACGCGCACCCGGCGGTTCGGGGCGTCGAGCGCCAACAGGCGGTTCATGCGCGAAAAAGAGATAACGACGCCGCCCGCCGTGGGCACCGCGCCGCCGCACAAACCGGTGCCCGCGCCGCGGGCGACGATGGGCGCGCCGCAGTCTCGTGCGATCCGCACGATGGCGGCGACCTCGCGGGCGTCGCGCGGCAGCGCGACTGCGTCGGGTAAACGGTCCTCGCAGAACGCGTCGAAGGCGTACGAGCCGAGGTCTTCGCGCGACGATAGGATCCCCTGTGCACCGAGCACGGCGCTCAGTCGCTCGCGCAGCCGCTCGGCGGACGAAGTCTCCATTGCCCGCAGTCGCTTTGCACGCGCTCGCCGGGGTTCCTGGCGCAAAACTCACGGCGCCACGCGAAGGTGGCCGGCTTGTGGAGAGCCGCCGCCCTTCGACAGGCTCAGGGTGACGAACGGGGTGCGGTCACCCTGAGCTTGTCGAAGGGTCGATGTCACCCTGTCGAAGGGCGCGGCGGGGGGATCGGGGGGACGCGTCCCCCCGTTTAAGTGTAGATGAGGTAGCGCTGCCGCGCGGCCGCGAAGGCCCGCGTGGCGGGCTCCCAGCGGCGCAAGATCGCGTCGGCGTCGAGGCCGTCGGCGAGCCCGCGGCGCAGGGAGTCCGTGCCCCAGTCGCGGTCCAGCGCCGCCGCGTCGATCGTCAGCAGCCCCGGCGCGAGCTTGCGGACCGCGACCAGGATCTCGACCGCCGTGCGCACGCCCCGGAAGGCGCGCGGATCGGTGACGATCAGCTCGACGCCCGAGAGCGTCTTGCCTTGCCAGAATCCGGCGATCGGCGACCAGGACGCGGCGCGGAAATGAATCCCCGGAATCGGCCGCGCGTTGAGTTCGTCCGCGAGTTTGAGACCGTCGAGCTTGTAGGCGCCGGCGTACTTGAACGGCTTCGTGTACCCCGTGCCGTTATTGATTCCGGCCGAGTCGATCAAGCCGGTCGCGGGATAGACCAGGGTCGTGTCCCATTCCGGGATGTTCGGCGACGTTTGCACCCAGGCGAGCCCCGTGTCGGGCCACAACATCGCCCGCGTGTACCCTTTCATCGGAACGACGCGCAGCGATGCTTCGATACCGAAGCGTTCGTTGAACATCGTGGCCAGTTCGCCGACCGTCATGCCGTGACGGATCGGAATCGGGTAGAGCCCGATGAACGACGCGAAGCGCGGATCGAGCACGGGCCCTTCGACGACGGAACCGCCCACCGGATTGGGCCGGTCCAGGACCCACACGCTCTTGCCGAGCGACTTCGCGGCCTGCATCACATAAGCCAGCGTCGAGATGTAGGTGTAGGCGCGGTCGCCGACGTCCTGAATGTCGAAGAGCAGCACGTCGACGCCTGCGAGCATCGCGGCACTCGGTCGCCGGGTCGTCCCATAGAGGCTGTAGACCGGTAGCCCGCTGCGCGGGTCGACGTAGGAATTCACGTAGGCACCGGCCGCCTGGTCGCCGCGCAACCCGTGTTCGGGAGAATAGATGGCGCGCAGCGTTATTTCAGGATTGCGGCGTAGCGCGTCGACGATCGTTTCCAGCGACGACGTTACACCGGTCTGGTTGGTCACGACTCCGACCGTACGGCCTCTTAACTCCCGGTACGTAGTCTGTAAGAAGACTTCATCACCGAGCGTTACGTTGGCTGCCGGTAACGGTTCCGCCGCGGCGCGGAACGGGGCCGCTGCCAGGGCGGCACCGGCGAACGTCGCAACGGCGCGAGCGAGAAATTGCGGTCGCTGCATATCCGGCCCGGGGTTTGGGGGTTCTGTGTCGAAACCCTTGATAACACCAGGCAACTGCGGGTTCAAATAGTGGATATCGACGACACCCAGCAACGAATCCTGATCGTCGACGACGAAGCCGCGATTCGAGACGTCTTGGCGACCTATCTGCGCAGTGAAGGGTTCATCGTCGAAGAGGCTGCCGACGGCCGAGCCGCCCTGCAGAGCGCTGCCGCGACCCCGCCTGACCTGATGCTCCTCGATCTCAACTTGCCGAAGGTCTCGGGTGCCGAAGTGTTCCGGCGCATCCGTGAAACGCGCGATACGCCGGTCATCATGCTGACCGCGCGGATGGACGAGATCGACCGGATCGTCGGGCTCGAACTGGGTGCCGACGATTACATCGGCAAGCCGTTCAGCCCGCGCGAAGTCGTGGCGCGCGTCAAGACGGTGCTGCGCCGCTCACGCCGGAGCGTTGCGCCGGCCGAAGCCGTGGCGACCGGGCCGCCGCCCGATTTGGAGATCGATCGCGCAGGTCACGAAGTTCGCGTACGCGGCAAACCCGTCGCCTTGACGCCGATGGAGTTCCGCATCCTCGACGCGCTGGCGCGCGAACCCGGCCGGGCGTTCACGCGCGAGCAACTGCTCGACCGCATTTCGACCGACGTCGGGGCCGTTTTCGACCGCACGCTCGATCGTCACGTCGCAAATCTGCGACACAAGATCGAGCGCGAGCCGAGCCGCCCACGATACATTTTGACCGTCTTCGGCGTCGGTTACAAGTTCGTCGCATGAGGCGAGTCGTGCACGAGATGCGCAACCATCTGACGGTGGCGATGTCCAACATCGAAGCGTTCTTGGATGGAAAGTTGGAACCGACCGAAGCGCGCTTAGCGGCGGTTCTGCATGCGCTCGCCGAAGTGGACGTTCTGATCGACGATCTGCCGCGCTCAGAGGCGACACGCCCCATGGAACTTCACGGGCAAACGATCGACGTGTGCAGTTTGATCGCCAACGAGTCGACCGCGATGGAGGGTCTCGCTTCGGAGCGCGGCGTGCGATTCGAAGTCGAGCGCTGCGCCTGCGTCGATGCGGCCTGTAAGAATTTCTACGGCGACCCGCAGCGGATCGGCCAGATCGTCACGAACGTCCTCACCAACGCGATTCGCTACACGCCCCGCGGCGGCAGCGTAGGCGTCGCCTGTCGGCGCGAGGGCGGGTGCCTGGAGTTCACGGTGAATGACGACGGGCCCGGTATCGCCGCCGACGATCTGCCGCGCATCTTCGAGCCGGGGTTTCGCGGAAAATCGGCCGGCGGGCACGATGGCAGCGGGCTCGGTCTTTCGCTGGTCAAGCAATTCGTCGAGGGACAGGGCGGCAGCGTCGCCGTTCGCAGCACGCCCGCGAGCGGCGCCACGTTCACCGTTCGGCTGCCCGGCAGACCGGTCGAACGAGACGTCTGCGCGCGCCAGGACGATTCTTCGGCGCACGCGCCCTGCTAAATCTTCGCCGCGATCGTCGATCCGGCAATCGAGCGCCCGTTCATAGGCTCGCGATGTTCTTCATGTAACCTTCATGCGGGCGCGCTAGTCTCGCCGGCATGTCACGCAAATCGCTACCTCGCGGCGATGAACCGTTGCCCGCGACGCTCACGTTCGTCTTCATACTCGGCACGCTGATCGCGATCGGGTGGTTCGGCATGTTCGCGCTCCTGCAGGCGAGGTGGTAGGCCGTTGCACGTTCATAAAGCAGAGAAGATCTGGATCGCCTTCGGCGTCGCGATGCTGGCCGTCTTTCTGGCTACCATCACGACGGCGGCCGTCGTCGAGGGTTTCGTCCCGCCCAGCCACATCCAGTCGATCGATCCCGCAAAGGTCGCGCAGACGCCGCCGTTCGATAAGCCTGGCTTGCACAAAGTCGCGGACGGCGTCTACGAAGCCTATTACGTGGGGCACATCTTCGCGTTCGAGCCGCAGCATCTCACGATTCCCGTCGGCGCCAAGGTGACGTTCTTCGTTACGAGCACGGACGTCGTGCACGGGTTCTCGATCCCGGAGACGGGCGTCAATACGATGGTCGAGCCAGGCTGGGTCAGCACCGTGTCGCACGTGTTCGCGAAGCGCGGGACGTACTTGCTCGTCTGCAACGAATACTGCGGCATCGCGCATCAGACGATGGCCGGTTCCGTCGACGTGAAATAATGCTGGCCGATCGAATCGACGTGCCGCCCGATTTCGCGATTCGGTTCTCGGTCGCGAAAGAGAATTTGCTCGTGCTGGCGCACATCTACACCGCCACCGCGGCGCTGACGCTCGGCGCCTTGTTCGGCTTGCTCCAGGGATTCGCGCGCGCCAATTGGATCGTGATGCCGCCGGAATTTGACTACTACCGGGTTCTCACGGCGCACGGCGTTCTGATGGCGCTGGTCTTCACGACGTTTTTCATAACCGGACTGCTGACGTTCGCAACGTATCGCTCGATCCCGCGAGTGCGCTCGGTTCGCCTGGGATGGAGCGGTTACTCGGTGATGCTTTTCGGCACCGTGATGGCGACCATCGCGATCGTCAGCGGCAACGCGACCGTCCTGTATACTTTTTACGCACCGCTCAAAGCGCATCCGTCGTTCTATTTCGGCGCTACGTTCTTGATCGCTGGGACTTGGTTCATTGCCGCGGACATCTTTCTCAACGTCGGCTGGTGGATGAAGCACAACCCCAAGACCCGCATCCCGTTGCCGGCGTTCCTCGCGGCGACCACCTTCGTTATGTGGATCATCGCCACGCTCGGCGTGGTCCTCGAGATGCTGTTGCTGATCCCGTGGTCGCTCGGTTGGACGTCGGGCATCGACGTCGGTTTGACCCGCATGCTGTTCTGGTACTTCGGCCATCCGCTCGTGTATTTTTGGATCATGGGCGCGTACCTGATCTGGT
>Ga0116229_10014228_pt1 | contig 11086 bp, 6 predicted proteins | sample S1TSphgellanicum_3_FD_87313 | JGI IMG/M metagenome (GOLD analysis project Ga0116229, IMG submission 87313) | Host-associated microbial communities from peat moss isolated from Minnesota, USA - S1T2_Fc - Sphagnum magellanicum MG | ecosystem: Host-associated > Plants > Peat moss > Unclassified... | reverse complement strand
TATATATATATATGGTCCCAACCATTAGGATATCATTATAAATACAAAATGTAAGGTGTATTTTTTGTAATTTTTTTGAATTTTTTTAAAATTTGAAATATTATTGTGATCATTGAACCTAGTTTTGTCAAATTCAAGTGGCAATGATTCATCAAATTTGGTTTAGGTAGGACAATTTTAAGTTTCATGCATCATCCTTTGGGCCATCTTAATAAATTGTCTTTTGAAAAATCTCTTTAATCAATTCCTGAGTAAAAAGAAATGTAAAGATGCCTTTTCAAATGTGTGTCATTTCAAAGTTTTTTTTTCAAAAACAAATTTTCAATATTTTTGCACCAATTTGCATCCTATTTCTCTTTAATTGAATTAAAATTCAACTCAATTCAATTCAACTTGCTTGCAATATGATTTAACATTTTCATTTGAATCGAACTTAATTTTCACAAAATCAATTCATTTTTTCCTATCAATTTATTGTCATTACCAAGGCATAACACATAGCACAAGTAAATAATATTTGAACAAGAGTTGTTAGTTGTTACAATATTGAACTTTTGTTTATGGTCATTGCCATTGGGCCTGTAATTAACGTGACATCATTAAGTAAATTCAAATGCAAATTTACATGCACATTCTCACAATATCACAACATTTACCAACAACATAACAAATAGTGATATGGTGGTCCAAGCAAAATAATTGTTGATTGGAAATGTGTTGATGAAAACTTTGCTCACCTCCTTTTTCTTTTTATTTTGACCATAAATTTTTATTTTTGTAAAAAAATTCAACAAACCCCAAATATAACAAAATTACTTCTTTGGATTTTGAATCTCGATTATTCACCCAACACTATTGTACATGAATTTCTTTGCTAACATATGATGTTACAATTTAAAGTTGAACAAAATTTATTTTTGGTCTAAGGTGGTTAGTTTGTTCATGCACCCACATTTATATAAGAGAGATATTGTTGTCTATTTATGTTCTATGGATAAAATCCATAATTTTAGGTGGATATGGGAATCAATACCTTTGGGGGCTTGGGACATGGGTGCAAAATGGTGCAATTGAATTGATTATTGAAGTTTTCATCTATTCAATTTGTCTAGGCTATGGACATCTCGATGTGATCTTCATCTAGAAATTTAGTTTAAAATTTTAAAATATAATACTTTTATCATAAGAAATATATTATTGATATAAAAAATAAATTGATTTTGATCTAATTTCAAACTAATTTTGACCCAATTTCAAATACATTGATTTTCATATTATCTATTTCATTTGTTTAGGTTGCATCTATCTTAGACATTATCCTAGTTGATTCTTGGTCCAAATCTCGACCAAATTCTAAATCCAAATGGATTATAGGGAAGTTAAATCTTAAGGTTAAGTCAATCCCATATTCATTTTTTAATGTAATTTCATCCATAGCCCTCCCCACATATACAAGTTTGAATTGAACTCATACTTACCTCTTCCAAGCTTAACTACCTCATTCCTTTTTTCTACCCATTTACATGGAGATAAATAACATGGAGGTTTATACTTAACCTTGGGCTATGCTATTACATTACTAGTTATAATCAATTAATCAAAAAACATAAATAATGTTTTGAAAATTAAATTTGATTGAATGACATTGTATCAATCAAAAAACTTTGTGTGAAATTTTGCATTATTGCAAAATCGAAAAATGAGTTGTGTTTCTCTCAAAGGATTTTTTGAGAAAAATTTCCATAAAAGTAGGGGAAAAAAGATGAGTTCACCACATTTAGTCTCTAGGATTTTACATGTAACAAAAAAATAGCAAGATTCTAGAAAACTTTTAGCTTCCTATGTATCTTGTAACAAACTCGGCTAAATCTTCCTATGGATGGTTGCCAATGTGGCTACATCACAAAATCGAAAAAAATCACTACATTGCATGCAACTTGAATTGAATTGAGTTCAAATTCTGAAATTTGATCCGAATACATTGAATGTGAATTCAAATCCTTAAATTTGATTCAAATACATTGAATGTGAATTTCATTGAATTGAATTGGATGCAATTTGAATCTAATCAGATTTGAATTCCAATACAAAAGGTATTGAAAATATGCTTGCAATAATTTTGTTGAAAAAAAAACCTTCAAAAAGACACCTTTCCACCCCTCTTAAGAATCAACTAAATGGATTCCAATTTACAATTGTCCAAAGGACAATTCATCCAAAAGGATGACTTATGGAACCTAAAGTCGTCCTACCTAAACCAATTATAATGATGCCACTACAATAATTTAATATACTATCTCTTTCAAGCTTGTTTATTTAACCCATTTACTCTATGCATTTACATGGCCATGAAAGATTTGACATGAATAATGATGAACTATTGGGAATCATATGGGAACATAGAAAGAAAAAAAAAGGCAAGGGGGGAATTTTTCTTGGTTTGGAAAGGTATTATACTTGTAGAATTAATAATAATTTGCACATTGGATCAAATAAGCACAAATCTTTGTTTTAAAAATTGGTATTACTTACCTTTTGTCAAACAAGTAAATTCCAATGACATTAATCCTGAGGCACTAGTATGTGGAGTTTTTTGCAAAATCTATTGTATGGTCCTCTCCTATTGATTCCTAATCTAGATTCCAAATATATTTGTCGAAACATTCCAAATTATAAATATAAGGTAATTCAATAAGTTTCGAAAATTGTTTTTTTGTTGCATTCATTTTTTACATGTATTACATCTTGCTCCTTGCCCTTCTTATCCAAATCTCTTGTTGCTTTATCATCACTATTTGTTGTGGGACTTATTATTTAGACATAATTGTTAATGTTGTTATTGCGCTTGTGTTTGAATTTTATTTTAAAGTAAATAGGATTTATTTGACATAGTAAATAGGATTATTTGCCATAGCTAGCATTAATAAGCTTTTAAACCTTAAACACAAGATAAAAGCTATAGTCGTTGATCTTGATTCATAGGGTTGCAATGTTGTGCTTTGTGTACATGGGGAGGAATTTCTATTTGTTTTTACAAACTTCAATGCTTTTCTCTTTCATTTAAAGCAACTCCACATCTTCTCCTTTTCTTATTATTCTTGACAAATCTAGTTTTCAACTTTGACATCTCAAAAATCTCCCAAGGTTGTTCTTATAATCTTTCTTAGTTCTCTTTCATGTTTTGAAACAATACATGCTCTCTCACACATGAATATAGGTTATTACAAAGCCACAATAGTTGGAACCTAAACAACCCTATCAATAGCACACATATTCCATAAGTTGTAAACTTTTCTTCTTTACTTCCCACCTTCTTTATGTTTGTTTCTTCTTGTGTTTGGTTTTTTGCCATGCTCAAACATTGCAAATTTCCTTAGATGTTATTTTTTCCTCTCTTTTTGCAACTAATGCAATATTCTATAATTAATGCAAATAACAATATGCTCTCCAATTCTTCTTTGTAGCTCAGCTTTTATGTCTTGGATTGTTGAACATCAATTACAATCTACACACTATGTTATTCAACTATGTTTGTTAGTTTTTAAATATGATTGTTGTTTAATGGGGCAACATCTGCATCCCCCTTAATGCCTACCTTTTTGTGTTGGTGCTAAATTGTTTGGAATATTTAACAAAGGGTCCAATTGGGTGACAAGAAACTTACAAATTTAATTTCTCCTTTTTGTTCAATTTTTTATGCCAAGCTTCAAGTTGAGAAAAATATAGGTAAGGAATCAAACTCATGAAATAATTCCTTTGATATTGGGCATGTCTTTTTGCTTTTTCTTTTATCAAATGTCAATTGTGATCATTTTTTGTAGTAACATGTAGTAATTTTGTAAATTATTGACACTACTTTTCAACTATGTCTTGCAAGAAAGAGAGGTCAAATTTTGTGTTTGATTTTAATATGACAATCCAATTTTTATCCCACTTTGGATTTATCCAATTGAACATTTATCATAGTAAAGGATTGGTCAAGTTCAATTGATTCTCAAGATTATCATTGTAAGCATCTCTAAGATTGCAAGCTTTTGTTTTCAACCAACCCAATGCACTCTTATTCAAAGTACACATTTCATATTGCCCTTTATCCAATAGGAAAATAGGGTCAAACCATGGAGACTATGACATTGTACAAAAAGTTTGTAATTATGTAAGATGATGGTTGTCAATCCATGGAACATGGGATTTGGGACTTTAAGGTTTGACATGAAAAAATGAGAATATAAATGTTAGGACAAAATCAATAACAAGAGCAATATTTATAACATTATTTCTTTATTTCCAATTGTGTTGAGTTTTAAGGTTGAATTTGCTTAAATCATATATAATTGATAATCTTTTGTGCACATTTCTTACCCTCTTTTGAAATATGATGGTAAGGAGGATGAAAAAATTGTAGAGAAAACAAAGAGGCGGGTTCCTTAGGTTGTGTAGTCAACTCTTGCTATTTTTGTAATTAAATATTCCTTGACAATTATAAGTTCCTTGGGTTGCTAATCAATATGTTTCAAAACTATAGTCATGTTACACTCAATGCAAGCCATTTGATGGTGATGAACATCAAAAGCTTTATTTTTAAAAAATGAAACTAAATGTACAAGAAGACATAATGGTTAGTTTACAAATTGCTTCTTGATCCAAATATTCCACATGGGTTTGTTGAAAGCCCTTATGTGAATTACATTTATGCATTAAAATATGTTGGAAGCCAAATAAAAAATGTATATAGTTCCTTAATGACATTAATGGAATGTCATTGTGTTTTGAAGTTGCATCGGATTGAAGTAGTTTTTTTTTCACACAACATGTTTTGCACAAAAAAAATGATAAGGAAAATATGTATTAGGGGAAAATTGGAATATACCTAGATGGAAAGAAGGTCAAACTATTTTCTTTTTTTTTTTATTATTATAGAACATTATACCAATTTGGGCCAGAAAAAGGATAGAAATAGAAAGGAGGAAGAAAAAATGATGACTTGATTCATGGCAACACAAGAACACATTATTTTCAACTATTTAATTTTTATGGTCAAGACCTTCCCATGAGTGACCATCTCACCAACTTTAAAACAAGGTTGTTGGGTGAAAATCTTTTAAGGTGTACCACCAAGGATGAAGAAAAAAACCTAGTCCTATTCGCAATCTCCTCCCCCCCCCCCTTTCCCCCATATTTTTTGATCCCCATCAAAACTAATGAATCAAATGTCAAATACTTCAGAAGTGCCATATTTTACCATTAAAATTCTAAAATCCATCATTATCATCCATAAATATGTCTTTACATGGTAAAAAAAACTATGTTAAAAATATTGAAAAAGGTGATAATGTGTCACAATTTTGGTACATCTTAGAGAATTTGGACCACCGTTATGCTTTTCACTTGTTTTGACTATTATTTGTCAAAGGTTACAAAAGGATTGTGAAAAAACTTTGTTGCTTGTTTGTTCTCAAATCTTGCACATTAGCAATCCTACACAATTTGTAAAGGTGAAAAGGTAATGGAAAATTGTTGTTATAAATTGATTATGACGAAAGCCAATGCATCATTCTTGGTTGTCATGATTACTTAATTTGACCCATGTTACACAAAACACATGGTTGATAAGGTGGATTCAAAGTTGTGGTCATAATGACATGAAAATTATCTTGATTTTAAATAGAAAAAATTGAACTGGCTACAATGATGGCATTAAAATTTGAATAAGGCAATAATTTTTGATTGAATGTAAGGTTCATGATAGATTTTAACATTGGGCAAAATTGAAGTTTTTTTTTTATGCAAAGAAAAGGCATTTATTTTTATAGGTTTACCTTTGCTCTAGTGTTTCATTGCATTTTCAAGTTCACATAAGGTTGTTTCTTTGGTTGATTCTTGCATCCAAACCTAAGTAGTAATATTGATTGTTTTGTCTTTTATGTTACATCTTAGTTGAAGAAAGCAACTTAATGTTGTTGGATTAGAAGGCCTATCACAAACTTCATTTGACAATAATAATCATATGAATTATTTTTTCATAGGTTTGTATTGCATAGACATGGACATCATTTGTTTATTCATATTGTTTAAACATGAATGTCATGCACATTGTTTAAACACAAATGTAATATGTTATTTGTATACTTTTGAACACGATTGTCATATGTCTATTCATGTTGTTTCAACATGAAGGTTGTGTCCACAGATTTCATGTTTAGATTATACATGACATTCATGTTTAAATAATACAACCTATGAAAGAAAGAAAATTGCACAACTATTGTTGTTAAATCGTGACTCATGAAGTTTGTGATGAGTGAGGTTAAAAAGGAATTCAATAAGTCCTCCATTATGGCTTTAAGCTTGGAAGCCACTTGTAATTTGGATCATGATGGCCTTCAAATAAAACACAATGTAAGAGGCCTTGTGATAAAAAGAAAACATGTGATTGAGGATAGGACTCACTTGAAGGTGTTGTTGTGAGAGTGAACTATGCCTATTATTCTTCCTAATGTTGTACATGCATTTTTTATTCATTGGTAGAAAAAACGAATGTTAATGTTTCCATCTTAAATTAGCTATATAAGGGTCATCACAATTTAATGATGAGGGGCATATTTGGGCAATAAAGGTGCATCAAAAAGGTTGTGCCAACCAAACCTTGGTACAACCTTTGACCCGAGATTAGGTTATCGAAATTTTAGGTGAGGTGAACAAGAGGGTTCATATTTATCCTATAACTATCATACCACAATGATCAATGAAATAACAACCCAAACCTAATAACATGCATGTTTCCAACCTTATTTCCTTTTTAAATTGGTGTTCCTAAAATGGATAGCAAAAAAATCAAAGTATCATTATAAACCCATGAAAATCACTTAATGAATTTAAATGACAAAATTTACCAATTTCCAAAATGTCATTTATTTTAATTTTTCTATTTAACATAATACAATGTAGAAAAATTGTCTTCGAGTTAAATTAATGGCACCAAAATATCAAACATGAATGAGAGAAAACTTTTCAATGAAATACAATTTACAAATTTTGATGATATCAATGTAAGCCCACAAAACATACATTGTAAGAAAAATATTTCCAATTTATCAAGACATTTGAAAGTTTATAGCACATATGTCATGACCTTTAAATCATAATTTCAATATGATAAATTTCACGGGAACACCAAGTCTATTTTTCACACTAAATCCCACATTTGTTCATCATCCTTTGTTAATAGTTTTGAGCAAACAAAACATCAATCAATCTTGACTTATTCTATGGCATAAACATGTTGAATAAAAATGAACAATGCAACCAAGAAATAATGAATCCAAAAGTTCAAGCTATATTTGTTCACACTATTATTGGTGTTATTTTCAAATACATGTTCCAGGTCAAAGAAATAAAACATTTGTTTGACAACAATGTTGGCATACTCGGTCACATGAAAGCTTATTATGGATGTTATGAATGGGAAAAAAAATGGCAACTTACACATCCATACATTATTATGCCTAAACAATTCATTGATTTCCAACACATTCATATTAACATTGCGTGATAATAATAAAAATTGAAATAACATGATTAAATATTTAATTGATATCATGTAATGAGACATCAATCAATAAAATTCATGTAAAACATTGACATTGACAAATTGCATCAATGACAATATTGATCACATATATCCATGCATCACAAGGCCCCTTGATACTCACAACAAAACATTTCTTGGACTCTTTCAAAACAACATATATAAATTAATCAATATATGTAGTCAACATGTTTGTAATCAAAATAGATGCCAATGCATGAAAAAAACTATGAAGTTATGGCTTCCTTCAACCTTTAATCAATGAGACCCATTTTAATGTTGAAATTGGATTATTACACATAAAATGAATCGACAAATGGTAAATAATGCAAGTCCATGGATATTGTTGACATCAAGATGTAATCATGATCTTAAATTTATAAAACTTCTAGCAAAGATAGTAAATCATTAATTTATTACATAATAGATTACATTACAAATACATCAATTTACACTTCACCCATGTATTCTCTTTTGCAAATTACAACATTGAAAACTCAAACAATAATTGAATACCTAAATTGTAATTATGATTCAATTGATAAACATCGATAATTGCTATATGTACTTAGAATACAATCCAAAGCCAACAAGAAATATTAAGCACTAGAGCAATCAACTACTTGTTGAACTTACTAGATCACTTAATTGATTATGATTTCATTTACATACCTTGGTAAAGTTATTAACATGGGCAACAAAACAAAAAAAAAACCAAAACATCCAAGCAAAAATGATAAAGAGAATGCTAGCAATTATGAAACATTCAAAATTGACAAAAATTAATCAAAATCAACAATATATCATACACAAATTTAGGGTCAACTACCAACAAAAACTTGATAGGTTAGATTCTTTACATCCTTACGAATTCTCCAACAAAATAAATAAAATCAACATCTATTATCATAAATTTTGGAATGCACAACTCCAATCGAGCACTCATAACCTTCATGAATATGAAGTTATAAAGATACTAGTTATGCAAAGTTACACAATACCATCACAAAAAAATGACCCTGATTGTTTAAATATAACACATCATTGAACAAATATAAATAAAATGTATTTATGATATAACACAAGCATTATTAATACTTACATCATAGAAATTACCAAACACTTTGAAATAATGGAATCATAATTTGAAGCATACACAAATGCCAAACCTTGATATATCAACATCAAAACTTTTACATATGTATTAAAAATTGACCCATGCAAACATAAATCAAAATTCACAACTTGAACTATGTCATTTACTTCTTAACAACACACAATCACATGATATTGAAAATGATACACAAAAAATAAGTTCATTTATGAAATAAATATATATTCACCATTATCAATTTAAAATAAAATAAAATACAAGCTAAATAAATTACATACTATTTCATTCAAAAACTTCATTGAGAATACTTAAAATAATCAAAAATTATAGTATGTAGGAGCGGCGATAGGTATTAATAAAACAAAAAAATCAGAATTGTCTAAAAATATTTTTTAAAAATTGGAAATCAACAAAAGTTCCATGTTGTAACATACACTACAAATGCAACCTTATTAATAAATTAAGCAATGGTCCATTCTGTATTGGGGTTGTCAATAGACAAACACACCACCAAAAGCAAACCCAATTCAATCACAAACATATAACCCAATATATAATTTATTATTATTTGATGAAATGTCAATGGTAGGTTGTATTCTACTTGTTAGAATTCATTTAGAACTATAGAAATTAATGTTTAATATTTTACCATTCAAAAGCATTAACATAATATTCATGGGAGATTTTTTGCAATTTCCTCCAATCACTAACACATCATTATATTTAGCAAATATCACACCACTTTTTGCATTCACAAAATTAACTCAAAAGAAAAGTCATAAGTAATAGCCCTTGGGAAAATTACATTTGGCCAAATACTGTTATCATAATAAAACAAATGAGACAAAACAAAAACATTCAATATGTTATTCTTTTAGAAAACCTTTGAATTGATAATATTCAAAATTTCAATTCTTGAAAACATGTTTCATCTCTATTTTGAAGGTGAACTTATATTCCTTTTGTAATGAATTATGAAAGGATATGCATTCAAAATATCAAAACAAAAATGTTACACTATTATAGCAATTGACATCTATAAAAAACATCCAATAATAACAATATCAAGTACATCATAAGATTAATGATGTTCAGAAGTAAGATTTAATACTTTGCATCTTTCCTTAGAATTTACAAAGAAATGAAAATGATTATAATGAAACATTTAGATTCTAAATTATGAATTGTCAATGGGAGCATTAATTATATTGAAAATATATCCTTCACATATCCCAAATGGATATAAGAAGAGGTAATAATGCATCCCCCCATCAATATTTTATTGAATTCATTGAGAAACACAACATTTGAGGCTTTAAAAATGTCATACCAATAGTACCAATTTCAAGGAGCTTCCAATATTACCATCACATATCAAAATCAAACACCTTCAAAATATTCACAATCAATAGATATTAATTGTCAATTGCACCAACTTTTTGTTTCATAGATTTCAAAATGTAAGGACAAACATTTGAACACCTAATAATAAACCTTTGCCAACCACTTGACAATGTGCCATGGAACATGCACAACACAAATATAACATTATGACATCTATGTTTCATAGGGGTGAAAGTACAGTGCGATGGACCAATTTTGGAAAATACAAAGTTCACACATGAGTACACAAATTTGACAATCCCTTTGTTAGCCCTTTCACAATTCCAAGCCCTAGCATTATAGTCATTTTTAAAAGTCCATAACTTTTTTTTAAATGATTCTATCACCTTGATCTATGGAACTTTTTTTTCCTATATGAGTTTATTATAATGTTAATATCAACATGGATTTTTTCTTTTACTTCATTTATTCATTCATTCATTTATTTTTTCAATCATAATTATGTTTGAATAAGAAAGTTTTTAAGATATTCATTGTGCTTTAGGCCTTCTTGAATAGATCATTGGCTTCACACCATTCTTAATATTGACTATACAAACATACCATTCCTAATTTCTTTTTTCTAATTCTTCATTTTTATGTCCATTATGAACTTTTAAAAATATTTCACTTTACAATGCACATGCAAAAAATAAAATCAATCTTCAAATTTTGATTTTTGCACATCATTTATATATTTGATCAAGTTGTGTGATTGAAATTTAGACGATGGCATCATTGATTAATTATTGACTATGGCATGAAGAACTTCAATTAACTAAAGATGATGAAAATACACTTTTCAACCTAAATAGATGGTTTAACAATTCATTTGGCAGTCACAATGCAAATGTTATATGTACAAAAATTACAATCATTAGGTTACCAACAACAAATGTATGCAACATAAAAAACAACCAAATATGCTTAAATAAGTTTTTCAACACATTTTCATAAACAACAATCATTGGATATTAATTAAAATATATGCCTCCAATCTA
>Ga0116229_10014227_pt1 | contig 11086 bp, 9 predicted proteins | sample S1TSphgellanicum_3_FD_87313 | JGI IMG/M metagenome (GOLD analysis project Ga0116229, IMG submission 87313) | Host-associated microbial communities from peat moss isolated from Minnesota, USA - S1T2_Fc - Sphagnum magellanicum MG | ecosystem: Host-associated > Plants > Peat moss > Unclassified... | reverse complement strand
CCTTCGGTGAGTGTGGTGCCGACGGGGGCGGTGACGGTTGAGCGGAACTGGATCGGGTTTTCAGCGGCTTTGGGCGGCGGGGTTTTTGTGCAGGATGGCTCGCCCAGTGTGGCCGTGTGCGGCAATTCGTTTAATGGCTCGGGTAGTGCGCTTGGCAGTCAGGCGATGTGGCTGCATACGGCGAATGCGATTGTTCAAGGCAATAGCTGGAACAATGTGGGGCAGTTCCAGGTTGCGGCCAGCGAGGTGAGTGGTCAGTCGGCGCTTGTGTTGCCGGAGGTGGCCGATGATGTGCTGGTGACGAGCGCGCCGCCGGATATCGGCGCGGTGCTGACGCAGCACCAGGTGGATACGTTGGGACAGGTGACGTTTCTGCAGGTTACGTCTGGGGGGAGTGGATACACCACGGCGTCGGTGACGATTACCGGGGCCGGTCATGGTGCGGCGGCGCAGGCTGTTGTGGCGGGTGGCGCCGTGGTTTGGCTGGTGGTGACCAACCCTGGCTCTGGTTACGGGGCGATTGGCGCCGGCGTGGAAGTTGCCATTGCGGGCGATGGTTCGGGTGCTGCGGGGATCGGGTTTGTGGGTTTGCCGGTGATTGCCGGACGGCGGCTGCGGCTGACGTGCAATTGCGCTGTGCGGCTTGTGGAAAGCGGATCTATGCCGGCGCTGCAGAACTGGACCGGTTACGACATGGGTATTCCGGCTGGCGGCGCTGTTGAACTTGAAGGCGCGTTCGGCCAGTGGCGTGCGGTGCAGTCGCCGCCGGTGGATTATCTTATGCCGACAGGGGACGGTGGGGCTGTGGTGCAGACCGTTGGCAGCGGCGATCTGATTTTGCGTCCTGCTTCTGGGGGGACGCTTGCGATTGCCAGTGTTGCGGAACCTGGAGGCTACAGCTCATCGCTTGGGCGCGGCTCGCCCGAGGGGGTGGTGGTAGCGGGTCCAGGGTCGGATTTCCGCAATCTTGATGGCGGGGCCGGGAGCACGCTTTGGGTTAAACTTTCGGGGACTGACAGTTCCGGTTGGACGGCTATCGCCTGAGTGCCACACTTCGTCGAGGATTTGCATCATGCCGACTATTCCGCAGCTTCCGCCGGCGACCGAGACGACGGCACAGGATGAGATTCCGCTGAGCCAGGCTGGTATTACGAAGTCTGTGACGATCTCTGAGCTGCTTGCCAGCGTGCAGACGGCGATTGAAATTCCGAGCGGGACGTTGCTCGGCCGTGTGTCGTTGGGGCCGGGTGGTCCGGAGCCGGTTTATGTCTCGACGGGTCTTGCTTTGCAAAGCGAGTCGCTGCTGGCCAATGGCGGGGATCATGCGGGTTTTGTTGCGCAGACTGCGCTTGCGCTGACCGATGACGTGATTGTCAATGCTTCCGGGACGCCGAGCCGGCTTGCCATGCCGTTGTTGCGGGGGCTGTTCAGCGCCGGGACCAATGTGGCGATTGATTCTAATGGCGATATTTCCGCCAGTACCGATCCTTCGGTGACTAGTCAGTTGCAATCGCTGAATTCGGGTTTGACTTCGACGGAAGCGCAGGTTGCGGCGCTGAGTGCCAAGATACCGAGCGGCGGATATGCGGCGCTAAATAGTCAGGGGCAGGTGACGGCGCCGCTGGCTGGGTCGGCTACTCTGGCGACGGTGACGGTTGCGGCCGGCGCGCCGGCACGGACGCTGGGGGCGATGTCGCTTGATACGGTCAATGTGCTGGATTTTGGCGCGGTGACGGGTGGGGCAGATTGCACGGCGGCTTTTGCCGCGGCCTTTGCCAGCCTGGGTAGTGACGGCGAGATTTTTGTGCCCGCTGGTGACTATTGGTTGGCGAGCTCTTTGGTGCTCAGCGGCAAGGCTGTTACGTTTCGCGGGGCAGGCCGGGGGCAGACCAGGCTGCATTTTTCTCATACCGGCGTTGGGCTTGATTTCGCGCCGGGCAACATTTTTGACAAGATCATTCTGCGGGACTTTTCTGGTTATGCGGAGAATACGGCCGGGCAGACCGCGGCGATGGCCCGTATTACCTATCCCAGCGCCGGCGGGTTTGGTTATGTGACGACAAGCATTTGCGAAGTGGAGTGCTTTGGCTATCCGAATGCCGCGAATGGGACGTCGCCATTTCCTCAGACGTTTTTGCGCGGTTTTGTGCTGAATAATTGCTGGAGCGCGCAGCTCAACAACATATCCTGGTTTGGGCCGCCTGGTGCTGCGGGGGCTACCACGTCGGCGTTCATTGAGCTTAATCAGTCGGTGGATACGCGCATTCATGGGGCGCAGGCTTACTATGGGAACTCGTTTGTTCTCCAGACGGGTTACTGCGAGGGGATTTATATCACCAGTCCGCTGGTGGTTGGGGTGGATTATCTGTTCTCGCAGACCAATGAGACGCTGTGGCCTGGCTATGTGGCGAACCAGCCGTTGCTGCTTGGGCTTTGGGTTGCTAACGGGGAGGTGAACACCAGTCTTGGTACGGTGCAGGCGGCCAATGTTACCGACGGTTTCTTCGTTGGGGTGGATATCACGCGCGATACCGGGCCGAATACGCCGCAGACCTTGTTCAATCTGACAAATTGCTCGAACTTCCATATCATGGGGTGCAATTTCGTTGGTGGGCCGTCCGGCGGCACCCAGCAGGATATCGCATTTGCGTTCCAGAGTACGTGGAACTCTTCTGCGAATGTCATCGGTCTGTGCCATTTCGAGAATCTGGCGACGGTGATCAAGATCACCGGCAGTAACGGAACTGTCGGGCTGACGACCTACGGCTTGAATCTTGGCAATGTGCCGCTATCGACTGCGGTTATTGATAATACGCCGCAGGAAAATTCGAATTTCCTGACGTTTATCTCGCCCGCGGCGACCGGCGTGCCTGCCGGGGTGGCCAATACGCACGATCATGTCTTTACCAACGCGGCCGGGAATGTGCTGTTCCGCATTAACTCTACGGCGAGTGCGGCGAATTTCATTCGGCATCAGCCGGCTACGACCACCAATGCGCCGACGCTTTGCTTTGATGGGTCGGATAGCACGGTGGCAGGGGTGATACAGACCAAGGGGGGAAGTTTTTATATCAATGCGGCTGGGGGGACTGGGGGCTCTGGGAATCTTCTCAGTCTGCTGAACACTGCCAACGCGGCGAATTGGGTGGTGATGCAAAATGCGACCAGCGGGAATTTGAGCCAGGTGACGACGAATGCCGGCGGGCTGGGGATTCAGCCTAAGGGTGCGCTGTATTTGTCTCCGTCCGGCGGTTTGTTTGCACCGGGGCTGCCGACGACCAAGCCAGCGACCGGGTCCAATCAGATTTGGAACAATGGTGGGGTTTTGAGTATCGCCTGACTGCGGCTTTGTTTTTGCTCATATGTCGAGGAGGCGGTCTTGACCGGTTCGGACCTTCATCCGCTGTTCCAGCAAATGGGCGAAGTGCTCAGCGGGGTCGAGTCGCTGCGTGACACGATACGGTTGCGGCAATCGCAGGCGGATCAACTGCATGAAATTCTCCGATCTGACCTGGCCAGTTTGCGTAAGGACCAGGGGGATCTGGAGGAGAAGCTGGAGTGCGTGATTTGCATCATGCAACACGATCTGGATGCGTTGCGTACAGATACGCGGGAGAATGCCCGGGCGCTTGATCATCTTGTGGATGCTGTGCATGCGCTGCGGCGGCCGATTGCCGATATCGCCGCGTTGCGATCGCGGGTTGCGGGCGTGGTGTTTGGCATGGGGGTTATTGGCAGCATTGCTATCTGGCTGGCGGAGCCGGTGTACCGGTGGGTGGTCGAGGATCATTTCGGCCGGCGTTGATTGACGGCTGGCAGTCTGGCGGGGTGCCCCGTGCACCAGCTCTTTTGAAATGCGAGGTGATTCATGATGAAAGCGGGTTTGGCGGTGGCGTTGGTGCTGGCCGGCGGCCGGGCTTGGGCCGGCACGCCCTATGTGGTGCAGAACAGTCTTAACCGCGCGCCTGCCGTGGTTTTGCATTGTTCCACTGGCGGAAATGTCGTGGTGCCCTGCGGCACCGCGGCAATGCCGCTGGTGGTGACCGGTGGGACCGGCGGGTCGAGCGCTGGTTCAGCGACGGCAACAAATCAGCAGGCGCAGATTGCGGCGGAGCAATCCTCGGCGACGGCGCTCGGCACGCCGGCCGATACGCTGTATGCGGGCGGTTCGGGATCCGTGACCTCGGTGCTGAAAGGCGTCTGGTCGGTGCTTGGTGGCGGCGTATCGGCGGTGCCGATTGGTGGGGTGCCGGTGTCGCGCTCGCTCAGCCTTGTGGCGCAGCAAAGCACGCAGGTGTTTCCGAGTAATACGGGCCGGCATTACCTGGCGTTTCAGGTGCCTCAGGGCACGTATGTCTGGGTGAATTTGCTCGGGGGTGTGGCGGCGCCGAATGGGCTGGATTGTGCCTATTTTGCCGCCGGTACTTTTTACGAAAGCGGGCAGTATGTGAACCGTGGTGCCATCACCTTCTATTCCCCGGTCGCTGCGGTGTTGTCGGCGTGGGAGGGGTAAGAGCGATGGATGATCTGCGAATTGCGTTTGCAAGCCTGCTTTTCCTCGGTGCAATAGTTAGTGCAGCCCCGGCCGTTGCATCAGTGACGACTCCCTCGAAATCATTGCGTACGTCGAACGGGCGGCCGTTGTGGGTGCCGATCTGTTCGCGCCGGGGAGTGAATGGGTCGGCGGCCTATACGGATACGACCAATACGGCTGTTATGGATCAGGTGCTTTGCACCGCGCCGTCCTGGGGGAAGGTGACGGCGGTCAAGCTGGCGTATGCCGGGTTTGACTTGCCGCAGATGGGCGAACAGGACCGGCTGATTACGGCGACGATGACTGCCTCCATATTTCAGCCGGCGAATAATCAGTATGCTATCGTCTCCAACGCGGCGACGACCTATCCTTCTTCGACGTTGCAGTTTGCGGGAGGGAGCTTCAATTCCAATGCGCTGTCGATCGGGCAGCAGATTACCGGCACTGGGGTTCCGAGCGGCGACTATATTACCGGCATTTCGCGCGTGGTCGGCACGTCTAACGCGATTACTTCTGTTACGATTACCTTGGCCTCGCCCACGACGGCCAATACCACGAGCGGGCAATCCTTTACCTTTGCCGGCCAGTTTACGCCGGTGGCATTTGGCGGCGCGCGTAGCGTGGTATTTACGCCGCGCCATGACGTGCTGACGTCGGATCCGGCTGCGGTGCAGGTTGCTGCGGGCGGTCAATTCTGGGTTCGGACGGCGGCGAGTTTTTCGGGCACCGGGATTATGCTCATGGAGTATCCAGGGACCGGGAGCAGGGTGCTGGCCAACACCGTCTATGGCATCACCTACGACGAATTTGATACGCGCGGGACGACGCTGAACGATCTGACGATGGCGCCGGTCAGCGGCAGCAATACCGGCGGCGGCTATTTCTGCCCCTGGTATGTGCTGGGGCTGGTGACACCCAATGCCGGTGTTGCGGCGCCAGGTGCGGTGCTGGTTCTGGGAGACAGTATTGGCGCCGGCACCGGGGATCTTGCGGATAGTCTTTATCTTCAGGGCTATATTCAGCGTAGCCTGGAGAACAACGTGCCTTTCATTACCGCGGCACGTGGGTCCACGACGGCGCAGATGCTGGTGGCGCGTGGCGATGGCCAGTATGCGGCGACGATCGACACGGGTGTCACCGATGTTCTCCTAGAGTTGGGACGTAACGATATTCAGCAGTTTGCGGCGACTGCCTCCATGGTGGAGGGTTATACGGCGAGCATTGCAGCCCGCTACAGTGCGGCCGGGCTGCGGGTGTGGTGCTTTACGGTGCCGCCGACGACCTACAGCAATGATGGCTGGACCACGCTGGCGAACCAGGGTTTTCCGGTGTCAACTCAGACCACCAGCGCTGTTGCGGCATCTGGGGCCAGCACCATTACCATCAGTGCACCTGCGGTGGCGCCGGCGGTTGGGCAGACGGTGGATGTGGGGGCGACGGCGCAGCTTCTGAGCGCGGCCGTGTCGGCCGGGGCGACGTCGGTGACGCTGGCCAGCGTGTCTGGGTTGAGTGTCGGGCAGGCGGTGTATGGGCCGGGTATTGCGGCGGGCACGGTGATCAGCAGCATAACGGGGTCGGTGATCGGGCTGAGTGCGGCGACGACAGGCAGTATCGCGGTCAACGCGTCGCTGACGTTTGGGACCGGCATCGCGCCGGGGACCGTGGTCAGTTCTTATGCTTCGAACGTGATTACCCTGAGCAAGCCGACGGTGGCCTCGATTGCCTCGGGGACTTCGCTGCTGATTGGAACGCAGACGGCAAGTGTATCTGGGGCCGAGACCCAGCGGCAGGCTTACAACGCCTATCTGCGCACGGCCGCGGGCCGGACGGCGCTTGGCTGCAGCGGTCTGGTGGACGTTGATGGCGTGTTTGCCGACCAGGCGGGGTCGGGCAAGTGGCGGGTGGATCTGGGGGCGGCGAGCGTGGATGGGGTGCATCCGGCGGCCGTGCTGCACCAGGCGGTGGTGAATGCGGGCATCATCAACGCGGGCATGTTCCCGGCTCAGTAGTGGTTGCCGTGTTTGGGTGTTTTTGCGGAGGGGATCGCTATGTCAGATCTGCGTGCGTGGGCGCGGCAGCCGACGACGGTTGCAGGGTTTTCGGCCATGTTGGGGACGTTGTGCGCCCTGATGCTGCATCAACTGCCGTGGACGCAGGCCGTGCCGTTGCTGGTGGGGGCTGTGACGTCGATGGTGCTGCCGGATAATGCGGGTGCAAAGCGGGAGGCTGAGGCGCTGGCGACCGATGCTGTGTCGAAAATCTCGGGGGCCAAATAGCCGGGGCGGTCGGCTTTTTCGGTGAATCCCTGATTTTGAGACGGGGTCGCGTTACCGCCCATTGACGAAGCCGCCCTTGGTTGCCGACACTGCGCCCCAAGCAAAATTTGTGGGGCGGGATAATGTCGGATGAGGCGCTTCGGCAGAAGCATGTGGTGGCGGCGTGCTACCTTGGCTGGACGCTGGATGCGTTCGACTTCTTCATCATGGTGTTTGTCTTCGGCGACGTGGCGAAGGAGTTTGGCATCAGCGTCACCTCCGTGACGTTCGCCGTGACTTTGACGCTGGCAACGCGGGCGCTTGGGGCGTTTCTGTTTGGCCGGCTGGCGGATCGTTTTGGCCGGCGGCCGGCGTTGATGGCGAGCATACTTGGGTTCTCGCTTCTGGGCTTTTGCACCGGGCTTGCGCCCAATGCGACGGTCTTCTTCATCGTCAGGGGCCTGTTCGGGCTGGCGATGGGGGGCGAGTGGGGTGTGGGCGCGTCGCTCACGATGGAGAGCATCCCTGCCTCGTGGCGCGGTCCGGTGAGCGGGGTTTTGCAGGCGGGGTATCCGAGCGGCTATCTGCTGGCCTCGGTGCTCTATCTTGCCTATCCGTGGCTGCATTGGCGCGGGATGTTCATGGCCGGCGCCATTCCGGCGCTGCTGGTGCTCTATATTCGCAAGAACGTGCCGGAAAGTCCGGACTGGTCGGCGCGCGTGCAGCATGCGCCCCGGGAGAGTGTTCTCGCTGTCGTGCGGCGGCATTTGCCGCTGACGCTCTATGCCGCGGGCATGATGGCCTGCTTCAATTTCTTCAGCCATGGCACACAGGATATCTACCCCCGTTACCTGCAGAGCCAGCAGCATATCGTCGGTTTCAAGCTGTCAACGATTGTGGTGATCTATAATCTGGGCGCCATGCTGGGTGGGATTTGCTTTGGCACAATCTCGCAGCGTATCGGACGGCGTTGGGCGATTGGCCTGGCGGCGGCCCTGTCGCTGCCGCTGCTGCCGCTGTGGGCGTTTTCCGTTCAGCCGGTGTGGATCGGGCTTGGGGCTTTTCTCATGCAGTTCTGCGTTCAGGGTGCGTGGGGCGTTGTGCCGGTGCACTTGAACGAACTCTCGCCGCCGTCGATACGCGGCACCTTCCCTGGGTTTACCTATCAGATCGGCAATTTCCTGGCGGCGCTGAATCTGCCGCTGCAAAGCGGCATCGCCGAGGCGCTCGGGCGCGATTACCGGTGGCCGCTGGTCGGCGTGGCTGGAACCGCTGCGGTGTTGATCATTGGCTTGATGCTGTTCGGCCGTGAATCCAAGAACGTGCGTATGGGGGAATTTGGCACCGCGGAACCGACGAGCGTCTGATACCAGGGCAATTAACCATTGACCGTTGTAACGCTGCAGTCGCGGTCGCCGTCGTGGGGTGGGCTTCACCGACCATCGCCCGCGGCGCCCTTGTGTGGTGGGCTGAAGCCCACCCTACGACGATATCGGTACGAAGTCCCCACGAGCCATTGGTTTGGTGCGTTGGTATGAGATCCTGATCGCAGGCTTACTGGCTGGCCCAGACGATGCGGTGCATCCAGGCGACCTCCGAGAGATCAAAACTGTAGTCCGGGTGCTCCGGGTTGAGGCTGCGCAGCTCGATGCGGCGGGCGGAGCGGCGCGAGAGCTGTTTGGCCATCGCTTCGCCTTTGGCCGTGCGGACAACCACCCGGTCGCCGCGGCGGATCGGGGCGGCGGGGGAGACGACCACCATGTCGCCGTCGCGGAAGACCGGTTCCATGGAGTCGCCGGCAATTTCCAGGGCGTAGGCGTGAGGGTCGCCGATTTCGGGAATGCTGACCTCATCCCAGCCGGCGCCGACGGGATAGCCGCCGTCGTCGAAGAACCCGTCGCCCCCTGCCTGAGCCATGCCGATGAGCGGTATGCGCCGGGCTCCCCCCTTGCTTGACGCGATCGCCCTGGCACCCGAGACCAGGGAGGAAAATACTTCTAAGCTGGCCCCTGTAGCCTCCAGCACCTTGGCCAGGCTTTCCGTGCTCGGCCAGCGGTTGCGGCCGTCCGGCATTCGCCGTTTGGACGGGTTGAAGGTCGTCGGGTCCAGGCCGGCGCGACGGGCCAGGCCGGATGTGGACATCCCGTGCTCAGCCGCCAGCGTGTCCAGTGCGCGCCAGATGTCTTCGTGTTTCATGAACCTATGGTGGCATGGCCACAGCATCCGCACCAGTAGGAATTTTTACATGGATACAAAAAACATGTTGCGTCACCGGTTCTACCTGGCTAGGATGTTCACGTTAAGTTCATAAAGCCTGAGGTGATACTGATGTCCAGATATGTCTCTTACATACTGATTTGCCCATATTCCGCTGGGCAATCGCTTCCGTCGCGGGTCCGCCACCACCAGAAGAGGGCGTTAGGAAAAAAAGCCTTGACCTGCTCGATCTAAGGGGCTAAGTCCTGATCGATCAGCGGGATCTGGTGGCGTTTGCTAGATTGACGATGAAGGAGGCGGTGATGGCATTTTCCATGCGGAACCTGAGTGTGCTGGCCTACGCCAACGGCTTCACCTTGTGGCATTACAAATCCGGCAGCGATGAGCAGGCGTCGATCGGCGAGCCGGGGTTTTTCGATGATGCCGGAGACATGCTTGCGGCTGGTGACATGATGATGGTCAGTGCGCGAGACGGCGGCCGCATGATGTGCGTTCTTCCCGAAAAGAGCGGCATAAAAACAGCGCCGCTTACCTAGAGCATGTTCGTTTGAGGTTGATCTGACCGTACGCATCAATCACGCTCTATCTCTCTGTAGAAACAACTATTGTTATCGCTCGGCTGCCGTCAACCTCAAGCGGTATTGCATCAGGGTCTTTGCTCAATTGAGCCAAATGATGGCTGCGTCGAGACAGACGTACCCCGCTCGGCATCGTAGGCCCTGTCGGCGATCAGAATGGAGGCCTTCATTGTTCGCTGTCTGCACGAGAAAATGAACTCTGCCTAAGAGTTTAGACCAGCGGCGCGCGTCATTTTCGCGATGACGCCTTGCCGCTTGATGGGTGGCAAAGGGCAGCCCATTCTCGGCGATATCATGAATGCTTCTCTTGCCGGCTTGTCGCTGCGCGATCTGGAATATGCTGTCGCGGTGGCGCAGGAGCGGCATTTCGGGCGGGCGGCGCTGCGCTGCGGGGTGAGCCAGCCGGCGTTGAGCGAGCAGATCCGCAAGCTGGAGGGGCTGCTGGGCGTGGCGCTGTTCGAGCGCGGCCGGCGGGGCGTGCAGGTGACGGAGCCGGGCGAGGCGCTGCTCAAGCGCGCCGAGCGGGTGCTGGCGGAGGCACATGGGCTGCTGGAAATGGCCCGCGGTGCCGCCGAGCCGCACGCGAGCACGCTGCATGTCGCCGCCATCCAGACGCTGGGGCCATATTATCTGCCGTTCCTGCTGCGCGAATTGCGGGCGGCCAGGCCGCGGCTCGCGCTGCGCTTTTCCGAAGGCCAGACCGATCCGCTGCTGGAATTGCTGCGCGGCGGCGCCATTGACGTGCTGCTCGCCGCCTTGCCCTTGCCCGAAGACGGGCTGACGGTCGCCCCGCTGTTCCGCGAGAATTTCGTGCTGGTCTGCCCGGCCGGCCATGCGCTCGCCGCGCGTGAACCGCTGGGCCTGGCTGACCTTGCCGCACCCGACCTGATCCTGCTGGAAGAAGGCCATTGTCTGCGCGACCAGGCGCTGGCCTTGTGCAGCACCGCCAACCCGCGGGCGCGCTATGCGACGAGCCTGGAGACGCTGTGGCACATGATTGCGGCCGGCGAGGGGTTTTCGCTGCTGCCGGCGCTGAGCCTGGCCGGGCGGCAGGCGATCCGGGACCTCGTCGTCTGCCGCGCGCTGGCCGAGCCAGAGGCCAGCCGCACGATTGCGCTGGCCTGGCGGACGACAGACCCGCGCGGCGGCGAGTTTACCCAGATGGCGGGGCTGCTGCGGGCTTCACTGCCGGAAGGGGTGCAGCCCTCTGAAATGTAAAAGTTTTTTGCTTCTTTTTTTCAAAAAAGAAGTGCTTTCTCATCTGCTCCAGACAGAAAATCGATCTCTCAACCGAGCAAGGTCAATGAGTTGCAGGTTTGTAGCAACCATTATCTTCGTTACGCTTCCGACGCCCTCTTTGCATACCATTGTGCCACCGCGTGCAGGGGCGGTAAAGGCGCGCTGCGCGCCGCTTCGCGGTGGCCTTCGGCCATCCTTGACCGCCCCTGCACGCGGTGGCGCGAGGCGGGCAGGTCGGGACGAAGGAACAGGTCGTGTTTGAT
>Ga0116229_10014224_pt1 | contig 11088 bp, 10 predicted proteins | sample S1TSphgellanicum_3_FD_87313 | JGI IMG/M metagenome (GOLD analysis project Ga0116229, IMG submission 87313) | Host-associated microbial communities from peat moss isolated from Minnesota, USA - S1T2_Fc - Sphagnum magellanicum MG | ecosystem: Host-associated > Plants > Peat moss > Unclassified... | reverse complement strand
GCCTTTCTCATCACGACTTTAGTGATCGTAACGCAAACGACATAACGACGGCTTAATTCCATTAGTAAAGATTTCCATAACCTGCTGTCTCTTTATGGAACATGGGGTCATTTTGTTTTATTTTGACCCACTAACGATCATCTGCATCAGTTACTGAATGGTTTGTAGTAGCGCCTGCTCCATAGTGTCGGCCGTTGTTATGACTTTTGCAGAGGCTGAATACGCCTGTTGTGTCGTAATCAAATCGGCGAACTGAGATGACAGATCGACGGTGGACGTTTCCAGGCTATCCGGCGAAATTGTACCGGCGCCCGCGCTGCCCGGAGTCTTCAGGTTGAACGAGCCGCTGGTGGACGAGACCTGGTAGGCGTCCCCTGAAACCGCCGTGAGGCCATCGGGATTGGCGAAGGTGGCGATGGCCACCTGGGCGATCTGTTTGGTGACGCCGTTGCTATAGGTCGCCGTCACGAAACCGCTGTCGTCGATATTGACTTGATCGAGCTGGCCGAAGGCCGTGCCGTCCGTATCGATCGACTCTGTGGTGGTGGCGCTCTTGTCCTGGGTGATACCGCCCGGCGAGGTGGCCAGGTTGAGCGCGATCGATTGGCCGCCGATCCCAAGGCCTGTGCCCCACGCGTAGCCGGTCAGCCCCGTCGTCGCCGACCCCGTCAAGGTCGCCGCCGCCGGCGTCGTGCCGGACGCGCCGAAGTCCAGGGTCGGGGTGGCGGAGCCGCCGAATAGCGTGCTCTGGGACAGGTTGATGGTGCCGTCGTTGTTGAAGGTCAGGATGCCTGTTGCGAGCTGGTTGTTGTTCAGCGAGCTGTTGGCGCCATATTGAATTTCGCCGTTAGGGGCGACGACCTCGGCGTACCACTGGTTGGCCGTCGGCGACTTCAAGAGATCGATATCGAGGGTTTGCTGACCGCCCTGACTGTCGGCGATAGGAATAGTGATCTGCGCATCCGGCGTGACGGCGCCCGACGCCATGTTGTTCGTCGAAGCGTTGTAGGCTGTGACAGCCGTCCCGGTGGCGCTGGTCACAGCGGAGTTCGTGATCGATACAGTGTAGTTCCCGTCGGCGGCGGTGAATCCGGAATCCGCTGTCGCCGTGTAGAAGTAGTTTCCGTCGCTATAGGTCACGCCATTGCTGTCGGGGGTGTTTGAGCTTGGATCTGTAGCGTAATTATACGCGCTGAGCAGATCCTGCGCGGTGATCGACGTGGTCGTGCTTGCGGACGCGCCGGTCGATGAGGTGACCGAGAGCACGGCGTCTGTGCCGCTGCCGATGCTGGCGGCGCCGCCGCTGATCACGGGCGCCCCGATCGCGGTCGCCATCGCCGGTGAGATCGCGACGGGCGTTGCGGTCAGGGTCGCGGTCGCCACACCGCTCGAGTTCGTAGAGGTGGTCGTGGTGACGACCGCCACGCCGCCGCTGGCCGCCGCGGCCGCCGAGGAGACGGCCTGATCCGAGTTCAGATTGGCGTTGACGGTCGCCGTGGTCGTCGCCGAGGCTGTGCCGCCGATGTCGGCGACGTTGATGGTTTGCAACGAGTTCAAATCCGACGGATTGACCGTCACCGCGCCGGTGGTTTCATTCACCGGGAAGCCCTGGAGATAGTATCCGGCCGCATTGACCAGATAGCCTTGGGCGTTGACGTCGAAGGAGCCGGCTTCGGTATAGGAGCGGGTGTCGCTGGCCGTAGGCGTCGGCGTGCTCGTCACCACAAACATGCCCTGACCGTTGATGCTGAGATCGGTGCCCGACGTGGTCTGCTGGGTGGTGCCGCTTTGGGAAATCTGCTGGATCGTATCCGCCTGGACGCCGCCGGCGGCATAGTTGGCGGCCGACGAGGCGACGCCGACGAGGTCCTGGAACTCGGTCGTGTTTTCCTTGTAGCCAACGGTATTGGCGTTGGCGATGTTGTCGGAAATCGCCGATAGGGCCGAAGAATTGGCCGTAAGACCGGAGACGGCGGCGTTGATGGCGCTATTGATCGACATGGGCTTGGTCCTTTTGAGGGTTGAAGAGACGTTTTTGGAAAAAAAGGGTTTTGTTCGAGCGCTACTGAGAGGATGCGGCGGCGGCGCTGACCGAATTGATGCTGGAGACAGGCACTTGGACGCCGTCGACCGTGACCGTGGTGGTCCCGGCCGTGTTCTGGACGCTGGTCGCCGTGCCGGAGACCCCGATGGTGGGCGACACAGCGCTGCCGCTGGTGTCGGTCGCCGACATGGTGAGGGTGTAGGTTCCGCCGTTGGGCTCCTGGCTGCCGCTTGCGGCCCCTTGGTTGGCCTCGCCGTTCCAGGTGAAGCTGTGGGCGCCGGACGCGAAACTGGGGGCGGATCCCGAGTAGACCACGGCGCCGGTCGAGTCGGTGACTGTGACGGTGGCGTTGGCCACCGAGCTCGGCAGGGTGTAGTCCCACGTGGCGGAACCGTTGGTGAGCGTCGCCGACGACGTGCTGGCCGAGACGTTCTGGCCGATCAGCCCGACGTCGCTGGTCACGCCTTGCGAGGGCGAGGCGTTCACCAGTTGCTGCAACAGCTGGTTGCTCAACAGCTGCTGTTGAACGCCGGTCATCTGAACCAGTTCGGTGGTGAACTGGTCCGGATCTTCCGGCGAACTGGGGTCCTGGTTCTTCAACTGCGTGGTCAAGAGCGTCAGGAAGGTCTGATAGCTGGTGCTCAGACTTGAGACGCCGCTGGAGATATCCGAACTGGTCGAGCTCGTGCCCGACGACGAGCTGGTGGTGGAGGCGAGCTGGCTCGTCTGCGTGGACTGGGAGGTGACATAGTTGCCGATACTGACGGACATGATCGTGTTTCCTTAGATTCGGATGTCCAGCCCGCTGGCGGAGCGGCTGGCGTAGGGCGACTTTGGCGACTGATCGACGGCGGCGGCGGCGTCGCTGGCCGAGGCGAAGGCCAGGGCGCCGGCCTGGCCTTGAGCCCAGGACCGGCTCTGTCCGCCGTTATCTCCTTGGCCCGATCCCGAACTGGCGGTCTGTGCGTAGGCGCCGTTCGAGCCTTGGCCGGAGCCGCCCTGACCAGAGCCGTCTTGGCCCGACCCACTTTGGCCCGACCCACCTTGGCCCGAACCTTGGCCTGCGCCGCCTTGATTGGCGCTCTGGCCGCCGCTCGAATTCTGGTCGGCGTTGGCGCCCTGGCCGTGGGTCGTGGGCGTGGCGACGGCGAAGGTCAGGCCGGAGTCGGACAGGCTGAAGCCGGCCTGCTCCAGCGCCTTTTGCAGGTCCGACGCCCGACCGCTCAAGGCGTCCGCCGTCTCGGGCCGTTCGAGCGCGAAGGCGGCGCTGACCTTGCCTTCCGCCGCGACGCTGACGGTGACGCTGACCTGGCCCAATCCCTCGGGCGTGAGGGTGATTTGAAACTGGCTGGCGCCGGAGCTGACCTGGGCCGCGGTCTGGGTCGCCAGATCGGCGATCGTTGCGGTGGTGACGGACGCCGCCGGCGCGGTCGCCGAGGACGCCGGCGCGACGAGGGCGGTCGGCTGGGTCGCTGCGAACAGGGACTCTAGCGGGGGCGTCTGCGCCGCGGTCGCCGTCGCCGTTGGCGAGGCCGTGGATTGTTGAGACGCGGCGGCGCTGGCCGGGCCTGAGTTTTGCGGCGTGTCGGTCTGGGACCCGCCGTTATCGGACCCGCTCTTGTCGGACCCATCGCCCTGGCTTTGGGACGCGGCGGTCTGAACCTGCGCGCTGAGCGCAGGCGCGGCCGGGCTGGCGGGCGCCGCAGAGCTGCGCGCAGGCGTGGATGGCGCGGCGAGCGGCCGCGCTCCAGCAAAGGGGACGACCGACGGCGCCGAGGCTGAAGCAGCCGACACGGTTTCAGCGGCGACCGGGCTCACCGCGGTCTGCGAAGCGACGTCGGATGAGGCCGCCAAGGATAGAGGCGTCACGACGCCCGTCGGTGGGGTCGGGGGCGTGGGCGTCAGGTTCAGCGTGGGGGACGATGAGGGCGCCGTCGGCGCAGCTTGGGCCGGGCCGGGCGCCGCCGCGGGGGTGGACGGGTCTTGCGAGCTGGATAAGGCGGCTATGACCGCGGGGTCGGAAGCTGGCGTCGTCGCCGGCGTCGAGACGTCGATCGGGGGCGTTGGGGCGACGCTGTTTGCGTCTGAAACGCCCAGGCTATCGGTCTGCGCCGCCGATGCGGCACCCGAGGCGGTTTGGAGGGGGACGGCCTGGACGACGGACGGCGTCGATGGCGGCGTTTGCGCCGGGGGCGAGGCGCTGGCTGGGCTTGACGCCGCGGCGGAGACGGGCAGGCCTTGCGCGCGGGATGGGGCGGCGTCGCTCGGGGCGTCGGCTGCAACCGCTGTCGGCGTCGAGACGGGCGCCGGGCTAGGCGGTTGGGCGACGGTTGTTGCGCCCGAAACCCTTAGGCCGTTGGTCTCTGCAAAGCTGAATGTCGGCGCAGACGCAGGTCCCGCCGACGGTCCTGGCCCCGTCGTCGGCCCGCTGACAACCGCTGGCGTGGGGGCCGCGTCAGTCTGAGAGAACTGGGCCAGAGGCCCTTGAGATTGCGAGGTTTGGACGGGGATCGTCGGGACGGGGATCGTCGGGACAGGGATCGTCGTGACGGGGGTCGCTATGGGGGTCGCTGGGATGGGCGCAGCCTGGACCGGCGCGGTTGGCGGCGTCCCGGCTTGCGCGACGGCCGTTGGCGAACGCGCCGTTTGCACGGGGGACGGAGCCGCCGGCGACGCGGCGGTCGCCCCGACCGCGCCTGATGGGGCGGTCGCCGACGCCAAGTTTGCGGTGGGGAAGGTCGTGGGCGTCAAGGCGGTCGCCGAAACGGGGGCGGACGCGCTGGCCGTTGGCGCAGCGCTTATGGCGTCAGACACCGCTGGCGCCGCGCTTGCGGGCGGCGGGGCCGGCGGCGGCGAAAGGGCGCTGGACGCAAGCGGCGAGGACAGGCCGGATGGCTTGGTCGCTCCAGACGCAACAGCGGACCCGTCGCTCGGGCCTTCGGCGGCGGGCGCGGCCTGGGCGGCGGGCGGCGTCGCGGCGTTCAGGACATCCACCGCGGCCGGGTTTGACGCGATAGTCCCGGGGCGGGCGGCGACCGGGGTCGCAACAGGGGCCGGGCCGGGGGCGCTGGGCGGGGTGGAGGGCAGGGGCGTCGCGGTCGCGGCGGCCAGTTGCGCCTGGATAGCTGAAGACAGTCCCCCATCGGCCGCCGCGCGGCGCGAGCTAGAGGTTTTCGCCGCCCGAAGGCCGCCATCTGTGGGCCCCAAGCCGGTTGCGGCTTGGGGCGTCGACGTCGCTGGGGCGGTCCCAGGATTGACCGGCGCCGACGGCGAGGCTGCGGCTGTCGCCGCCGGCGGCTCTGCGACGGCGTGAACGCTTGCCGACTTGGTCTGACGGGGGGGCGACGCCACGACGTTAGGGGCGCCGGGCGCCGCCGGCGTCGGCGTGTCGGAGGAGGGTGCGGCGGCGGCGAGCGCCGCCGTCGCCGTGGGCGCCGGCGGATCGATTTGGACAGCGAGCTCCGCGGCCGCCACGGAGGGCGCGGCGCCGGAGAGGGCGGAGGCGACGGGCGAAGCCTGGGGCGGCGTCGATGGCGACGTCGATGGCGGCGCGGTCGTTGTGGTCGTCGTCGCGTTTTGGACCGGCGCGCCGGATGGGCCCGCCGGCGGCTGGACCGCGGTCCCGGTCTCTGTGGTCGGGAGGGCTGAGGAGGCGTTCGCGGTAGGGGAGGTCGTGGCCTGGCCGCCCGGAGCTTGGGGTTGCGCGACCTGAGCGGACGCCGTCGGCGATGATGTCGCCGTCGGCGGCGTGGACGAGGCGCCCTGGTTGGCTGTCGAGGGCGTTTGCGCTGCAGGGCCCTGGGGCGAGGCGAACGGCGTCTGCGAGAGCGGGGCGGCGGCTTCAGATGAGGGCGCCTGGACGTTCGACGTCGAGCTTTGCGCGGATGTGGACGGGGTCGGCGCCAGCCTTGGGACGCTCGAGGGCGCCGCGTTGGCGCTCAAGGCGGCGCCCTCGGTCGGCGTCACAGCCTCCCCCGCCGTCGAAGGCGTCAGGGCCGCCGCGGCTGGCGTCGCCGTCGCGGCCCCCGTAGGAACAGGCAGAGCGGGGGCGTCGCCAAGGTCCGATGAACCCGCATCGGCCGCGCCAAGGTCAGGGGCGCCAAGCTCTGGCGCGCCAAGGTCGGGGGCGATGGGGCGTCCGGGGACTGAACCCTGAGATGTCGGATCGGATGAGGCTGACGAAGCCCCGCTCCCGAGCGTCGCTGTGATATCTGGGGATGTGGCCGCAGGCGTCGCTGAGCTTGACGGCTCGGACTCCGTCGCGGTCCGGGTCTGAGCGGGATCGGCGGTGAGCGACACGGGCGGCGGTGTGGCGGCGATCCCAGGGCCGTCGCCGACGGCCGGCCCCGTCGAGTCGGTGGGCAGCAGGGCAGCGAAGACGCCGTCGGCGTCTTGCGCGGTTGCGCCCGCGCCAAACTGCGCCGCGCTCACGCCGGCTGGGACGGCGGAGGTTAGAGAGGCTGCAGCACTGGTTCGGATCCCGAACATGATCACTCACGATTGGACGGGCCCCGGAGAGGCCCGGCGCGCCAGGAAACGCAAAGCAACCCGTGCGCCAAGTCGCATCCGGCCGACATTTCGGCTTAACATCATGAATTATATGGCTTTTGTCGGCGACGGCGCAGTAGCGCGCGCAAGGTCGAGGGTCATTTCTGCCGACCTCGGGCCCTGGCGACGCAATTCCTGCCCACTTCAGGGCTCGCCTCATCTGGCGGCCCCTTTTGACAGGCTCGGCGACATCGCGTCTAAGGGCGTCGCGTTTGGCGACGCAAACGCCCGATCGTCGTTAAGTGTTTGTCGCTAAATCCAGCGATAGGCTGTGCGCCATGATCGATCTCCGCGAGCTCCGCACCGAAGATGCCGCCGCGCTCTTCAAATGGCGCTGCGAGCCCGAAGTCGATCGCTGGATGTACCAGCTGCCGCCGCCGGATTACGCCGCGCACATGCGCTGGTTCGAGGAGTTTCAAGCCGATCCGGATCAGATGGGCTGGATCATCACCTTACGCGACGCGCCCTGCGGCTTCCTCACGCTGAAGGGGCTCACAGGGTCGCAGCGGCGGGCGCAGTACGGCTGGTATATCGGCGAGGCGGACGCGCGGGGCCGTGGGACGGGCCGCGCCGCCCAGGCCTTAGGCCTGGACCGCGCCTTTTCGGGCTTTGGACTCCAGAAGGTGTGGTCCGAGGTGGTCGCGGCCAATGAGATCGCCCTGAAGGCTCAGGCCGCCGCGGGATTTCGGCGAGAGGGCTACCTGCGCCGCCACGCCTATAAGAATGACGCCTATCAGGATGTGGTGCTGCTCGCGATCCTTCAGGAAGAGTGGGCCGAGCGCCGCACCGCCGTGCATAAGAACTTGATGGCGTCCGGTCTGCTGTCGAAAAAATGAAGGATGCGATCGGTCGCCGCATTCGCCTTGCGTCCGCCGAGATCGCCGGGTAGCGAGACTCCATGGCGAGCACGCGAGATCTCTGCGGTGGATCGGCGGCGGCGGGGTCGCGGGGCCGGCGCGCGCTCGCTAGACTGACGCTGGTCCTGGCGCTCGGGGCCGGCCTGACGGCGACGGGATGCCGCCGCGCCAAGGCGCCGGACGCTGCGCCCACCGGGGCCCTGCTGAAGGTTGAGACGGGGACGTCGGCCAAGCTCGACCCGCAATCCGCCTTACGCTGTTTCGTTCATGGCCAGTTTGTCGGCATGCAGACGCCGGCCCAGTGCGCCGAGAAGAACGGCGTGCCGGCGGGCGCCCTGGACGTCGGTCTGGACCAGAGCGGATCCCTGGCGGCTGGGGCCGGCGATGCGCACCTGGCGCCGATCGCCAATACGGTCGACGATAACGCCACCTCGGACGCCGACGCGGGCGACGGAGCGTCGCCGCCATCGCCGCCCCCCGCGCTGTCGGCCAGCGCCCCGGCGACCCTGCCCGCGGATGGGGCCGTCGGCGACTGTCTGCGGTACATCCGAGGCGCCTGGCAGGGGGCGGGCGAGGGCGTCAGCTTGGGCGTGTGCGTGCGCACCTTGTTCGCCGGCCGTTGCGTGGGCCCTGGCCAGACGCTTTATGGTCGCTGGGGCCGAGAGACGGTGCGGCTCATGCCCGGCCGGGTGGAGATGTCGGATAACAATCACGACTTCCATCCGCTGGTCGCTCAGAACGCCGCGGACTGCTCGTTGCCGCCCCTGTGACCCGCCGCCCGCCCCTCTTGCGCGCTCGCGTTCGGCCCGCCTTGGCGCTGCTGGCCCTGGTCGGCCTCGCCGCCTGCGCGCCTGAGGTGGAGGCGCCGACCGATCGGGGCGTGTGTTGGCGCATGATCACCCCCAAGGGGTCTAAGCCGAAGTTCTTGAAACTGACCGAAAACCAGCCGGACCTGGAGCACTGCGCCGCCAATCTGGAGGCGGTGAGGATCCACTTCCTGAGCATGGGCGGCACGATCGACGAGGTGGACGGCGCCTATCAGGGCGAGTTCATCTTTATCGACAAGCACGGCGTGTTCGCCGCCCAGAGCCTCACCGCCACGCCCTTTCCGGCTCTGGTGAGAACCGGCGACGGCCGCCTCGCCGTGCCGGGGACCGTTCCACAACCTTGAGGCTCGGCGGTTTAAGCTGGCGCCGAGCGTCGGATTGGGCGATCAAGCCGGCTTGATCCGACAGCCTCTTGACTCAGGCGCGGGTTTGCGGAACGTAAGAAGAACACAGAGCGACGAGGACGAGATGGCGGGCAGCGTCAACAAGGTGATCCTGGTGGGCAACCTGGGTCGCGATCCAGAGATCCGCACCTTAGGGTCCGGCGACAAGGTGGCGAACCTGCGCATCGCCACGTCTGAAACCTGGCGCGACCGTACCTCGGGCGAGCGTAAAGAGCGCACAGAGTGGCACCAAGTGGTGATCTTCAACGAGAACCTGGTCAAGGTGGCGGAGAGCTATCTGAAGAAGGGCTCGACCGTTTACATCGAAGGTGCGCTGCAGACCCGTAAATGGACCGACCAGCAGGGGGTGGAGAAATATTCCACCGAAATCGTGCTGCAGAAGTTCCGTGGGGAACTGACCATGTTGGGCGGTCGCCCTGGCGGCGGCGCGGATAGCGGCATGGACGACGGTGGGTACTCGTCGGCGCCGGCCGCGCGCAGCAGCGGCGCCGGCCGGCCTAATGCGAGCGCGGGGCCGAAGGAGACCTTCGACCTGGACGATGATATTCCGTTTTAGAGCTTGGTTTAGGTGTTCAAGCGTGCCGCCGTGCTCGGACGGGTCAAGAGACGCTTCGCTCTACGCTCTTGACCCGTCCTGCGCGCGACGGCGGTGTTGGAGCTGTCGGGACGCGGGGCGTCGCGTTAGAAGTTCGACCCTCCTGGAGGGTCGAACACAGGGCTAAAGCTCGTGCTTTCTAAAGCTTTCTATTTCGATCCCGCTCATCGCCGGCGCGCGATAGACTTCACCTTCCAGTTCCATCGTGAGTTCGCCGGATAGAACATAAAAGAATTGGCGAGCGACCGAATGATAATGGCGCTGCTCGGCGGAGCCCGGCGGCGGCGCTCAACGCTCTGCCGTAACCAGACACCCTCAGGGCGCTGCGGCGGCCGTCGGCGTCTCACTGGAAAACGCCGGCGTCAAAGCCCCCATGACCAGCCCGCCAAATATGATCGCGGCGATCAGCGCGGCTTGGCCGCAGAACTTGCGGATTGAGGCTGACACCAAACACCTCCATATAGTTCTGGTCGGCGACGCGACGATCCGGGGGCGCAAGACTTGCGCTGCGCTCCGAAGGGGTTTGGCGGCTGACCGTGGGCGCTGTAAGTCTTAACACCCGTTAAGAGTTTCGATTCACCTCCCGCGCTAAAATTATCCGGCCACGCCGATGTCCGGCGCTCGGCAGGCTCAACACAGGCTTATTGGTTCCTTGAGCGACGACGCCTCTCCTCCGATCGCGCCTCCCCCCGAACGTGGCGGCGGCATCGCCCCCATCTCGATCGAGGCGGAGCTGAAGCGCTCCTACCTTGACTACGCCATGAGCGTGATCGTCGCCCGCGCCCTGCCGGACGCCCGCGATGGGTTGAAGCCCGTGCATCGCCGCATCCTGTTCTCCATGAGCGAGAACGGCTTCTCGGCCAGCGGCGCCTATAAGAAGTCGGCCCGCGTCGTCGGCGACGTGATCGGTAAATATCACCCCCACGGCGACCAGTCGGTCTATGACGCCCTGGTGCGCATGGCCCAGCCCTGGTCCATGGGTCTGCCGCTGATCGACGGGCAGGGCAACTTCGGTTCGGTCGATAACGATCCGCCGGCGGCCATGCGCTATACCGAGTGCCGCATGACCCGCGCCACCGAGGCGCTGCTCGCCGATATCGACAAGGACACGGTCGACTTTCAGGACAACTACGACGGTTCCGAGCATGAGCCGACCGTCCTGCCCGCCCGCATTCCCAACCTTCTGGTCAACGGCGCCGGCGGCATCGCGGTCGGGATGGCGACCAATATCCCGCCCCACAACCTCGGCGAGGTGATCGCCGCCTGCCTGGCGCTGATCGACGATCCCACGACGACGCTGGAGACCCTGCTGGAGCTGGTGCCGGGTCCGGATTTCCCGACCGGGGGCGAGATCATCGGCCGGTCGGGCGCCCGCCAAGCGCTGATGACCGGCCGCGGCTCGGTGATCATGCGCGGCAAGGCCAGTATCGAGACCGGCAAGCGCGACCGCGAAGCGATCATCGTCACCGAGATTCCCTATCAGGTGAACAAGGCCGCCATGGTCGAGCGGATCGCCGAGCTGGTGCGCGAAAAGCGGATCGAAGGCGTTTCTGACCTGCGCGATGAAAGCGACCGCAACGGTATGCGGGTGGTGATCGAGCTGAAGCGCGACGCCTCGTCCGACGTCGTCCTGAACCAGCTCTATCGCTACACGCCGCTACAGACCTCGTTCGGCGTCAACATGCTGGCGCTGAACCGCGGCCGGCCTGAGCAGATGGGCCTGCGCGTTTTGCTGGAAGCCTTCCTGGAGTTCCGGGAAGAGGTGGTGGTCCGGCGCACCAAGTTCGAACTCGGCAAGGCGCGGGATCGCGGC
>Ga0116229_10014223_pt1 | contig 11088 bp, 10 predicted proteins | sample S1TSphgellanicum_3_FD_87313 | JGI IMG/M metagenome (GOLD analysis project Ga0116229, IMG submission 87313) | Host-associated microbial communities from peat moss isolated from Minnesota, USA - S1T2_Fc - Sphagnum magellanicum MG | ecosystem: Host-associated > Plants > Peat moss > Unclassified... | reverse complement strand
CATTGTAGTCTCTCCCCTTACTTACTTAGAGGCAGACTAAGAGCCAACAAAACAGAACAAAACAACAAACAAGGGGTGTGTCACACTGTGTGGCATTGCTATTTACATTAAAAAGTATCTTAAGGCAAAAGAAGAATTATGGAAACTCAAATATTTCACCATGCAAATATATAGTCTTCAAAAAATCCTCTAAAAGAAACCAAAATCCTTCAGGATATTATGACTCTGTAACTAATCTCAAGTTTCAACATAAGCCAAAATATCATCTTTCAAAAATCCTCATATAAAAATAGACCTATTGTTATTATTATTACCTAGGGGCCAAAATCCCTTAAGCTACTGTACTCTATAATGAATCTAAACACAATATCCTTAAGGGCCTTGGTAGTAGGCAAGGCCAACAAACAAACAAACCCATCCATTCCCATTCCAAAATTCCACAAGAGAGAGACAGATACAACAAGAAACACAACAAAACAACAAACAAAAAATACATCAACATCCATTCTATTCCATTCCACAAGAGAGAGAGAGAGAGACACACACACACACACACACCCCCACACAAAGAGAAAGAGAGAAGATGGTGGGAGTGGTGGCCATGGCAGAGGAGCTGGTGCACAAAGTCATGGGACAATGGGACTCATCTCATGACCCTTTCCATGCCTTCCGTGTCCGAGACTTAGCTCTCTCCCTGGCTAAGGAAGAAGCCTTGCCACCCAACAGCTTACAAATTGTATGTACCTGTGTGTGTGTTTTTTTTTCCATCCCTCTCTTCTGTTGCTTCCCCATAAGGTAGTATGCTGAAGAAGCATTTCAGAAAACTCCTAGCAGCTCTGAAATCAGTAGGACGTCAGGAGGAACAGTAGTCCAGAAAGAAACAACAACTGCTAATAGTAATTGGGTTTGTGTGTTTTTTTCTTTTTTTTCGGTTTATTTTTATAGGTGGAGCTTGCTTGCCTCCTTCATGATATAGGTAAGTAAAACTCCTCCTTCTGCTGGTGGTACTAGTACCCTGACCACCACCCACATGAGAGGTTTGAAGGAAGCTAGAATAAAATTGAACCCATTGGAGGATCCAGTTGTTTGCAACAAAAAGGTTTTAGGTCTTTTGTATATCATCATCATGCTCATGTTTGGATCTTTATGTATGATGATGATGATGATGATGATGATGCTGGTTTATCAATTTCACACATGGATTGGATCATGAGCTGTTCTGTTGAACTGCTGAATTACTTGGTGTTTTGTTCATGTTTCTTGCAGAGGATCACAAGTATGCTTCCAGGTGAGAATTCTTCTTGCATTGCACATATAGTAAGTGAGTGTATGTTGTGGGTTTGTATACTCTGAGATAGACCCATCTAGAATCTTCAGGTTTGGAAGTAAAAATCAATGTACCCGGGTTTGATCTGTAACAGAGAGGCTCAGATATTGCCATGCCTCTCTGCAGTTGTACCCACAATCTGCTCTCTGAATTGGAGAGGTGTTATAATGTCACTTTCAAACTTTTCTACATTGCAGGTGCAAACAAGGAACTGAGAGTGTGGCTGATTTTTTGCGGGAACAAGGAGTAGAGGCGAAAAGTGCAGAAGTCATTTTGAGTATCATTTCATCAATGGGTTAGCAAAACAAGCTTCACAAGTCATGCAGCAAGTTTTGGGTCACATGCTGCAAGTGATTTTCTTGAGCTTTTGTTTTGGTGATTTGTTTTGTCTTTGATTCAGTTGCATCCAACCCAATTGGATGCTATCACATCCTATAGCATCTGACCTGGTTCAGGACTGATGTGATTCCCATTTTCTCTGGATGTTGTGACTGTGGCCAGGGTTTAAGGAGGAGTTAGGAGGCTCTTTGAACCATGATCAGTGTTCTTTGGAGTTTGCTATTGTACAAGATGCAGATCGCCTTGATGCCATAGGAGCTATTGGTATACAGATTCTTTCACTTCACTACCTTGTCATTAGGATGACCGTTCTTCCAACCTTTGACAATAGCTGGTCTAAATTCACAAATGGAATTTGTAAACAGAATTTGGAATTTGTGGAACCTCATTTTGTGTGTGTTTGTGTGTGTGACATGGAAAGTGGATCAGGCATTGCACGAGCCTTCACGTATGGGGGAAATAGGAACCAAATGATACATGATCCTGATCAAGCTCCCCGCACCGACCTCACCAAGATGGAGTACATGCACAGTGATGCAAAGCTGACTACTCTCAATCATTTTCATGAGAAGCTTCTGAAGCTCAAAGGTCTCATGAAAACAAAGGTACACAGCATTCTGCTTGCTCTTTATAAAAAAAAGTAACAAAACAAGTGGGTTGTAGGAAATGTGTTTGTTTGGCAGCTCAACTTTAGCTTTGATTACTGTTCTGGCAAATGAGGTGTGTGAACTGGATGTTTGATGATTTATTGCCAACACAATTGTTGCCTGAATGTGGCCAGCAGTAGAATGTGAATTGGGTTAAGCTTGATGTTTGCTCTGCTGCAACTACCATTGACTGAAAGAGAATCTACAAATCAGCTACGAGCACAGATATCCTGTTTCCTTCAGCTAAAGTGTATGCAGATCTGCTTTTGGCAAAGCTATCCAAAGCTATCCATTTTGGCAATTCAAGTGCCTAGTACCGGGTTAGTCAAGTAATTGCCAAAGACAGACTTATGAACAGAATTATGATTGGTGGGTGTAATTTGCAGGCAGGCAAGCAGAGAGCAGAAGGGAGACACAAGTTTATGGAAACATATTTGCAGCAGTTCCAAGGAGAATGGGAAGGAAGGCTGTGAAATAAGCACTCTTTTTGTTTCTATAAATAATCATAAGTCTGTCTTTTTTGTAAGGTTTAGGTCCTCCAAGAGACTCCATGTTTTGAACTGGCAACTCTGAAATTCAGGAATGATTTCTGAACTGCATGAGATCTGTAATATTCTGGCTGATGATTGCTTGTAATGATGTGTTATGCTTTTGTCCATCTTTTCAGAAGTCTGGAGCGTGGACCTTATTGAAAACTCCTTTGGTTGAGACACTTTCTATTCTGTCAATTTCAATATCTGTCTATCCCTGTTTGTAATTGCATATGATTCATTGATAAAATGTTTGGTGGACCAGTGATTTTGTGGAGAATAGAAATCCTTGGTTTTGTTCCTGCATGAGAGCCATCCCAAAACAGTGCTGCTGCAAACAAATGCAGTGGAATATGCATCATCTATTTGATCTGCTTCACCTTTTGATACCCAACTCTGAAATTATTTTTCCTTCAAAGATACGATGGGAGGAGAAAGAAGATCTACAACAGTGAATTATATGATGATGTTCTAAAGTTTGGAGTTGATCCATCTTAACATGAGAAGGGAAAATTATCAAAGAATCTGTGAGAACTAGCTGAATTTGAGCTTGCTTGCAGCTTGGATTGTTGGTCAGCAGCCTTAGAGGTTTTCAGCTTACTGGACTGGCAACCTCTTCTAGGACAAGAGATTGCTTTCTCATAAGCCTTAGAAGGAAAAAAACAGGGGTTTTCTGATTTTCTCTCCTAAGGATTGGAAACTGTGGGAATTGTCTTTTTTTGTTGCATGTGTTTCCTATTCTTGCAATGCAGATTCTAACAGTCTACAGACTGCCAGGCAGGCAAGTTTTGTGGTGGATGGAGATTAGAAACAGCCTTGCAGATCTGGAGAAGAAAAGCCCAGGTGTGCAGTGACGAGTGTCAGAACCCATTCTGAGCTTCAGTGATTAAGGTGCTTTGGCAAATTATAGTAAGTATTCACTGCAGTTCCTTTTCTTGCTCTGAAAAGGTCTCTTTTGCTTTGGCAGGTTTACATCTTTGCTTTGTCAGTTTTGTACAACCAGGGCTCTTTCATGCTCCTGTTTCTCTGTGTTAGTTCACACAATCTGACACAGTCCATCTGGAGTTGGATTTGTCTTGCTCTGTTAAAAATATCTTACCTTTTGCCTTGGAGCTTCTCCATGTCAGGATCAGAGTCTCGCTTCTCGTCAGGTGCAAAACTTGCTGTGGCAGCTGCAGCGTAAGCCATAGCAATCCTTCAATATCCTTACCTTCACACTCACGCAAAGTCAGTTCTTTTTGTTGTTTTTGGCTAACTTTTTGCCTTGCTTTTTGAAAGGACCCATTTTTCAGGAATTGAATTACCCATGTTGGGAATTTCTTAGGTTCTGCACTTCTGATGGGAAATTTACAAATTGTGTGGCTTTTGTATTATACCTATTGAATGAGCAATTGCAGATCAATAATTTCAAGCTTGTATATTTGAAGGAAGCTTAGGTTTTTGGAGAATCTGTAAGAAGAGCAACACCCTTTGTAAGGGAATTCATTGGTGGGTTTTTCCTTTCTGTCTTTGCAGGGTGCTTGTGATGGTGGTGACATTGTACGACTTTTACACAGAAACTAAATCTAATGAGATTCCATCCACAGAGCCTCGTACAGCTCAAAATGATGATGCCAAACACTCTTCCAGTCAGCGATCTTGAATTGCATCATAATAGGGGAAATGGGTCAAGTTGTTGCTCTACTGAGGCAATTCCCATTTCCAGTTATGTATGTACATCCAAGAGGTATTGGACTGACATTTCACCTTCAAATCTGAAGCCTTGTGTTTTCAAGACACCTTGGAGCTGAAAGCCATTTTGTATAGAAATCCTTATTGTAAAACCTCACTAGCATTTTTCTTGACATAATTGATTGTTGTCATTTGACATTTAACCACTGCACTTTGTAACAGGAAACTGATTCTGAGGAGGGAAAATGAAAATTGGAGGGGTATGGTCTTCTACATGTATGGTGTTTTAGATGAAGAAGTGGTTGGATGGACATCAAGCCTTGCCTTAACATTTACACCTTCTCACTGTTGAATCCTGGTGCACTTTCTTTCTCAGCAATATGGTTTTATAGTTTTTTATGGTTTTTCTTTTCTTTTCATGCCATCCAAGACAAGGCAAAAATGGAAAGTCTCTCTTCCTAACCTTACACATATCATGTTGGTACAAAAATTTGGAAACTTGGGATTTGATGATTTTGAGCCTCTCAACTTTAGTACTGTGCAATTTTTAAAAAAATGGGCATTGCATCTTGATTTCAAAAAGACCTTCCAAATTTTCTTGTGAGGACAGTCTCCTTTATGAGAAACTTTCATTTTCTGAAGCACCTGATCTTGTCACAAAACCTGGCTGGGGTTGTCATGACAGTGTTTTTGTAGCATCTGCAAAATGGGACAAGATGTGAAGGTGTACAGATTTACCCTCCTTTTTGAGGCCAGATTCTGAACCTATTCCTCAATGCCTTTTTTTTCAGAAATACTGTCTGATGAGGAGCTCTAATGTGTCTTCTTTTTTACAGAGGGAGCTACTCTCTCAGAGTTCATTGGGTATTTTTCCTGTTTCCAAAAGTGGCCCTTGGTTCTTGATAGTTTCAAATAAAGAAAAAACTCTTGATAGTCTCTTTACAAAGAAAAGATTGCAGCTACATTGTCCTTGAGCATGTTGTGAATTTGTATACGAGTGCAGAAATAAACTTGTGGGTCCTTCTTGCAGGTCCGGGATTTTCCACGAGGATTGATTTCCTAGTGCAGTGGTGCAAGATGTTGTTGGAGTGGGCATGGTGGCATACATTGGAGTGGGTGTGGATGGTTTATCTGGAATTTGCTGCAGTCTCAGCCATGGCCCACAGTGTGTTTGTTCTATACGTGCAACAATATTGTTTCGACTTTTCAGTGTTGAAAGCTCAGTGTAAGAGATTGAAAGACAGAGCTTGGCCCTGCTGTCCTTGTATGGCATTACATTCATTTTGTTCAAAGGCCCTGCTGTCTCCTGTTTGCTACCTGCATCTGTGATCAGATTCTAGTGTCAGCTAGTTTCTTCTTCACTTTCAATATACTCTTTTTTTGGTATAGAGCTTAAATTTTGTAACATGGCATTTGAGTAGTTGCAACTAGATGGGTTTCAACTTTCAACTGCAATCTCTACTAATTTGTGGACCACCCAATTGACATCTTCTGAGTTCTCTAGTGTATCTAGAGAGAACTGTGCAGGGTGTAAAATCTTGCCAGGCTTTTTGAAAACAGAAAGCTCAGCGCTGTTCTTTGCCCTTTGATACCAAGCAATTACCTGCTGGGTATCACGGGAAAAAAGAAGCGCAGTCACTCTTTACACTTGGTAAAGCAAGCTGGTGAGGAGGGCATTACTGAAATTGGGCAAGTGCTCAGCTGCTGCCTCATGTGGGCCCTTATTTTGGTAATGCCCTCACCCTTGTGCTTTACCTTACACTGAATGCTCTGGATAAGTTATGGAAATGCTGGTTGTGGGAAGAGAGCCTGGCGGGGGGCAAGCACCAAAAAAGAGTGTTTTGATTGATGCCTGCTTGTGATGAGCTTTTTGCTCTTGGACATGTAAATCAGTTGACAGGGTATGTACATGAGTTGAAAAGGTATATACCATGTACCAAAGAGTCCTAGTGTACTATGCACCAAAGATCTTCTCTAATGGGAAACAAAAGATTGGGTTTTTGTATTTTTTTTTTTTTTTGGGGTTTTGTGTTTGGGATTAACAAATTTCATTGCAAGCTATGTTTTTTTATTGTGTTTTTCATTTTTATCCCCCATTTTTTTTCTCCCCAATTTTGTGATGTAACTGAAGTGGCAATCATCCATAAGATGATTTAGCCAGATTTGGCTGTAAAAATGACACAAATCTTTTTAAAGTGTCTTTCCATATTTTTGCCTACCTACTGGGAAATAATATAGAATTTGGCAATTAGAAAAAAGTCTTAAATGTTTTCTCAAATCTTGGCTATGGAAAAAACCCAAAACATGGTTTATTTTTTGGGCCCATTTTGAAAAAAAATTGCTAGCCCACTTAGCACTGGCAGTAGAATAAAGGCCTCTACACAGCATCAGAGGTGACATAGCGCCTTGAAATACCATAAAAGTGAGTTTGGACCTCTAAATATGTATTGGGAAATATAGTGGTTGTAAACGGCCGATAAAGGAAAATGATTGCTTTTGATTGGCCCAGATGATGCTGGCCAGTGTAAAACAGTGTCTTACTTTTTATTGTCCAGTTTTTCATGGTTTATGGGTGAGAAATAAATTAACACTCTATGTTGGATATGGAAATTCATCCAACATAGAGTATTAATGTGGAAATTGCTTGTAGAGGCCCAAATAAGGGGTGTGTGTGGAGATACTCTAACATCACAACATCTAGTGCAGTATGTGCCATTGGCCAATTGTGAATTGTTTACTCAACTAATTTTTCCTTCCAAAATCATTTTTCATAATTTAATTGAATTTTCAATGACAAAAATTACTCAAAACTCAATATTTCTCACACCTTAGGTCTAAAAATTTCCAAAACACTTTGGTTAAATCCTATTCAATGAAGGCTTTCCAATGGTACCAAAAGCATGATAGGGCAACATCATGGTTTGGGAGGTCTTAACATGAGAAACAAAATAAACAAAGTACCTTCCTTAATAAATAGATTTCTTTAGACCTCACTAGTGTGATCTTTTTTTTATAGATACCCGATTAGACCCTATTAGGTCTAGTACTACTTTGATGCAATTAAAAGCCCTAGGAGTAAACCTTCCTCAAACCTTAATCTTTCATTTAAAAAGGTTGTTTTTAAAGGGGAAGAGATTCAATAGTGTATTTAGGGAGTATTTTATGTCCATGAATATCCGTTTTAGAAAGGAGAGGAGGCATTTTATGCCTATTTACTTATGGTTGTAAGGTCCCTCCTATTCCTAATAAATAGTAGGCATAAGATCTCTATGCAAGGTTGTGCCTTTTCACTTTCGGCTTGAATTTGAGTTTTGTCCTATTCTTAATAAATAGTAGGCATAAGATCCTTATGCAAGGTTGTGCCTTTTCACTTTTGGCTTGAATTTGAGTTTTGTGGGACAAAAGATGTCATAGCCCTAGCCTTGGGCTCATGACCAAAGTAAGGATGGCAAAGGTGCGGGCTAAAAGTGAAGTTCGAAAGTCACATTTCATGTTCTTGGGAGTGTAAGAAAGTGTGAAGGAATGAATCCTCACACCCCAAGTGAGCTCCCACTTTGGGAGTTGGAGTCTTAATGGACTTTTGAGTCTTCAGAAAGAGATTGCAAGAATCAAAACTCATTGGATTGAAGAGTTCATTATATCGTTGAAAAGCTCTTAGAACTTAGATGTCTAAAATGAACCTGCATGACCCATTTAGGCACTTAAAACATAAGTTATGGCCAAAAGAAAGGTTGGGAATCAAATTGACTCCCGATCACTAAAAGTCGGGAATCAACTTGATTTCCTTGCGTGTAGGTGTCGTGCCACATATCATTGAAAAGCTCTCGATGAGGGTTACAACTTTGCTTCAGACTTCAATTCAATTGAAAGCTTTCACACAAAGTAATGGGCCTCCAAAGTTGCGGAAGTTTCAATTTCAAAAATTTCGGGATTCCAACTTGAGAGTTGTGGGACAAAATGACATTTGAGTGTTGGCCCTGTGATTAGGCATAAAGAATATTATAAGGGGGAAGGTGGTGGCTTCCCTCAAGTCTGGGCGGTGGTGAGTTTTATGAATTTGTATTTGCTCGTGGCTCGTCTGTGCACCAAAGTTGTTCCAATTACGCACTAATCAACTTATTGTTTGGTTTGTGTAAGTCCGTGTCACTCTTCCTAATCCCCGTCTCGAAGCTCTAGCAGGCCCTTTTATCCCAAAAGTGCTACAAGCTAAAGAGCGTGCCCCAACTCATGATCCTTCTATTGTTTTCACCTTATACTCACATTTGAATCTATCAAGGAGCTTGGGATTGTGTCAAAAGAAATCTAATCAATAAAGCACCAACAATTTGTTTTGTTCAAATAACAATGGAATCGGTAAAACCATCTTTTATAGGAGGCCAAGAACTTGGGGTCCTTACATGTTGATTAAAAGGTTGAAAGGCCTAGATGAAATGCCATTAGGGCATTTAAGTTTGACACCACCAAGTCCACTTTAAAACTCAAAAGTAGAGAATCATGGTTAGGGTTAAAATTGAATAATGCATGAAAACTAATTTAACTTTCATTAAAGTTGGCATAAACAATTGATTATACTACAATTGATAGAATGTTCGACCACATGCAAAATATTTTTAAATGACAAAGAATTAGTAAAAAGGTACATGAATTTAAGGTTTTAATAGGGACCAATGCTTATTACTAGTGGTGAGTTAGAATGTGATGATAACATAGGAGGAACATTGAGAGGACCTATGGGGCTTGATGATGGAAAAGGGACACTTGTTTATTAGATGTCACAATATGAAAATTTCTCCACATTTGATGCCATAATAAAAAGAGCCATTGGTAGATATTTTATGAGCATTGATGTGTAGAGGTCAATCCAATTCACAAATTCATTATTGTCTTGTGTTGGCCAAAAAAAATGAACAACAAACAACACGGAAAAGAAGCTTCAAGGGTGAAAGGTTATGTGAAATTAGGTTCTAAGGAGGAATGCATGAAACACTTGTAGCACCACCATTCATACAAGTAACAAGGATGAAATAACAAACACAAGTCATGAAATGCAACTTTGAGCATAAAAGAAACATGAATTTAGAAAAAGAAGAATTGTCTTTAGAATTAATGAATAAGTTTCGAAAGGAAAAAAGAAGAGGAGGAGGTGAGTAGCTTCTACTTAAATATAACACAAACTTTTAAACCGGCTAGTTGCTACAAGGCAAAGGTGTGCCATTGTGATGAAGAGGACCAAGATGTATGCAATAGGAGGAGGCTATTGTTAAATTACTACGTGGTGCTTTGGTGAGGGTGGCAATGCTTTGGTTGCAACAACTTGGGCAACAAGTGTTTGTGACAAGGATATTGATGATGGCATCACACTTGAAAAAGATGATGATGAAAAAACTCAATCAAAGCAAAGATCGTGTGATCGCACATGTAAAACATTTATCATAGTGGGACTCTTGATGACAATGGCAAAGAGCACATTGTTCTTGGAGCAAGGAGCCCCAAAGGCCGAGATTGACTAAAACTTGTGATAGAAGGGTTGTGATGGGAGACAACATCAACAATCTCTTTGTCAAATTGTTGTTGATGAGTTGATAGGGTAGTTGGGTGGAGATGCTTAGACCACAATATATCAAGAATTGAAATACCTGTTTTGGTATATAATTATAATTTTCATTTGTTTTTGGGGAACACTTGTAAGGTCCAGTTATTCTTAAAAAATCAAATATTTGCCCAACATTGGTCTTTACAATGCCGAGCAATCTTCATGACCAAACATGAAAAAGCCACAAATTTGTACCTATGTTGGGTGGGTATTTGATTTTTTTAACAATCTTCAATTCCAGTTTTTGAAAGCCATCAATGAATGAATCAATGGTTTTCATGAAAGAACCGTTGCTACATAGATGGTTATTTGATCCATTTTTAAATTTATTTAAGATTCATGGCTATATAACCAAAGCTTGATTCTTTTTGACTTTGTTAGAACATTAGAACCTTGATTATGTGATTCCAGAATGACAAGCACTAAACAGAAACAACTAATTAAATGTGACATCAGGCTCAATCATTCAGTGTTTCTTTTACTCACAAATTTTTGCCAAATCTGGAACTGAAAAACATGATTTTGACTTATACAAAGGATTTTCATGAAAAAAATGACTAAAAATTTGCCAGATTTTGAAGATTTTTTAAATTAAAAAAATAAATTGTCAGATTTTTATGATAAGTTCTAGTAGGTGGCCAAGAATATAGAAGGATTCTGTTTTTTTTCCTTACTTTCATTTCTAGTTATGTAGCCAATATTGCCACATTTAATTGTTTTAGTGAATTATCATACCCTCTCCATTCATCCAAAGAGCACATAAATCATCTGACTTGACATTGGCCATGAGTTGGAAATGAATTTTTTGCTTGCAAGGAATGAAAGGCATGTTAAAAACATCCGACAAAATGATTGGGGTAAAGAGGAGGCATAAGGGGGAAAGGTAGAGAAATTAAACTTAGGATAAGCAAATAGTTGTCCCTTCTCTTGTCTTATTTATTTATTTACCTATTTTGCCTTTGCTTGAAAGGAAGAGACTTT
>Ga0116229_10014222_pt1 | contig 11089 bp, 8 predicted proteins | sample S1TSphgellanicum_3_FD_87313 | JGI IMG/M metagenome (GOLD analysis project Ga0116229, IMG submission 87313) | Host-associated microbial communities from peat moss isolated from Minnesota, USA - S1T2_Fc - Sphagnum magellanicum MG | ecosystem: Host-associated > Plants > Peat moss > Unclassified... | reverse complement strand
GGGGGGGGGGGGGGCCAAGATTATTGTTACATTGTATTGTTTTTCAAAAGTCCCATGTTTGAACTTCAACCATGTCATTATTATGGAGGATTTTCACATTTTTTTGCATATTATGGTAGGTCAAAACCCAAAGAAATCAAATGCCAAAGAAACTACATATTTTTATATCATATGATGTAATGTTAATATATATTTGTGTCAAACAAATATACGTCACAATGTACCAAAAAATGCAAATATGTTCAAGAAATGATTGAAATGACTTTTAATCTTTATGAAATTTGTATTAACTATTAAACATTGTGATTCCATATGATTGGATTAAGTTTGTGAACCTGTGAAAAATTTAATAATTATCATATCATGAATAGGTGTTTTTTAAAGTGATGACAATAGGTATATGGTAAATTAACACTAATAATCACTTTCAAATGGAAGACGATAAGATATGTGAGGTGGGCCACTTTTTTTTATTTCATTCAAAACATTTTTCAGTTGACTAATTCAAACCTAGACCTAGCGCAATCCAAAAAAGAAATAGGTTTTATCATATTGCATATACCATAAATATAGCCATTATTTCTTGATTTTTTAAAAAAAAATTATTCAAATAAATTAGATACAATTAACTTTGTGAAAATCAAAATATCAAGTGTAAACACCAAAAATGAAACCCAAAATTAAATGCAATACATTTTGCAAATGTATGCTTTACGCACATGTCATGAAATTGCCCAAGTTGCCCCCCCCCCCCAATGTGTTTTCACCATGTGTTGAAATAATAGGTCAAGTTCCCATGGGTAGCAAAAGGACAAGCCATGAATTTTTTTGTTGAAGGGTGTTGATGAAAGCAAAACATAGCATCAGAATTGACCATGATGAATCACCATCCACTGCTGGCGAGGTTGTAAATTCCACAATAATATATGGGAAATGAAAGAGGTTCAATAAATGCAAAGAATGGAACATCAACAACAATTACAAATGGATCAAATGATGAAACTGATGAAATTTTGGTAGAAATATTGAGGAGGGAAAGAAATTGAAAATAATAATGGGAATCATGAGCATGAATAGTTGCAACAAATTAGCAAATAACATAATTATTACTTATAAAGTTAAGATCAATTAAATCAACAAGTAGTGTTGGCCTAAGGTTTAACAACCACATCATTCATTACACTAAGAAGGAATTAACATGTGTATTCTTCAATGTTGGTTAGAAATAATGTTCTACAACAATTAACAATTTGTGGGGTTATGAGGTGGATTTGCAATAGATGGTAGTAGAAAATATCTTTCAACATAAGTTAATGAAGGCAATGTTATCCACTTTTATGTCCAACCTTTTGGAGACAAAACACAATCATCTTCTTTTTGAAAATATCAAAACTAGAGTTTCTACACATTTAGCAAATGGCTACATTCCCAAACATATTGCAGTAAAGGAGCTTTTAGGCACCTTGGTCATCATTACCTTGGTTGTTATTAAACATGCAAGTGGTAGAATGGTTGCCAAAAATCTAAAGTTATTTATAAAATGTGTCTATTAAAGCCTACAATGATGTTTTTTTATTGGCAATGTTGCAAAGGACTTTTGGATTAAGACAATATAATGACAAAGGTCAATTTGCACTTTCAGTAGAAACAAAGGTTCTTGCCATCTAGTGGTGTACCACATAAAAAACTATGGCTCTTGATCAGAAGAAAGTATGCATAAAAAGAATTAGGAGGAAACAATTTGTGGAACATCCCACATATTTGTGGCAAATGTCCCAAGTAAGGAAAATATGAGCTTTAGTATGCTCCAATAACCTTTTCCAAATGTTGGCCAAACTTTAAGAATACACATTGTAGATTTTTTGTTGTTATTTTGTATCATGATTTTGCAAGTGGTTTAACAGTGTTTCATTTTTCATGATTTTGATTTGCATTGCTTCACTTTTCATGCTCTAGTTTTAGTTTCTAGTTTATTATAATTAAATTTTTTTTCAAGCTTATTGCATGTATGTCTATTCTTAGATATAGATTGTAATCTTGTCCAATTTATCATTGTAGTTATACTTCTTCAGTGCTTTCAAGGAAAAAATCCTAATGTTTCCATTCAATTGTTAGGTTTCTCCCTTTGAAACCATGGTTCATGAAGTGCATGAAAGAGTGAAGCACATGTTATCATGCCACACCAAGTTTGTGGAGTTAAAAATTGGCCTCAACAACATGCACTCCAAAACTAGGAGTAATCATGCCAATTGTGCATGTGTGTGGATGTTTGTTGCCCATCATATGCTCAAAATGTGGATGAATGTTGTGCTAGTTGAATCACATTTTCAAGACTCATTGACCTATGTAGTTTAATTCTTTGTCTAAAACCATTGGGTGATGAGTGGCACAAGTAAACTTGCATAACAGGTGAATGCTCATCATGTGGAATCAAAACTTTGAAGGTCTACCCTACTAAAGCAATTTCTTGTGCTTTAAAAACAATGCAATGGCGGCAATATGAAAAGGTTGTTGTTGGACAAAAGGACAATGGGGATGACCAAAAAATGATGCAATTACAATATATGGACACTCCAACCACATAACTATTGGACTACTTGCATCCAAAATTAAAAGAATTTGCGATGCACAACTTCGTCACAAGGTGGCAAGACAAGGTACAACAAGATCCTTACCCATAAATACATTTATTCTTCCCCATATGTGTTGTAATATATGTGCATTGCAATTAAGGAACTAATGCGATTTTTGCATTGACAAGATGTTGTTTGCTTGTGATTAGGAATTCAAATCACTTTTGAAAGATATCTTCGAGGATACCATTTTTTCATGCATTGATTTTTCTAAAATTGATGCATTCAAGACTCAAAATGAGGTCCAAGATAAACATTGGTATAACTTTCAAATCTCCATTTTGGTGCACATCACCTATGGAGTTAACCTTGATTTCAACTTAACATATCCTCAAAGTTTTGGAATTTTAAAAGAAGTTCATCACTACATTAGTGATGATAAAACATGACAACCTTTTCGTGCAACATGCTTTCAACTTACACTAGGGCTATTTGAAAAGCAAGATGTGTTGGTTGAAAAACCATGTGGTTTGGAACAATGGATGTTTTGCCCAATTCAAGTGTTTTCAAGCATGATATTTTGTTGCATGGTATCCAAGGTTGACTATTTGTGAGGAAAAGCATGTGTTCTTGCATTATCAACTTCAATAATGCAAACAATGGGTCCCAGGGAAGTTGATAATGAAATGGCCTTCTTGAAGCATGAGATCATAAAGAATAAATCAAAGCACAAACATGAAAGTTACAAAATGCTCATGATGTTGTTGGCTTTTGTAAAAAACAAGCAAGTGTGCCCAAAACCTAGTTTGGGTCCTTTGCATTCAATACATTGGTCATATGTTCATTATAGTGAAAACCACCATTATTCAACATTATTAAGTGAAATTAATTATATATTTATTTAATTTGAAGGTCCTTTGCTCAAGCACTAGTTCTTTGTTGTTTTGATTGATTTTAAACACCATATCCTTATTTACACCCTACTACTTATCAAATGTGCCTTTGCAAATGGGTCCTTTGCATCAAGCATTATGTGGTTCTTTTTTGGGGTTAAACCACTAAAATTTGCACTCTACTAGCTAAAACAACCTTTGATTATTTTTTAAGACATGTTTGCACAAAATGTAATCCTATTCCAAAACATAAAGCAAGCTTGTATTACAACAAGGTAGTTGTTCCAAAATAGTAAACAATCTTCGATATAGTCCTTGGATAGTGCTTGCTACAATCCAAGGACAATGTTTGGTGCATTCCTTGGGATAGTCCTTTGTTGCACATTTTTTCATCATGTTAATTTAATGCACTTACATTGTACTTGTACAATTTGCATGGTTGTCACATGTGACACACCTAAATGTGAGAACAAAATATTTTGGGGAATTCAACCAGATGGTATGGATAAGACTCATAATCATGATTATTCAATTGTGCCTGGAATAAAAGGATGCACTAGGTGAAGCAAAATTTAGTTCTTCTTATGAATCCTTAATGCATATTCCTCTTGTACTAAGTAGACATTGGTTTGAAATATCATGGACTTGCCAATCTACTTTTCATTTTTGCCCATTTTTTCCCAAGTGAAAAGTCATGTCTTTAGTAGAAATTCCACATTGTTTTAGTTATCTCAATTGTCGTGTTTTTGTGACATATGTACAAGTTCAACTAACATTGGGGAATGTCATCAAAAGGTTCATGCTCCATCATGGGCGATGATAAAACTTATTAATGTTTCGAAAAACCTATAATACACCAAGTTATGCAAGATATGGAGGAAGAAACTAAGTATGGAGTTGGGGGAAAGGCAATTGCCAATGGCATTGTTATTGGTGACAACATCATTGTGCCATGTGAAAGCAATAATGGAAAGCAATTTTGGTTATTGCTATATGAAAAAACAAAACATGTTGTGACAAAGACCTTCACCAATGCTTATACAAATACTTATTATGAAGGAGATGAGGTGATTCGTGAGTGCTACTATGATTTGTTGTGACCAGGGAACAAAATTTTTTCATTACTTTTTCAACAACGATGCACAACTTGGTTACATTTACTCCAATTTAGTGTGTGCATCAAAGTTTGTAATGCCACCTTTCCTTAGTTGGGGTGGACTTGATTGTTGGTGTAAGTGCTTTCTTTTGAATCTAGGTGCATTTGATTGTTGGAGGTGCCTTCTCCATAATTGGTGTCCCCTTGTTTGCTTGTGATATCCTCTAGGTGGCTAAGGTGCCCCTACTTGCTTTTGTTGACTTAAATTCCATAGTTGGGGTGTCCTTACATATTTATAGGGCCTTGTTTTTAATAGTTGTCATGTTTGGGCTTGCATACATTAGATAACCAAAATAATGGATGTTGTTAGTGTTGTGTTATGCCCCTTTCTTGCATGGTATGATCTTGTGTACATTTTTTTCCAAGCACAAGGGAATTCAACAAATAACATGTTCACCTTAAAAAATTCAATGCATAAAAAAAACTTCCAAACATAGAAAGTTGTGATTAACATGGCACCTTTTACATTGATTGATGTTATGGGTGGGTCAGCAAAGTGCTCCACAAGAGTGGAGTTTGAAAGAGTCACACATATGTGCTTGACTTTTGCAACCTTCATATCTAAATCATCAAGTCATAATAGACCAATTATATATTTATCAAAATTATATGTACACACATTCATGGACATGACAAAGTAGAACAAACATGTAATAAAAGCAAAAAAAACCAAACAAGTATTTTAAAATGATTTGATACATATTATGAAAATACCTTCTTTTGGTCTTTTTCCTTGGGGAGGACATAGGGCATACTTTTTATGACTAGAGCTCTCAATTTTACCTTTACCTAGGCCCTTGCAAGTTCTTTTGGCTCTAATATATATCTCATCCTCTTCAAATTGTAACACTAATTATGGGCCAATAAAAGATACCATGTTTTCAATAAAAGTTTGCACAATTATTGCTATTGGTGAACTAGATCCTTTATGGGGCAAGCATGGGCATGACAATCTTGTGCTATTACTTTTATGTGACGCAAGGAAGTTGTTGATTCGTGTGTCTAATATTCCCCGCATTATAGTGAACCTCCTTTCTTCATTTGGACCTTGTTCATTACTTGAATCAAGCCCAATCAACCTTAGTTATGTATTTAACTCCTCTTTAATTTAAACCCAGAAGTTAGTTGACAAATGTTTTTGCTAAATATACACCTTGAATTTGAAAACAAAATCAATTTTACTCACCTAATGCATCATGAACACCTAGCCTTGCAAATCTTTTTAACTTACAAGTATAATTCCTAATATATGCATGGCAAACATTTCAAAATAAATGAGGTAAACCATAATTGAAAGGCACAATTAAAAAATTGCATGTAAGCATAAGCTTGGATACTTACAACATCTATTGATGGCAATCCTTGATGTTTGAGTATTTTTTCTTTAAGGCTTCTTCGATTGTTTTTTTTTGGTCATCGATGTTATATTTCATGCCCAATAATTTGTTAGGTGCAACACCTTGATCAATCATCCATGACTTGATCTTTTATTTTGCAAATAATATGTAGTTCCTTTTTCAATTCTAGGAGTTTTAAAACCTTTTTAATGTCCTCACTTAGCACATTTGTGGGACACATCCTTGTAATGGGAAATGATTGTTCAATGTGAACCTCATGATCAAAAGTAGCAACAACAACATTGTCCCCATATTCCTAGCCCTATTTTCATTAATTGCAATTGTGATCGCAACAGTCCTTTGCTGCAATCCAAATTCCCACCAGTGTCTCCTAGGACCAATGGTTGTTCCTTTTTCATTGTGGTTAATCTTGCACCAACCTTCATTTTATCCTTACATGCCTTCTCTTTTTGTTGTGGACTTAGTTATCTTCACCCAATTAATTTCAATACATTTAGATTAGACGATCAATCCATGCACAATCCATGTTGGCACCTCATTGTTTGTGATAGTGCTTATCCCAAACACCCTCGAATATATATCCTCCAATGTTGCCTTGTTTTCAAGCTTCAAATTTGGGGATTTCAACTCGAATTTCCTTGAACCCCCAAACAAGGCATACCATTTTTTTGCATTGAGATGTTGGTTCTCCAAGTCAAATTTGGGATTAAAGCCTTTACCATTCAACTGCTTGACACTTGAAAAGAAAACAACATTATGTATTTTAACATCCATTAGTAGCCAATTTTCTAATGGGACGTGTTTTGACAACTTTTATCACTTGATGTCCCTATGCATGATTGCCTTACAACAATAAAAACATAGATTGTACTTTATTCATTAAACCATACACCATAGCCTAAGGTGCTCAAGCTTCATCATTAATGGCTTAAACCCTAAATGAGTTTATAATGATATATTGCAAGTGTTTTTCTAACACCTTGGCTATTTAGAAAGGAGGTTACATTAATCATCCACAAGCTTTTAGTCTTCAACTTAGGAGTGGTAGGTACATTTCCATCACCACCTCAACTGATTAAACATAACCAAGTGGTTTCCAAGTGCCCATAGTGCTTGGGAAGGACATACATAATACAAACAAGGGATTTAAACATTGTTTGCTAATAACACTAGGAAAACCACACAATTCTTGAGTAGTTAACATGAAAATGGAAGGACTATGTAGTAGTAGAAGGCCATAACTAATTTTAAATCATGTGACAATGTAATTAAAAACAACAAAAGCTTGTAAAAAGTTGATCCATTTGTTTAACATGTTCAACACCTAAACTCAAGGTGAAAATGGAGAGCTAATTTACAATGGTAAAGAAAGCATTTCATGCAATCAAATTCTTGTCCTCTTTAGATTTTGTTATCCTTGATAATACACAAATCCAACACATTTTTTGTACATTCCTTCAATGCTTGTGCATTCTTAAATATTTGTCCAAGAAAGATTAATCTGGCAACCATCCAAAAAGCACTATTGTTCACCAACATTTTTTAAGCCTTGCTAATCAAACGCAAGGGTAAAATTTTTTTTTTTAATCTTTCATGGCATGGGGATAATTCCTCAGCCAAATGAACTTAACAACGATGTCATCGGGCAATTTTTCAATGAAACGTCCCATTGAGTGTAACAATGCTTGGAGAGTATAATTACAAGATTACAAACAAATATTATAATCTATTAAAACTCACCATGATTCCAAGTGTTTCACAAAAGTTCATATATCAATCTTGATATAAATTTGATACTTACGAAACATTCCTTTAAAATAGTTGATGATGATTAATGCATTGGAATTTAATCAACAATGTTTGACTAACACAAACATTCTTAAACTTGAACTTATAATGTTTCTCAAACACCATTGTTAATTACCAAAACAAGTTTTAAATACCATTGGAAAAGATGTAAAGGGTTTAGTCATGATTGTTTATTACTTCATAACCAAAATCATTGCTTACAAGAGGTTAATTTACATGGTTTCTAAGCACACTCAATGACTTAAAAGGACATGATATTATTTTCATCTAACCTTGATTGCATAACCACCATTCTTACATGTTTGAATAGGATATGAATCAATGGCTACATGGCACACTCAATGCCAAGAAAAGTATTGAACCAAGTGCTTATCCACTACCCCCATGTACTTGACAAGGATTTGATTGTTTGCAAATGATTCCAAGTGGTTATGGACACTACTCCCATGTACTTGATAAAGAATTTTGTCTATTGACCAATGACTCCTAAGTGGTTATCCATTAATTTTATATAGTTGACAAAAGAATCCTCTTGTTGACCAATGAATACCATGTGGTTGACAAGGACTCCTCCTATTAATGAAGGAATCTAGGGTGGTTCACCAAGGATTCCTCTTTCCAACTTGTTGACTAATGACTTTTATTTGGTTTGACAAGGACTCCCAACTATTTTTCCACCACATGACAGTTGACAAGGACTTTTCTTATTAGCCAAATATTCAAAGTATTTATATAATACTCCCAACTTATAGTTGCCAAGGACATCAACTCCTAATAAAAAATTATGATTCCCATGTAGTTTGGTAGGGACCCTTCAAGAAACCTATGGGCTTACTTGGGTTTGTTTGACAATGACTCCCTATGCAAGCCATTTATTTTAAATGATTAACAAGTAGACCCAACACAACTTTAAGACTCAAAAATGCAATGTTAAAAAATAACACATATGTGTGTTTAAACAATGTGACTCATGTGCATCAAAACATAGGTATTAGTTCAATTTTGCACAAAGTCTTAACATTCTATGATGACAAGTTGCAAAAAAGTTTCAAGAATTACCTATTTAAAAAATGGTTCCCAATGGGTTGCATTTGTCACCGAACTACTCCCACAAAATTTGCCAAATAAGAAAACAATTCCATCACCAATTTACTAATCAACATACTAATCTTACCAATGGTTTTTACTTTTCAAATAACTTTAAGTGGAGTTCATTACAAACTTTAGAATACCTAGGTAAACCAAGAGTATTTGAAACCAAATCATCTTGATTCAAATGCCAAGTTAATAGATCTTACATAAAAACTTGATCCTAGTGTGGACAAACCTAGTTTTGATCCATAACATAGTTTTGACATTTTATTCCTTAAACATTATAGTGAAATTGATTTGGACACACATTTGAAAAAAAATCAACCAATTACTATATTGTGCAGATTTTGTAATTAATAATGATTACTTAGCTCAAAATTGTCTTTCTTAAATCACTTAGTAATGGAAATAGGTACCTTTAATGTGTTACACCAACAAAGGAATTGTGACTAGGATTCATGTGAATTCACTATCACATCTTTGATTTTTGCCACCAATGTTCCACCAAGAATATGAAGCAAGTTCTCACCAAAGTTCTTTTATCCAACCTCAAAAAACCAACATAAGATATTGAAAAAGAACACAACCAAATGAAACACACATAGTATGAATATAGACTATGTATCAACATAGTTCTTAAATTGAAGATCTATACACTTATGTAATGCTCACTTTTGATCCATAATGTTTGTACAAATGGAATTCTTCAACAATTTAGCAAAGAAACACCCATAGTAGGGGGCATAGTGAAGAATAACAAATCCAACATAAGATAACTATTACCACCCTATCCTCCAAGTACAACCAATTTTTGTAGCTTGAAAAGAGATTACATGCCTAATTTATTAGCAAACCCCCTTGCCATGATTACATTTTGATTTAAAAATTCTATCCAAGATTTGATATTCATATTACCTCCCAAATCTATGAAGGGTTGCATCAAGCTCTTGCCAAAAGATCAATTGTAGACCTTACATATAACGTTTGCACCTTGAGCTCTTGAACCTTGCAAAACACCTTGGGTGCTTTTGCTTACATTTGGTGTTAACAAACAAAAAGCTACAAGCCTGCCTTAGAACAAGTCCTTTGGTGATTATGTTGTTTTCTATAGCTTGTAAAAGAAAATGGGGGCTCCAAAAATGGAATCTTATATTAATATATTTGTAATTTTGATTTTCAATACAAACCAAAAGCTACTATCATGTTAAATTTAGTGTTCAATTACCACTTGTTGGAGTTATGAACATTATGAAAATTAATCAATATAAAAACTATTAATGGATGGATGGATATGGAGTGTGGTTTAATTCTTTAAAAGCACCAAGACTAATGTTTTTTTGGTGCAAAATCTCACATTGTTGCAATTTTTTCGAAACTTGGGAATATTTTATTACAATATTCTTTGTTTTTTGAAAAACATTCACCAAAAAATTAATTATTTTGGGTTAGTGTAGCCATACTATTATTAATAATCATATAGGTAGCTTAATGTAAAAGGGTTTTTAAAAAACAAGTTTTAGGAAAAGGTTGCCATTTATTGCTAAATCATTCTTGGGATAGTCGTTAGTGACACTATAACAAAAAAATGATCAAAACATGTTTTTTTTCATGCAAAGCAAAATGTTGAAATTTAAAACATTTAGGACAAATTGTAATCATGGGTGTGTAGGTCAAGAACTTATATTATAATTTAATATTCACATTTCAAAACATAAATAATATATTATTTAATAAATCATTAAATTAAAATTGTAGTTATTGGATGAAAAGATGAAACATAAATGAACTTGAGCGTGATTCATGCATTTTTAAATAACAACATGCACAAAAGAATTTCAAAATTTTTAAAACCTTGATGTGATACATACTGACAGTAGGTTGATAGACATGTGCTTTATGGTCAATCTGAACTTGATTTAAAATATATATTAAATATTTGAATAATGGAAATTTGAAATTAAAAGTCAAAATTTGAAGATATTTTACCACATAAAAAATGAAAAAACATATATAATTTAGAAAAATTATTGTGATTAATTTGAATGGTTTTTAAAGTTTTGCCCATCTAATTTGCACCCAATTTGTAAGCATTGGTATATTACTCACAAACTAGTTCACTTTTTTTTTTTTTCTTCCTTTTCTCTACTTTCTTTTCCTTCCTTTCTTCTTCTTGCAAAACTTTTATAACAATAATTTATTCATCTTCCC
>Ga0116229_10014221_pt1 | contig 11089 bp, 9 predicted proteins | sample S1TSphgellanicum_3_FD_87313 | JGI IMG/M metagenome (GOLD analysis project Ga0116229, IMG submission 87313) | Host-associated microbial communities from peat moss isolated from Minnesota, USA - S1T2_Fc - Sphagnum magellanicum MG | ecosystem: Host-associated > Plants > Peat moss > Unclassified... | reverse complement strand
TTCTTTGGTTTTTTTTGTTTATACAATAACATAACTTTCTTTTTTCCTCTTGTTGAATGTTTATTTGTGTTTGTGTCTAAAATCAAAATGCATACATCAACTTGAAAGGCTTCTCAAACCAAGCTCATTCAAGGTGTAATAACTCCCCACAAACAAGATATTTGTTTTCAATCTTCAACATTTCACCCAAACAAAAAGGATGGCATGTGTGCCTACATGAGGTTACTAAAATATTGTAATAGTTGTACTCAACTTTGCATAACCCCCATGCCTTGAGCACAATGAAAGGGGTTTAATCAATCTTCACTAGGAAAGATGGATGTAACATTGGCTTTGGCTAGAAAGATGTCCCCCCTCTTGTCGCAACCCCACTTTGGGGTAAGTGTGAGGATGAAACTCACACCCCCAAAAGTGGGAAGTTGGAGTTGGAGTCTTCCGGGACTTCCAAAAATTCAAAGTTCAAGTTCAAGGATCAAAACACCTCACATTGAGATGTTCTTTATATCAATGGAAAGGTCTTGAAGTGTAGATGCCCAAAATGGCCTCGCATGTGCCATTTGGATATCCGCAGCTCAAGTTATGGGCAAAAGAAGGGTTGAGAGTCAAACTGGCAGTTTGACTCCCGACCACTAAAAGTCGGGAATCGACCTTGTCTCGACGTCTGTTGAAGGAGTGCGACATGGCGTTGAAAAGCTCTCGAGGAGAGCTACAACTTTGGTTTAGACCTCATTCCAATCGGAGGTCGGATCCAGGAGATATGAGTTCCCAAAGTCCTGGGAGTCCAACCCGGGACGATTTCGGGACTCCTCTTTGGGAGTCCTGGGAAAAAGAGCCATTTGAATGTAACCTCCACCAAGAACTACAGAGAATACTATATGGGGGAAGGTGGTGGCTTCCCCCGAGTCTAGGCCGTGGTGAGTCAAGTGAATCCAAGTGCCCGTGGCTTGTCCCAACACCCAAGGGTGTTCCCAAATGTGAATTAACCTTCTTGTGGTTGATTTTGGATGCAGATTCAAGTGAGATAATACTTGTTCCTCTTCCTAGTCTAATCTCGGGACTTCTAGCACGCCCTTCTACCCCCTTTTAGTGTTCTTAGTCTAATCTCGGGACTTCTAGCATGCCCTTCTACCCCTTTTTAGTGCTGGAAATCGAGAGCGGCCCCCAAGTCCCAACTTTCCGCAATTCAACGTACTTGGACCCTCAAGTGGGTCTAGCAAGGGACTTAAGAGCGCGTCACCTCTCCTTTGCATGTTTCTTAATTACTTTGCCACAACAAGTCATTGTCTTCATAAATCCACCAATTCATGTTTCACCCTAGTAATGTCAAATTATACTTTTTAGTGGTCTACTTTTGTATCTTGAAATAGATCCTCTCCCCTGATCGCCCTAGTCAATTTGTCAATAAATAAGGTTTGGGAGGTTCCAAACTCTTTCTCTACAACTTTCTTATAATGAAAAAGCAATTCTAGTGCCTTTCGATCACTACTTTTTTTGTCAACCAAACAAAGTCAAATGAACATGTGCTCAATTGGAAAATATTTGAAAATTAATGGACTTAGTATTGTATCACCAATCCCAAGCACTCAATATCAATAAGTTGTTAAAAGTCAAGCACTCAGTGTGCTTGTTGTAAAACAATTTAAGCATAGTTTTAACATTGTATCACTATTCCCAAGCAGTCAATACTTGTATAGTGCTAAGAGTCAAGCACTCAAAAACACTAAATGTGCTATGTGAAGGATAGTAAGCACAATGTAGTAAGCACAAGACCATTATTCTCAAGCAATCAATAATAATAGCATCTTAAGAATTAGGATTCATAAGTATTGGATGTATTATCTAAAAGATTTAATAAGCACTTAGTTTGTGTACATTAAAGGACAATAAGAATATCATTGAACATCCTAAGCAATCTACAACAACAATGCCCAGGCTATAATGAAGCACAAGCAATGTGCTAGGTAAGGACAATAAGCACAAATTATGCACAGTAACCCATTCAACAATCTATAGGACCAATGTTAATCACTCAATAGAAGTAATTATCTTGGGTGATGGATACCAAACATGTGTATGCATGAAATGAAACGCTAAAACTTTTGTAGCACTAACAACAATTCACTAAGGTTCAAGTCAGTTCATGCTCAAAGAAGTTACAAATCATTAAGTAAAGACATGGGACTCACCGAATATTGCAAATAACCCAGTCTCCTCCTTCAAAGCGTTCTTCAATTCTTGACATTGAACACCATGTATTATACTTCCAGACCATTTGCACAGAGCTGAGGTACATCAAAGGATGCATTCTTACAGGTATGGTATTTCACCACTGCATATTGAACAACCAAGTGAATTCAGTATTTGGAGCTAATGTTACCTGCACTATAATGCCATTCATGTACTGAGGAGTATTGGGACTTGTTGTCAGACTGTTCCTACCTCTTATCTCTGGATGGTGCGTTACATTTTGCACAATAACTAGCTGTGATTTACCCTAGACATGTGGTCTTCTATAGAATAGTTGGTGAGGCACCCTTCGTGTTTCTATTTTTACTGTGATAGATTAATTCATTGCTCTAAACCAACAAAATTTGGAAGGTCCCTCTCCTTGTTCTCCAATATGTCTCTAGATGGACTTGAACATTGAAGTGTTCCACATTTTCCAAGATTGACAAAGGAATGGGTCCAAAAACATCATGGATGTTAGTTCATTGGGATTTTGGGAATGGCAATAGGTCGGAATGCTAGATGCATAGGAACACTGTAAATTGAACATTTTCTTAGTCTTTTGGAAAGTAAAGGTTGCTGTGCAAAGTTTTTTCAAACCTGGCATTTGCTTAACAAAGAAAGATGTTTCTGTATGGTATTTTCACCATTGGAAACTGTGAATGGTTCTTTCAAGGGCTTCCTAATCCTTAGTCCTCAAAAGAACATGCTCCTAAAGTTTTCAGTGTGGTTTCTCTCTTCTCTTCCTCTTTCCTCTTTTGTTCTTTTTAAGTTTTCTTGGTTTTCTTGGTTCCCCTTTTTTCCTCCATCTATTGTATGTTTTGCTGAACAGCCAGCATGATAACTGAATCCTCCTGTTACTGCCCATCTTGTGATGGAAATTCAATATGTTGGTTATTGTCTGACATTACCACCACCCTCACTGGGATTTGATAATGTGAGTGGGGATGTTGTGGTTGCTTGTCACTAGCATACATGTTGTACAGATCATGGACCATATGTCAGACTGTTACTATTGAATAGAACCACTCTGCAATTTAGTTTCTCTGTTTTCTTCGCATATTGCTATCCTTTTTGTGTATTCTTGGACTTGGATCTCTCCAACCTCAAAATCTTATCTGTCCATGTTGAAATAAATCATAGTTATTTAGATGTTCTCAATACTTCTTAAGACAGATAAATGTTCCATCCTCTCTTTTTCTTTGGTCGATGGTGTTTGTTTCATTAAATTCACTCTCTTCCTTTGTTCTAGTGCTGGCCAGCTGCATGGCTTAGACTTGCTCTTGGTTCTGGACAACAACTGAGTAAGCAGATCTTGTGATGTGCACATAGTTAAACCCACTGGTGAGAATGATGTGGGTCAGTGGGAAGTAATGCTAGATTCTTGTTGCAGTACATGGTCCCTTGACTGGCATGAGAAATTCAATATGCTCACACTCCACATGTTGTGTTTGTGATTTTTTAAAGTCAAGTCTTTAATCCTTCTTTTGTTGTCATCATGTTCTTGTTTGTCTCTACCTTTCTCCTCAGCTTCAGTTTTATGTGTGGCTTACTTCAGGAGAAATTGCTCAACCTCACATTTAGGTCATCTGAGCTTTGTCTGAGAACCTCTGATCCTTAAGGCCCTGAGACACTCCAGACCTCAGAAACTTCAGCACCCAATCAAGACTTCAAACCCCCTGGTTCACTTGCTGCAGATTTTGTGTCACTGAACTGAACAACCATGGACTGTGCTACAGCCAAGCAAGTTGTGAAGGGAGCAGTAGCTAGGTGCTTGTGTGATCTATACTGGAGTCTCTGTTCACATGAGTCTTGGGCAGCCAACCAGTTGGGTACATTTTGCAGTAAGCTCGGTGGGGTTGAATTGGTTGCAGGTAGTGTCAGAGATTGGGCTGGACATGGTGGGAGTGCACTGCAAGAGATGTTGGAGTATTTGGTGGAGAACAGACCTGAGAGTTGGACGTATGTGATTAGCTGGCAACTTTCATCCACACCCACTGGATCAGACATGTGGGTTTTTGTTTCCTTGAACACTCTCTCACCTTTTTTCATATCATCTCCTGCAAGCTCACATTCTTTTCCCCACACTCACTCGCATGCACCATTTCTATCATCCAGCAGAGCTGTTCTTCACAGAATGATCACTTTCCAATGACTTTTGCTGCATGCTGTTGTGTGTAATATTAGACTTCGGTAAGTAGCAGGAGGAGAGTCCTCTGAGCTCTAGGCCTGCAGTCTGATGGTTCTCTCTGACCTAGCTTGATTGGTCACAGTAACTGCTGCTCCTGATCATGGTGCAAACACATGATCATTCAATCTACAGGTTGGGATAGGGTGATGGATACTTCAAAGGCCGTGAGGAGGATCAGCTGGAGAATGAGCGACTGCAGAGAGGGGGAGTAGAAGAAGAACATCAACTGCTCATAACTGAAATACCGTCAGAATTGCAAGCGTTTGTAGGTGTCACAGATCAGGATGATGCCAGTGCCTCACCAGGGGTTGATTATGTTAGTGATACTGAGTGGTTCTACCTTGTGTCCATGAGTTATTCATTTCAACAGGGAGTTGGGTATGTAACACAAGTCACTCACTTACCCTTGGACAGTACTCTCGATCAATCTATTGATGATGCAATTTAGACTCTGTATTCATGAAGACTTCCTGCTGTGCAATTATCTAGAGACGAGTTTGTCCAATGCATGCATCATTCAGCTGGTCATCCAAAACATTCTTTCTACATCACAATCTTACCAGGGACCTGTTGCAAATGTTTCCTTGAATTTCAATCAACCTTCTGTAGACCTACAGTAGACTACTTTTTGCTTTGTCACGGGTGTGTTTGTGTGTCTCCCCTGCATGGATGGCTTTCTTTTGACAAGAGTTGTGAAATTCATGATCATGGAGTTCCAAGCAATTGAGTGAGAAGGAATATGGATCAGAAACCTTTTTGCAAATGAGAATTTAGTGTTGGAAACCCTTTTGTCAGCTGGGTAGATAGGACTCAGGTCGGGCATTAGGTACAGGACAACCTGCGTGGCTGATGGAGGGAAACAAGACTTCTAACCAAGGCTTTACACAGGCTCACTTGGCAAAGGTACCCTCCAATCACCACCCTCTTGTTGGGCATTTTTTGGTTGTGTCCAGACTACAAATCACAAGTGGTCCGCTTCTGCTTTTGCCTCTCTTACTGTTTGTTCTTCCAAGCCAAGTTGAGACTAGCAGAGAAAACTTGATGATATGTTGTTTATGTTGTTGGCTAGTTGAAATGCCTAACTGTCTATGCTTGGAGCTTGTTGTTGTCCCCTTGAGTTTTGAGATGACCATGTGAAAACAAAAACTGAAGAGCTCAACCTAGCTCATGTTAGAGTGAGTTTGATACTTGGAAGTCTTTGGCATTAAGACAAACTGAACTTTAGATAGTAATAGTTAAATTAAAGGTGGAAAATTGAAGATGGGTTCAAGGTTATAGAGAGCAGGAGAAGCAATGGCCCAAGTAGTCCCAAATGGATTAACTCTGACATTTGCTTGGCAATGTGCTTTCAGTCATGGTTTCTCTCCGGGTGGGACAGCGGGCTGGCATTCAGGTAACACCATACCATGTGTCCATTTATTTCTTTATATGAAGATTGTATGATTTGTCCATGCATTTGATGTAGCATCCCTGGATTTCAAGGCTTGCAATCCAATATCTGAATGTCGTTAACTAGTCTTTCTATGTGGGTTTGTTGAGAATGATTTGAAGTTTTTCTTTGCAGTGAGCCAATTTTGTATTTTGCCATGTATTGGTAATATCATCATAGAGCAGCCTCATCATTAACTTGGGTTTTTTGTTGCAGACAATATTGTGTGTACCTATAGGAAGCAGTGTGATTGAACTTGGTTCAACAGATCTGGTGAGTGTCAAGTCCTGTCTCTAGGCTAAGTTACTTCTTACTACTTCTTGTGATTGTGGACATCCTTCTTTTCGTTGGTTTGTCTCATGTTCAAGGCATGGAATAATTTTTTTGTATTTATCATGCAAGGCATCTTAATCTGGAGTGTGGGAGCTTTCAATAGGCCCACTTTGTCATCTAATTGAGATCATTCTCTTATATAATTAAGAATTTGTCATGTTTCTCTCTTTTGTTGTTGCGATCCTCTTTCTTCATGGTTGAATCTTTGCTAATCTTTATATTTCCTAATTTTGATTTCACAAAGCTAGGCAACATTATGGGTGAGACTTCCCATTGCCACCAATCTTGTGACAAACTCAATTCTAGGACCCACATTGACTAAAATCCTTCAAAGCATAGTTTTATGGAGAGGTTCTCGATATCTATTAAGATAGTTCGTCGACTGATGGAGCCGTCCTTTTCAATGGATTGTGCAGATTGATGAGAATTAGGATGTTGTGCAAAACATCAAGGAATTGTTTGATGGGATAGAATGGAGGTTCATGCCATGAACAAGCTCGCAGCTTCTATTTCATGTCTTCTTCCAAAATCCAATGACATTGTTTTTGTTATTGTTGTGAAAGGTCAAATACTTGTGGACTTGTCATGTGAATGGTTGTCTATCAAACTCAAAGGAGACAAAAAAGAAACCTATCATGGAGTACATGTGAGCAAATATGATGAGAGGGCCCACCAAAAAGAATGGGACTTACAACATGGGAAAACCATCGTAAGCAACAAGAATCATGTTTAGCTATTGTGCCTTTGTGTTATTGTTCATAATTGACCATAATGAGAATTTTGGATTTGGGCACATAGTTTGGCTATCAAATAATCACAAGCAATAACCTATAACCTTCAACTTTCTTTTCAATATTGACTTACTAGTTAGCACAAGCTATCAACCAAGGGTATTAAGGAATCAACCGATGTTGTGAAGGTATTTGTTTGCAAGGTTAAAACCAAGGGTTCAAGTTCTTGTGACTTGGGCTTGAGTTGACATTCTTTTGTTGGAACCAACCAAGAACTAGACCATGGACCTAGTCCTTTCCTAGATTCGTAGTTGTGAAGAACCATGTTCAAACATGTTGAAGATCTATAGGTAAGAATTTTTTTTGAAAAGCTAGTAAGTAGGCTAAACTTTATAGTTAAATATTAGTTTTAATCAATTGTTGAACTCCATTCCTACAGTGACCCCCTATTTTAATTTGTTGGAAAATTTTGTAGTTGTACAATCATTAGCATTGGGCATGTGCAATGTGTACATGGAACCAGACATGGTTTTTGAACTAGGCCTAGAGATTCTTGAATTTGATCAAATGTGTTAGAATTGGAAGGTTTAGAAATTGGAAAAACCAAGGTGTGAAGCCCCACTTCAAGAATTTCCAAATAAATTTTACATGTCAAAATTGAGACCAAAGGTTCTTTTCAAAAGGGAAAATCACACAACATTTGTATCAACATCAACTCTTGTCGACTTGGATTCCATAACCTTTCATATCATGGATGAAAATGTCATAGCAAAGAAAACTCAATGATATGTTGTTTGGTTAGTTGAAGTGCTTAGTTGTTTGTGGTTGGAGCTTGTTGTTATCCCCTTGAATTTTGAAACTACCATTTGAAAGCAAAAACTCAAAAGCATAGCCTGGCTTCTCTTAGAGTGATTTTGATACTTTCAATCTCTAAACTTAAGACAAATTGAACTTTATATAATAATAGCTAAATTCAAGGTGGAAAATTGAACATGGGTTCAAGGTTATAGATAGAGGGAGAAACAATGGCCCTAGTAGTCACAAATGGATTTAAGTGTAACATTTGTTTATAATGCTTTCGCTCATGGTTTCTCTCTAGATGAGATAGAGGGCTCACATTCAAATAACACCATACTATGGGTTCATATATGTCCATGCATTTGCTGTAGCATCCCTAGATTGCAAGGTTAGTGATCCAATATCCGAGTGTAATTAACTTGCCTTTGTATGTGAGTTCATTGAGAATGATCTGAAATTTTTATCTTTATTTTGCAATTAGCCAATTTGTATTTTGTTGTATATTGGTAATATCATCATAAAGTTAACCCTACCATTGAAATGAATTTTCTGTTGTAGACAATACAATGCATATCAACAAGAGGTGGTATGGTTGAACTTGGTCCAATGGATTTGGTGAGTGTCGAAACCTCTCTTTGGGTTAAGTTATTTCTTAGTACTCGTATTTGTGGACATCTTTGAGGAATGACTTAAGCATTACCTTTCAGTTGGTTTGTGTAATGTTCAAGGCATAATTAATTTTGTGTATTTATCACACAAAGCATCTTAATCCGAAATGTGGGAGCTTTCAATGGGCCCACTTTGTCATGTAATTTAGATCATTTTTTTATATAATTAAATTTTTTTGTCTTGTTTCTCTCTTTTGTTTTTGTGCTCCTCTTTCTTCTTGATTGAATCTTTGCTGATCTTTATATATCCAATTTTGATTTTGTGGAGCTAAGAAGCATTATGTGGCTTCAATCTTGTGACAAATTCAACTCTAGGATCCCAATTGACTAAAATCCTTAAAACCATAAGTTTCATGGAGATGTTCTCGATATCTATCAAGACAATTCCTCCACTAATGGAGTCGTTCTTTTCACTGGACTATGCAAAATTGATGAGCACTAGCATGTTGTGCAAAACAATAGGAAATTGTTTGATGAGACAACATGAGCCCTCATGTCATGAACAAGCTTTTGTGGATTCTAGTTCATGTCTTATTCTTGAATCTTATGATATTGTTTGTGTTGTCTCTCTCTCTTTATGTTTTTTTATTGGTTCTTTTGGGAATGCCCTTACCCAAGGGCCTTACTTGGTGTTAAAATTGTTCGCAGTAAATTAGAGAACATTGTAAACTTTCTAAAAGCAACATTCAGAACATGGGGAACATGTTAAAGATCATAAGAACACAAGATTAGATTCTCAAGAGACAAGTCCAAAAGATTCACTTTGTGTCAAGGTTTGATTTCTAGCACCCATCACAAATTTATGGAGTTTTTGGGTTTTGACATTGTTCCTTTGTGGGATTTTTGAAATCATACATTTTGGCCATCAACCCTTTTGGAGCTTGTATTGACAGTTTGGGGAATCACGATGACAATCAGCTGCTATCTGCAGCTCTGGAGATTCCACCAGCATGATGCATGACTAAATGAATGAATTGCTTCTTCCCAATCTGTAGCCTTAAAAGCGTAGACCAGAAACGATTCCCACCTTCTGCAGGTGTACTGACTGATTCCTCATCCATTTGAGCTTCAGCACTAGTAGTTTGCAAAAGTTCCAATGCATCATTGTAGGTGCTTTAACTCCAAGATGTCAGATTTGGTGAACAATCTCAAAAACTTTTCATGACTACTCTAGAAAAGCCACACACTCTGAACAATTAGATTCTCCAAAGTTGCAAAGCACAAGAGACTCTGTTTAAACTTGCCCACAAAGATTAGTGTGAATAACTAATGTAAATGGAGCAAGCATTTTGCATTTCTGCATTTGGGAATTGGAAGTAGCAGGGAATTCAAAAGTCTAATGTACCAAATTGTATTGTTGAACATGATTCCAAACTCTATCAACCAGCTAAACACTTGATTGATGTGTCATCTGCTGGTGGGACCACAAACATTGGTCCACATCTGATGCAGTGCAAGGTAGTGCTCAGTTTTGATGTACAATTTTTTTCGCCATTTAGGTACGGGAGCTCTCATGGAAATTAACATGAAAGACATCAAATTGAAAGGACCATGGGTGGCTTTTGAGGTATGGTGACTCACTCTACAGCTAAAGGTCTGCTTCCACCCGACTTTCAACCATATGGTAGATTTCTGAATTCAAGGTTTTAGGTTTTTTTGGGTTGCAGTCAAATTGTCTTTGTGTTGGTGATGCTGCCTCCCTGAATGGTTGTTGATGTATTTTGGCCTTGTTGCCTTTGTCATGAATGGGAAAAATCATCACACAAGACATTTCCAGCATCTATCCCTCGTAAGCACAGAGAGGAGATAGATGTTTAGGTCAAAACCTTTCTTTTTTCAATTTGCAAAGTATCTAAAAGTGTGAAGAATTCTTGCCACCTCTTGGTCACTTGTTTAAACAAAGGAAAAAATCAACATTGACAACACCAGAGTTGCATTGAAGAATGTGGAGTGACTGAACCTCTCGTGTACCTTTTTGCAGCAAATGAAGTCCTTCGATGTGAGCATAATCTGTTGTTGTGAACCAGTGATTGCAGATAAAGGCAGCTTGAATGAACAGCTTGCTGTAAAAGGTCAAGCATTGTGCGACTCATTGGAGCTACTGGAGCCTTGACTGGAGACACATTTGCGTGTGGACTTGTTGCCATTGTATCTCCCTGTAAACTAAAAGTTTCCAGCAATTGGAACCAATCTTAAAGCAATTACAGAAAGTTGTTGAAGTTATTTGAATGTCTACAGGAGAAAGAAGATTTGGGATGGAGTGTGCAACCAATTTCAACAGAGACATCTCATTAGACTGTCAACAGGGATTTAGGTATTGATCACTGGTCAAGATTATGTGGGATTCTGGGTGTATGTGGTGTTTAAGTTGCCTTGGATCTCATAATTGATTATCATGAGAGATCTCTGGAGGAAGTCAAAAAAATTGCAGTGTCATTGGTATGTTGTTGGTTGTGTGGGTTCTTTCTTGTGTGTGACTGACTGTCTCCAGATGTGTGTGCTTGTGGTTTCGTTTGTGTTTCCTTCTTTCTTGTATGCTTTTCTTCGGTGTGGTTGCTGCAGCCGATGATGACAATCTTGCTATCTGCATTAGGATGTGCATCTGTAGTTTGTATGGGGATTGAGAGAAAGGGACAAAGAAACCTGGTACAAGTGAGGGACTGATCCCATGAGCATTCACCAACAGATCTATAGTACTCTGAATATAGACAAC
>Ga0116229_10014218_pt1 | contig 11089 bp, 14 predicted proteins | sample S1TSphgellanicum_3_FD_87313 | JGI IMG/M metagenome (GOLD analysis project Ga0116229, IMG submission 87313) | Host-associated microbial communities from peat moss isolated from Minnesota, USA - S1T2_Fc - Sphagnum magellanicum MG | ecosystem: Host-associated > Plants > Peat moss > Unclassified... | reverse complement strand
CTTGTTCATACTTCGAGCGGATTTAACCTAAATCTTTCTTGGACTACTCGGAATATTTTTACGGAACGAATTCGATGTTCAACAAATACTCGTTTGGATGAAAACTCTTTGTTTTCTTCTTTCTGAGCAATTGTTAACTTTCCATTTCTTGGTGTTTTAATCGGAGTGTCTATTAAATCTTCTCCAATATATCCTAAATCCCCCTTAAAATTTTGTTTTGTATCAAAAGTATCGCGGTTTTCTCGGAACAAAGTTATATCACTTTTCGGTCCAGGTTCACCAGCCACGACATCAACGATATCCCTTGCATCTGGCAAGGTCAATTTCTATTTCTATTGTCTCTTTTACGATCATGTATATGCATCTAGTTCTCTCATCTAATCGAGTCATGTTGATGTCCTGTAATAAATTGCTAGCTTGTAGACAGACTCGATATAGCGTTTTAAGTTGGGCTGTTGTTGGTTCCATCTTATTCCCTCTTTCATCGCCTGTGTTACTTTACTGTGATTTGCAGGCTACAACAATCAGACCGTTTATAATCTGTGGGTTTTAGGGTTGAGCGACGCTTGTGGAACAAAACCACTCCTGGAGTGCACTTTTATACTATCCTCTTAAGCAGCAATACACAGGTATTGGCTCAGGCAATTCGTTGACATTGGCGAATTGAGAGTACCGTCCACTGGACTCTAGAGGTCACCTTCAAAGTGAAGCTCTAATCATTCTTTACCTAATTATCCGAAATTTCACTGAAGGCAATTAGGGGTTTATGTATATAAATTGAAACAAGCAATATACTCGGATTTGAGAACAGAAGCTGAGTATATTGCTTGGATTTAGTGGCACACAAATCCTTAAGCTGATCACAAATAATTTATACAAATACCAGGGAAGCAATGGGCAAGGCAATCGGCATTGATCTGGGGACAACAAACTCGGTCGCAGCCTTTAAGTTAGCAAATGTGGAAGTGATAACAGCTGAAGACAACACGCCTCCAGACAGGAAGCTGACGCGATCCGTGGTTGCCGACGAACAAGGTAAGCTGGTGGTAGGAGAAAAGGCTTACAACCAACTACGGGCTGACCCTGAAATTCAATGACAGACAGCGTCACGCTACACGCACAGCTGCATCTAAAGCCGGATTAACTCCATTGGAACTGCTACCAGAACCCACAGCCGCTGCCATATCTTATGGATTTTCTCCGAATAGCGAAGATGTAAAAACGATTTTGGTATATGACTTTGGCGGCGGTACGTTCGACGCTTCCCTGATTACAGCAGTTGGAACTCAATTCATCGAACAGGGAAAAGCTGGAGATTTGTGGCTAGGTGGAGATGATATTGACTCGCGTATCGTCAAGTTTGTCAAAAAGCAAATTGCAAAGCAAGAAAAATTAACTGATATTGACGGCTTGATTGCCAAAATGCCCCACTATCAAAAGGTGCGATTTAACGCCGACCTAAAAATGGCAGTGGAACGAGCCAAAGTTACCTTGAGCAGTGCTACGGTAGCTCAAATCGATCCGACCACCCCCTTACTGGATGATTTATGAATCGCCATTCCGATTGAGGTGGAAATCACCCGCGAACAGTTTGAAAGCATGATTCAGGATTTGGTAGAGCGTTCAATCCAGATTTGCCATCAAGCTGTAAAAGACGCTGATTCTGATTTGGATATGGTAGATGTGGTGCTGCTGGTAGGTGGTTCATCCCAAATTCCTTTTGTGCAACGTCAAGTCCGAGAAGCATTTGGCGCAGATAAAGTCGTAGTTCATCCCCGCCCGATGTACGCGGTAGCGGAGGGAGCAGCAATTGTCGCTGCTGGACAGACGGACAAAGTGACGACAGTCTCCCGCGATTATTTAATCCAGCTCTTGGAAGGCAAGCATAATGTCATTAGCAAAAATGATATTCTGCCTGTGACTACTTCCCATACTTTCAAGACTGTGGCTGATGGACAACGACTGATTCACTTTAAGTTTTTCAGCCCTGACGAAGTTAGGGAAAAGTTAGATGAGGTGTTTGAGGATGACAGTATTGGGGATATGTGGTTGTGGTTGGATCAATCGTATCCACGCGGGACAGAAATTTTAGTCAACTTGGAACTGGATGAGAAAAACAGTGGTCTAACGATAACGGCTATTTTAAAAAACAACCCCTCACTGAAAAAGAGTTGTATTTTCTCGCGGGGGCGGTCAGACGAAACAATTTACAAGGAATTAGAAGACGCGATCGCACACCTGAATGACCAGAATCTGACAGCGGTAGGAGTTGAAGAAGCGCTACGCTTGGCACTTCCCGTCGTGCAATTAACAAACGAGATTATCGATCCCAAAACAGGGGAAGAACGCACCGATCTACGCGATCGAGCTCGTCTCAACCTGCAAAAATTCCAGGTATCCATGTCTAAGGAACGCCTTGAAGCTGAGAGTTTTGTCAATGAGTGTGATCGCATCGTTAAACTTTGCCCTTTTTTGATTCCCCAACCCCAACAGGAACGATTGCAACGGCTGAGTAACGAGTTGCAAGATGCGATTAACGCCAATGATCTCTCAAAAATGGAGTCTAAGAACGAAGATGCTAAACGGGAACTGGAAACCTTACCTAATGAGGTCAAGCTGATTCAAGCCTGTTTTATAGCAATCCGCCAAGCCCATGCAGCTTCGCCCACCCAAGCAAATGCAATGGCTGACAAACTCTTCCGGATGATCGGCGCTATGGAAAGAGGTGATCAACACGAAGCTGGTTGCCTCTGGAGTGAATTAGAACCTGACATTAAGCGCTGGCTAAATCAAGAATTGCCCACCAACAGCATTGTGACAGGGCTGACACGATGATAATTAAGCTTAACTGTCCGGTATGCGGATATACGGAGATTGAGAACAACAGTTGCCCAAACTGCGATACAGACCTTTCCCTGATTCGGATGCTACAACAGCTACCACAAATGGAAAAACCGCACAGAGAAGCTAAAGTTGCTGGATGGCAATTGGCAGTTACTGGGGTGATTCTCTTGATTGGCATGGGATTGGGAGTATTGGGCAATTTTCTATTCCTCCCACCACAGATACTCACCGCTACTGTCACCTCTCCCAGTCCAGTTATCATTATTCGCCCCAGTCCAACACTCGCCCCCATCAAGCCTCCAGCACCGACTACATACACCGTTAAATCTGGAGATAACCTCAGCGCGATCGCTGAGAAATTTTGTGGCAAGGGAACCTCTTGGCAAGTGATGGTTAAGGCTAATTCCCAACTCAAAGGGCAAGAAAATTATATAGATGTGGGGGAGGTTTTAAAAGTACCAAACTGCAAGGAGGGCACCTGATGAGCATCCTTAACAGTGTGAATACCTTCAGTAAAGCTTTATTAGGTGTGGGGCTTGTTGACGCATGGAAGCAAGCACCGCATACTAAAGCAGCAAGTCAAAAAGCACAACGACTCGCTCAAAAAAAGCACATACTAGAAGCAGTCACAATAGCTGAAAAAGCTATTGCTGCTTGGTCTAGCAAACCTGGATTTTGGGAGCGTTTGATTTGCCTATTACTTTTGGGTAATATTTTAGAGCAATTCACCAAGCAATTAAAGCAGTGGCGTAGACAAGTGGCAGAAGTAGACAAGCTATCTGCTAACGCCAAAACGCTTCTCCTGCAAGATACTGGTAATCCTCTGGAAACTCAGGTGTTGTCAGGTGCAATTGCTGTTTACAGACACTGTACCAAAATCATCCATGACGATCACTTATCCCAGGCAATTAACCAGTGTCAACAGGAACTGCAACGGCGACAGAATTTTCAAAGATTAGTCACACAGGCAGAGTCACAGGTAGAAAATAAGTTTTTCAAAACTGCGATCGCTACTTACCATGAAGCTGAACAACTTTACCCTACCGAATCTGTTAAAGGGGCGATCGCCACTTGTGAAACCCAAGTTCAACAAGAAGAAATTTATAACTCTGCCCTACAAACAGCGCAGCAGGCTTCTAGGGCAGGAAGATTACACAGTGCAATCGCTCTTTTGGCATTGGCATTAACTAACTTTAAGCGCTCAGACGGACAAGAATTACTACAACAGCTACAACTTATAGTTAAAGGCAAAGAACAGTTCCCCCAAGGGTTAACAGCCGAGAAAGCGGGTGATCTAAAAGAGGCTACATCACTGTATAAAGCAGCTCAAAGCCTCTTACCAGACTCCACAGAATGCCAAATTCGGTTAGGACTTGTAGCGATCAAAACCCGGAACTGGGCAACAGCATTATCCCACTTAGAGAGCATTCGTGGAGAACAAGCAGCTTACCTAAGGGGATTTACTTACGTCCAACGAGGCAATCTACAGCAAGCTGATCGGGAGTGGCAATCTTTATCTCACCCAGAAATTAAATCTCAAAGAGAGATTCTTAAGAGTCTTTCGCAACAGCAATGCCTCAGGCTTCTCCAAAAGATCGAACAGTTGGTTAAGGATAGAAATTTAGCATCTGCTAAAGCAGTGAGTGCCGAATTTCGGCAACAATTTGGTTTTGATCAATTAGTAGAGAGTAATCTAAATGAACATATCCAACCTTGTTTAGAAGCAGCTATTTGGCAAAGTGCGAACTGGGGAATTGTGGCGGATAAAGTCGAAAAGAATTGGATTTCTCAGCCTGATATTACCACTTTGCACAACTGGGCAGTCGCGACTTATTACCGGGCAAAAAGTGATGTTTTAGAGACGCGACATTTCACTTCTCTACATGATTTGATTATTGCTTTGTCAACAGCATTGGCGAATTTAACTCACGATCCGGCATTAAAAGATGTACCTTGGTTGGGAACCCAAGCTGTTGACTTAGAATCAATATCTGGCAAGTTGAAACAACGGATGGAAGAAGCAATTGATCAATTTAAAGATCAAGATGTTAATAAGTACTTGCAGTTACGCGATCACTATCGGTTGGAAATGGTATCTTTGCGATTGATGAGTGAACAGAAAACCAAGGGGATGAAAGTAAAAAATGTATGTGTGACACCTAGTTGTTACAACCGTTACTTTAACCATTGGCGAGATAATTGGGTGGATGATATTGAGAAGAATCAAAACATTTTCCGTTCGCTTTACACTCCTTGGGGACTAGCCGTTGCCGCGTGTCTAGAAGGAGATACCCAAAGAGCAATCCAACTCAAACCTACAGTCAAGACGAGTGCAAGTGCAGAATTATTTGCTCAAAAATTTGTTGCTTACCATGAGGGTTGCTATCAGCTTATGCAGCACAAATGGCGAGAGGCAATGGTTACTTTCAAGCAAGCCTCATTAGAAATTAAAGCTTCTATGATTTGGCAAAAAGAAATAGATAGACTGTGTTCCACGCAACGTCAAGTCATATCAGAGTTTAGAGAACATTTGGAGTTTGCCCAGCTTTGGTATGATCTCTTGGGAAGCCAACCTGCTAGAAGTTATCTAGCTGATTATAGGGCAGAACAACTACGGGAGAAACTAATCAAGCAACAAGTGTTGCTAGAAAAAGCACTACAGGAACTGCGAGATATCAAACAGATTGATGAGCTTAATCCTGTTGTGCTTGATTTGATTGAAAGAGTCGAATTTACTCAAGAGATTGAAGAAATTGATCGACTACTAAAAAGACAAAACTATGAAGATGTCGTGAGAAAAGCAAAGAAATCACGTCACGATAGGGTGAGATTCACAGTTGCCAATTTTTTTATCGATATCTTAATGAGTGCTGTAAAAAAAGGAGATTTGAGCAACTACCAAGAGGTTCAACAAGTGGGGCGCTGGGCTTACGAAATCTGCCCCGATGAACCTGCCTTTCAAGAAATTTATCGCAGTCTGAGATTGCAGTTTTAGGAGGTATTTAATGATTTATAATCCCTACGATGTTCTTGGCGTATCTCAAGCAGCATCAAAAGCTGAAATTGTAAAGGCTAAAGCAGTAGCAATGAAGCGCAAGCAGTATTCTTTGGATATCATTGCCAAAGCAGAAAAAAGCTTGCTTAAGCAAGAGGAACGTATAATAGCCGATTATCTACGCCCAATATTACCAATCATTAAGAGATTTAAACATAGTGATTTATCGGCTTTAGCTGAGTCAGCATCGACATTAATATTATTGGCAGAATTTGATGGATTAGAGCAAGCGATCGCCAACGCAAAACAAGAAGAACGCCTAGAGCGAGAACCTTTACCAATCCCCTGATCAGAATTCTTCACCGAGAGCAAAGATTTCCCGTGTTTGATACCATTTTGAATATTAGCTTGTGGATTGTGAATTGTGCAACTTTTCCCTTTCACTATTTTAAGAAACTTAAGTGCCGCAGGTTTAGAATAAAAAATTATGATGACGCACCTCAAGCCTATATTCTTAGCCAAGAATCGCGCTATTTAGTTGTGCAGCAAATCAGCAGCTTCCAAAAGCAAAATGTTTTACTCCAGCAGTCCTTACGGGAACAGCAAACCCAGTCAGTAGCAACCACCGAGGATTTATTTTTAGAACTGTTAGAAGTTGGGGATGCTCTAGAAGCCATAATTACCTACCTAGAAAACAACACCAACCCCAGTCCTGAATTTCTTCATCGCTTACCCAGGTCTATCGGCGCAGTTCATCGCAAATTCCTGAGTGTAGTGGGAAAGCACCAAGTCTTTCCTATAGAACTGGAGGGATCTCAACCAGATTTCAATTTGTGTCGCGTGGTTGACCGAGAAGTACGAACTGACGTAGCAGACCAAACGATTACTAAAATTGTGCGTCGGGGGTTTCGTTGGGATGAGAAGATCCTACGTCCTGCTGAGGTGATTACATCTAAACCAGAATAAAATCGAGGTAAATGCTGAAAGATAAAATAGAAAGCAAATTTCTGAACAACCCTCTTTTGATGTCGTTATATGTTAGGCCTCCATCAATGTCAATTTCTATGTACACAAGGGCCTGTGATTGGTAGCCAAACTTGCCCTAATCTGTACTTAATGATGTTGATAGATGACTCAAAGAAATGAAAAGATTGGGACTTTTATGTTTAGTCATCCTCTTTAGCCTTGTCACTTGCCTGTCTATAAATGCAGCACAGCCCCACCAAGAACCTCCCTTATGGCAGGTTTATCAGCAATCACTTAAAAGTGCCAAATACGTTGACCTCACTCATGCGATCGCCCCGACAATTCCCGTCTGGTCAGGGTTTGGTCCGTCCAAGTTTGAACCCACAATCAACCCAAAGACGGGAAAGTCATATACCTATAAAGACGATGGCTTTGAAGCAACCCATTATGACCTGTCTACCGATCAGCTTGGAACTCAGCTCGATCCACCAGCCCACTGGAACCCTGACTATCCGGCTATCGATGAGTTACCTGCAACCTTTGCTGTTCGTCCCCTAGTAGTTATTCCGATTCAGGACAAAGTTGCTCGCGACCCTAACTATCACCTCACTGTTAAGGATATTCAGGACTGGGAGAAAAGGCATGGTAGAATTCCTGAAGGCTCAGTAGTGTTTGTACGCTCTGATTGGTCTAAAGAATGGCCAAACCCTGAATTAGCTACAAGGACTAAGTTTTCTGGAGTAAAGCTGGATGCCCTCCAGTTCCTGCACCTAAAACGTCATATCCTGTTCCACGGGCACGAAGCCCTTGATACTGATAGCACCCCGACCCTGGAAGGCGAAGCTTGGCTGTTGAAGAGCGGATATACCCAAGCAGAGGGTGTTGCGAATCTAGATCAAGTGCCTGAGACAGGCGCACTGGTGGCGATCGGTTATCCTAAATTGAAAGGTGGCTTGGGAGGTTATGCACGCTATATTGCTATTTGTCCGCCAGATTGGAAGTACGGTGTGTCGGTGGGTCAAATCCCAGAATCTCCTCTGCAAAAAGTAGATAAACCACTTCACTGGGATCAAAAGTTCGGTGTAAGAGTAAGATAATGTACTTGACACTCTCCTGCCTAAAGGCGTACTTAGTACAGAATTGCACAAGCTCATAGCGTTATGGTTCGTAGTTGCGCTTCAGCGCACTGTAGACACGGAGTTGCTTCCCGCAAGGGTAGCGCAACTACAAGCCTCAAGCCTCTTTGAATTAAGATACGAATTTATGAAATGCAGTACTTAGATGGATCTGCAAAGTATTTTTCCTCAAAACTTGCCCATAACCATACCTTTAGCGTCAAAATAATCAAGTATTTGTCTAAATTCTTAACCTGGCTTTGAACTTAGTATGACCCCTCAGAAAAGTGATGTACAAGAAACTCCTGCGTCGTCGCGAGTATGGCGCATTTTGCAAGAGAATCTCTCGTTGATCGCGATCGCCTTGTGCTTAGCATTCGTAATCCGGACTTTTGTTGCTGAACCCCGCTACATTCCCTCAGATTCAATGTTGCCAACCTTGCATACAGGCGATCGCTTGGTGGTAGAAAAAATCTCCTACCGTTTTCACCCACCACACTTTGGTGATATCGTCGTTTTTCAGCCACCAGAAGAACTACAAAGTCGAGGATATACTCAAGACCAAGCCTTCATCAAGCGCATTATTGGCAAGCCTGGAGAAATCATTGCGGTTGCGGGTGGTAAAGTTTACCTCAACGGTCAACCCTTGCAAGAAGACTACATAGCCGAACCCCCAAATCAGCCATTCCCGCCAGTGCAAGTCCCCGAAGACAAATTTTTTGTGATGGGAGATAACCGTAACGATAGTAACGACTCCCGTTACTGGGGCTTTTTGCCTAGAAAAAATATCATCGGTCGCGCAGTGTTTCGCTTTTGGCCTTTCAACCGAATTGGTCTGATTTAAAGAATAGGTTAGTTGTTAGTTGTTAGTAGCAATTTTTTACAACCAGAAACCAACAACTAACAACTATGGGGTCAAATGAGCATCCGTGCAGAAACTTACGCTAAGGCTGTAACCCTTACTATGTTTCAGTGGAAGGATAATATTGCCGTTTGGCACGCTTATGCTTCCAATGTCTCAAATCCTTGCAGGCTGTATGTTGGAGTTTAATGCATTGAAATACATCAACCTAAAAATCAAGTTTTGAAGCACCTTATTTTGGCAAGTTTATCGTTCCATTTTTAGTTCCCGGCAATGTTGGGATGGCGATGCCTGCGGCGGGCTGCGCCAACGCAATTCGCCAACAGAGTCCATTGATACTCGTGAGCAGTATTGTACTCCGCCTCAAGGGAATAAGTTTTCCCTTTTCTCAATCACATAACTGGAATTTAAGCAAGCTTTTTAACAAAACTTTGCATCGTGTCCCATTTTGCACGTATCCCGGCTAGACCCCTAAAATAGATTACACATTAGGGATGAACTACACTAAGCGATCTGCTTTATAGCGGAGCGCAACGCTTACCCCAGATTTCTCACAAGCCTTGCGATCACTATTACCAAACCTTTATCCTGCATAGATTTTACGGGTTTTAGACCCAGTACAAATCAGACCAGCATGGGATGGTGGTATTTTATCTTAAGTCCAGACTGTATGGGCATCTCAGGCTTATTGTTGAAATCTTTGTGAGAAATCCGGGTTACGCCCGTCTAGTTCTTTCGTTTTTTAAGAGAAGGTTTTCCGGAGCGTTCAAATTCCCATAGCTCTAAATAAGGACGTTCAAGTTCTTCAGCTTCAGCAGTTCGTCCCTCAGCTTTAAGCTTCTGGATTGTATGAATGAATGCATTCCATTCTCGACACTTCTTCTGTGCTCGTTCTCCAGCAACTTTTTTGCAATTCACAGTCCTAAAAGAGTTCGGTTCGTGAAAGTAATGAGTCATAAAACAGAATTCAGAATTTAGCAAGAAAGGCAGAGGGCAGAAGGCAGAAGGCATTTATCCCTTTCCCAGAATGCCTGAACCCTCTGGGCGACCGGAGAGAGCCAAGGGTTTAAGCCCCCCACCAAAATATGCAGATTTGGTGGGGGGCTTGGCTGTGTGGGTCAGAAGCCCACACTGTATTGCAACATAACTGCCTTCTGCCCTCTGCCTTCTGCTTTCTTCACGATTTCATTATTCAGAATACACCACCGTAGTACCTTGATGGAGATAATATTTTTGACCCTTTTTATTAAAATATTCTACTACCATCTTGCTCCCAGTTCTGGTTATTATATTGATCGACTATACTCTATGCGCGTTTTGCTAAAAATGTAGAGCTATCTCCTCGATGAAATTTGATATTTCCTTCTAAATTATTTTCATCTTTCAATTTCACCCAACCACTGCCAGAAGCTGAGTCACATTCGTCACTTCCTTCCCAGGTAAATTCTAATTTCTCAACAGAACTGCTATCAATGATATTGTTGCTATCAATATCTCCTATTACTAACCCAAATTGAAAATTACCAGATCCAAGTTCATCTATTTGAATGTAGGCTTGAACTTCCATATTGAAGTATTCTTCATCCCACATAGACATTTCATAAATATGCCAAGTGCCAGTAAATTGCATGGTTATTTGCGACCAAAGTGAGCGCTAAGTTCTTGGTGCATCATTTTACCCTATTTTAATCAATTGCCCCCACTAAATTCGAACTGGAGTTTAGACTAAGGCATGAAAAACGACCCAGCACGGCTCTCGTTAATAACAGACTTGCCAAAAATATGAATAAGCTTTGATATTAAACCGCAATAGATGGTTCTTTGCGTGGCTTATTTGCTCTTTTTTTAACAGTCGGATAGCGGTTTTTACGGGAACGGGGTTTTCCCGGTTCCCAGCCGGGTGACAATCCTTTGTGGTTTGGGTAACTGGGTAGGAGTACCAATCGCGGATAAAACTCCACCCAACGCTTATCGCGACTCGTCCAGGGGTTAATTTACCCTTGGGATTTCTGCCAGGGTAAAGGATTGTCAGTCACCCTTCGGGTGACGCTCGAGTACTCGCTACCGCTACGCTAACGCCAGTTGCCTAGGTCGGGCTAACCCTCCTGCAGCACTGGTCTCACGATATCACGGGCTAACCATAATTCCCAAGTCACGCTTAGGCACTTCTTTCACTCCACCGCTCACATTGCTTGGGAGTACCCAACTTTGGTACAGTCCAATGTAAGCGCTGTTTTAAAAAACGATACCCTTCGGGTGACGCTCCTAACGTCGCTACCGCTTCGCTAACGCTAACGCTATCGCAGT
>Ga0116229_10014217_pt1 | contig 11092 bp, 5 predicted proteins | sample S1TSphgellanicum_3_FD_87313 | JGI IMG/M metagenome (GOLD analysis project Ga0116229, IMG submission 87313) | Host-associated microbial communities from peat moss isolated from Minnesota, USA - S1T2_Fc - Sphagnum magellanicum MG | ecosystem: Host-associated > Plants > Peat moss > Unclassified... | reverse complement strand
TTTAATAGTTCAACACCTAGACCAATTAATTAATTAGGCAAATCGACGTGAGGTGGTACATTGTGCAATTGGAATGAATCAATCAATTAGTCAATTCATAGAAGGTGTTTAGATTGAGCAATACCTTTTGCTATGCTCAACATCATGTACAAATATGCTAACCAAAAACCTTTTTTATAATGGAATTGACAAGTTTTTCCTATTGACTATTAATGTGTAGTGTGTTGGTGGGTTGCTCTAAGATAATTTAAACAAAAAATATCATAATCTAATTTTAACCAAAGCTTGAAATTTTATTTTCTAAAATTTCTCAATGATGACAAGAGGGGATAAGGAGGCTATAGAAGACCAAGTCACACCTTTTCAGTGCTATTTTCTTATACATGCATCGAAATGACTTGAATGAACATGCTTACAAGTTATAAACATTTGTTTGAATCTACAATCACACATAGTTATTTATCTCACTAAGTGAAAGAATGAGTGGAGTTGCAACCATCTTGTGCATCCATAACCAAAAAATTAGCCATCATGTTATTAGCTTATTGAAAAAAGAATTACACAAATATGGCCAAACGCCAACAATGTTAATCTTCACTTCTAAGTGTGAATAAATAGTTAAAGTTCATTACCATTTGGCACATTTAGTTCATTGGAATGCTAACATGATCAAAATGGGAGCATGTGGAGCAACTACAACAATTAAACTTTCTAAAGGATGAAAAGATTGCATTCATCTTATGTTGAACTTTCAAGAAACAAGAAATTTGTTATGACATACATAATTAAAGGTTTTGTAAGGGTTATAATGTCAAGCAATGAAAGCCGTAGAGTTCAAGATGCCTGTACATAAAACAATGCCTTATTTCATAATACAAGGAATTATGGAAACCCAAGTTTTTCACTTTTTATTTTTGATATGGGACATAATTTTGAAACATTGTTATCAAATGATGTTACATATTTAATAAAGATCAAAATACTTTACTTAAAATATTTCAACAATATGAACTATTGAATGTAATATAAGATGGAACTTAAGTTGGTCATTATGGGGTTTGCCAAAAAATCACCCAAAGTTTGAAAAATTTTAACAAAAATACCAACAAGGCAATGGAGTTTGAGGGCATATTCTAAGGTTCAAAGGAAATATGAACAACACTTACAAAACCATTAAAGTTCAACTTCTTTAACACATAAATAAGTCCTTGTAGTTCACAACTCTTTGTCTATTTCCTTCACAAGTTAAAAAAATGTGAAACTCAAAAGGAGAAGAAGAATGAGAATGATGTAGATAATAGAGAGTTTGAATGACCAAAAAGCTCATCTCAAACCCTAATTATTTCATTGTACAAACCTTTTTCGTTTCACAAACCTTAATTTAAAACACCCTTGCCTTAAGGTTAATGGTTTTTCTATGCAAAGAAAAATCTTCCGCTTTACAATCCTTTGCATCATCATATGTTGAATTTCCTATAATCACAATCACACAACAATTTCAATATCAAGATTCACAACAAAATGGTATAGAACTTTCAAAATGTGATTGAAAATTTTTTAAAACTATTTTTTGACTTTCCTTCGCGTATTTTAATCAATCATCTAGCTTGAACTCAAGTTTTCATGTTTTTTTAATATCTTTCATAACATGACAGAAATTTTTTAGAATGCCAACATTGAGCCCAAATACATTTAATTTTATTTAAAAATTCAATGGAAAGAAGAAAATACAGCAACATATGTTGATTAAAAAGGGTCACAAGCTTGTCAATAGTTACCACAATATTTTCCATGGTTAGTGATTGTTCAATCATTGAATTTGATTCGCTAATGGTCAATTTGTTGACCATTTTTTTATTGCCATTGTGACAACCTTGTTGCATTGTTTGGAAATTGTTCAATTGTGTCCTCACTTTTTTGTCCTCCACCAATCTTGAATGGTTTCTACACTTGAAATTTGCATTCAAAAATGATGTCAAATGTTGTTCAAAGCAAAAAAAACCTATTGATTTGTTCCACCTTTGTTTATATAATCATCCTAATGGTATATTGGAGTATGCTCTTCAAGTGTTATTTGCCAACAAAAAAAGTTCTAAAATGATGTGTGAAATACAATATTTTTTTGGGAATATTTTCCACACTTCTAATAATTTTCCTTTTGCTTTCCATCTATATGGCTTGATTAGTTTGGTCATTGAATTTTCAAATTTTGATTATAATTAATTAATTAATTTTTTCCAAATAAATTTTTTATGAAGCTATTTTGTAAATCCATATATATTTTTAGCCTACACCATTTATTAGTCTATCCACATTTATTAACCCTCTTTCCAATTCCATTGCACACTAAATAACATCATACATTAATGTGAAAACACTACCATGATTTGTAGTTTTTTTTCATTAGTTTTACATCTCACATGATAAATAATCCAACTTGTTTCCAAAATGATTTAATTAACCTAAGGATGTACTTTTTAAATATCAAAATTTTCCAATCTAAAATTAAAAAGTAAGTGAATTTGAAATTATGATAGTTTTTAAATTTTATCTTCATTTCTATCTAATTACATTGGGGTTTTTTATTTAATAAATAGCATATTGCTATCAAATATAATAATTAATGCAAGTTTGATGTTGTGGTGAATATACAAAGATATTCAATGAAAATAATTTGATGCAATTTGATATTATTGATTTTTTCAACTTAATCATTATTTACGGCCTTAATCAATTGAAAATTTAAAAAGTAAACGAGTTTGAAATTTTGATAGTATGAAAAGCTTATTTTCATTCAATTATGATTAAATTTGGGTTATTTTGTAGGATGCAAGCACCTAAAATTTTATTGCAAGAAATGTTATTCCTAGTGAAACTTGAATGTCATTTTCATTGAATTGTTTTTTCAAACCCCTATCCAAAATAATATCCATATATCCTTCTTGATGAATAGACAATTGGATTTATTTTTATTAACAATATCATATCTCATTGTCATCTATTTTCATTCAATCATGCAATGCAATACATTTCTTGAAAGCTAGTATCACAATTTAATGTGATGGTAACATAATGTGAATCTAACTTGATTTACAAATAACAATTACCAATTATGTTGAAGTTTCTCCATTTTTCAAATCCCAATAGGTTCAAACTATACTAGTCATAACATTTATTCATGGAGTTTTTTATTTTCACATCATGAATTGGAGCTTTTCTAGTATAATGCTGAAGAATTGATTGTCCTTATGTTCTCCTTTTTAACCACTATTAATTTTATGCCTTCATTAGACAATCTTTGAGTTGTTACCAACATTGTGTTCATCTTTTGTTAACTATGTATTGTTATGTTTTTACTTTGGTGAAATTGTTAACAATTGCATCTTTTTGCCATTGAATATTTCCTTTTACTCAATCTTCTTCTTTGTAATCATTTTTCAATGCAACATTTCATGTTCAAGGAAAGTTGGATCACACCATTTTGATGGGTGATTTAGGAAATGTTTATTTGCAATGTTTGGGTCATGGTTAGTTCCATACATATATCTATGGAGATTGTTTTTAACGATGATAACAACAAAGTCATTAAAGAGATTTACCAAGTTTTGGCCTTCAGAAGCCAAGGATTGCATTGGCTAATCATTGTGAATAGGTACAAAATTGTAAAAGAACAATTGTTTAAAAACCTTTAGTACACAATTGTAATTTTAGGGATTGTAGCATCCATTGCCAACAACATTTTTCGTGATGGATAGAAAAATACAATGATTGTGCTTGGTGCAAGGCGAAGATGACCAACATTAATAATGATTTTGGATAGGGTTTTCAAAGTAATAGATGCTTGGGCCACTTACATTGTGAAAATGACACTTGCAATTGACTTATTTGATTTGATTTTCGAAATGAAGTTGTTTGGAATGGTAATTTGCCTCAACTTCCAATTGCAAGCCAATATGTTCTATGTCTTCCTTTCTATACAATTGGTTGCAAATTTTGTGGTGTTGTGTTTTTTGTGTTTAAACCTAAAAATGTAGGATTGATTATGTTGTCCACAAACTAGACACCCTTTTATAAAACAACTATTCACCTTCATGTGCATGTTCATCACGTTCAAGATGGCACATGTAAGGAGGTAATGGAAGATTTCAAGGTCTTGGTTGAAAAGAAGGTTTCTTGCACATTTGGTTGTAAAAACTTTGTAGTTGTTTTGGTTGTGATTAAGACATTTTTGTTGTATTTCCTATTCAATGAAGATGGAAATGATCCCATGGAGCTTTTGAAGGGTGAATAACTTGACAAGGTGATGTACAAGTTCACGCCCTTGTGATCATCTAACATTCGCAACTTAATAATTTCATTCAAGCACCATCCAAATAATACAAGTTACCTAGACAACATTCTTTTATTGAAGTCTAAGAGTTGTTATAATTACATTTAGGATAATTATTTTCTAGGACAATTGTTTAGTTAGAATGTGTTCCTTTCCAATACATGTTCATTGTTGGTTATGGCATCAATGTGGATTTGGTGAGGTGAATGTAATGTGATGGTGATCTAAAGAATGCATGCATGATGTTCAATCATGTCAAATATGTAGAGGGATGGACCACCATGATGTGTTACGTTTATGACATAGTTTACTATAAAGTGATGACCATTGTTATTTACAACATGTAATTAAAAACTATAAAAGCCCAATGTGTCTTGTGAACTAAACTCAATGGAATCATGTTCAAGTATGGAGTTGTTGGAACCAAATTCAAAGGATTCATGGTAGATATTACACAAGCAAATTGGAATGTTGTCAGAATTGTCTATGGGTTTGCAGATCCCACTATGGAGATGGTTAACAAGGAGAAAAGTTGTTTCTTTCATTGGATTTAGTCACTAGAAATACAAATAAAACAATTGATCTCATTGGAGTATCAAGACCAACAACATAAGACATTTTGTTATGAATATAAAAATGTTGAATCATTGCAAAAGACTAATGTTCAATATGTTGTAATTTGGTGTTGGTGACTTACTCCTCTAGGGTTATTAACAAAAGTGTGATTCATGAGCTCAATAATTGGTTGAGCTTTTAGCACTTCTATGTTAAACAATGGGGAGGCTTCAATATGTTACATGTAGAACTTTTCCCCAATGCTATGTGAATTTGATTATGCATAATTCATTTAACATGCATTTTAAAATATTATTTCACATGCTTTTGGAAGTTCACATTGGAAGAGCTTGCAAACATGTTGACCTGTAATTTGTGGAAAACAATTCATGACATTTGGCTTCAACAATTTAGGAAAAGAGGTTCTTACTTGTACACTACCACTTCCAATGGAAATGTGTGATCTTTTAAGCAAAGTTCATTGTATAGGGAATACTTGAGGGGTGGTCCATCCATACAAGGTTTAAATAGGATTGAATTTCATTTCCATAGAGTGAGTGGTTTTAGCAACCCATTGCAAATGGTAGTTGCTATTGCAAAATATGCCTCATATTTTACATCAAGAATGTCACATTTTGGATTTTACCTCAATTTTTAAATGGGATAAGAAGTTTTTGGATCCTATGAACAATGCACAAATCTTCCCCTAAGGTTAGAGGGTATTCCCATAGACACAATTGTGTTATCACTTTTCATTCGCAAATTGACACAATTGCCATTTGCATCAACTATAAATTAGATGTTGATGGTAGTTTGTCCACTAGTCAATTCTAGATGCACAATGGTGGAGAAGTGTGTGAAAGCCCTTGTGGACATGGTGTTTGGTGTATTGAGCGATGTGCCCCCAATCTAAAACTAAATGTTTTACAAAAGAATATCAATCATTATTGCAAGGCAAAAATCATATCAATGAAAAAACTACTAGCACATTCATGTTCCATGTTATGATGCTTGGTGGTTTAGTTTTGGAGGTGGTCTTTGCAAGTTTCACAAATTTTATTTTTGTTGTGATGACTTAAATCGTTGTGTGGGAGGTTTGGGAAGGAAGTATGTGGTTGATAGGCCCCATGTGCCTATAATATGGCCTATCCAAGAAAGCACATGTCTCATTCAAAACGAGGTAATAATGTTAAAAGAAGTTTGTTTTGTTCTTCTAAATAACTCAATTGTCTTTTTCGTAATCTTTTTAATGGTGATTTCTACCCCTATGCACCAACTATTGGATGTAGATTCTTAGCCAAAATTTTGTTACAATAAAAATATCCAATGCCCTTAAACATTCAAACTCTTCAAGGAATATCAAAACATGTGGGAAATCACTTGTGCTTTGATAACAATTGTTTTGCCACCTAGGCATAGGTGTTTTTTCTAGGGTATGGACCCATATATAACATGACTATTGGCACACCCCAAACCATTAAACAATATGAGGTGAAAATTGGAAATTTTCCAACCTACATTTGCATAGACTTTATCACAATGATAACAAGTTTGTTGGGTGACTAAAAGAAATGTGTGCATTGTAAACACATCTACTACATTTTGCAATATAAGCAAGCAAAAGAATTCATTCATCATCTAACTTAATGTTGGAATGAAATTCAATGTTTGACAAGTTGTTTGAAGCAAATCAATTCTTGTCCCATCTAAAAATTGAGGTAAAATCCAAAATGGTACACTATTTTAATTTTTATAGATGCACATTACAATATATCTATTCACATTTGTCATGTGTTGGATGAAAGTACACTACAAGGGGGCCAACTTGGGTAGTTTCATAGCATATGCGTAAAATATACATTTACAAAATGTGTTACATTTAACTTTGGGTTTCACTTTTAATGTTTAGGTTTGATATTTTTATTTTAAAAAAGTTAATGTTATATAATATTTATTTTGAAAAAGGAAATAAATTTAAAAGATTAAATTCAAAGAATAATGGGTACATATGGTATATGTAGTATAATAAAAACTTTTTTTGGATTACATTAGGTTTGAGTTTGAATTAGTCAACCAAAAATTATTTGAAATGAAAATTTTTAAAATGGCGCACATCACATATTTTGTCATTTTCCAATTGAAAGTGATTGTTTGTCAAAATTTTAATTTATCACATATTTATGGTCATCGGCCTAAAAAACATCAATTTGTGATATGATAATTATCAAGCTTTTCACATGGTTCACAAACTTATTCCAAAGATATGGAATCACAATGTTTAGTAGATACTACAAATTTCAAAAAGACAAAATCATTTGAGTCTTTTTAAAAATATATTTGCATTTTTTAGTACATTGTGACATATATGTTTTTGGCATAGATATATTCTAACATCACATCATATGAAATAAAAAAGTGTAGTTTCTTTAGCATTCGATTTCTTTGGGTAGCTACCATAATATGTGAAAACATTGTGAAAATCCTTCATAATAATGAATGGTTGAAGTTCAAACATTGGACCCTTAAAAAACAGTACAACGTGATAACAATCTTGGCCCCCTTGTAGTGTGCTTTCACCCTATTCTTTTGTTTGGTTTTTTTCATGAATGTTGAGTCCAAGAAAGTCCATTTGATTTATATTGTTTAGTTTTGAAAGATAGGACATCCGGCCCTAAATAAATTTTAAAAGCAAGTTGGTAACTTGTATTATCTATAGTTTCAAACATAGAAATTTAAAGTTGTGATGTTCATCTAATAATCACATGTATTATGTTTTGTTACACCCAAATGTCAAGTTGGTTTAGGTAACAAAACTACAATTTGAGGGCTCATTCACAATTTGGGTTCCAAAAGAGGGGGAAAAAAATCAAGATTTTTAAAATTTGGATTTTACAAATAACATTTACATGAAACAAATTTAAGTGAAAAAATTGAATAGTTCAAATTAAGATAATTCATGTGTCAGTGACGATTTTTCACATGTGTACATTGGGGTGCATATAAACTTTGGTTAAAACCCATAAATGTAGATAATGTTTGAATAAGCTTGTATGGATAATTGATATTATTTTGGCTTGATTTTTTTTTCACATGTGACCTACACTTTGAGTCATAAGTTTTAAGCCTAGTAAATACAATAAATCAACCAAATGGCTAAAAAAAGAAATCCTTTTCCCTACATTCCCAAAGGTTGAATTCTTTTGCTTTCTAAATTATCATATGGTTTATTATGTAATCAAATGCATCCAATGAACATGATTGAACATAGATTTACTTATTTATTTATTCATTATATGTTTTTGACATCAATTGCATTGCTTAATGCATTCATTTTGATTCCTTTTATAAGGAGGTGTAGTTGGACATTTGATATAATTAGTTTAAGGGATTTGAAAGGACATTTATATAATGTCCAAGTTATTTTAAATATTTTTTAATAATTTAACATGACATCATTTTACTTATTGGCATATAACAATCCATTGTAATAATTATAATGCTACAAATAGAAGAAAAATCCAAAGTTGTCCTTTGGAGTATTTTGAAAATTAGACGTTCTTTTTTGGTAACCCAATTGTGAATGGACCCTAGATGTGTAATTGTAAATTGTAATAATTATTTATTTATATGTGTTAAGTGACAACAATGGTGCAATTAAACTTTGAAGTGCAAATGACCTTCGTGATCGCCCTTTCATTATATAATTCAAATGAATATAAAACTACAATGTTTTCATTAATACAATTAAGCTAGGCATACATAATGGCTATCACATTTAGCTTGGATCAAAATACTTACCTTTTACAAATGATGCATTTCAAAGTTCACCCTTCTTATGGCTTACATCTTTTCATATATTGTGTGCATCACATGATTCTTCTATTTAAAATGACAACCCGCATCTAACCAAAATTCTATCAAGAGTACCATATTTTGATTATTGCAATTGTATTTCTTGATTATTGTGAATGCTTATGGGCATGGGCACAACCATTTGAACCACAAATATATACATGAAATAAAACCCAACATCATATGCAAAACATTCCAAATTTTCCATTGAAATAGGAATGCTAAATGTATTAGATGAATAGATCATTTGCCTTCCAATCTTATTATTAGTAAGTTTGAACTACAAAACATACAATGAAGTGCATGGTACTGCTTTTATTTCCTATATAAAATAGGTTTCTTGTATAAAAAAAAATTATATGGGAAATAATTTTGGCAAAGGTTTAACAAACATATCACATTCTAACAAATGTTTATGGACTACCAAATATGGAATTATGATTGTTAGAAGAGTTGGAACAAAAAAAAAAAAGATATAGGTTTGAATTTACCATTTCAAACAAATGTATGATATTAAATGTTGAAATTTTTTAACATAATATCTATGTAAAGTATGGGTTGGTTGATCTTTTAATATTTGACACAATACGTCATGTTTGTTACAACTTTAACCTTGGAATATGACTAAGGTTTAAGGTATAAAAGAGGATGCAATTTAAGAAAATGTCTTAGCACTCATGAACATTCCCACAAATGTGGGAAATGAACCCAATCACTTACAAGTGAGAATCATTTTGAGAGTTGGTGTCGCATAGTGTTTCAAATCTTTAGGGCAAAAGTGCAAATAACAAACTTTGTTTAAAGTGGGCCTTTTTTACACCATTGAAAAGGTCTTGAAATGTAGCTATTGAAAATGAATTTCATATTCCATTTATAAATTTGAAGCTAGAGTTATGGCCAAAAGAATGGTCAAGAGTGGAACCAAACTAATAGTTTGATTTTTGAACATTAAAATACGTGAAACAAAAGAAAAATGATTTCAATTGAGGTGTGGATTATGAGTTTTCTTAGGAAAAACTATAGGAATGTGGTTCCATGTTCAAAACAAATATGTCTTTAGTGAGTTATGAATTTTGAAAATTTTGGAACATAATGTGTCTGGAAAATTTTAATCATTTCAATGTAGCTTCCATTTAGAAGTCCAAAGTATACTTTAGGAAGGAAGGTGGTGCTTCCTCTCAACTTTAGGCCATGTGAATTTAGGTGAGTACAAGGAAAGTTCATGACCCAATTTGGTTCCATTTGCACTAACCACATGCATTGTTTAGCAATGGTAGGCATGTCTAAAAAATATAATACATAAGCTAAAGGACAAGTCCTTCAATTGTCATTGAAACTTGGAAATTGAAAAAATACCAAATTACGTACATGTATCTTTTTTTTCAAGTGACAAACAAAAGGCACAAAATCCCAACAAATATCCATTTGTGGTTAAATTGTTTAAATCATATCAAAACAATATATTAACTTCAAGCATGATGATTCATAGTTGCCTTTGGTCCCATGTGTGTCTATACATATGTACAATTTGACTTGAATGATTTATACATCATGCATCATTCACATGTTGGTCTCTATTGACTTGAAATAGGAGTATTTATGTTTTTTTCAATTAAGTCTATCCATTTCACTATGATGCCATTGTGCTATAAACCTATAAAATTTTCCTTTTTGATCTCCATGGATTGAAACCTTTGAAGTTGGTCCATTAGAAAATTATTGATCTTTTCTTACAATGCCACTACATGTCACAAACTTGTAATGTTTTCATTTGAATGCTCTTTGTTATGCTTCTTTGTTGGTTGTGGAAGGGTTGCTTGGCATGTGACTTAATGTTGTTTACAATAATTAGGCCACTAAAATATGTATTCCATTGTAGCTTTTCATTTCATTAGTACCTTCAATATCTTAAAAAACTATGTTTTTAGAAGGATAGAGACTACAAAACATTGTTCCTTAGGATTGGACATCCAAGATCATTTTCTTGTAGTCATTGTTGAGAGCTTTCCAACATTGTGTCAACTTCATTAATCAAACACAATTTGCCTCTTAAATTTATGTTCTAAATGTTTGGGGGTTTTGATACTTTTTGTTCCATATATAAAAAAATCATAATTGTTGAGAAGCACCTCTTTTTTGGGCATGTGAACCCAATACCATGTATAGTCTTCATAAAGGTTTTTCCAATTATATCAAAATCACTCAATCTGAATATGATTTTAATCCTTTCAAAACTCCATATGAATCTCAATTCCCAAAATGAGAATTCAACTTGGGGTTCTTGAGAATACCTCCTTTAGACTTTACACATTTTTCACTCAACATAAACACGTTCCACTTCCTTTGGCTCATTTC
>Ga0116229_10014210_pt1 | contig 11097 bp, 15 predicted proteins | sample S1TSphgellanicum_3_FD_87313 | JGI IMG/M metagenome (GOLD analysis project Ga0116229, IMG submission 87313) | Host-associated microbial communities from peat moss isolated from Minnesota, USA - S1T2_Fc - Sphagnum magellanicum MG | ecosystem: Host-associated > Plants > Peat moss > Unclassified... | reverse complement strand
TTTATATTTTTTTTTTTTTTTTTTTTTTTTTTTTTTTTTTTTTTTTTTTTTTTTTTTTTTTTTTTTTTTTCACAATAGAATTTCAAGGGTGTGGAAGTGAACATAATCATGGACTTATATGGATAAAAGATGTTTCCATTTACAAAGTAAATTCAAATGTGAAAAATGAAACATTTATTGATAAATATATTTCATGTGACGAACCTACATTGCCATTAGCTTTACATGAAGCACAATGTCATTGACACTCTAGAAGATGTTTTTAAAAAAAATCATCTTGTATGTAGATTCCACTATCCTTTACCACCCATGTATATACAATTAGAATTACCTTTACAAAAACATGGAGAGATTGGTTTGCCAAAAAACTTTATTGAAATAAAACTCCAAAACATTTCAAATCCTAACAAAAATGGGAGTGGGCAACAATGAATTCTCAAACATTATTAACTTGAATGATGAAACATTTATTTAAAATTTTAAAAAATAAAGTTTTAAATCACAGATACTTTTATGCATGTCACCAAATAATATACGTATAATTTGCATTTAGTCCAAATGCAACACATATTTGATATGAAAATAAAAATATTCAATTCATACTTGACCCATATGCTACTACAACTTATTGTAGATCTTACATGATTAAAATAAATAAAAATATTACATCATAATTAAATTCTATTATGCATGCATACATTGTTGAGAAAAAAAAATGTTAACAATAGTATTATAAAACTAGGTAATGCCTTCTCCGAATATGGTCAACAAATGTTAGCTTAATTAATAGTGTATCTCATATTGTATTTGCCAATATATCATTCATTTCACACCTTTTGATTCATAAATACATCTCCATATAATGAAACAACAATTAGTTTGACATCTCAAACTAAAATATTAAAATATGAATCTATAGATTTTATGTTTCCATCATGTAAGATAAATATATGAATAGGCCCATTCATATGGAAAATTTATCTTTTACACAATTTGTGGTCAATTATATGTATCAAAATTCAAAATTCAAAATTCACGAAATTGTGCAAGTGAAAAATTGTAAATTTTTTTTCATTATAATAAATTTAAGGATTCGGGTTTTAAAACAACTTTTACTTCACGTACCTTTTTTTTGAGATGAACATTTTTAGCATGGTTCACATGATAATGGTATGCAACATACGAATTTTTTTTGTAAACTAATATCAAAATCACATAAAGATTTTAATTATCAATTTCCATGACATGTTACCATTGGGTGAAAATGATGTGTGGAAAAATTTAGAAGATGTGACACAATCAACAAAGGATGATAGAAATGGCATATGGGCTAACATATCATTAAACAATAAAATTGATCTACCAAAATATGGACATTAGAATAAGGCCCAATATGACAACTATGAATTGAATCAACACATCATATCAACATGTATAATCTCAAATTCAAGATTTATTTGACAAAAAATCATATAAGCATGTTTTATGTCAATTGAATGAAGAACAAAGAACAAGATTTAATGGCATCGTGTATTGTAAAAGACTACATCTTGATGAACTTGTATGTTTACTTTTAATAGGCGATGTTCAAATAGGTAAAGACATTTTCTTTTAAATTAATTGTACAAGGATTGTTAAAAATGTACAATCAATAATTGGGTTTTGATTTACAAAGAATAAAAAATTATTTATATGGATTTTATTGGGAAATCAACTTTTATTGTAAATGGAATCATTGTACATTCTAATTTGCATATTTCAATTAATCAATCATTATCAAACATATCAAAATTATCACAAGAAATATTGAATAGTTAAACAAATCATTGTCAACAATTATGTCTTGTTGTTATTGATGAAATTTCTTTAGTTGTTGCCAAATTATTCAATGTTATAAGTAGTAGATTATCAAGCTTAAAACACATGCATAATATTTTTTTTGAAAATTTGGACATCATTGTGTGTGGAGATGTTTTTATCAAGCTCTTCTAGTACAAAATGTATGGATATTTCAAAAATCATTTTTGAAGGTCTTCATGGAGTAGCTCCAATTTTTTGGCAAGAGATCAAAATCAAATGTTATGAATTGATTGTTGTAATGTGTCAAAATGACATAAAATCTAATATTATATTGAATTGATTTCAAGCAACTACAAAAGCCAATATAAAACATAGATGTGATAAATAATTTATGTTTATGATCACCACTTGATACTCTTATAATGCCATATTTATTTTATACAAATAAAGAAACAATTGGACATAATACTAAGATTTTTTTGTCAAAATACACGTCAAACATATACGCTTGAAGCAATTGATATACAACATCGTGCACTTCCATCAACATATCAACTCCAAAATGATCTAAGTAAAATGTCATGTTTGGATAGAATAGTACAAATGAAAATAGATATGTTAGTTTCAATTTTTTTGCTAGAAATTATTTAGTATATGATGGACTTGTAAATGGAAAAAAATGGCTTATTCAAAATAACATCCACATTTAATGGTAAAACTTATATTTGGATTGTATTTTTTAACACAAAAATTGGATCATTAACGAGACATAATATATATATATATATTCAATTAAAGAAGGATTAATTAAGGAGGATAAATCCCATTCAATTAATTATTGCAAGAACAATTCATTAGTCACAAGGTTTATCAGTGGACGAAATGGCTTTCAATCCTAGAAATGTAAGCAATCATGGACTAATTTACACAACTCTCTTTCACCTTTGGACCAAAGAAAATTTGTATCGTTTTGTTCCATTACAACCTACAAATTTCCATTTTGATGATTCTCGTTTACAAGAAATGTCTAGACTTAAATCACATGCAAAATAGAAATCTTCAAATTAATTCTAATCTTCAAGTGTCACATATTAATTTTTGTTTACATGAAGAAATTTGAATTCAATACTCTTGTATGTTCAAAAATATATAAATACAACAAGGTATAAATATCCTTTTGTTTTTCATGGGCACAAAAGCTTACTATTGTATGATAATAAGATGATTATGTATCTTATGGAAGATGCACATGTAATGGATTTGAATATAAAATTGTAGCAACTTTTAATCCTTTTACAATGATTTTTATTCATATTATTTCAATATATCAATTCACACCTTACAAAATTACAAAATGTTTTAAAACCCATTACATGATCTCCTACATAAATCACCAACATTTTGTCCCATTAATAATTATTAGTGATTTCAATGTTGATATGTTGCAACCCCCAAATGCAGTACATCAACCTCACAATTCAAAATATTTCCAAATTTTCATGAACCAACGAATTTTACAAATACAAATTGATATTAGTATCACAAAGTACAATCTAGCAAATTCATATTAACATTTAGACAAAAATCACCAACATTTCATCCATCTATATATTTTGAATCTACCATGAACCTATATATTTTGCAATTAAGCTTCGAAACCATATGCTTTTGATAATTGGTTTGTTTGAAGCATAACCAATACTTACTTGTAATATTACTTCACGAATAATCAAGAAGTCTTTAGAATATATTCAAATCTTTCATGGAAAAAAAAAAGGAAAAAACTTCAGAAATTCTAAGCCTTTATCTTTGAACACAATATAAATAGCCAAAGAACCTTTTTCATTCAACTATGAATTATTTTCATGCACCAAGATAGATTTGCTAAAATCATGGATATGCAAGATGTTGAAATTACATCACCTCAAGGGGCTTTCATTTGCAAATCTTTCTAAATGGTATCACTTCAATTGTCTTAACCAAGTAGTTCCCATCTACAACTTTGAAATGAACAACTATTAGAACCAAGAATGCATCAAAAGAATTAACAACATTTGTTCTAAAGCAATTATTCTCAAGCTCAAACCTACCCATGGAGATCATCCAAAAATTATATTTGAAGAGCATTTAACAAATGACGGTGCAAGAATTTTTTTTGCTTGGTTTGCGATGAAAGCTTGATTACATGTCACCTAGGCCCCCTTCTTGTCAAACCGTGACCTAATAGTAGTCATAAGGTGCCTATTAGTAGGCCAAGGCACACAACCTAGTAGGTGCAAGGTGCCTGTGTAACTACGCTTAGTCCGACCCAGATGTCTAGCCATGCCGGGCTGGGCAGATTAAAAAAATTGGTCCATCTATCATCCATACATGAGGGGAGAATCAGTTTTTCTGTCTGCCCACTCAGCATGGCTCAACGACATCTGGATAGGACTTCGGGCGACTTCAGACGAGGGTCCAAGGTCCAGGGACCAATGAATTCAAACAATCTTATTGGTCAAAAGTTTAACAATTGGTCCAAAGGCCTTTAGATGAGGGTCCAAAGGCCTTTAGATGAGGGTCCAAGACCCAAAAAGTGGCAAATTGAGGCTAAACTAACCTCCATGGCACCTGTTTTGGAGGGAAAATCAATTGTTTCAGACCAAAAATCGAGTGCTAAAAGGAGAGCTCCGGATTTGGAGAACCAAAAATCAGGCTAGCGACCAAGGTACAATCCAACTCAAGGATTCAATTTGAGTCAAATCAATCCAAATTTGTTCCTAGGAAATTGGACCCTGGTGGACCCTTGTCTAAAGTGGGCCTTAGGGTCAAGGGCTCTCCACACAACCTAGTAGTTGGGGATAAGGTGCCTCTACACACACATATAGAGGGAATGGTTGCCTGGCTGAAGTTAGCACTCATTATCACTTCTGCTCTAATTATGTTGCATTCACACTTGATGTTAAGTCAGTGTTAAATGAAAATCTAGGTGGCATCCTAGGTGGCACCCCATGTTAAATGGACCATTAGCTTAATGCTAAGTGAAAGTTTAGGGTTAGGGTTAGGGATTTTGAGGTGAATCAAGCACAAGAGAATGAGGTGATGGTTTTCACAGTTACTGCTCTCTTTCTCTCTCTCTCTCTCTCTGTGTCTCTGTCTCTGTGTCCAATTCTCCCTTTTTCTTCTCTACACATTCTGCATGTGAGAGAGATGTAAGGGAGCATTGGGTGTGTGTCAGAGTCTTGGTTTGATTGATATGTTGACTGCAAAAGGTCTGTGAAGCAAATGGGTTTATGAACACCCTGGAGTATACAAATGTTAGAAGAAAGATGTGGGTTTTTGAAGGTTTGGAAAAAGAAGGGGAGTGGTGGGGGGTGTGTCTGAAATGGATTTTAAAAGGCCTCATCTTCATGAGGATTGAGTAGGAGATTAGAGATCAGAAATGTAGAAATGTAGAAAGAGATGGGAAACAAAATAAAACTTGAAGGATTAAGGGAAGAAATGTAGAAGAGATGGAAACGAAAAGGTTGAAGGATAAAATTGAAGAAATGTAGAAGAAATGGAAAACAAAAGCTGGGAAGATTTTTGTGGCAGAAATGTAGAAGAGATAGAAGCAAAAGCTTCAAGGATTCTGGCAGGAATGTAGAAGAGATGGGAAACAAAAAAAACTTGAAGGATTCACGCAGAAATGTACAAGAAGAGATGGGAAACAAAAGCTTCAAAGATTCTGGCAGGAATGTTCAAGAGATGGAAACCCAAAAAAAGAGCTTCCAGGATTCTGGCAGACATGTAGAAGAATAAGAGATCGCAACAAAAGTTTCTTGAAGAAGGATTCTGCCAGAATTGTACAAGAGATGGAAATCCTTAAAAACAAAAGCTTGAAGGGTTCTGGCAGAAATGTAGAAGAGATGGAAAAAACAAAAGCCGCTTGAAGGAACAGTGCAAGAGAAGAGAAAACACAGGGAGAAACAGCTTGCACTACTGTATTTTTCTCTTGCTTGCTTGCTTCTGGCTTGTGGGTGGCACAAGAAGAAAAGAAAGAAAAGATGCCAGGATTTGAGGAAGACAAAGAGGACAAGAGAGGATCATGGGATCCCAAATACAAAGACCCAGTCATCTGGAAATTTAATCCTTGGGAACCACCACAATGGGAAGAGAATGGAGCTGTGGAGATTGCACAGCCGGATGGCATTTGGAAGATCCCGAGTGTGTATGGCAACAGAAAAGTGCTGCGCTTCCCGTTGCGTCCTCAGATCGGACCTTGCGTCCGTTGGGGCGTGTTCGTGAGAGCTATGTACAGAGAGAAATGGATTATTAATACGCTCGATGATGTTGTCCCTGCTGTTGATCCCTTAGCTTTCCAAGTTCGTCCTCCGCAAACCACCCAGATCTCTCAACCCAAAGGCCCCCCTTTTCACTACCGTTTGCGCAAAGCTGTAGCATCCGGAGATGCCAAAGTATCCTTTCGTGGATTTTGTTGTTGTTGTTGTTCTCAAACAGAGAGAGAGAGAGAGAGAGAGAAAGAGAGAGAGAAATAGAGAGAGATGGTGCAAGAGAATGGTGTGTTTTTCTTTAACCAGAATTGGAGATGAAAATCAGCATTGTTGCAGAATCGTGGACCCGGAAGGTGTGGTCAGGAGGTCCAAGGGCGGAGGATGGATGTGCCGCAAATGGGTGGAGCGACCCAAGCCTCGAGATCTCGTCAACCACACGACAGAAGAATGGGAGGTGGATGGATGCTCCTCCTCCTCGACATACTTCTTCCTTCATTTGCAGAAAACTTTTGGGAGAAACCCATCTCAAACAAAACCCCCAAAGCTCCAATCTCTTCTTGAGTATTATTCCAGTTGTTCCTCTTGATACAAACTTTGGGAAAACTCTTTGTTCAAGATTTTGGCTCTCATCATCAGCTCTTTGCTATTTCTTCAACAGATTTGGACATGGTGTTTTGTGGATCGCCATGGCTTCTTCCTCTTCTTCTTTCTTCAACAGATTTGGACATGGTGTTTTGTGGATTACCATGGCTTCGTCCTCTTCTTCTTTCTTCAACAAATTTGCACATTGGTTTTTTGTGGACTATCATAGCTTCTTCTTCTTCTTCTTCTTCTTCTTCTTCTTCTTTCTTCAATAGATTTGCACATTGTGTTTTATGTACTACCATAGCTTCTTCTTTCTTCAACAGATTTGCACATGGTGTTTTGTGGACTACCATAGCTTCATCATCATCATCATCATCATCTTCTTCTTCTTCTTCTTCTTCTTCTTCTTTTTCTTCTGTGGCGGTGCAGCATATGGATTGCACCCACAAGAGGAGTGGGTGTTTGTTGTTGTGGTGGTGGGAGGGGTAAACAGAGATTGTTGGAGTTGAAGGCAGCAAGGGAGGCAAAGGAGGAAGCCAAATTTCAGGCATTGATGCGGACAATATTTGCAGGAATAGCAAACGAGGGAGTGATGAAAGATACAGCTGAGGCAATCTCCAAGACAGATAAACAACACAGTGATCATCTGGCTGCCATGTATAAACTTTGGGAGAAACAAGTCTTCCACAACATCAATGATCAAATCAGCAAAAAACTCAAAAGACGCTCTCCAGATCAAATCATGCAAAAGCTTCGTAAGAATCAATGATGAACAAAACAAAAATCATGTCCTCCTCCTGAAAATCTTTTGTTTTGAAGGGTTTTTCTCTTCTGTTGTAATTTCAAATTTATAAAAACATCAAAAAACTCAAGAATCCCACTCAACAAATCCAAATGATGCAAAAGCTTTTTTGTAGTAAGATGATGAAACACACAATCTTCCCACTTCTTTTCTTGATGTGTTTCCTATCATAATTTCAATTCATTGAGCACTTTTTTCATGCACATGAATGTAAGATTTTGAAATCCAATTTCAAGGGGCAAAATCTCTCTCATGCACAAAACACAATGTGTTTTTGGGTTCAAACCACAATACATAAACATATTTACAATCATTTGCAGTTTTCACTGGGACCTGATGCCTTTTTGGACTCCTTTGATTGTGATCATGCCCATGAGCAAGAGAACAGTGAAAGCTCTGAAGCAGCCCTGTCTGTGACTGATGATGTATTTGTGCAGGGTATCAGCAAATGCGTTACTGCAAACAAGTCAATAGGAGGCTTGTTTTCCGAGATACGCTCAACAATGAGTATGATCCATTTGAATTGCAAGGGACTGAAGTGCACTATTCCACAAAAGATATGATTGACCCCGTAAAACATGATTTAGAGAAGGTTGCATGTGTATCTCTCCCAACCCACCCAATATTCACAAAATCTCTTCCTTCTCCTCAATCAATGTCAAGATGTCAAAAATTGTGTTTGTTTCTTCAGCTTGTACAGAACCCTCCAAACCAAAACAGACCCCAGAAATTTTCCACACAGACAGCTATCCTTAGTTCTCATTGTCAAAAACAAGTCAAGCTTTGACATAATTACTCCTCATTCAACATACTTATAACACAGAGAGGGAGAGAGAGAAGTTGTGTTTGCCAATTTTGTGTCTCACAGACTGACTATGGTACATTTCTGGGGATGAATCTGATGGGAGAATTTGATTTCTAAGCTGGGATTGCAGGATAAACGGGAGAGAGTATTTCGAGGTGATTCTGTATTCCATAAGGTCCATACAAAGGATATTCTGGACCCAACATTCTGGACATATGCCAAATTCCGTAGCACAATGCATGGTCATGTCAACGCTGACAATGAGGATGCAACATATAAGCCTCGTGAAATGATTCCTGAGTAAGATTTCCTCAACCCAGTATACAGAAGAAACCAGAAACAAAACATGCAGTGTGTGATGATGACTAACCTACTTGACTATTGCAAAAATGTGCATCTGATTGATTGCACATATAAAGTAAGCAATCCAATCTTTAACATAATAACAACATGGTTTTTAATGAATGAATGCAGGAAGTGGTATTCGAGACCTGTATTTTGGAATAGAACTTGGGGATCTGAATGTTGGAATGAAGCATTCCCACCTGGAGGCAAAGGCGTAAGTTTGCTCTTCTTCACCATTTCCCTCACCCTTCTACTGACTTGAAAATCCAGTTTTGCTCTTCTCTACCAAACCCATCTCCTACTACTAAATGGAAATCATACCCAATCTTCTACTGATGGGAATTCCAGTTTGCTCTTCTTCACCACCCCCAATCTTCTACTGATGGGAAACCCAGTTTGCTCTTCTTCACCATAGCCAGTCTTCTACTGACCAGAGATCTACTCTACTCTTCTTCACCATTCATGCCTACTGACTGGGAATCATACGATATGGTTATACACTCTCTGCTGGGTTATTTTTTTGTCAGCATGCACAATGTTGAAGCATTATGGTCCACTAATGACTATGGGTGGATTACTACATCCCATAATAGGGCAGGTCTTTTGTAAGGGACTGGAACTGGACTCATTACTATTACCTGCATATTTGAAACATTTCAAGGTTTGAATTTGTGGGTCGGTGCTGGTGGTTTACAGATGCCACCAAAGCCACTGGATGACCAGGAAGCAGTGTGGAAAATTGAGTTAGATATGGTGTGGGATAGTCCTGTCAAGCATCAAAAGAAGCTCATGATCTCAGAAGATAATGAATGGTTCTGACACCAATCATCAGACTGAAGTGCAGAAATCATGTAAACTGTGATCATTGAAGCATAACAGAGTGTAGGTCTTTTATCCACAAACCTGCATGGCCACAAGCTGAAAGAAGGAAAACAAAAATGATCATTTGGTGGTGCACCTACTTCACACACATCTGTCCAAAATCTGAAGAACTTTCTTCCCACGACCATGCATGACATATCCTCCAAGTATGGCATTCTAAGAGAGTGCATCATGTGATGGCATCTTGTTGAACAATCTCCAAGCATCCTCTATGCTCCCACATTTTGCATACATGTCAACAACAGGCCCTCACGAAATCAGTTGTTATTTGTTTGTCATTAGAACTGCTCCAAGAAAAACTCAATGAACCCTAAACCTATGTGAAATCATGCTGTCTAGGAGCTGCTGTCAACTAACACACAGTGATCCTCACAGTTATATCTCTTATAGGAAACATGCCAAATACGAAAAAAATTCTCATGCATGAGCCCTGATAATCTCTTCAGTTCTGCATGGATTTCTGGGTGGTGTCAATTGTCCATTACACATGTATGCACCTGGTTGTTCAATTTGACCCAGGTGTGTCCCTGCTGTTTCTTCACACCTCTTTCCTTTCTCTGCTGTTTAACAGAGATGCTTGTTGCCAGCAACAGCATAGATGTTTGACAGCAGAACATAACCTGCAGCATTTTCAGGCTCCAAAATTCAAGAACTCATTTAGCATCATGTTTCCCCATCTCCAGATTACTGAGAATTCTGCAACCGCTGAGCAAAGCCTTCCATGGAGCCATATGTGGTATCACGTTGATTATATTCTCTGCCTCCTTTAGATGGCCAGCACAGCCAAGAACATTGACCACACAGGTGCCATGTTCCAATTTTGCAGAAACCATGTAAACAGGGATCATTGAAGCATAACAGTGCATGCCTTTGGCCACCAAACCTGCATGGCTACAAGCTGATAGAAGACAAACAAAAGTGACATCATCTGGTTGTACACCTTCTTCACACATCCATTCCAAATGTATAAGAGCTTACTTACCATGTCCATGCATGGCACATCCTCCAAGTATGGCACTCCAAGAGACCACATAACATGATGACAGCTTGTTGGACACTCTCCAAGCATCCTCCATGCTCCCACGTTTTGTGTACATGTCAACCAAGCAATTACTGACAAAGACATCTGAATCCCATCCACTTTGAATGACCTGCTCATTAGCATACCCACCCTCTTCAAGTGCAACCACGCTGGCACATACATTCAGCAGCCCCCCAAAAGTACCAGAGTTTGGGAGCACACCTTCCTGTTGCAGTTGTCCAGCCCCTTCTGTCCTTGCCCACATTTCACATGTCCCAAGTGTGGGAGCATGGAGGATGCTCATAGAGTGTTCAACAAGATGCCTTCACGTGATGTCAACCAAGCTAGTCCCCATAAAGACATCTAAATCCCATCCACTTTGAATGATCTGCTCATGAGCACACCTGCCATCTTCAAGTGCAACAAGGCTGGCACATGCATTCAGCACCACGACAAAAGTAGATAGCACACTTTCCTGTTGGATTTGTCAAAATGCTTCGAGTGCCTTCTGTCCTTGCGCACGTTTCACATGTCCCGATATCATGGTGGTCCCCAAGTGACCACATCCCGAGATCGCAACTTGTTGAACACTTTCAGAGCATCC
>Ga0116229_10014209_pt1 | contig 11097 bp, 6 predicted proteins | sample S1TSphgellanicum_3_FD_87313 | JGI IMG/M metagenome (GOLD analysis project Ga0116229, IMG submission 87313) | Host-associated microbial communities from peat moss isolated from Minnesota, USA - S1T2_Fc - Sphagnum magellanicum MG | ecosystem: Host-associated > Plants > Peat moss > Unclassified... | reverse complement strand
TTTCAGTAGGCCACTGCAGGACTTCCCCGCACATCAAATCTCTTAACAACACTGCAGATTGATCTTCTTCTGTTCTCTCTTCTTCTTTCTCATTATTATTGCAACAATTCTTCTGGATCTGATTAATGTGAGTCTGCTGCTCTTCAACAACAACTTCCGCACACATGAAATCCCTCGTCACCATGAGCATTGCAGAAGAAGAAGAATCTGCAGCATTTTTCTTCATCTCCAAGTGTCTCCTCTTATTATCCGCCGCATCCTTCTCAATCCGAGTAGTCGTCTCCTTCTCTTTCAAGAGCGACATAATTTGTCTCTTCCTACTGCTGCTGCTGCTCTGGTTGCTGTAGCAGTCTGTATTCCACTCTTTCTCCGCCTTCATCACATGCGATTTCCTCGCAGGCGCCTTTTGTCCTTTCCGTCGAATAATCGGATCTCTAACACACATCCTGTGCAATATTATATCTATCTGTCTCTCTCTGTGTCTCTTTCTTCCAGTAGTTATTATTATGTTTCCATTAAGGTTTTTGCCTCTTGTTTCTAGCCCCCTGCTTCTAGCCACTCAACGACAACCTCTGCAGAATTATTGTTAGCATAATAACAGCTCGCCGGTTTCAAGAAGAAAGCTTCTCCAACACATTTACTCCTCACAAGCAGACGACAAAATTCCCCCATAGATATATACATAAATCTCCACAGGATCACCTTCTTCTTATTATATCACAAAACGGGAGTCAGAACCTTCAAGCAAAAATTGACAGAAAAAGACCGGCCCCAATAGTAAGAACACGAACAAGCAGAAAAAGAAGAAGATGATGATGACATGAATACCTTATCCGAAGGAAAAAAAACTCTGCAGCTGCTCAAATTACATCAACGAAAAACAAAACAGCAACAAGACACTTACAGGGGGGAGAAAAACCGAAGAAAAAAAAAGCTGAGGAACTAACTAATGCTTAACTTACAGAATTTCAAATCCTGAAGCTATTATTATTAAGCTTGAGAGAAGAAGAAGATGATGATGATGATGACATAAATATCGTATCGGAAGAAAAGGAATTTTTTTTGCAGCTGCTCAATTTTACATCGACCAAAAAACAAAGGGAGAAAAAAAAAAAAGGTGATGTACTGAAGGAATGCTCGACTTACAGAAGAATTTAAAATCCTGAACCTATTATTATTGAGCTGGAAATTTTGAAGGCAAGAAATTTGAGCATTCTTCTACTCTACTCTACTCTCTACGTCTATTCCACTTGCCAGAAATGTAATTCAAACCTGGGGCGCTCATGGATTGTAGTGGCGGCGAAGAAGAAGCGCAAGTCATGAGTGCAGAAGAGAAGAGAGAGAGAGAAGAGAGAGCGCGCGCGCGAGAGAGAGAGAGAGAAAGAGACGACGGGGTGGGTCCCAAGAACGCGACAAACGGGTTCTCATTTGATCCTGTTCACACCGGCGCTAAGTCTGGGATCCTTTCACACGATAGCAGAACCAAGTCACCTCCTCATTTGGTGTAACTACTACTCTCTCCTTTCATTTAATCCCTGTTCACACTAGCACTAAGTCTGGAATCCTTTCACAAAATAGCGGAACCAGTCATCTCCTGATGTTGTATACTAACAAATAATCGATTTCCTTTACTCCTATTCACACTAGCAACAAATGTGGATTGCTTTCCCACAGTCACAGAACCTGTTACCTTCTCATGTGGTTGTAATAACCAATAACGCCTTGCCTTTAGCCCCTGTTCACACTAACAGTAAAGTTTGGAATGCTTTCACACAGTAACAGAACCAGTCACCTCCGCATGTGGTGTAATAACTATTAACTCCTCTCCTTTGATCCCTGTTCACACCACCATTAGGTCTGGAATGCTTTCACAAAGCAACAGAACCAGTCACCTCCTCATGTGTGCAATAACTAATAACTCCTTCCCTGTAATCCCTGTTCACACTAGTATTAGGTCAGGAATCCTTTCACACTGTAACAGAACCAGTCAAGTCCTCATGTGGTGTAATAACAAATAAACTGCTTTCCTTTACCCCTCTTCACACTAGCAGTAAATGTGGATTAGAGTGCATTTTGTTACTCAAGTGTTGCCTTTGAGAAAATAGGATAATTCTTTGACTTGGATTTTTTTGAAGAAACAATGAAGGTATATATATATATTTTTCCAAAAATAAAATCTCTTCTAATTAAAAATATTTTAACTCCTTGATAATTAAGATGTGGTTGATCATTTTCTAGATTTTCCAAAAAAAACTATTTAAAAAGATAAAAATAATTTCTTAGTTTAGGGTTACTAATGTAACGTGTATTGTTAGCCCAAATGTGAACAATTTTTTTCTTCACATTTTCAAAATTAGAAAATTTTAAATTTGGTAATGTGAACACATTGAAGGCTCAACTGATTTTTCCTTCCAAACCCAATTTTTGCAATTTGTTTGAATTTGTGAAAAAAAATTCACTCAATAACCAATATCTTCCACACTTTAACTCTAAAAATTGTGAATAAACTTTATCAAATCTAACTCGTCAAGAGCTTCTCAACAACACCAAGAATGCCCCCAAATTCCAATATAGGTTTCAATTTCAATTTATTTTGATTGGAAAATGGTTTAATAATAAATAGTTTCCACATTGTATCTCCAAACAATCCTAAAATAAATGATGCACCCCTATTCATTGAGATCTTTCTGAAGATATTAAATGCACAACATTAAGTGCCATGATTTGGGAGATTTCAATATGACAAAAACAAAACAAATTACCTTGTTTCATAGATAGATGATGTGGTGGGGGGGTGCAAAAACCATGGAAGCTCCATGTTATTCAAAATGTTAATGCAATTGCCTTACATGTACAATAGGTCTACTTTTGGCTCTAACTACCAAGGCAAGGTTATTTGTTGAGAACCATTATAGAGTATAATAACTCTCAAAGGGATTTTGGCCCTTGAAAACTAAGTTGTCTTAATCTCATAATTTTAAATGTAATATACCATCTATAAGGTGAAATTATTCATTTTAATTTCATTGAAAATAGATTGTTAATCTTGTAAACAATTATTGCACTCATCATCTATGGTTTTGTTTTTTGTTATTTCCAAGGAATTGATTTTATGTGTATAAACATATTGGTAATTACTTTCAATGTGATTCACTTTCCTTGAGACTTAGGGCCACTTTAAACAAGGGTCCAAGGAATGGGGTCCAATGAAATTGAACATTCCTATTGGTCAAGAATTTTTAATTGATCCCAAGGCCTTTAAACAAAGGGGTTTTGGCATGGTTGGGTGGACCAAATCTGACAAAAAAAACCTTTGCCCAAAGTCCATTTTGCAAGATTCATAATGTGCACAATGTTGACACATGATGATGACAAGATGATATCTATCCATTCCCAACAAAAAAATTTCATATGTGATTTGTGCATTGTAAAAGCTAATGATTTATATAAATGTGCAAAATTTAAACTCAAAACATTTTTATTTTTAAATGATATGAATAAAAATAGGGTGTGTTTGTTCAACTAACACACTCCCAAGCTCCTTGATAGACTCAAATGTGACTCTAAGGTGAAAACAACGGAAGGATAAAAAGTTGAGACACATTCCCTAGTTCACAACACTTTGGGGTAGAGGGGTGTGCTTGAGTTTCAAGATGGGGATTAAGAAAAATGACAAGCAATTGAATTACTCACACGGACTTGCACAAAACTAAACAAGAAGTTTGGTTAATGCGTAATTGGAGCACTTTTGGTGCACAAACGAACCACGGGCAATCACGGACTCATAAGACTCACCATAGCTCGGACTTGGGGGAAGCCACCACCTTCCCCCTTATAGTATTTTTTATGCTTGGCCACGGGGCCAACACCCAAATGTCATTTTATTTTGGGACTCCCAAGTTGGAGTCCCGAAATTCCCAAAATTAGGACTTTCGCGACTTTGGAGACCCATAACTTTATGTGCAAACCTCCAATTGAAGTGAGGTTTCAAAAAAAGTTATAGTCTTCATTGAAATTGGTATATGGCATGCCACCTACACGCAAAAAAATTAGGGTGATTCCTAATTTTTAATGGTTATGAATCAAATTAATAATTTGACTCTCGACCCTTCTTTTGGCCATAACTTATGTTTTAAGTTCCCAAATGGGTCATGCAAACCCATTTTAGACATCTACATTTTTCAAGAGTTTTCCAACAATATAAGGAACTCTTCAATCCAATGAGTTTTGACCCCTACAATCGCCCTCTGAAGATTCGGAAGTCCATTGGGACTCTAACTCCCAAAGTGGGAGTTCACTTGGGAGTGTGGGGGTTTATTCCCTCACACTTTCCTACACTCCTGGGAACATGAAATGTGACTCTCAAACTTCACTTTTAGCCCGCACTTTTGCAAGCCCTTGCTTTGGTCGCGAGCCCAAGGTTAAGGTTGTGACATTAACATTCAAAAATCCATAGTGTAATACCTTCAATTCATATGTTGCAAAATGTTTTTGCATTGTTTTTATTAATACATTTTCAGCTTGAAAATAGTTCCTTGAACAAGTTTTAGATCCATCATTGAACTAAATTAAAGTCCACTAGCCCAATTATAATTCGCGTTACACACTAGCAAACACATCCACTGCAAAAAAAAATACTCCCATGATGCCAAAATTGGTCCACCTTACCATGCCAACACCCAAAGGTCTAGGACCAAAGCAAATCAAATTATGATGTAGCTTACATGGCATCATTTTGGAGGGAAAACCAATTGGTTCAAACCAAAAAAAAACTTAAAGGGAGTTCATGGTTTGGAGAATCAAAGGGTAAATTAGGGTCCAAGGTTGCTCATTTTTTCATTCTTGGTTTTTTTTTACCCTTGTTGTTCAAATTTTGTGAAATGGAAAACATGTTATGGATTGATGACATTGTTGAAAGCACACCAACAAGCCCCCATTTTTGATCAATTATAAAGTTGACATGGTTGGTTTTATGGATCGTCACAACGTGGTTATTAAAAGGAGTGCATTTTCAACCTTTCCAAGTGCACAAAATGGAGGTGAATTTGAAGGTTTGGTAGAAAGTGGAAGCTTGAAACACTAATTTTCACAAGTGGAAGGGGATCTAGATCTACAAGAGATCTTTAAATTAATTTTCATTCCAAAAATAAAATCACCAAAGAAGAAGGTTGTTGTAGTGATAGACAAATATGAAGAAGGTGAGAAGTTGAAAAAATTGGGAGGATGGTGAAGTATTGTTGGAGGTAGAAATTTACTAAAAACTGCTACCAAAAATCATTAACTAGAAATTGCTATTGAAAATCATTATTGAAAATCAATATTGGAAATCACTATTGGAAACTACTATTGAAAATCACTATTGGAAATTGTTATTGCAAATCACTATTGGAAATTGCTACTTGAAATCACTATTGGAAACTATTACTAAAAATCACTACCAAAATCATTATTAGGAATTACTATCGAAAATCACTATAAAAAATCATTACTAAAAACAAATTACCATTTTTCGAAATATATATTTTTAGATCAAAATGTTAATTGATTACATTAACTTTAGATAAGGATTTCTAAGTAGGATTTACTATGAGTTTTTAAAAGATTTTTGGGATTCCTTTAACTTTTTGGGATTTCCACCATTTTTTGACCCCTTTAAAGATTATATATGGGGAAACTTACGGAGTGGAAAATGTATCATCAATTATTGTAATTCCAGGATTTTGATGTTGGGGATTTGAGAGAGTATTCTTGAAGTAATTTTTTTCACTTTTTTTTTACATTGTGTTTAAGTTTAAAATTGTGTGCTATGGTTTTTTTTTTTTTGGAAATTATATGTTAGCAAGTTTGAAGCTTTTACATGATAAAAACCTGTAGTTTATTTGTATTTCTGATTTTGTAAACTTTTTGTGACTATTTGTCATTCACTGTTATAGAATTGAAATGTTCATTTTTTGCTCTTATTTCATTTTAAGTATAAAAAACTCAAGATTTCACCAGGTTGGCTTAACAAGTATTACACCTCATTGTTTTAAGAGGAGAAATGGAATTTGAATTTACCAAAAATGCAAAAAAAAAAAGTAAATTTTGTCTTCATCTTTGAATTTTTTTTTCAACTTTGAAACCTTAATTGTGTTTGATTTGATTTTAGGTCTAAAATTTGCAAGAATTTTTTTTACAATTTATATCAAATTCAAATTGGGCCAATTGGGCTTTTAAAAGACCTTATCCTTTGCCTTTTGCCCTTGCCCCCCTTTCCCCCCATTTGCCCTTGTTCAATTCAACCATTACTAGTGGTAACCCTGTGTATAATGCACCTGGATTTTAGAGTCCGTTGTGTAGTAGTAATCGACGTTCCGGATCTCGACAAGTGGTTAGTTAGTCACCCCGGGTACCCGTATCTTTCCCTCTACCTAATAATGACTCTACAAGAAAAGCCGTAGTTTGGGACCTGGAAATTTACCAGAAGGAAAAAAGGTTGCAGTTTTAATTGGGACCTGGGAAATTTACCAAAAGGATAAGCCGTAATCAGTTTTAATTGGCACCTGGAAATGTACAAAAAGGAAAAGCCACAGTCAGTTTTAATTGGCACCTGGAATTTTCACAGCAGTTACTAGAGTCACTGTCACTCATAGACAAATAGACAGACAGACGGACGTAGAGCTTGCTTGGTGCGCGATGGCAAGAGCAGTGGTGGCGAAGGGAGAGCTTGGAGAAGAAGGCAAGTTGTTCCCTTGGTTTGCTTGGTGCAGCCTCGTTTATATCTAAACTATTTGGTATATTCAAAGGCTGGGCCGGTTTATATATAAATTATCTGGTATATTCAGAGGCCGGGCCGGTTCTGCCATAGAAAACAACACTGGAATTGCCGCCATAGTAAACAATTCCAATTACGCCTGTGCGGACTTAGTCTATCTGTGTGCAGAACGCCCTGTCACAGACAGACTAAGCGAATTAATATATTAAATGGGGATTGAACCTTCATCTTTTTGGGAAGGGAAATAAATTAACCACCAAGCCATCTTTATTTCAAATGATTTGACATGGTTTCCATTTCCTTTATCCATGTATTGCATTTATGATTTTTAAAATTTAGGGATTATTTTCAACTTGTTTTTTTATGGCTTTTAACCCCCAATTGTTTGTTTTTTAAGGGTGGATACATGGTTGAAAGTCTACAGTTGAATGTTGGCTTCCATCCCTAGTTTTTTAAAGACTCTAATTACTTACAAGTGGAAATTTAATGCAATTTACAAAAAATACAAAGATGATAAAATTGTAAACGAAATTTTAAATAATGATCATCATGAATGTCCTTTTTATGATGCATTGGATATGACGCACTCCCAAGTTCCTTGATAGATTCAAATGTGAGCTTAAAGTGAAAACAACAGAAGGATCATGAGTTGGGGCACGCTCCCTAGTTCATAGCACTTTGGGGGGGGTAGAGGGGCGTGTTAGAGCTCTGGGATGGGGATTAGGAAGAATAACAAATTATTCAATTATTCACATGAACCTGCACAAACCAAACAACAAGTTCGTTAGTGCATAGTTGGAGCACTTTTGGTGCACAGATGAATCATGGGCAAACATGAATTCATAGGACTCATCACGGCCTGGATTTGGGGGGAGCCACCACCTTCCCCCTTATAATATACTCTATGCTTGGCCACGGGACCAAAACCCAAATGTCATTTTGTCCTAGGACTCCCAAGTGGGAGTCCTGAAATTCCCAAAATTAGGACTTTTATGACTTTGGAGGCCCATAACTTTGTGTGCAAACCTTTAATTGAAGTGATGTCTCAAGCAAAGTTGTAGCCCTCATCGAGAGCTTTCCAACAGTATTTGGCACACCACCTGCACGCAAGGAAGTCAGGGCGATTCCCGACTTTTAATGGTTGGGAGTCAAATTGACAATTTGACTCTTGGCCCTTCTTTTGGCCATAATTTATGTTTTAATTATCCAAATGGGTCATGCAAGCCCATTTTAGACATCTACGTTCCAATAGCTTTCTAATGACATAAGGAAATTTTCAATCCAAAGAATTTTGACCCCTGCAATTGCTCTTTAAAAATTCAGGAATCCATTGGGACTCCAACTCCCAAAGTGGGAACTCATTTGGGAGTGTGGAGGTTCGTTCCCTCACATTCTCTTGCACTCCCAAGCTCACTCTTGGCCCACACCTTCGCAAGCCCTTGCTTTGGTCATGAGCCCAAGGCTAGGGTTGCGACAAAATAGTTGGTGACATTAGAGTGGAAATGTGATGAAACATTTGTGTTTTTGTTAATGAAATTGAAAAAGTTAGTAGTTTGAAACCCCTAAGTAGAAACCCCCATAATCAAAGCCATCCGAATTAGCAATGCACATGTTGTTCAAACATATGCAAACCATGACCAAGTCTAGCATGTGGCAAAATGAAATGTTTATTATTTTTAATAGAATTTTGAATCTACCTTTCAACATTCCAAAAGCTCTTTGCATTGACATCCTTGTATTAGATTATATAAAATTCCAATGTGTTTTGTATCTTGGTAGTCCATCTTTTTCACCTTTGAAGGGAGAATAAAATCATGGCTACATTAGATAAGCAACATTTCCTATCAACTTATAAAGTAAGATTTTTACATTTTTTTTTTGGAAAAAAACCCAATCATGGATACTTCTTGCCCACCCATAATCATAATCCCAAAAACTACATTTTACATTTGTAATTCCTTGTATCAATGTGAAATAAAATCCTTTTCAACAATAACATGATTTTGGGTCTACCTTGGGTTCAACAATTGAAATATGACTACCATTTATGGCACCTAGAATGTATGGAATTTCATGCAAGGTCTTGAAATCAACAATGATTTATTTGATCTTGTCTTTAGGGATCATTGATGGTTTCAAATGCTTTCTAATTGTTGAATATAATTTTTTCATTATAATTGCCACTATATTTTTTACAATGCCATAGACCTTTCCACACCTTTGCAAAGAATTTCCACTACTTAGTCATGCAAGAACCATTACTACTTTAGTTTCAATTGGGATGTTTGTATTCCTGTGTGTATTTTTGGCTCAAGATTTGTACCCACAACCTTAATCAATGAACAAAATGTGTCATAGCTTACCCTTGTTCATTACCAAAACATATTTTTAGAAAACCTCTTCAAAAATTGATTCTTCATGTATCCCATTGCCCTCTCATACCTCCACATGTTGTGAACTTTTGGTGCTATGTCAATAAACTCCATGAAAAATAACATTGCATTCATCATATTCCAATGTTGTCCAATAGCTATTTGTTCCAATGCAATCACTCGTACAATCACTCAATGCATGACCATAGTAAAAACAAGAGCCACCGATATCTTGTGCATACATTCATCTATTGTTTGTAATAAGAATAATTTTTTTTAAAAAAAACAAAAAGAAGATGAAGAAAGAAAAGACCAAATGTTAACCTAATCCTCTTGCATGTCAATCACACATTTTTGATCGGAACCCAATCCTTTAAACACACTCATTGTACCAAAGGAAGAAATGTGTTTTTAAATGTGAAGAAGGGTTCAATTCAAGGCTGCTCAACATGCTCTTAACAGAAGCCTTGTTGTTGCCAACAACAACCTTAACCCTCTACATTATGTCTACACCTGAGAAAATCAACTCTAGGAAGACACCAAAGTATGTGATGTGTGTTTATTATGACACATGTTAGACTAATATTACAATTTCACATTAGTTTGTCACACATTCATTACATTAATGTCAAACTAAACATCTAGTTACCTTATTCACCAATAATCCCAACTAGGGTTACTAAGGTCAAACCTGATGTCAACTTAGTTCGGGTTCATCCACGACAAAGTCATAACAGGCATCCAATGGATGATGCAATTGTTGTTGTTGGTTAACTCAGGTCTCTGTTCTCTCTCTCTTTCTCTCTCTCTCTTTGGTAAGTACTTCCTAAACATGGGATAGGAATACAATGAAAATGTGTTTCCTAACCATGAATCATCCATCCAACATGATTCACCCTCTTTTTATCTGCTTGGGCAGGTTGTTAGTAGGTAGGAAGTAAAAACTACCCTTATCTATGTATAAACCATTTATATTTACCTAGTGGTCATGACACCCTATTTTCCTACCTATCTTTTACCTATGTATAGGACCTACTACTTCTTAGGTTATCAAGGTGAAACCAGATATGAACTGGGTTAAGGTTCAATCACAACTCAAGTCAAAATGGACATCCAGTGGATGGATGATTGGCTGGTGGAAGCTTGGAAGTGGTTCACTCTGGCCCATTGTAGGCTGTTCGCCTTTGGGATATGTTCCCCAAATCTTTTGTATGTAAGATGATGGCCATTGAGAGGAACCAGCCAAGTGGCAGCAAGTGGGCCTGGGGACAGGTCTGACCAATAGCCATTATCTGACATAATTGGCACTTGGAAGAAAATTGGCCATCATCTGACATAATTGACACTTGGAAGAAATTTTTTGGCCATTATGCAGCATAATTGGCACTTGGGAGAAAATTGGCCATTTATCTGACAGATAAATTGGCACTTGGAAGAAAATTGGCCATTATGTGACCTAATTGACACTTGGAAGAAAATTGGCCATTATGTGACATAATTGGCACTTGGGAGAAAATTGGCCATTATGTGACATAATTGACACTTGGAAGAAAATTGGCCATTATGTGACATAATTGGCACTTGGGAGAAAATTGGCCATTATCTGACTTCATTGGCACTTTGGAGAAAATTGGCCATTTTCTGACATAATTGGCACTTGGGAGAAAATTGGCCATTTTCTGACATAATTGGCACTTGGGAAAAAATTGGCCATTATCTGACATAATTTGGCACTTGGCAGAAAATTGACTATTTATCTGACATATTTTCTCTCTCTCTCTTTTTTTTTTTTTTTTTTTTTTTTCTCTTTGTTTAGTTTTTTTTTTGTTTTTTTTTTTTTTTTTTTTTTTTTATTTTTTTTTTTTTTTTTTTTTTTTTTTTTTTCTTTTTTTCCTTCTTTATTTTTTTTTTTTTCTTTTTTTTTTCCTTCTTTATCTTTTTGATTTTTTCCACGTTGTAAAATTTTTATTT
>Ga0116229_10014207_pt1 | contig 11097 bp, 8 predicted proteins | sample S1TSphgellanicum_3_FD_87313 | JGI IMG/M metagenome (GOLD analysis project Ga0116229, IMG submission 87313) | Host-associated microbial communities from peat moss isolated from Minnesota, USA - S1T2_Fc - Sphagnum magellanicum MG | ecosystem: Host-associated > Plants > Peat moss > Unclassified... | reverse complement strand
TGGATGACGCGGCGGCCCCATCCATCGGGCTCGGTGTCGGCGATCGCACTGTGGAAGACCGATCCATCGCCTGTCTTGCGATGAAATTGCGGGCCTCCCACGAGCGGCAGGCCGGGCTCGATCAAGAACCGATCGGGCGCCGCCAGCCAGCCAGCATCATATTCAAACGCCGCACTCTCCCGCGCGCCCTGCTGATCATAGCGCAGCGCGCCCAGCGCCATGCCGTCCGCGCCAATATGGATGGCGATCGAGCGCTTCATAGCGGGCTGGGGACCTTACGGACCCTGATCCGCTTGGGCATCCGCTCGGCATCAAGCAGCAGCCCCTGTTCATCGCGCTTGGCGTCGATGATCTCGCCCAAGGCGCCGTCGAACCCCAGCACGAAAAAAGCCATGGCGTAGGCGCCCATGGCGACCGTCGGATCGCCCTTTTCGATCTTGAGATAGGTGCTCTTCGCGACCCCCAACCGCTCCGCCATCATCATCGTCGTCAAGCTGCGTTTCTTGCGAGCAAGCGCAATGTCTGCGCCCAGTTTGCCGAGCGCTCTCTTGGCCTTGGGAGGCAATGTGTCGATCACGGTTGAGCGCATTCCGGTCTCATAAAAGCAAGATTAAACCGCTTTAAGGCTTATATATAAGACTCTGAGAACGATATGTCGAGCCGAGTTTGGTGGGCGCATTAGCGGGCCGTGAGCAGTCAGTAGGCCAAGCTCGCGCTCGCCCCAGCGTGTCGAGAAAGCGTCGGAAACCTCGAACCAGCTCTCGGCACCGCGACATCTCCGACGCCGGCGCGGTACGGCGGCTCAACCGGACGATTGCGCAGTTCTCATACCGCCTGACGATTGGCCAGGATCGCTCGAGCGACGATCTGATCAGGGCCCACGCCGCGCTGGTGCCCACAATCACCACCGAAGTCCTTCGGCGCGACAAGGAGGTTCAGATCGTTTGCCGGAACGTCTTCGGCCCTCGGCCGGCCTTGTCCCAGTATATCGATACGCCCGAAAAGGCCGCCCGCCTCGAAGCCAAAATGGCGGCGGCTCCCAGTCAAACGGGATCTACCGCCGATCCCCAACAGGGACCCCATCGCACGCGAGCGCGGCGGCCGGGACTCTAGAGGATCTGTTCGGTGGGCTTAATCGGATCCGGCTCGACACGCCTCGTGCCGAAGACCAACGCGAACTGAAGCGGTGGCGCCGCCGTACCCGAGTAGGCGTTGGCGCCCGGCTCCAGCTCGAGGCTCGGCTGGGCCGGCTTCGGCGGCTCCATATCCACCATCGCCATCGTTAGCCCACCAGGCCTTAGGCCAGGCTCGGATAGGGCTTCGGCGTCCAGTCCGCCTCGGTCACGCGCGAGATATACATCTCCGAGACGGACCAGGCCGGCGGCCGGACGTCGAGATAGCCTGAGAGCTCGGCGCCAAGCGCCATCGGCCCAAACTGGGCGACCAAGAGGGCAAGGCAGGCGGATACAGCCGCGAAGGCATGTTCGAGGGTGCCCCGCTCGAACTCCTCCTCCCGATTGTGCTTCACGCCGTGATAGGCGGCGTACCAGCCGAGGCTGTCGGTCGGGTCCGACGCCACCCACCCGGCGAACGGACACACAGGGTCGACGTCGGGGAAGTCGCGGAACACCACCTCATAGCCGTCGAGCTTTAGCGCCGGGCCGAGCCTGACGAACTGGTTGCTGTTGGGCTTGGCGACGGCCAAGCCGTTGGCCTTGAGGATGCCCCGCCAGTGCATCTCCGCCTCGGTCGCCGCCAGGATCAGGAGGTTGCGGATCTCGTGGCCGTAGACCTGCAGGGTCGTGGCCGATGGTTGGACGGTCTGACAGATCTTCTCGAGCCGCCGGACCATAAGGGTCAGCTGGGCGCGAGAGCTGGCAACATAGGCCCGCTCCGCGTCCACCGGCGGCGACCAGAGCTGCGGCTTGTTCGCCAGCACCAACGGCCGCGCCATGCGCGGATAGAACTCGGCGGGCCCCAGGATCATCTTGTGGAACAGGCCTTCGGTGACCCCTGGGTCGAGCCAACCGGTCTGACGACGAAGGGCGTCCATCATGTCCTCGCCGGGCGCGGCCTCGAAATAAGAGCCCGGCCCGCCCTCGGGGTTGGTCACGCCCATCTTCGTCGCCGTGCGGTCCGTGAACAGCCAGACCGAGCGTTGATGGCCCGCGATGAAGTCCCGCACATACCAGCCGGGACCGCTTGCCTGTGTCATACGTCGGCCTCGCCCGCCAACTTCCCGGCGACATGCCGCTGCACGTCGCCCAGATTGATCAAGGTCGCTACGCCGTGGGCCTCGGCCTCCTTCATGCGAGCCGGAAGGAGGCCGAGCTCGGAAGGTTCGAACACGATGTGGTCGCCGTAGGGCGGCCAGAGCAGAAGGAAGCGGTCGACAGGCTCATGGTCGAAGCGGAAGCGATCCCAAAGCTCGTGCTGCGACACCACCGCATTGGCGCTGGCGAAAGAGAACCCGTTGTCCATGAGCATCTTGGCCAGCCGCATCAGGCAGAGATCCACGAAGCCAAACATTTGCCATCCCGCCCGAGGGGATGGATCGTCGGACGTGGCAGCGCGCGGCGCGTGGAAGCCAGGCAACATGCCGACGCGACCGAGCAGGCCGCGCTTCAGGTAGCTGCGAAAGCCCTCATAACCAACGCCGACGATCTCCGACGCCCGCGCGGAACTCACCCTTTGCTCGTTCATCCATCAATCCAGTTTGGTTCCAACAACACCAAAATGACATGCTCGATTTTTGGTGTCAATAGAACCAAACCGACGCGCACCTGCGAATATGGTAAGCTTACCCTCATGCCCCGGATTTTCACCCCGCAAGAGCTCAACGCGATGAGCGACGACGAGCGCAAAGCCGCACTGGCCGGCGGCGTCGGCGAAATGTTCAGCCGCTTGGCCAACCAGCATGTGACCTGGATCTGGTGGACCCGCGACACCGACGAGTTGACCGATATCCTCGGCCATGGCTCGGCCTTCATCCTGGACCGCGGCCATGGGCCGATGCTGGTCACCGCCGGCCACGTCTTTCGAGAGTACCTCGCTCACCAGCGCCAATACGGATCGCTCTACTGCCAGGTCGCCAACACCAAGGTCCGCGACCTCAGCAAACTCCTGATCGCGTGTGGAAACGTCCATATCCCACTGCCGGACAAGGGGCCCGAAGCCGACATCGCCACCTTCCGCATGAACCCGGCGGCGGTCGATCGCGTGGGCCTGACCCCGATCATGGCTCTCGGCGATTGGCCCGGCCCGCCCGCGCCGAACCAGAATATCATGTTCGCCGGCTACCCCGGCCACGAGCGCATCTTCGCCAAGCCGGACGAGATCAACTTCGGCTTCCACACCGGCATGACCGGCGCACGGACGATCACGGATCGTCAGATCACCATGCTGATCGAGCGCGAGTTTCTGGTGGACTGGACCGGCCACGGCGTGCCGCCCGCCGGCTACGGCCTCGGCGGCGTCAGCGGCGCGCCGCTCCTGGTCCCGGAATGGCGTGAAAGCGGCTGGTACTTCCGGCTCGGCGGCGTGATTTCCGAAGCGCCGGAGCCCCGGGCGCCCGAGGATGTGCTGTTCGAAATGGTGGCCGCCGACCGGGCCGAGTTCATCCTCCCCAATGGCCGCCTCGCCAAGGTGCTCTGAGATCCTGGCCTATCGCCCGCGATCACCCTCCGCGCCATCCCTGGACGGGGCCGATCGACTCGCCTCCCGAAGCTCCCGCGCCAGGGCCAGCCGCTGGCTGTCTAGCGCCGGCATGGACCGCACGAAGGCGGCGAGCCTTCCCTCGGCCGGTCCTGTCGGGCCGCCCCAGCCGGGGCCGGTCAAAGCGAATCGGGCGCTGGATTATGCGCACGGCAGAGGTCATCCTCCACGCTGACCTTGGGCTGAACCTGCGCCGTCTTGCGGCTTGGAAAGACGGGCGCGGATGGAACCATGACGTTCAACCCCACAGACCTCGGCGGCTTCGGCGGCGACTTCGCCGGCAACGTCGCGGCCAACTTCCTGAACTTCACGCTCAAGTCCCTGGCGCGGGTCGGCGGCGGCGATCCAGAGGCCAAGGCCGTCCTGGCCGCCCAGCAGCGCGCGGTGCAGGCGGCGGCCGATCGCGTCCTGCCTCACGATGATGATGCCAACCCCGCCCTTCGCGCCGCGGCCATTGAGGCGCTCCAGTCCATCCTCGCCACCCCGGCGGTTAGCGAGGCTTTGGTCGAGGCCTGCACCCTAGGACGAGGCGACGTCGATGAGTTGACCCACCTCGCCGAGCGCGCCGGGCTCGATCCCACCACCCTGCCCTTCGCCTGGTGCGACTTCCTCCTGGCCTTCCTGGGAGCCTTCCAGCGCGAGATCTGGCGCGAGGCCAGTCGCGGCGGCAGCCCGTTGCTTGGCCGGGTGGCGCTGGGCGAGCTCTTCCGCCTTCGCACCGCGCTGACCCGGCGCCTCGAACCCGCCGACGACCGGGTGGACTATCTGGTCCAGTCGCTGCTCGAGGTCGGGCGCGGCCTGCCGTTCAAGGACTACCTCCTCGAGTACAAGCAATTCCTGGCCGAATACCTGGGCCGGGCGGGCCGACCCAAACCCTTCGGCGGCCGCGCGTTCGAGCTGCAGGCGCTGGACGACTGGCTGGCCGACCCGAACGCCGCCGGCCGGCTGCTGCTGGCGGCGCCGGCGGGTCGCGGGAAGTCCGCGCTGATCGCCCACTGGGTCCGCCAGCTCCCCCGCGACATCGCCTTGATTTTCGTGCCGGTCAGCCTTAGATTCCAGACTGCGGACCCGACCAGCTTTTTGCCGGCGATGGCGCTGAAGCTCGCGCAGCTCCACGGCATCGCGCTCGACGACGCCACAGTCTGGAACCCCACGGCCTGCCGCAACGCCATCAGCGCGCTGCTTCAGCGCTCGCTCCCCGATGGCCGGCTACTCCTCCTCGTGGTGGATGGCCTGGACGAGGCGAGCGGCGGCTTTCACTGGGGCGGCCTCATCCCCACTGAAACGCCGTCCAACGTCCGAATCGTCGTCAGCGCCCGGCAGTTGGCGCTCGACGACCGCTCGGGCGGATGGCTCACTCGCCTGGCCTGGGACGGGTTCGCGGAAGCCGTGCGCCCCCTGGAGCTCCCGGGTCTCGACCCTCACGAAGTGGCCGAAGTGCTGGACGGGATGGGCCTGACGCCGCTCGATCCCGCCACCCGCGCCGAGCGAGCCCAGGAGGTCTGGCGCCTCACTGCCGGCGACCCGCTCTTGGTCGGCCTCTATGCCGAGCAGCTCTGGCGTCAGGAGCAGGACGTAAGAGCGCCGCCCTGGCGCATTGAGGATCTCCGTCGCATCGATCCGGGCCTGAAGGCCTTCTTCGAGCGGTGGGCGCAGGACCAGGAAGCGCTGTGGGGCGGCGCGGAGCCGTGGAGCGATGCGACTGTCCGCGCCGTGCTCGCGGTGCTGGCCCAGGCGCTGGGGCCGATGATGCTCGATGACCTCCGCGAGGTGTGCCGGCGCGCCTTCAATCTTCGTCTCGGGGCGGCCCGGGCGTTCCTGGCGCCGCTCACCCGGTTCGTGGTCGGCGATGGGACCCAGCACGGCTTGGTCCTGGCTCACCCACGCCTCAACGAGTTCTTCGCCTCCGCCGAGTTCATCGGGGCCGACGAACGGGACACGGTGGAAGCGGCCTTCCTCGCCTGGGGCGAGGCGGTCGTCGCCGCCTTGAACGCCGGCCTACAGGAGCCCGAACGGACCCCGGCCTATCTGCTCCGCCACCACAGCAGCCACCTCATCCAGTCGTGCGCCCCGCGGGGCGCCTTCCACGCTCTCCTCGGCGGCGGTTGGGCCATCGCCTGCGAGCGCGCTGACCCGACCTTCCGAGGCCTGCTCAACGATGTGCAGCGCGCCTGGGACAACCTCGCCGCCGATCCGCAAGACCTGGCCGCCCAGGCCCGCTGCCTCCTCTTCTTCGGCTCGCTCCAGTCGCCCTACCAGCTGCCGCCCTCCCCGATCTTCGCGGCCGCCATCAAGCTCGGCGAGCTCACCGCCCGTCAGGTCCTGAACATCCTGGCGTTCGGCGTTGACCGATCGGACTTCGACGAGCGGGCGGAGCAGCTGGCCCCTGTGCTGGCTTCCACGCTCGGGCCCGAGCTCGCCGACCTGATCGATCTGCGCCCGCCTATGATCGGCAAGGTCCGCGCCCTAGCCGCGCTGGCTACGGCCTGCTCCGGACCTGAGCGCATCCGGATCGGTGATCGGGCGGTGCGCGCGGCGCGGACCTGCAGCGACGACTTCGAGCGTCTCTGCGCCGGCGCCTTGGTCTTGCCGTTTCGCGGCGGCGATGCGGCGCGCGACGCGGCGGAGATCGCCGCAGACCTTGCCGAGGCCGACAGCCGGAGGGTCAGCCCAGACGTGGTCGCGGCGCTGGCGCCTTATGCTCCCGAGACCGCGGCCGATCTCGCGGCGGCTGGGGTCTGGCGCTACTTCGTCCTGGCCGGGTTCGCGCCCGACCCCGCGGGCCGGCGCATGATGGCGCTGGTCTCGGAGGCCAAGCGCCACGCCCTGATCGCCGACGCCCTGGCCCGCTCCCTCGAGGACGACCTCAAGGACCATGGCGCGGTCTTGGCCATCGTCAGTCCTGCCCTAGACGCCGACCAGCGACAAGCCGCCTGGGCCAAGGTCCGGGCCGCACCGCTCGAGAAGCGCCTGGTCCTGCTCTCCCAGTTAATCGACCAGACTCTCGCGGCCGCGATCCCCGACCTCGCCATCACCATCCTCGAGGCCTTGCGGAACAGCGGCGGGGCCTGGGGCTCGCTCGCTTTTGTCGATTGGGCTCCGCTGCTGGCGGTCCTGCCGGAAAGCGAGCGCGCCACGGTCGTCAGTCGCATCCTAGAGACGTTCGGTCACCACTCCGGCTCGAGCAACTGGCTCGACCTTACCGCCCAGCTTCTCCCCCACCTCTCCGCCGAACAGAGCGCGCAGACCGTGGTGATAGCGGTCCGCAAAGGCCGGCTGCACCATGACCAGAGCGCGCTGCTGCAGAGCCTGGGGGGGCTGCTACCGCTCATCACCGGCCCGGCGCGGGATGCCGCCGAGCGGCGGCTGACCGATCGGGTCGACCTCTATCTTGCCGAACGCCCGCTGTCGGAGGATTCCCGCCGCACCGTCCTGGCTCTGCCGCTGCTGTCGCTAGCCAGCCCTACGCTCGCGTCCGTCATCGCCGAGGAGCTATACGCGACCCACCTGGCGGCCCCGCCCGGCCACATCGCTCAGCTCTGCCAGATCATGGCCTATCTCGGCCCGGCGACCCGTCCCTCCGCGCTCCGGATAATGCAGGACTGGATCGCGGCGCTCGACTGGGCCCCGAGCGAGCCCAGCCTGATGGAGGCGGCTGAGCCCTGGATCGGGCGCGCCGCCATAGAGACCGCGGCCCAGCGCATGGTCCGACAGGCCGCGGCGGAGCCGGAGCCGCAACTGGCCGCCTTCAGCCTCGCCCACCTGCTCCGCTTTCTGGACCCTGCGAGCGCACAGAGCCTATCAAGTAATGTCTTCAGCCGGGCGCTAGCGGAAGCCGACTGGGATGACCAATGGTGCTTCGTCGTTCGGTCCTGCCTGCCGCACCTTGACGAGGAGACTGTGGCGACGACCGTCTTCCCGGCCGCCATGCAGCGGCCTTACACGCAAGACAATCGCCTCAGCCTCGTGCTCGACACCGCGGACCGAAGCCATGGCGAGACCCGCCTCGCCATCCTCCGCCGGGCCCTCGATATGGTCGCCCCGCACGAATGGCCGATTGAGCGCTTGCCGCTGGTGTTGCAAGCCCTAGCCCCAGAGCATCAGTCCGACCTGATCTCCGACGTGCTGCGGACCCACGTCGCCGATCGGCGGGTGCGCCAGCTTCGCGTGCTGGATGCGCTCGCGCCCTGGATCGTCGCCTCGGGTGACCGGGCAGGCGAAGACCTGTTCGCCGCCCTGTGGGATGTCAGCGCTTGGTGGCCCTGACCTATTGGCCGAAGGGACCGCTGGGCCCGAGGCGCACCGTCCTCCGCGCCCTGGAGAGGTTCGTCGCCATGTCCGACTCCACCTAGACCCGGCGGCGGTATTTGCGCCGGGAGTCGGCGCCTGGCCGCAAGGCGCCGAGATAGCCGGAGCGCTGGTTCTCCTCCCAGAGCTCCAGGTTGGTGGGCTGGTGGTTCAGCGCCGCACGCTCGGCGGCCAGCTGCAGGAAACGAATGATTGGCCGGTTCGCCGGCCGGCGCTTGGCGGCCGGGTCGAACATCCGGTCGACCAGCGTGTGGGCGAGCGCCACCTTGTCCAGCGCGTGTCCGGTGAGGGCTCTGTACTGATCGCCGAGCGGGGTAGGCTTGGCTTTCGCGGCCAAGCTCGGCCGGCACGCCGCGAGGTCAGCGCCTCTGATCGTCACGCCCGCCAGCGCAGACATGGCGGCGGCGATTTCAGCGTTGCTGAAATTGTCGAGCTCGAAGCACCGGCTCCACAGCTTGACGTACTCTTTGCGAGTCACGTGGCGGTCAAGCGCGATGTCGGCGCCCAGTTTGCCGAGCGCTCTCTTGGCCTTGGGCGGCAATGTGTCGATCACGGTTGAGCGCATTTTGGTCTCATAAAAGCGATCATAAGCTAAATACCGTCTCGTATATAAGACCCTAATATGTGGCCGTCCAGATGGCCGGAGTTCGGCTGAAGCCAGAGTGAGAGTCCAGCGGCGGTCGCCGTGACGAGTCCCGAGGTCGAGAGAGAGGCTCCCGGCCAGGCCCGTCATGGAGGTCTGCCCCATGAACACCACCCAAGTCCTGCCCGCCGAGTCCTCGGGCAGCGCATCCCGCGCGCCCGTCACCGGAGCCTTTAAGGTCGATATTTCCCGCGGCGAGCGGATCGGCCGCGTCTCTTCCGAGTGGTTCTCCCGGCCTGACGATGAGCGTTATCTGTCGCTCAGCACGCTCTATCAGGCGGTTCGTACTCGAGCCGAGCGCGCCACGGCCCGCACCGTCGAAACCCGCCACATCCGCGTCGATGCCAGCCGCGACGAAGCCGAACGCCTGGCCCTGACCATACCCGGGCGAGATGCGCCCATCGCCCCCACCCATTGGTCATTCGGGCAGATGGCGAGCCTCGTAGGCGCGCCGGCGGGCTACCTTCGCCAGCTGCCCGCTGCGCTGGCTGGCATCAACCTTCAGCACGGCCTGCTCGCCCATCGCGGCGAGCTGATCAAGACGCTGGAAGCCGATGATGGCCGGATCGAACTGCGCGCCGTCACCGGGCCGGACTACGGACGGATCTGGGACCATGAGTTGGTCGGCGCGGTGATGAAGATCGCCGGCGATGGTGTAGGCGACACCCGCTGGAAGGTGCCAGGTCTGCTCGATTGGTCCAGCATGACCCACAATCCGTTCGTGGAAGTGACCAAGGACACGACCACGCTCTACGCCTCCGACCGCGATGTTTTCCTGTTCCTGGTCGATGACGCCCATCCGATCGAGGCTGGCCGCCTGCCCAACGGCGACCCAGACCTCTATTTCCGGGGGTTCTATTGCTGGAACTCCGAGGTGGGATCGAAGACGCTGGGCATGGCGAGCTTTTATCTGCGCGCCGTCTGCATGAACCGCAACATCTGGGGCGCGGAAGGCTTCGAGGAGATCTCGATCCGCCATTCCAAGTTCGCCGGCCATCGCTTCACCCACCAGGCGGCGCCGGCGCTGGAGCGGTTCGCGGCCTCGTCGCCCGTCCCGTTCATGGCCGGCATCAAGGCGGCGCGCGAAGCCATCGTCGCCCGCAAGGACGAAGACCGCGAGACCTTCCTGCGCAAGCGCGGCTTCTCGAAATCCGAGACCGACAAGATCATCAAGACGGTTCTCAGCGAGGAGGGCCACCCGCCGACGTCGATCTTCGACTTTGTGCAAGGGATCACGGCCCTGGCGCGCGATAAGCCGCATCAAGATGCCCGGCTGGAGTTGGAGGGTAAGGCCTCCAAGCTGCTCGCCAGCGTCCGTTGAACCGCAAAGCCGTGGAGTCGGGTCTCCGGCTTCACGGCTTTGCGGCCGTGCGGCTCGGCGCGGTCAAGAGGAAGAGGGCCGCAAGGGGCTTCGTGACGGGTGAAGGGCTGAGAGAGAGTCTCTCGGCCGCCCGTCATGGAGAATGACCATGACCCAAGTTCAGAAAATCGTGCTGTCCTCGTCCAGGGACATCCCCTTCAACAAGTTGGTGCTGAGCCAGTCCAACGTCCGGCGGATCAAGGCCGGCGTCTCGATCGAGGAGTTGGCGGAGGACATCGCCCGGCGTACCTTGCTGCAGAGCATCACCGTCCGCCCGGTCTGCGACGCCGACGGCGCCGAGACCGGCATGTTCGAGATCCCAGCCGGCGGCCGCCGCTACCGCGCCTTGGAGCTTCTGGTGAAGCAGAAGCGCCTGGCCAAGACCGCGCCCGTGCCCTGCGTCGTGCGGGAAGGCGGCATCGCCGAGGAAGACAGCCTGGCGGAGAACGTCCAACGGGCGCCGCTTCACCCGCTGGATCAGTTTCGGGCCTTTCTGGCGCTGCGCGATAAGGGCCAGCCCGAGGAGGAGATCGCCGCCGCCTTCTTCGTGCCGGTGAGCGTTGTGAAGCAGCGCCTGCGCTTGGCCTCGGTCTCGCCCAAGCTGCTCGACGTCTATGCCGAGGACGGCATGACACTCGACCAGCTCATGGCCTTCACCGTCAACGCCGACCACGCGCGTCAGGAAGCCGTTTTAGAGCGGCTGGGCCAATCCTACGATAAGCAGCCCTACACCATCCGACGGCTGCTGACCGAAGGCGCGGTCAAGGCCACGGACAAGCGCGCCCAATACGTCGGGCTTGAGGCCTATACCGAAGCCGGCGGCTTGATCCTGCGGGATCTGTTCGAAGCCGATCATGGCGGCTGGTTGCAGGACGCGGGCCTGCTGGATCGTCTGGTGGCCGACAAGCTGAGCCAGCGCGCCGAGGCGATCCGGGCCGAAGGCTGGCGGTGGATCGAGGTCGCGCCCGACTTCGCCTATGGCCACGCCTATGGTTTGCGCCAGCTTCGCGGCGAGACCGTAGCGCTCACCGATGAAGAGCAGGCGACGCGCGACGCCCTGCAGGCTGAGCTG
>Ga0116229_10014205_pt1 | contig 11098 bp, 7 predicted proteins | sample S1TSphgellanicum_3_FD_87313 | JGI IMG/M metagenome (GOLD analysis project Ga0116229, IMG submission 87313) | Host-associated microbial communities from peat moss isolated from Minnesota, USA - S1T2_Fc - Sphagnum magellanicum MG | ecosystem: Host-associated > Plants > Peat moss > Unclassified... | reverse complement strand
TTATATGAAATTATGGTCCTTTGTAGCTATAGCTTCTCATTGCCAACAGGAGCCATTTGTTCATTGCAGATTGCAGAATCACGGAGTGTAGAAGAAGTTCAGGCACTTATTCCACCATGTAAGTCTCATGTACACAGCTACTTTGTATACAAAAAACTTGCCACAGTGGGTACCCACCAGGTTGAATGAGAATTTATTAATTCATTTGAGGGCAATATTTGAGTTTGTGAATGTTTGTTATGTTTTCTTCCAGTATGTCAATCTGCCGAGCCGGTGTGCAAGGAGGGTTTCACAGTGACATGCAAAACTGGCAATCACTCTGGGTGCGACTGCAATTACATTCATTTATGCCATCCGAATGTTTCGGAATGCTTTCAGACCAATGTCAGTCACACCAAGTCTTGTGGCTTTTAATGGCTTGCTCCAATGATGGAATTCTCGGGTGAGAGACAACTCTTTCTTTTTCCTTTTTTTTTCCTACACTGCATTGTTTAGAAACTATTGTCTTCTCTTCAAGATTCTTTTGCAGATGGGCAAAAGCAGATCATGATGAGTGATAATTGGAACAATCTGGCACTAGCTGAAATTTTGATGTCTTAACTTTTTTTGGGGATCCTCGGCGATTTCTGGAACAATCTATATCTTGTATGCCTAAGTGTGGCAGCAAAATGGGGTTTCCTTGAAACTCAAATAGATGACGTGTGCAGTGAACATGGTTGAAAATAGACCTGTGACAGAGGATTGATTTTATGTGCACCTCTCAGCATTTAGCAGTTGAACTATGTATATTTTTATGTTTTGGGTGGTGATTGTGTTTTAGCTGTAAATTTGTATTTTTGATCTCTGATGCATCATAATGAGCATTATGGGTTTTCTTTGCTCAAATTGGGTAGTCTTTCTGTGGATGGTTGATGAGCTGACAAGTTTTTTCAGCTAGAAGAGCTAACTGTCAAGGCTTTTGAACATTTTGTGGGTGGTTACACTTTTTAGCTGATTGAGGCTTTGATTGCATCAATCAATTTTGACAAGGTGAGCAAGCATTACCAAACATGTATTAACAATTTGTGAATCATGTCTAAGAATGTGAACATATACATCCAACATGAATGTGATGTTTAGTTATTCGAGATTGATCTTTGTCAAAAGTGGTCAATTGCTTGGTATGGTGATGACAAGTACTTAGTGATGAATATATTGCCTGTTGGTACAGTTGTGGCAACTCCAAACAAAGAGAGAGCAATGTGAGCTCTCCCATGATGAATATATTGGTGGTTGGTTCACATGTGCCAACTTCAAGCAAAGAGACAGCAATGTGAACTTTCACTTGTCACATTGTCATTGATTTTATGTTTTGCTTGTATTGACTCATGTCAAAAACATATTTCAAGCCTATCCAGCTAAAAGGGTCAGCTATACCAAATTTCCTCAACCTACAAGTTGTGGCCAATGTGCTGAGACAAGTGCTAGAATCATGGCCAGATAACATTGGGCTTGGAGGAATGCAATCAACCAACATGTGTGACCAAATATGCACTTGTTTTGTCACCTTCAAGCTATGCCAAAGAATCAAATTTTGGGTGTTTGGTGTTTGGAATATTTTCGCGAAGCTTCTTTCTCCTGTAGTGACTGGTTGATATCCTAGTTGATGTTGATCAATTCAGTGGGTATAAAGTACAAAGGTTTCCAAGGGTGAGCTGTTTGCAGTGGGTAAGGAATGAAGACTCAAGTGGCTAAGAACTAGAAGATATCAAGCTCTTTCTTGGCCTACGGCAATGGAATTGGCAAGACAAAGGTAATGAACCCTAGTACTCTCAATGTTGACTTCACAGCTAAGACATTTTTACTTGTGGGTCCTTGTGGTTAATCAAAATTTGGGTACCTCTTCCCTGTCTGTACTATGGGTGCTCTACCTCCAGGAAACTCAGCCTGATAACAAAAACAAAATAGAATATTAGAGGTTTTCTTTGGGGTGTGAACAGATGTGTGGCTTAAAGGAGAACTAGCACAAATTTTGCTAGTTGGCAAAGACCAAACCCAAGCAAAAGGTGGGATCAAGTGTCATACACATCTACTACCAAGTCAGAAACACAACATGGGTTAGCCAAAATGGGTTCTTCTTTTGCAAGGATTAAGTATAATGAACATCATCCACTACCAAGTTCACAACACAACATGGGTTAGCCAAAATGGGTTATTTGTTTGCAAAATCCTCTTCATTAGCCATATTTAAAAGGACAACCATGCAACAGGGATCCATTTTTCAAAGCTGTAGTGAGTTTCACATCCTCCACCAATGAAAGATCTGACATGTTCAAAATGCCCCATTCTGTGGTCTTCCAAGTCAGGATCTTCAAGTGGAGGAGGGCATGTTCAAAGTTCTTACTGATCTCAAGAGCTACCTTGACCTACAAGCTTGGCTACCTGTTAACAAATCATCAATGGTTTCAATGGGGATCAATTTGAAGAGGTTTGAATTTGATCCTGCAAAACCTCAATCAGATGCACTTATTCAAATCACATGTTATTGGTATCTGTGTTGAGCATGGCATCCTTCAATTGGCATGCACTGTTTTTGGATTCATGTTGAACTCATGTAGAAGTTTTATGGAAATTGGCTATGACGCTAATAGTTCGGGCTTGCCATAAGCTGAATGAGGGTTTATGTAGAAAAAACTATGGTGACATCTTGTGGGGTTTTTCTAGGGCGATCTCAAAGTGTCTGATTTGATTGGCTCATTGCAAAAAAAGTTTGAAACTATAAGGGCTCCCCAAAATAGAAGATTCTATGAAAAGATGAACTGCCTCAATGTTGATGCACTTTCAATGTTCCTCTAGAAGATATGTTGTTCAAACACAAGTGACAATGAATTCAAACTCTTCAACTAGCTATGAATTTTGTAAATGGTGGTAAATTTATTTTGACCCCCTGAATTATTATTATTTTTGGATATACCTACTAACCTTCACTCTACAAACATCCCATCCAAACCTTGGAAAAGTGTAACCACAATTTTTTAATACAAAGGTAGGGATAAATGTTGAGTGAAACAAAACATAAACCATACTTGTGCCACCATTTTCACATAAAGTTATTTTCAAAAAATGAAAATCAACAAGTTTAAAATTTCGAACTTAGGTAAATCAACTAAGTTTCATACCATATTACGCACCCTCAAATTCTTTCTAAGACTCAAATGCGAGTTCGAAGGTGAAAACAATGAAAGGAGTGAAAATATGTTCTCTAACTCATAACACTTTGAGAATAGAAAGGCGTGTTGAAGCTCCAGGTCGAGGATTAGGACGAATGACAAGTGAGTCAATTATTCACACAACTATGCACAAACTAAATAACAAGTTGGTTAATGCATAGTTCAAGCATTTTTGGTGCACAGATGAACCACATGCACACATGGATTCACAATATTCACCACAACCTAGATTTGGGGGAAACCATCACCTTCCCCCTTATAGTATTCATTGTGATTAGCCATGGGGGTTACATTCAAATATCATTTTGTCCTAGGACTCTCAAGTTGGGAGTCTCGAAATTCTCGAAATTAGGACTTTTGTAATTTTGGAGGCCCATAATTTTTTTTGTAAACTTCCAATTAAGGTGAGGTCTAAAGAAAAATTGTAGCCTTTGTCGAAAGCTTTCCAACAATATGTATCATGTCATCTGCACATAAGAAAATCAGGGCGATTCCTAACTTTTAGTGGTTGGGAGTCAAATTGGCACTTTCATTCTCGACTTTTCTTTCGGCCATAACTTGCGTTTTAAGTATTAAAATGGGATTTGTAAACCCATTTTACACATCTATGTTCTAAAATATTTTCGATGGTATAATGAATTTTTTAATCCAATGAGTTTTGACCCTTATAATCGAATTTTGAAAATTCTAGAGTCCATTGTGATTTCAATTCCCAAAGTGGGAGCCCACTTGGGAGTGTGTGGGTTCATTCCTTCACACCTTTTTACACTATTAGGAGCATGAAATGTGACTCCTAGGTTTCATTCTTGGCCTGCACTTTTGCAAGCTCTTGTTTTGGTCACAAGCCCAAGGCTAGGGTTATGACACCATAATATCATGGCAACTTCAAAATTTATTATAATATTTTCAGGAATGTTGAAATTTTTAAGAATTTCTTTTTCAAGAAGCCATAATTTGTGAAGGAAAATATAAAATATAAAATATTTTGGATTATTTTAGATTTCAACATGGAATTTTCAATATAAAACAATTGTTTCACATTGAAATGTTGAACTTGTCATGGCACTATGATATATTAAGATTGGAAAATAAAATAATTCAAAATAAAAAATTTAAGAATTGAAATTTAGAACTTGGGAAATTTTGAATCCAAAATTTCTAATAAGGTTGAACCCAAACAATTTGGCCATTACATTTAAAAAAAATATTAATTGGAATGCCCAATTATGTGAGAGCAACTCCAGCTATATTTCTTATTTGGGCCTTTAGCAAAATAAAAATATCCTTGGTTGGTATTACTAAAATGTCATAACTTCATTTTATTAAACCTTTCAATTTTTCAAAAATAAAAAACAATCAAATAAGAATTTTCATTAAAATTTATTAGTACAAAAAAATCTTCCAATTGTGTAAAATTTTAAATTTGAATGAGATTAAAAAAATAAATTATGATATTATTAATCATTGCATTTAGAAAAAAATTCAAAAATGTAATAATATTTACTTTCCTTGAATGTTTTGGTCAAGAACACAAGTTTGCAATATGTTTTAATTTTTTTTTGAGATATAATTTTCAAAGTACCTTTGATGGTATTTTATTTAAATAATTAAATATAATTTAATTATGAATTTCCAAAGTTCAAAAATGTGATTTTGAAAAGGGCCATTGCAATTAGGAAAATATATTTGTAACAATTCTCATCTTTCTTATTCCAATGAAAATTTTAAACCATATACTTTGGCATGCAATAGGGCAATGGATAAACTTGAGAAAATAAAATTGTGACTATAAAACATTTAAACAAAAAATGTTAGGAGTATTATTTGAGCAATTTCATTGGTTTGATCATTCCTTGAAGTGATTCCTAGTGGTACCACCCAAAGATACATTTGAACAATATTTGTAACATCCAATGGTGTGTGTTATTTATTTCCCACTCCCCAACCATGAACATAAAAAATGGGACAAAGGGGCAAAGAATTCCAACTTTCAATTTGTGCTTCCAACTTAAAACTCACAATGTTGAAAATATTTCAAAATCCATATTGCATCAATGCACAAACCTACTTTTAATCCTTGAACACTCATTACAAAGTCATAAACTTGATTAACCCTTAGAATTTAAGCCTTTTCTACACCCAATTTACCTCTCTTTGAAGCTTTAGTCTAAATCTAGTCTAATCTAAACATCCATGAATTAGATTCCAACACCCACTTTTGAATTCAAAGTTTACAATTTACACACTCAAAAGTCTTCAACAAAAATTTGCTAGTTGTTGCAACCATGAAATAGTGTCATTGATGCAAATACTAATTATTCATTAACATGTGACACATTTAGAATTATGCTTGATATGATCAACCCCCATCAAAGAACGATTTTGCCCATTATGACAACAAAGTTTAGGATCAATAAAATGCAAAAGAGTCCTTCCACTTTCATTCTTTTAATAGTGAGTGGGTCATTACCAAAGTGAAGTATTCCAATAATTTGCATATAAATGATATGCAATACTTCAATTGGAAATATGCATCAAAATTTGAATTTTTGCCATAAACATTTTATATCCATGATGGAAACTTTGGGAACATTTCACATTAACAACTCACAACCATGATGAATTTGAATTGATGATTAGGCTCCCAACCATAGCTACAAAGAAACATATTTCTTACTTTAAGAACTAAAACAATTTGGAAATGGAACTTACAATTTAAACAACATTTTAAAGGAGAAAGGCCTTAAAAGAGAAAAGTGCAAATTTCATTGATCATAAAATATTCTCCAAAACTATCTTCGTCAACTCTTTTCTTCTTATTTAGTTTCATTGTTTTCAATTTTGTTGAATGTCATTGTATAACATTTAAAAAAATGCCTTTGAGAAACTCCAAGTTGAAACTCGATTGTACATGTACCTTCCCCATGTAAAGTAACCTCCCAAGCATCTCCATAGACACTTGTGAATGTTGAAATTTGTTTTATCACCACTTGCTAACTTTGGATTTTGAGGTTAATTTTAATTTTTGTGTGTTCTAAATACCCAACTACTTTAGTGTTTTTTTTACTTAGGAATTATAGATTTTTGTGCTTCAAATTTTAGGATGTTTTCAAAATCAAATTAGATAAAATCTCTTAAGTTTTCAAAATATAATAAATTTCGAGATTCTTAAAGACTATTTCAAGATTGGATAAAAGGTTTTCCAAGAGCTTTCGGAAATTTTTTAGTTTTTTTTCTTGGTTTAATTTGAACACAAACCTTTGATTTTAGTTTTATTTCTTTATTTATTTCTTTAATACATATAACCTTCAATGCATTGTGTAGTTCTCAGATTGGTTCAAATTTGTAAAACCTTTGATTTTAGTGTTTTCCAGAAGAATTTAAGGTTAATCAAGTTTACAATTTGGTGCAATTCCATTTACACATTATCCCTAATATTATATTGCATATTATTATTTTTATTTAACGAATTGAAAGTTATCAAACGCCTTAATTTGTAGGACTTTTTTGCCTTAAACAACCTATACTTCATTACTGAAATACCTTGGACCTAATTTAAAAAGGAAAATAGCCCATTGTTTAGGGTCTCATTTCATTTCTTTCTCAAGTGTGTTGCATAGTTTGAATCAAATTCCAAATCTTGTAAATTATTGGACCTAGGAATTAGACCGATAACGACTAGAGATTTGGCCTAGTATGCTAAACCAACCAACATTGGTTTTTCTTAAAAGCAATTCAAAAGCTTTCAAAAAGAACATAATTTAGCTTTCAAAAACTATTCAAGAGGAGATTATTTTAGAAGTTTTGAGAATCTTTTCAAGAATTTTCAAGACTTAAAATGTTTTCATAAAGCTTTTGAGAGGAATAGATTTCAATTTTTAAAATTGTTTCTAAGAATGTTTAAGGAACTTTCCTTTCTAACTTTTAAGGAGTTTTTTTAAGGAGTTTTGATTTTTGGTAGGTCATGTGAAATAAAGCCAGTTTTTCAATGAATGTTTGTCATTTCTTATGATCCAATCAAACTTTATTTTTTGGTCCTATTATTTTCAAACATTTCAAGCCATTTCTAAAATTCTATCACCATGTGTTTAAAGACCACCTTGGTAACTATTCTCCTAATCCGTAGTACCTAACATATTTCTTTCTTTTATATGGTGTTCCCCAAGTTTTTAGTTAGGTTTTGAATGGTTGTTTTTTGAACAATAATAACAAATTAAGAGAACTAGGATGATGAAAAGGTTAAAACACTACTAATCTACTTAGTCCAACTAAGCATTTTGGCATTGTGATATGTGAATACACGTTATATCCAACCCAAATTTGACAAAAAATTATGGTTTATTATGAATTACATTTCATTAACTTTAAAGGTAGGAACATAATGTTCACGAGTGCCCCTCAAAAGGGAAAAAGTCGATCCCTCATTTCAAATTTTATTCCACCATCAAACATCTAATTATAACCAAACGATCTTTAAACAAATTCATTGCATATTAAAACAAGGGACACATGGACCACATTGATCTTGTTCCATGTTAGAATAATCTCTTCATATTTTTAGTCTAGATTATGAAGATTGTAATAAATGCATTGCATTATGAAAAAAATTAGAATCACACCCTACTAACATCTTTAATCCTTAATTAACATTTGGCCAAAATAATCCGAATACAAAAGTTGGACCAACCTTAACAAATGCACACACAAAAGTCATGGACTATGTTGGAATTTTAAAAATTCAAGTTTAGTTTTCAACTGGGTTTTATGTCAGGTCTTCACCTTGGGTTTCAACTTGGGTTTCATCCCAATTTGATACAGGGTTTTCAACCCTGGTTTCCACCCGTGTCTTATGTGGAGTCTTCACCTAGGTTTCAACTTAGCTTTCAATTGGGGTTTTATATGTGGTTTTAAACCCGGGTTTCAACCAGGTTTTCTTTTTGGTCTTATCCCAAGTTTGAATGCGATCTTATAATAGGTTTTCAACTCGACTTTCAACCGGGTTTTACACTAGGTTTTAAAGCTGGGTTTCATATCAAGACTTAAACCCAGGTTTCAATGGAGGTTTTAACCTAGGTTTCAATTGGGTTTTCAATCTGGGTTTTAGCTGGGTTTTATTTTGGGATTTCTTGGGAAGGAGTAATACCTTGATACAAAGCTTCAAATCCTTGAAAACAACAATATCAGTTTGAACTAACAACATTTCGTCTTGTTTTTTTTTTTTTTTCTTGAGCATAAAGAAGCCCCCCACCCACGAGAAGGTTTTGTAGGACTACAAGAGCTCCAAGGTTCGAACTATTTTGAATTTGGACTAAATTTTGAATTTTGAATTTTCCCAGTTTCAGCTCGATGAACAGTGGCACACCAACCGCAACAGCCCAGCGCGTGTTCGAGTTTACCGACTATGACAGCATCTGTTGCCTTAGCGTTGCAGATATGTTGTTAGCGCTTGGACAACTTGGGGTGACCTGCACCAAGGACACCAGCAAAACCAAGCTGACCAGTGCCCTTTTGCAAGCAGTGCTTGGGGATTTCACTCCAGCCTTTGTTAAGAGGCAGGAGAGCCAGCAGGAGCAGCTGGAGTTGCAGCTGCAGGAGTTCAAGGCAAATATTATTGTTGTGGTTGCTGACGTCAAGGCAACTGTGGCCAGCTTGCAGGCCAATCCAGTGCCCCAAACCTCTCAACTGGTTGAGTTGAAGGACATAAGGGAGGAGTTCCAGGCCCTGAAGGACAGCTAGGAAGGAGGTTGGAAGACTGTTGTGCGGAACATGTCACAACAGGCTGATGCCCCACAGCAGCAAGAGCGTGTGCTCAACGTTGTCCTTAGGAACTTTGAGGAGGTGGAAGGCGAGACTTCTGCGGCCTTGTTGGAGCGCGTGAAGGCGAAGCTGGGCGACAAGCTGGGTATCAACGTCGAGTTGATCGCTGCCTACCGGCAACCTGCGAAGCGCAGCTACGCCGCTACTGCCAAGGGGGAGGCGCAAAGCGACCCCGCACGTAATAGGCTACGGCCGGTGGTGATGACCTTCACCTCCGCTACGACGCGAACCGCTGTCTTCAAGGCGCGCAAGCACCTTGCGGGCACCAAGTGGGGCCTGGACGATGACCTCACCCCGTTGCAGTAGTCCTAGCGGAAGGCGCTGCAACCGCAGTGGCTGGAGGCCCGCAAGGTGGGCAAGCGTCTGCGCTGGAAGGGCGGCGAGCTCTTCGTCGATGGCCACCCGGTGAAACCCACCACATAGGGGGGCGGGGGCCAGAGGGTTGTGACATTATGTTGCTGGAATATCCATGGGGGAGCGTGCAACAAGCTCAGCACCTCCCCAACCCTACAAGACTTGTTGACAAGGGTTGATATTCTAGTGTTGACATAGACACACCATTTCCCTGATCAACAGCTCCCTATCGTTCCTGGTTTCCAGTGCTTTGCAGTAGCTAGACCTTGCAAACTTGGCGGTTTAGTGCGAAAGCACAGCGGTGGTATTCTTGTGTATGTCTCGACAACATGCAGCAAAACAGTTATAGTTTGGAAGTGTCCTGTGGATGGTACCAGATTGTGGCTGAAGTTGGCTGACTTGGGGGGCCGAAAGCCTCTCTATGTCTGCATTGCTTATGCTCCACCGCAGAACTCACCATATGCTGACAAGGACTTGTTTGAGGCAATAGCACAAGAGGTGATGGAAGTTGAGAGCCTGGAAGGGACCGTGCTCCTTGCTGGGGATTTCAATGCCAGAACCCGTCAAGAACCAGACTTCGTGGACTGCACCTCGTTGTGCGATGTTTTACAGATTCCCGAGCTCCTGGACACCCGCCCGCCGCCGCGCTCCCGACAAAACCGGGACACGGCTGCACCGTGCGGGTGGCACAAGGAGCTTCTGGGGCTGTGCTGCGCAACTGGCTATCGCATCCTGAACGGGAGGGTGCCAGGAGACCTCGAAGGGGAGTATACATGCCTTGCAAACCAAGGGCACAGCACAGTGGATTACATACTTGCCTGCCCAGACTTGTTGGATGCTGCACACCACCTTGAAGTTTTGACTGATTCTGCATTCTGTGGAAGCCCACACTCTGATTCAGATCACCGCCCACTTGTTCTCCAGTTTGCCATAATCACTGAACCTCTTGCATCCGTTATGCACGCGGACCAGCCGCATATGATACGCTTCAAGTACAACCCAGCACTGTCTGATGATTACTGCACAAAGTTGCAAGACCGCATATCCACCATTAACCTGAACGCTTGTATTGAGGATATGAGTGCAGCCGCCCTTTCAGAGTTAATACACGACAACATTTGCATGGTTGCTAATGAAGTCTTTGGACAGAAGCAGCCCCCGTCAGCTCATCGCCACTGCCACAAACCCTGGTTTGATTCAGAGTGTAGGGTTCAGAAGAAGCAGGTCAGGATTTTCTTGAGGGAGCACCCTGACTGCGAGCTTGCTAGACACCTGCAGAAAAACTTGAAGCAGCTGTTGAAGCGCAAGAAACGTACCTATGAAAAATTAATGGGTATGCAAATGTGCAAGCTTGCCAAAGCAGATCCCGCTGGATTCTGGAGAAAGTACCGCATGCGCAAGGAAGGGTCGCACGGCATCCGGAGGGAGGCGCTCCGACAGGGCTTTGCAGCGCTGCTGGGGCCGCCAACTCCACCTGATCCGGTTGTACCCATTCCTGAATGTGATGAATCTTGCAATCTAAGTCAGGATATAAGTACCTCTGAAGTTGCCGAAGCGATTAACAGACTGAAACGCGGAAAGGCAGCAGGCTTGGATGGGGTAAAAGCTGAATTTGTTATAGATGGCTGTGATGCTTTGCTCGCGATCTTGCAAACCTTGTTTAACAAGCTCTTCAATGAGGGTTTCTGTGGGTCTTTGGCGGTGGGAGTCATACATGC